>Ga0075421_100011411_pt1 | contig 11005 bp, 7 predicted proteins | sample SoiMetdeltSBSDD5_FD_75292 | JGI IMG/M metagenome (GOLD analysis project Ga0075421, IMG submission 75292) | Bulk soil microbial communities from a Populus tree surrounding site in Tennessee, USA - Soil MetaG P. deltoides SBSDD5 | ecosystem: Environmental > Terrestrial > Soil > Tree plantation...
GGACGTGCCGCATCCGGCGCGCCACCCAGCCGGTCCAGTGGCGCACGTCCTCGCGGTGCTCGTCCGGAGCTCCGGAGAAGTAGCGGGCGTAGCATCGCTCCGCGCACTTGCTGTCCTCCTGTCCGTCACAGACGGACCAGAGATTGCCCGTGTCCTCGGGAGGAGGGTGCATCTGCATGAACTGGCCACGGGGACACATCAGCCAGTAGTCGTGCAGGGTGTAGACAATGGGGATCTCGCGGCCCGCCGCCTCGCCGACCAGGGACGTGGACAGGTGATTCAGGTGCCCGATGTGGACGACGTCCGGGTGAAGGCGATCCAGGAGCTCCGCGAATCGCTGGTCGACGCCGGCGTGGCGATAGCGGTCCCGGCCGTTCGGCACGTTCACCACGTGCAGCTGGATGCGGGGATCGCCGGCGTCGGTCTCGCGCCGGAGCGCGTAGGTGGGCGCGAAGGAGTCCTCTTCGCGGGTGAAGACGTGAACCTGGTGGCGGGAGGCGAGGGACTGGCAGAGGGCCTGGGTGTAGACCTCGGACCCCGCGTTGTAACGCATGGGGTAGCCGTGGATGACCTGGAGGATGGTGCTCATGGCGATGTGTTGGAACGGGGAGGGTAAGCCGCGGCCCCGCCGTGACGGGCGCGAGGCCGCGGCTCACCGGCTCAGGTCACCTGGACTGGCTGCCGGGCTTCTTCGCGTCGTTCGTTCTGGCGTCGGCCGCGGCCTTCTCGGCCTCGGCCTGCGACATGCCCCGCGCGAGGTGATACGCAGGATGCGCCGGGTTCAACTGGTTGGCGTGGTTGTCCAGGGACTGCTTCTCGGTTGACGGCTTCTCGTTGGTCGACATGACAGCGGCTCCGTACAGCGAGACCGCTGGCCGGACCGTATCGCTTCCTCGAGTCTGGAAGATGCCTGGAGCATGGCATGCACCTGCGTGCAGATATGGTCAAACCAACGGTCGGTCTCTCCGAGGCCTGGGTACAAACAATCCCGCTACCGAGCGACTTCCGTCTCCTCGACTCGACCTAGAGGAGCAAAAGCGGTGTAACCAGACATCGAGCACATTGAACCTCGCCAAGCGCGAAGTCAAGCCGACTCCAGTCCTGGGACTTCGAGCGGGATACCCCGTTTCTCTTCCTCGAGACCTTCAGGGTAGGGGTAGGGCGCTTCAGACCGCGTCCGAGACGCTCGCCAGGTTGAACTCGTTGGTGCGCAGCGCCGGCACCCGGATGGTGAGGAAGTCCGATGGAAGCGGAGCCCGGTAGGTCTCCTTGGTCATCGCGTCGGCGTTCTTGAGCATCTGGATCGGCGACTCGTTCCACCGGAAGTTGTTCACCGGCCGGGTCACCGCGCCGTCCTCGATCAGGAACACCCCATCCCGGGTGAGCCCGGTGACGAGCAGCGTCTGCGGATCGAGCGGCCTCGAATACCAGAACCTCGTGATCAGCACGCCCTTCTTCACGCCCTTGAACAGCTCCTCCGTGGTCGCGGTCCCGCCCGCCAGGAGCACTCCGCGGGGGATCCCGGTGGGCGTCTTGCCCTGCTTCTGCGCCCAGTAGCGCGAGTACGCCAGCGCCTTCACCGTCCCCTTGTCGATCCAGGTCATCGGGCTCAGCGCCAGCCCGTCCTGCCCGAACGGTGCGATCGGCAGCAGCGGGTCCCCCATCGGCGAGCTGAGCGTGATGTGCGGCCCGAAGATCTGCTCCCCGATCTTGTTCCCCCCGCCGGCCTTGGCGAAGAACGACCGGCCCTCGTCCGCCGCGCGGGCGTCCATCGAGAACAGCATGGAGATGAGCAGCTCGGCGACCGCCGCCGGCTCCAGCACCACCGTGTACCGGCCGGGCTCGAGCTTGGTGGGCTTGGCCGACTTCAGCGCCTTGTCGCGCGCCACCGCGCCCACCTTCACCTGGTCCATGTCGCCGATCCGGTGGGAGAGGCTGGCCGCCCACCCCGACCCCGTCCCATCCCCCGTGCGCGCGGTGACGCTGAGGGTCGCGCCCGTCCGCTGGTGGTCCGCCCTCAGCCCTGCCGAAGTGCCCAGCATCTCCCGGCTGGCGTAGTGCTCGAGGAACCCGGCCAGCAGGAGGTCCTCCCCCTGCTTCAGCGCCATCGCCTCGCGCGCCATCTTCGCCCGGGCCGCCGCGTCGACCGACGCCGTAGCCGCGTCGTACGCCGGCGCCGCCTTCTCGTAGCGCTGCGGCCCCAGCGGCGGCATCACCTCCGGGTCCTCCGGCGCCACCTGGGCCATCCCGATCGCCCGGCTCACGGCCGTCTCGATCGAGGCCGGATCCAGCTGGTTGGTGTCGCTGCTGGCGTGGCGCTTGCCCAGGGTGATCTCGACCGAGAGCGTGGCCTCGTCCACGTCCCCCGACGAGGTGACCTCGTTGCGCGCGAAGCGCAGGTTGGCGTCCCGCCGCGACTCCAGCCGCACGAAGGCGGCCGCGGCCGGCGCCAGGCGCTTGGCGGCAGCGAGGGCGGCGTCCAGCGCGCCCTTGAGGTTTGGAGTGGCCGGCTTCATCCGCGACCCTTTCGACGGCTGGTGTTGAGGACGTTGATCTGCGCGAAGCGCGCCGGCGGGCAGCCGTGGCTGACCGCGTTGACCTGCCCGGGCTCGCCTTTGCCGTCCCAGAAGCTCCCGCCCATCTCCCACTCGCGGGCGCCGCCCAGCATGTCGCACGACTTCCAGAAGTCCGGCGTGCTGGCCTGGTAGGCGACGTCGCGCAGCGACCGGGTCACCTTCCCGCCCTTCACCTCGTAGAACATCTGCCCGCCGAACTGGAAGTTGTAGCGCTGGTGGTCGATCGAATACGACCCCTCGCCGTGGATCAGGATCCCGTCGTCGGTGGCGGCGATCAGGTCCTTCACCCCCAGGTCCTTGCTCCCCGGCTCCAGCGAGACGTTCGGCATGCGCTGGAAGGGGAAGGACCTGAAGTCCTGCGCGTAGCTGCAGCCGCGCGACTGCGGCTCGTTGATCCACCCCGCCTGCTCGCGGGTGGTCTGGTAGCCCACGAACTTCCCGTTGCGGACCACGTCCCACTTCTGGGTCTTCACCCCGTCGTCGTCGTAGCCGCAGGTGGCCAGCCCGGTGGGCGTGGTCTTGTCCGCGTAGAACGACAGGTGCGGCGCCGCGAACTGGAACTTGCTCAGCTTGTCGACGGTGAGGAACGAGGTGCCGGCGAAGTTGGCCTCGTAGCCCAGCGCCCGGTCCAGCTCGGTGGGGTGGCCGACCGACTCGTGGATGGTGAGCCAGAGGTGGGACGGCACCAGGATCAGGTGCTTCTTCCCCGGCGTCACCGAGGGCGACTTCAGCTTCTGCACCGCCTCCTCGCCGATCCGCGGCGCGTCCGCGAGCATGGTGGACTTCGCCACGTACTCCCAGCCCGCCTGGATGGGAGAGATGTCGTGGTTGCGGCTCTCGAACTCTCCGGAGGTGGCGTCGATCGCGGTGGCGGTGTAGGCGGGCCGGATCCGGATCAGGTCCTGCTCGACGTGCGCGCCCTCGGAGCTGGCGAACAGCTTCCACTCGCCCAGCCCCTGGAACGAGGAGAAGCAGTGCTTGATCCCGGGCACCTTGAGCAGCGCGCCGTTGATGGTCAGCAGGAAGTCCGACTTCTCCGCCAGCGAGATCTTGAACGGGTTGCGCTCCAGCGGCGTCTGCCAGGTGTCGACCACCGCCTTGACCGGCGCCAGCTGCACCGGCCGCTGCAGCAGCGGCGCGTTCGCCCTCGCGATCTCCACCGCCAGCTGGGCCGCGCGCTCGGCCGCCGCGGGGGCCACCTGCGAGGCGGCGCTGAAGCCCCAGGCGCCGTCGGCGATCACCCGCACCCCCAGCCCGTAGCTCTCGTTCCCCTCCACGTTGGCGATGTGGTCGTCCCTGGTGAAGATGGACTCGGTGCGCCGGCGGACGATGCGGATGTCCGCGTAGGTCGCGCCGGCCTTCTTCGCGGCGCTCAGCGCCCGGCCGATCACCTCCTCCAGGAGCGGATCGGTCAGCAGGCCGCGGGCGTCGGCCAGGCCCGCTCGCGACGCCAGCGCGAGCCCCGCCAGCGCCCCGGTCCCCTTCAGCACTCTTCGTCTGGTCAGTTCCATGAGGAGGGGCGCACCATGCCCCCCTCGCCGGTCCAGCGCAAAGGAAACGGTTCCCGCGGTGCAGCCAACCGCCGTCGCCGGGCCCCGCTCAGAGGCTCATGCGCGTCCTCAGCCCGGGGAAGATCGCCAGGGCGTTGTCCGCGTCGATCATCTGCCGCTCCTTCTTGCTGAACACCAGGTTGAGGGCGGGAGCAGGGTCCCCGACGGCTGGATCCGGCAGCTGCTCGGTCGGGTACGGGACCTGCGTCAGCGCGTTGTCGTAGAAGTTCTTGATCGGTGGCCAGTCGGTGCCGCCCAGGATCTGCGTCATCGGGGCGATCTCCCTGACGGAGCGCATGGGCGCGGGCGTGTAGGCCTGCGCGGTGTCCCAGTAGAACTTCTCCAGGTAGGGCAGCGGCCCCTCCGGCAGCGCCTGGTTGAACCCGGGCAGGAAGGCGTGGAGCGCGGCCTGGCGGAACATGTACGCCGACATCGCGCCGCCGCCGTGCATGAAGATCCACTTGATGTTCGGATATCGCTTTGCCACGCCGCGATAGATGATGTTCGTCATCGCGCGAGCGGAGTCGGCGATCCACTCGAAGCAGAAGTGCGGCAGCGGGAACGAGAACCCGATGTTCGGCGGGGTGTACGTGGGGTTCGTGGGGTGGACGAGGACGACGGCGTTCCGGGCGTTCAGCTCCTGGTAGATGGTCTCGAACGTCGGGCTGCCCATGTAATCGCCGAAGTAGTTCGTCGACACCGCGAAGCCGTCGACGTGGAGCACGTCGAACGCGTAGGCGAGCTCCGTGAGGGTGCCGTCCACGTCCGGCATCGGTGAGGTCGCCAGGAAACCGAAGCGCGCCCCGTGATCGGAGATCAGGCCGGCGCCGACCTCGTTGACGGCGCGGGCGGTCGTTCGCCGGTCGTCCAGGGTGCCGAAGGCCAGCGCGGGCGGGACGAGCGAGACCACCGCCGCGTCGATGCTCCAGGTATCCATGAATTCGAAGTGGCCGCCGGGGATCACCGGCGAGAACAAGGGCGCCAGGCCGATGGCCGCCCAGCCGCCCTGACGGTCCACGTAGTCCAGCCACACCTGGGGAAACAGGTGATGGTGGATGTCAACGCGCGTCTCGGGCGTGTATGCAGAGGTGTCTGGCGGGTTACACGCGGCCAATCCACCGGTGCCGAGCGTCGCGGCCGCGGCGGCTCCCGTCACCGCCCCGCCGAGGAACCGTCGCCGTGAGACGCCCGCCTTGCCGGTCGAGCACGTGGGACAGTGCGCTTCAGGCTTCCTCGGCTTCTTCGGTTTCTGTGACATGTGCATGTCCTCCCGGCGTGTCACCGCCGCTTGCTGACCGCGTGAAAGCTGGGCCGGTCGGGAGCCCTCGCCGGACCCGCGGCGGCGCTACGGCGTGCCGGCGCCGGCAACGGGGGACGGGATCCCAGGACTCAGGAGGGGGGCCGAACTGCTCTGCATTATACAGTGTTGCCCCAGTATTTCAGCCTGGATCCCCTGGAAGCCGCGACCGGGGACTGAGGCGAACGCGCTCCACCCCTTCTCGAATGGAGAGAAGCGCACCCCCGCTTCTCCGCCAGGCAACAGGGGATTTTCCATAACGACAATTCAGTATCGAAGCCCGCTTTTGAAAGCCCCCTGCCCCCCATGGAAGCCATTCGCGAAGGCCGCCCCAGCCGGAACGTCAACGAATCCCGGACCCCATCAGGCCCGGGTCCGACCAAGGAGAACGAGAAGAAGGAGCGCAAGGGCCAGGACGCCTTCGACGGCGGAGGCGAGACGAAGCGCGCGGCGCGGCCCCCTCCGCCGGAGGCCCCGCCGGCCGAGAAGTCGAAGCCGAAGGACGAGCTGGACGACCCGGCGCTCAAGCTGACGGAGGACGAGAAGGACAAGCTCCGCGCGGCGCGCGACGGCGTCCACGACTCCGAACGCGAGCTGGAGGATCCGCGCCGGCGGAGGAACACCACCGCCCATCACACCGCGGCGGTGATCGAGCAGTCGCGCTCGCTGGACGTGGACGCGCGGTCGGCGATCCTGAAGCGGCTCGCCGCGGCGGCGCCGGCCGACGTGCGCAGCGTGTCCGAGTCCCTGGACCGGCTCACCTCGTCCCAGGCGGTGCAGGCGGCGCGCGCGGAGGAGCAGAAGGCGCTGGCCGCGGCGGCCCAGCGGGCGGACCGCGCCGGCCTCTCGGATCTGTCGAAGGTGATGGCCTCGCCGGCGGCGGCGGCCAATCCGCAGGTGGCCACGGTCGCGGCGCAGGCGAGCAACCCCGGGCTGGCCGCGCTCAGGGACCTCTGCCTCAACCAGCCCGCCAGGCTCCAGGTGACCGACAAGGACGGGCGGACGACGCTGGACAACCTGGCCACCCTGGCGACCCAGCCGCTGCACGCGGACCTGGTGAAGGCCGGCGTCTCGCGCGCGTCCATCCTCGACTCGGCGATGCAGGAGATCGCGAACCCGGGCGGGGTGGTGGACCAGAGCAGCTTCGGGACGTGCTCGGTGACCTCGTGCCAGTACGAGATCGCGCGGGACGACCCGTCGGAGTACGCGCGGGTGCTGGCCGGGCTGATGGGCCCCACCGGGCAGGCGCCGATGCGGAACGGCGACTCGCTCCACCTGCAGACCGAGTACCTGACCCCGCGCGCGAACGACGGGCGCTCGCCGACGGAGATCGTCTTCCAGTCCGCGGCGATGAACTACACGCTGGCGCCCTGGTTCGACTACGACGCCGCCAACGACCAGAGCCGGTTCGGGCAGCTCATCCCGGCCGGGCAGGGGGCCTACGAGACGCGCTTCCTCTCCGCGTTCACCGGCGAGAAGTACGACAACGTCACGCTGGACCTGCCCGCGCTCAACTCGCTCGGGCTGGACTTCCTGGAGGGGCAGCGCACCAGGGACCCCGGCGTGGATCCGATCATCCTCAACATCTGGACGTCGCCGGGCAACAAGGACGCGCACTCGGTGACCTTCCTCGAGGCGCACGACGGCCGGGTGTACTTCCGCAACCAGTGGGGGCCGGACATGCTGGCCAGGGGCGCCACCAACGACAAGGGCTGGCGCGTGGAGGACCCCGCCAGCGGCGAGTACTCGATGAGCTACGAGGACTTCGCCAGGAACTGCTACGGGTTCAGCGCCTCGCAGGAGGCGCTCGCCGCGTGGACGCCGCCCGACGTCCCGCCGGACCGCACCCCGCGTCCGCCGCCCGAGCCGGCGCACGGCCCGAGGTGACGGAGCGGAAGACGAAAGGCACCGGCGAGCGGGGCGGGCAGCCGGGCTCATCTGCCGGCGTTCATGCGCTCTGCCCGCTTCTTCGCTTCCTCCAGCGGCGGCACGTTCCACTTCTCCCTCTCGGCATCGGTGATCGACGGATCGACCTGGTACAGGACCCACTTGCCGTTCTCGATGGTGAACTGGGTGCCGTAGAGCTGCGGCTTCTTCAGCATCAGCAACTCGCGATCCTTGGAGGCGGCGGCCAGCCAGCGCGCCTGCTTGTTCTCGGGGTCCAGCTCCGCCGCCTTGAGGGCCAGCTGGTGCGCCTGCTGGATGTCCCTCACCGCCGGACCGTGCTGGAAGACCAGGGCCGCGTGGAAGTAGTCGTCCGAGACCTTGGCCCCGCCGGCCTCCAGGATCCGGGTGACCCGTTCGCGACGCCTGGTGTCCCGCGCCTCCACCTCCTTCCAGTCCTTCTTCGCGTCACTGCCGATCCGGTCGGCCTGGTCCTCCTTGAAGAGCTGGTACAGCTCCGTGTTCAACGTCTTCAGGTACGCGTCCTGCCTGGCCTGCGCTTGCGTCACCAGCCCGGCCCAGCGCGGGTCGTCGCGCAGCGAGGCGAGGTCCGGATCCTGCTCCAGGTGTGACGAGTCCTTGAATCCGCGATCGAGGGCCCGGCGGAGGGAGCCGAAGGCCGCCTCCCGGTCGCCCGCCAGGGCCTGGCAGCAGGCCGACTCGTAGGCGGTCCAGGGACCCTTCTGGATCGACCCATCTCCATCTCCCGCCCGCTCCACCTCGGCGAAGAGCCTGGCGCACTCCGCATACTGCTTCTCTTCGTAGGCCACCCGCGCGCGGGCGCGGAGCTCCTTCGACGTGGGGGCAGGGGGGCCGACCTGCGAGGCGGGCTTCTCGGGGGCCGTCGAGGCGCAGCCGCTCGACGGCGCCATGGCCTGGGCAACGAGGAAGACTCCGCAGAGCGCTCTCAAGCCTGTCTTCAGCATCTCGTCCTCCCAACGATCGATGTGACGGCGCCGCCGAGAATCTCCGATTCGGTGGCGGGGGAGGGGTCTATCCTGGCTTCATGACCTTCGCCGAGTCCCTGCTTCCCGGGTCACCCACCCCGCTCACCCTCGTCCAGCGCGCGGCGCTGGCGCTGGCCACTCCGGCCAAGCCGGGCGCGGACGCGGAGGCGGCGATCGTGTCGGCGGAGCCCGCGCACGCACGGCTCCTGTTCTTCGCGCCGTCCGGCGGGTACCACGCCTCCATCCTGCCCGGCGGCGCCGGCCTGGAGCCCGCGCTGGCGGAGGTCATCAACGGCTGGCCGAAGGGAGTCCTCCACGTGGTGGTGCTGGGCGCCGATCCCAGGGAGGTCCTGCAGATCTGGAAGCGATACGTGCGCTTCTTCGGGGACGGCAAGCGCACCTTCAGCCTCCACGTCCGCGACGGCGTCGGGAAGCTCCGGACCCTCCGGGGCAGCAAGCTGCCCCCGCTCCAGGCGGCCCTCCATCGCGCCGATGCGCTGGACGGCGCCTCCCCGGAGGTCCGCGCGCAGCTGCAGGCCGCGCAGGCCTCCGGAACGCGCTCCGCCGCGGACGTGCTCACGTTCCAGCAGACGCTCCGCCGCCAGCGGGTCCCGGTGACGGTGGCGCTGGTCGTCGCCTGCCTGGCGGTGTTCGCCGCCGGCTGGGCCTTCGAGGCCAACACCCACCCGCGGGTGATGTACCGCATGGGCGCGATGCAGGGCGCGCTCCTGCTCGAGGGGGAGTGGTGGCGGTTGCTCGCGCCGTCCCTGCTGCACGCTGGGCCCTGGCACCTGCTCCTCAACATGGTGGCGCTGGTCTCCCTGGGATCGCTGCTGGAAGGCATCCTCGGCTGGCGGCGCTTCCTGCTGCTCTTCGTCGCCTGCGCCATCGGCGGTTCGGCGGCGATCGCCGTCGCGTCGCCGCAGACGTTCGTGGTGGGCTCCTCGGGGGCGATCTGGGGACTGATGGCCTTCGAGCTGTACCTGGGGTGGCGGCCGGGCGGCCTCTTCCCGGAGGTGATCGCCCGCCAGCTCAAGAAGGCCGGCGTCCGCGTGGTGGCGATCAACGTCCTCATCTCGCTGCTGCCCGGGATCTCCCTCGCGGCGCACCTCGGCGGCGGGCTGGTGGGGCTGGCGCTGGCGGCCTCCGGGCTCCTCACCCGCGGCGTGCGGCCGGTGGCCGAGGGCACGCCGCCGTCCGCGCCGCCGGCGCTCACCACGGGCGCGGCGCTCGCGGCGGCCGCGCTGGTAGCGTCGATCGTCCAGGGGTTCGCCTGGGGGCGGCCGTGGGACTTCGCCCGGCCGGAGCTGGTGCGCGTGGAGCTCCCGGACGGCTTCGGGATCTCGCTGCCCGCCGTCCATACCCGGCTCGACGAGAGCCCCCGGGAGAAGGTGACCTCCACGACCTTCGGCGACCTCTCCCTGGACGGCGCGGTCTACCGGGTGGTGCTGGGCCCCGTGGACCCGGGGACGGTGGCGGACGCGGCACGGATGGAGGAGCTGAAGAAGCTCATGGCGCACGGGGAGATGGCCGGCTCCCCGCGGCAAGGAGCCATCGCGCTGGAGCAGCTGGACGACCGCCTGGCGGTGACGGACCACATCACCAACGCGAACGGCGCCCGCATTCGCGAGTGGGCCACCTATCTCGGCGACCACATCGTCATCCTGCACGCGGTGGAGCTGAAGCAGCCCGGGGCGGCGCCGTGGGAGCACCTGGCCAGGCCCATCTTCCTCAGCATCCGGCCGCCGAAGACGCCCGTCGAGAGCACCGGAAATTCGCCGAGGTAATTCTCGCGGACTTCCGCGTCACCCAGTTACGAGCCTGAAGGCGCTGAAGTGACGGGAAGTTGTAGGGAAGCGCACGAGGGAGTACGTCCTGGTGCGCGTGGCTCGAGATCGAGCGGCCCAAAACCTGGCGAGCCGAGGCCCGCGTCCAGGTCGATTGAGGTCGGATGACGTTTTCTTCAGGTCATTCGACGATCGGATTACGGTCTCATTTCGACACGCCGGTACTATTGAAGTCAGCCTGAATCACCGTGATGGGGGTTCCCGGGATGAGTCTCACCGAATCGACGTACCCGTCGTCGGCGGAGCCGAACCCGAACCCTCTCTCGGTGCCCAAGTTCCCGGCGCTGACGATCATCTCGCATCCGATGATGACGCGCGCCGGCGACCGGTTGCTCCTCGAGGGCCGGGGGGAGGTGGCCGTCGCGCGTGGGGATTCGGAGTTCCGGCGGCCGGGACAGCCCTCTGGAGCGCCGCTGGAAGATCCGTACCTGAGCCGGACCCCGTTCCACCTGACCCCGCTTCCCGGCGGGGGCGTGCGGCTCCGGGTGGACAAGGACGGCATCCCCGTCTCGGTGGGCGGCCGCCCCATCTCCGGCGAGGAGGAGTTCCAGCCCGAGGCCCTCGCCAGGGGGGTGCCGCTGGTGCTCCGCAAACGCATCGTGCTGCTCTTGCACCTGGCGGAGCGGGACGGGACGGCACCGGGCGGCGAGCTGGGGATGGTGGGCAACAGCCCCGGCCTTCGCCTGGTGCGCGCGCAGATCCGCGACGTGGCGAAGCTGGACGCGGCGGTCCTCATCCGCGGTGAGACGGGGACCGGAAAGGAGCGGGTGGCCCAGGCGCTTCACGATCACAGCTCGCGCCAAGGCCAGTTCGTGGCGGTCAACCTGGCCACCATCCCCGAGAC
>Ga0075421_100011412_pt1 | contig 11004 bp, 5 predicted proteins | sample SoiMetdeltSBSDD5_FD_75292 | JGI IMG/M metagenome (GOLD analysis project Ga0075421, IMG submission 75292) | Bulk soil microbial communities from a Populus tree surrounding site in Tennessee, USA - Soil MetaG P. deltoides SBSDD5 | ecosystem: Environmental > Terrestrial > Soil > Tree plantation...
ATCAAACAGATGCGGGACGTGATCCGCGGTTCGGTGTGTGCGCTCGTCGTGTTCGGATGCATGTGGGCGCTCGACGTGCCGTCGCCGGCGGCGCAGCAGCGCACTGGCGGCGCGGCGATTCCGACGCCCGCAGGCGTCGAGAGCAGCAAGCTCCCCGACGGCACCCTAATGCTCACCGACGCCAGGGGCATGACGCTGTACACCTACCTGAAGGACACGCCGCAGCAGTCCAACTGCAACGACGGATGCGCGGCGCAGTGGCCGCCGGTCGTGGCCACCGGCGTGCCTCCGAGCGACGCCTGGACGGTCGTGACGCGGACCGATGGGTCGAAGCAGTGGGCCTACCGGGGAAAGCCGCTCTACGGCTGGATCAAGGACGCGCGGCCCGGAGATCTGACGGGTGAAGGCGTCGCCAACGCCTGGAAGATTGCCGTGGTCGACGCGCCGCCAAACCTCGTGAAAGTGCATCTTGCGCACGTCGCGGCTACGTTCCAGGACGCGCCGGGCCAGCAGGGACTCCTCGCCACCGCGCTCGCCGAGGCCAAAATTGCCGCGCAGCACGCGGCCCTTGCGGCGAAGGCGCCTGACAACCTGGACGCGATGAAGATGCACGCCGGCCACGTCATCCATGCCGTCGACCCCGGCGTCGAGCGGACTGGGCCAGGCCTTGGTTTCGGCGTCAAGCGTGCGGCGGCCGGCGTCGTCGAGCACATTCAGCTGGCGGCCAAAGTGCCGAACGTCCCGGTCACCGTACTGACGCTGGCGTCCCACGTCCTCGCATCGACCAACAACACCCTGCGGAGGTGTGACGAGATCGTGGCCGTGGCGCAGCGAATCCGGGCGGCGGCGACCGCAGCGGACGCGGCTGCGGAAGTGGCGCGCCTCAACGCGCTGGCACAACAGCTCACGTCCGGGCTGGACGTGAACAAGGACGGCCAGATCGGCTGGCAGACGGGCGAGGGCGGTCTCGTGCAGGCGCAGGCGGAGATGCAGCTGATTTTGAAGGGCGAAGGCAGCTAACCATGAAGACAACGACACAGCGCGCCGGCCTGGGACTCTTCTGTGCCATGGTACTGAGCGCGTGCGGTGGCTCCGAGCAACCCCAGAGTCAGACTGCAGAAGGGCAGGGCGTGCAGGCGCTCGACGCCCAGGGCGCGCCGATCTACCGCGTCGATCCCTTCTGGCCGAAGCCGCTCCCCAACAAATGGAGCATGCAGCAGATCGTCGACATTGCCGTCGACAGGGACGATCACGTCTGGATCATCAATCGGCCGGTCGACGCCAGGCCGGACGAAACTGGCGCTGCCTCCAACCCGCCGCGGCAGGAATGCTGCGTCGTCGGGCCCGTCATCATCGAGTTCGACCCGGAGGGCCACGTCCTGAATGCGTGGGGCGGCCCTGACTACCATCCCGGCTGGCCGGGGCGGCTGCAGACGATGGGGGTCGATCGCGACCGGAATATCTACGTCTCAGGGACGACGCCCGGCGACAGCATCATCAAGTTTTCGCCCGAGGGCAAGTTCCTGTGGGACTTCGGGCACCGCGGACCGAAGGTGCCCGCCAACCAGGTGAAGATGAACAACCAGCAGACCGAGATCTTCCCGCCCGGCATCGGCGCGTTCGAGCTCGACGAGGATGCGCGCGAGATTTACATTACCGACGGGTTCCTGAACAAACGCGTGCTGGTCTACGACCTCGACACCGCTGCGTTCAAGCGCGGGTGGGGCGGCCACGGCATGCCGCTCAGCGAGATCACCAACGAGCCGACGGCCCCGTATAAGTGGACCGGAGCCCCGCCGCCTGACCAGGCCGACTTCGCCCCCGCGCTCCACTGCGTGCACAAATCGAGGGACGGGTTCGTCTACGTCTGCGAGCGCGGCATGAACCGCATTCAGGTGTTCACGACAGAGGGAAAGTGGGTCAAGGATTTCCAGGTGGCGCCGAATACGCCGGCGCGCGGCGAGGGGTGCGGCGGCATCTGGCACATGACGAACCCGCCGTGCGGCACCGTGTATAACCTGGCGCTGTCACGAGACCCGGACCAGAAATACGTCTTCGCGGCCGACGGCACGAACAACCGCGTGTGGATTCTCGACCGGCAGGACGGCCGGACCCTGGGGTCGTTCGGCGGCAACGGCCGCTACGCCGGCCAGCTCCACTGGATCGACGCCATCAAGGTGGATTCGAAGGGGAACATTTATACCGGCGAGGTCGAGGACGGGAAGCGGATCCAGAAATTCGTTCCAGTTCTGGCCAGCGAAACGAATTAAACCACGACGGCCACGACGTTCACGACGGAAACGAAACCATTCTGGTTCATCGTAATCGTCGTGCCCGTCGTGTCGTCGTGGTTACATTCCTAGAAGTCGTACCTGACGCCGAACTTGAAGATCCGCGGCTGAAGCACCGTCGTCGGCTGCAGCCATGTCGTGCCGTAGGTGGCCGACTGGCCCAGGACGGCGTCGGTATTCGTGATGTTGTAAACGTCGAAGTTGGCGTCCAGCGTCGCCCCCGCGAACTGGAAAATCTTGCTGAAGCGAAGATCCAGCTGGTTCCGGCGGTCGCCGAGCAGCGTGCCGCCGTCGATCACGTTGATCGTCCTCGAGCCGCCGCCGCTCGGCGCGCGGCCCAGGGCGGCGGTGACGTCGGCCACGGAATAGATGACTCCGGCCTGCACGTTCGGGCCGGGCAGGCTCAGGAAGCTGGAGCTGAGCCTGATGTCCTGCCACGGAATTGTGTAGACCGCGATCATCTTGTAGTTCGGCGCCCAGCTCGCGGTGGTGTCGCACATTTCGATCGGAGTTGCGCCGCCGCCTACGAGAACAGTCGCGGTTTCTGGTAGTTCCTTCTGCAGGTCGCACGTATTGTTCGAGGTCCGGCCGATCGATACGCCGCCCGAGGTCGTGAAGCTGCCGGCGCCGCGCCAGTTCAGCGCGACATCCACGCCGTTAAAGTGTTCTGTGCGTTTGGCAAAGTTGTCGGTGAACGTGACGTAGTTGGTCACGGTGTTGAAGGCGCGGCCGTTCCGCAGCACAGGATTTACTTCGACCGAGGTCAGCTGCTGACCAGAGGTCGGGAGACGGGAGTCGGCCGGGACGGCCACCTTGTAGAGCGTGTAGTCGGCCGCGACGGTCTCCGGGTTGTCGGTCACCGTGAAGTTGCCGTAGATGCGCCGGTAGTAGCCGACGTCCATCGACACTCGGGGCATCAGCTCGTGCTGGACGCTGGCCACGAACTCCCAGTTGTACGGACGCACATGCCAGCCGCGCAGCGTTTCGGGATCGCGCGTCGTATTCGGCGTGACGAAGTTGCCGAGAAGCGTGCTCGACCACGGACCGCACTGTCCGTTGGCCGCCGGGTTCATCAGGTCGCAGGCGGGGACGCGGGTGTCAATCGTTGCCCCGGTGATCGTCCTGGTGATGCTGGTGGCGATGAAGTTGGCCGGCGCCAGGCTGGTCGCGGTCTGCGCCCCGTCCTGCGCAACGCCGCGCGTCGCGCTGAACTTCACCGCAGTTTTGCCGGTGCCGAACAGATCGTACGACGCGCCGAGGCGCGGGTTGAGATCCTTCCAGTTGACGACGTTGTCGTTCCCCGGAATCACCGTCACCGGGCGGTTCGGTGTGAACCGGGTCGGCGACAGCGTGTAATCCTCGTACGACTGCTTCGTCATGTTCAGCCGCAGCGCGCCCTGCAGCGTCAACCGCTCCAGCGTCCACTGGTCCTGCGCGAAGATGCCCAGGTCGTAGTCGAGATTCACCTGGTATTCGCCGGCCGGCGTGAACATCGTGATCTGGTTCATCACGAATCCCTGGGTGCGGTACTGAATGTCGTTCGAGAAGTTGACGGCGTCGTTGACGATGAAGAAGTGCTGCATGTCCATCCCGACTTTCGCCGAATGGGTGCCGGTCACGTAGCTCATCACGGCGCGTTCCGCCTGGATCGTCGAGTTGTAAGGTGAGCTGACCGCCCCCGCGCGGCCGTAGGTGATGGGTGCGAGGTTGCGTCCCTGGAACACGACGCCTCCCTGCTCCACGATCCGGACCGGACCCATCGTCTCGCCCTTCATGAAGCCCTCGATCGGGAACTGCCGCCAGCCGTTGTGGATGTGGCTGTGGCCGGCTTCGAAGAGGAGCCGGTTCGTCGGCGTGTAGTTCCACGTTGCAGTCGCCATCCATTGCGGGAAGGGCGTGTAGGTGTACGCCTCTGGCGAGGTGGCGCTGGTGACGCCGTTCCAGTGCTGGAACACCCGCGTCTGCCGGTCGATGAAGCCAGCTACCCGCATTTTCGACGTGAGCGCCGCGGTTCCGCGCGTCGTCACGTCCCAGGTCGGCTGATTGTCGTTGCTCCGCCGGCCCAGATCATCCTCGCGAATCCAGGCCGTCGGGTCGATGGGATAGTAGCCGCCGGCGGAGAAGTTGTCGTTGCGCTGTTTGCGCACCGTGGAGAAGAACCAGACGCGGTCGCGCATGATCGGACCGCCGAGGGCGGCGTTCGCGTCGTAGAGCGCCTTGATGCGCGGCGCGCTCCGCAGGCCCATGCCGATCAGGCGCTCGGTGAGGTTGTCGCTCTGCAGGTCGGGCCCCGATCCGTTCACGTAGATCGTGCCGCTGAACGTGTTGCCGCCTGACCGTGGCACGCCGTTGCTGACGACGCCGTTGGTCGCTGCCTCTCCGGTCTGGCCCGACACCTGGATGTCGACCTGGTCGAACAGCAGCGGCGAGAAGATCAGTCCGGAACGGCCTGCCTGCGAGGTACTGTTGCCGGCGCGCAGCCCGTCAACCAGCTGGAGCTCGTCGCCTGGACGGCCGCCGTGCGACACCAGTTGGTTGCCCTTCGGGGAGCCCGCCGTGCCGCCGACGTCCTGCGTGCTCGTCATGTTGACGCCGACCGTCATCTGCGCCAGCTGATACATCGTGCCGCCGTTCGGAATGGCGCGGATGACTTCTGGAGTGACCGAGCGCGCGACGCCTGCGCTCCGCAGGTCGACCGTGGGCGATTCGCCCGAGACGGTGATGGTTTCCTCCAGCGCGCCGACGTTCAGTTCTGCGTTGATCGTGGCGGTAAAGTTGGCGGGCAGCTGGATGCCTTCGCGCTTCACGGTGTTGAAGCCCGGGAGCGTGAACGTCACGCTGTAGGTCCCGACCGGCAGGTTGATGACGGTATATTGCCCGGAGCCGTCAGCGATGGCCGTCCGGACCTTTTCGATCAACGCCGGACTCGCGACTTCGACCGTCACCCCTGGAAGCACTGCACCCGACGTATCTCGGACCGCCCCGGCGATGGTGCCGAGTTGCTGGGCATCCGTCGCCGCCGGCACCGCCAGCAGCGCGACAAGAACCGCTGCTACCCGTTTTGCAGTCTGCATACGTTTCTCCCTCGCCCGCAGAAACCGGCGACCCCCACCGCTCTCGACGATCCCGTCAGTCTTTCCAGGCGTTGCTGGCTGCCCGCAGCTTCCCGCCGTTCGCCGGCTGCTCGCTCAGCTCGATGCGGCCGTAGACCGGGTCGTTCACATTCGCCAGAATCCCGCCCGTGAACGCGCTCGGCGCGCCCGGGTCGCTCACCATCAGACCGCGCGCCCGGAGCTGGCCGACCGTGGTCTTGATGTCGTTTGTCTCCATCCCGAAGTGGGTCACCTGGCCGTCAGGCCTCTCGGTGCTGGCCTGCAGCTCCAGGAACGTATCCCGGCTCACCTGGATGTATGCCGACATCCCATTGGGGTTGCGGACGACCTCATTGAAGCCCAGTTTCTCCTGGTAGAACTTCAGGGCGGCCGGCAGATCCTTCACGCTGATGCCGACGTGATTCAGCCGCAGGTTCGGCCGCGGGCTCTGTGCCACGGCCGACTGGATGCCCGATCCCACCAGGATGCCGATTGCGAATACGACAACAGTGCGCATGAACAACTCCCTTCAGATTGTTAGGCCAGGCGCGGGAACAGCTTCAGCGCGTTATCGCGCTCGATGCCCCGGCGCACGCCATTATCCAGCTTGAGGCCGGCCAGCAGCTTCACGTCGTGCGCGAGCGGGAAGCGGTTGTAGTCGGTGCCGAACACGATGTGCGACGCCGGCACCAGCTTCATCAGCGCCTCGAGGTTCACCGGCGAGAACGCCTGCGCACCCTCGAAGTAGAACGTCCGGAACTCAGCCTCGATGCCGCGCGGGAAGAAGCCCTTGAGCTTGTCCGGGCCCATTCCCGTCCAACCCTCGAATTGGGCGATCCGGTGGATGATCATCGGCGCGACGCCGCCGCCGTGCGAGAAGATGAATCGCACGCCAGGGAACTCGCGGCTGACACCGCTCACCATCAGGCTCAAGATCGTGCGCGCGGTGTTCACCGGCCATTCCAGCCAGGCGCTGCTCAGTCCGGTTCCGTTCTCGTAGGACATCGTCCGGGTCGTGCAGCACTGATCGTCGTTCGGGTGGACATAGACGATGCCGTTGCGGCGGTTCAGCTCGCTCCAGAGCGGCTTGAATTTGGCGTCGCCGAGCCAGGCCCCTTTGTAGCTCGTGCCGATCCCGACGCCATCGACCTTGAGCGTGTCGTAGGCGTACTCCACTTCCTTCAGCGCCCCGTCCACGTCGAGCATCGGCAGCGCCGCGAACAGCCCGAACTTGCCCTTGTGATCGCCGACGACCTGGGTACCCCAGTCGTTCAGCTTGCGGGCATACGCGCGTCCCGCCTCGCCGGGCTGGACCCCGGAAGCGGTCAGGTTGGCCATGCCGATGCCGACGCCGGACGTCCCCATTTCGTCGAGCGTGCCCTCCACCGTCCACCGCTGATTGCCGCCCTGACGGCCGGTGACCGCGGCCGGCGGGTCGAAGTGGTGATGAAAATCAACCAACCCCGTTCCCGGGGTCGAGCCGGCGCGCTGCGCCAGTCCGGCAGCGGGTGCCAGCGCGCTCGCGCCGGCGGCCGCCACCGTTCCGATGAACGCGCGACGGGAGAAGCTCGTGTCCTGTGTCATGTTCGTCCTCAGAAGTCCCAGCGGATCCCGAACTTCACGATCCGTCCCTGGATGATGGACGTCGGCCGCACCCAAGACCCGCCGTTCACGCCGGAGTACGCGGTGGTATAGCCGAGTGCCGCGTCCGAGTTGAAGGCGTTGTAGATATCGATGTTTGCGTCGAGGCTGTTGGCGGCAATCCGGAAGATGCGGCTGAAGCGGAGATCGAACTGGTTCAGCCGATCGCCGAGCGTCGTGTCCGGGACCATCACGTTGACGGTCTTCTGCCCGGCCGCGCCCGCGCTGAACGGACGTCCGAGCGCCGCCGCCATCTGGGCGCCGGTGTAGATCACACCGGCCTGAATCGAGGTGCCCGGGCGGCTGTAGAAGTTGCCGCTGATGCGGATGTTCCACGGGAACTCGTACACCGCGAGCATCTTGTACTGCGGCCCCCAGGCTGACACGTTGTGGCAGTACTCCAGCGGGTTGCTGCCCAGCGCTTCAGGTACCTTTTCCACGACCTCGCAGTTGTCGGTCATCGTCTGTCCGAACGTGACGCCGCCTTGCAGCGTGGTGCCGCCCGCGAGCCGCGCGTTGGTCGAGACGTCGAACCCCTGCCAGTGCTCCTGCTGCTTGCCGTAATCGGATGACAGCGTGATGACCTCGGTGGTGGTGTTGAAGGGCAGGCCCGTGCGCAGCACAGGATTGATATCGAAGACGGTGAGCGGCGTGCCGGCGTTCTCCAATCGGCGGTCGTCGGGCACCGCGACCGTGAACTTCGTGAAGTCCGCGGCGATATTTGCGGTGTTATCGGTGACCAGGAACCCGCCGTAGATGCGCCGGTAGTACATCATCTCCACCGACCAGCGCGGCATCAGCTCGTGCTGCACGCCGCCGGACACTTCCCAGTTCGAGGGACGCACGTTCCAGCCGTACAGTGCCTTTCGATCCTGCACGGCGATGGCTCGCAGATCGCCGAAACCCGCCGTCAACCACGGACCGCACTCGCCGTTGGCCTGCGGATTCGCGAGATCGCAGTCGGCCACGCCATTCAACCGGCGCGGGTCGCCGACAGCGTAGGTCGTCTCGTTGACGGTCCTGGCCGTGCTGGTGACGAGCGCGTTGGCGGGATGCAGCGTCGTGGCGGTGTTCACGCCTTCCTGCGCGGAACCGCGGCCGGCCGACGCCTTGAAGGCCGTCTTGCCGGTGCCGAACACGTCGTACGAGACGCCAAAGCGTGGATTGATGTCCTTCCATGACAGGACGTCGGTCTGTGGGAACGACAGCGGGGCTGCGTTCAGATAGCGCGAGGGCCACGGCGTGGTATACGCCTCGTTCGATTCCTTCTGGAATTCGAGGCGCAGGGCGCCGTTCATGGTCAACCGGTTCATCGTCCAGCGATCCTGGGCGAAGAGGCCCATGTTGTAGTCCAGCTTGTAACGGCGCTCGCCCTGCGGCGCGAAGATCGTCACCTGGTTCAGCACGTAGTTCGTCGTGCGGTACTGGTAATCGTCGGAGTAGTTGGTCGTCTTGTCGACCTTGTGTCCCCCCTGGAAGTCCATCCCGAGCTTGGCGTTGTGGGTGCCGGTCGCGTAGGTCATGGCCGCGCGGCCGGTGTAGATGCGCTGCGGCGACTGGGCAGTGATGTTGCCGGGCGCCCCGTAGGTCATGGGAGGTACCGCGACGCCACCAAAGGTGCCCCCGGTTTCGACGTTCCTGACGCCAAGTACCTCGCCGGAGCGGGCGCGCGTGTTGTTGTCGGCCTTGTGGAACAGGTACCCCGCCTCGAACAGGACTCGGTTGGTCGCGGTGTACGTCCAGGTCGCCTGGGCGAAATAGCGCGGCCAGTCGATCCGCGGCGTCGCCTCGGCCGACAGGTTCGCGGCGATCGTGTAATACGTGAACCACTTGTGCTGGTAGTCGTAGAAGTTGGTCAGGCGCATCTTCGGAGTGAGCGCATACGTCAGCCGCAGCGTCGCATCCCAGAGGTACTGGTAGTCGACCATCGGGTTGCTCAAGTCGGCCTCGCGGACGCGCGCCCGCGCATCAACCGGGAAGTAATGGCCGGCGATATAGGTCGAATTCGCCGTGTAGCGTCCTGTGCCCCAGAACCAGATGCGGTCGCGCTTGAGCGGTCCGCCAAGGCCGCCGTTGATGTCGAACAGCTGCTTGGCGCCGCCGGTGCGGGTCAGACCCCACGGTTCGATTTCCGACAGGTTCGGCGTCGCGGCCGACAACCGGTCGGTCAGGTTGCTGCTCTGCAGCGACGTTGCCGAGCCGTCCATCAGGAACGTTCCTGAGAACACATTGCCCCCCGCGCGGGTCAGCGCGTTGGTCTGGACGCCCAGCGTCGGCGCGTCGCCCGATTGTCCGGAGAGGACGACGTCGACCTGATCCCAGAGGAGCGGTGACAGCGCGAAGCCAGTGCGGCCGGAACTGCTCATCAGATTGCCGACTTTCACGCCGTCGAGCATCTGGACTTCGTCGCCGGGGCGGCCGCCGTGCGCACTGAGCTGCGGGCCCGGGCTGAGGACGTTGGTCCCGCCGACGTCCTGCGTGCCGGACAGGACGACGCCGGTATACATGGCCGCGAGGTTGTACATGGTGCGGCCGTTCGGCACGGCGCGGATCACCTCGGCGGTCACGGTCCGCGTCGTCGTCGAGCTCTGAATGTCGACGACTGGCGCCTCGCCGCTCACGGTGATCGTTTCTTCCACCTGCCCGACGCGCATATCCGCGTTGACGGGCGCCGTAAAGCTTGCCGAGATCTCGATGCCCTCGCGCCTGACGGTGTTGAAGCCGGGCAGCGTAAAGGTGGCGACGTAGGTGCCCACCGGCAGCGCAGGCACGGTGTACTGGCCCGCCCCGTCGGTGACGGTGGTGCGGATCTTCTCGATCAGCGCCGGACTCGTCACTTCGACCGTGACGCCGGGCAGGACGGCGCCGGACGTGTCTTTCACGACGCCGGCGATGGTGCCCAATCCCTGTGCACCGCTGGACGTGGGCGCAGCGATGAACACGAGCGCGACCAGGACGGCTGTTGCGGCTCCTCGCATTGCTATATCTCCCAATACACTTCGATTTTCTGTTTCTGGTGTGGCCGACCCGGGGCCGGCGCGATCATCCGTCCCGGTCGGGCGGTCGTCAAGCGCAAAACGGCCCGCGCCGGGCGCAGTCGAAGGGTTGACCGGGGCGGGCCTGCACGATAAGGTCTGCCGTCATGAATCCTTCTCGCCGCGAAGTTTTGATGTCACTGGCGATCGGAACGACGGGTGTGCTTCTTGATGCGCCCGGCGTCTGCGGGCAGGGGGCTGCACCGAGAACGGGTGCCGCGGCACGCGGCCGTGTCGATGTGCATTTCCACCTCGGCGGCAACGCAGGCTTCGGCGGCGGCGGCAACACCGGCGCGGTGTCCGCGGCGGCCCGCGCGTCGGTCGAAGACCTTGACCGCGCCGGCACCGCCGCCGGCATCATCTCCTCCTCCTCGTCTGGCGCCGGCACCGGAAGCCTCGACCAGCGCAACCGGCAGGCGCGAGAGTTCAACGACACAGCCGCGAAGTGGGTGTCGGACCATCCGACGCGCTTCGGCCTCTGGACGAGGCTGCCGCTGACCGACGTCGATGCCAGTCTCAAGGAGATCGCGTACGGCTACGACCAGCTCAAGGCCGACGGGATCGGCCTCGTTACCAGCTACGAAGATGCGTGGCTGGGCGATCCCCGGCTGAAGCCGGTGTATGAGGAACTGAATCGCCGCAAGGCTGTCGTCTACGTGCATCCGAACGATGCCGCGTGCTGCGGCGGCCCGAACCTGCTCTCGTACGAGAAGCAGCATCCGCCGGTCGGAGGGTCGTGGCTCGAGTACCCGATGAACACCGCGCGGACGATCTTCAGCCTGATGCTGGGCGGGACGATCCGTCAGTTCCCGGATATCCGATTCATCTTCTCGCACGGCGGGGGAGTGTCACCGCTGCTGCTATCGCGCATTGAGAATTTCGCGAACTGGGATTCCGTGGGTCCGCCGAAGTTGAAGGAGCTGTTCCCCGACGGTCTGTCGAACG
>Ga0075421_100011413_pt1 | contig 11004 bp, 10 predicted proteins | sample SoiMetdeltSBSDD5_FD_75292 | JGI IMG/M metagenome (GOLD analysis project Ga0075421, IMG submission 75292) | Bulk soil microbial communities from a Populus tree surrounding site in Tennessee, USA - Soil MetaG P. deltoides SBSDD5 | ecosystem: Environmental > Terrestrial > Soil > Tree plantation...
AACATGATCGTCGACATCGGCGGCGGCACCACCGAGGTGGCCGTCATCTCGCTGTCCGGCATCGTCTACTCCAAGTCCGTGCGCATCGCGGGTGACGAGATGGACGAGGCGATCGTGCAGTACATCAAGAAGCACTACAACCTGCTGGTAGGCGAGCGCCGCGCGGAGGAGATCAAGGTCACGCTGGGCTCGGCCTATCCCATGGGCGGCGACCGCCGGACGATGGAAGTGAAGGGACGTGACCTGATCGACGGCATTCCCAAGACGATCGTGATCACGGACGAGGAGATCCGCGAGGCGCTCCGCGAGCCGGTGATGACGATCGTGGAAACCGTCCGCACCTGCCTGGAGCGGACGCCCCCCGAGCTCGCGGCCGACATCGTGGACAAGGGGATCGTGATCACGGGCGGCGGCGCGCTGCTGCGCGGTCTCGATCATCTGCTGCGGCAGGAGACGAATCTCCCGGTCACTCCGGGCGAGGATCCGCTCTCTTGCGTGGCGCTCGGTACGGGCAAGGTGCTGGACGAGCTCGATCTGCTGAAGAAGGTCGCGATCCCCGCGTAGACGGGGGGCTTCACGGTGAGGATTCGCGCGCTGGCGCTGCTTGGCATCGTGGCCGGCGTTTGCCTGCTGCTTCTCACCTTGCAGATGCGCGGCCGCGCTTCCGGGGCCTCCGACGTGGTCGCCGTCTTCACCACGCCGATCCAGACGGTCGTCTCCCGCATCAATCGCACGGCCTTCGGCGCCTGGGCCACGTATCAGGACTGGAAGAACGTCCGCGCCGAGAACCGCCGGCTGCGTGACGAGGCGCAGCGGCTGCGCGTCGAATCGCTCCGCGTGTCGGAGGTCGACGAGGAAAACCGCCGATTGCGGCGGCTGCTGCAGCTGAAGGAGGCGCTGCCCCTGGAGACGCTGTCCGGCGAGATCATCGGGCGCGAGTGGGGCGGCTGGGTCCGCTCGCTCACCGTGAATCGCGGCCGCTCCAGCCACGTCGTCCGCCTCACGGCCGTCATCGGGCCCGACGGCCTCATCGGCCGCATCGTGGACGTCCGCTCCGGCTCGTCGGTGGTGCAGGTGCTGACGGATCCCGCCTCCACCATCGGCGCCCACGTGGTGCGCACGCGCACCCCGGGCATCATCGAGGGCGAGGCGCGCGGCACCATCCGGTTCAAGTACATGGCGCGCGACGGCGCCGGCATGCAGGTCGGCGACATGGTCGTCACCTCGGGACTGGGCGGCCTCTTCCCGCGCGGCATTCCCATCGGCCACGTCCGGTCCATCGACGACCGTGGCTCGGCGCTCTTCCACTACGCGCAGATCACGCCCGCCGTCGACTTCGCCCGTATCGACGAGGTGCTGCTCCTCACGGGCGACGCCGCGCGTGACGTCGCCTCGCACTTCCCGGGGGCGAGCTGATGCGCACGTTCATCGCGGTGGCGGTGCTGAGCGGCGGCGTCGCCCACGCCACCCTGGGGCCGTCCCTGCGGATCGCCGACGTGGCGCCCGATATCCCGCTCATCGTGGTGGTCATGCTGGCCCTGCGGCGCGGCCCCGAGTTCGGCGTCGGCGCCGGCTTTCTGGCCGGTCTCCTGCAGGACGCCGCCACCGGCGGCCTGCTCGGCGTGCAGGCGCTCACGAAGGCGGTGATCGGCTTCAGCATCGGCGCCATCGGTGGACGGCTGCGGGTGAGCCAGCCGCTCGTGCAGGTCCCCGGCCTGGTGGTGCTGTCGCTCGTGGAGGGCGTGGCGCGCTATGCCCTGCTGCAGCTGTTCCACTTCCCGGCCTCGTTCGGCGAGCTCATGACGTACGTGGTGCTTCCGCAGGCGATCTACAACGGCTTCCTGGGCGCCGCCCTCGTGCTGGCGCTTGCCTGGGCCGAGTCTGTGCGGGAGCGCGCCTCGTGAACCTGAACCTCCGCCGCGGTCTGCCGACCCGCCGCGATCCGGGCCAGAAGCGGATCATCACGATGTCGGCCCTGGTGACGGTGGGCCTCATGGTGATCGTCTGCCAGCTCTGGTACTTGCAAGTCCTCGAGGGCGGTCGCTTCCAGGAGGCGTCCGACAAGAACCGGATCCGCATCCGGCCGATCGCCGCGCCGCGCGGCATCCTCTTCGACCGCAATGGCGCTCCGCTCGTCGACAATCGCCCGGCGTTCACGCTGTCGCTCATTCCGCGCGAGCTCGATCGCGACCCCGACAAGCGCGACGCCGCCCTCGGCCGGCTCTCCGCCCTCGTCCAGATTCCGTTCCAGGAGCTGCGCGACGTCGTGGCCAAGACGTCGTCGGACTCCTTCCTGCCCGTCCGCCTGCGCCGCAACCTCAGCATGGAGGAGATGCAGAAGGTCGAGGAGTGGAAGCTCGAGCTTCCGGGCGTGATCGTCGAGGTGGAGCCGCAACGCGTCTATCCCAACAGCCGCTTCGCCGCCCACCTGCTGGGCTACGTGCGCGAGGCCAGCGACGACCAGCTCAAGCAGGGCCGCTACCGCCGCGGCGACATGGTCGGGCAGAGCGGCCTCGAGCGCCTGCTCGACGAGTTCCTGCGCGGCAAGGACGGCGGCGAGCGCATCGAGGTCGACGCGATGGGGCGGCCGATGCGGCTGATCCAGTCGACGGAGCCGCATCCGGGCGCGCAGGTGGTGACCACGATCGACCGTCGGATCCAGGAAGCCTCCGAGAAGGCGATGGAAGGCCACGCCGGCGCCGTGGTGGTCATGGATCCGCGCAACGGCGACGTGCTGGCCATGGTCTCCACGCCGGCCTTCGAGATCGATCGCTTCACCGGCTCCATCGACCGCGACGCGTGGCTGCGTGTGATGAAGGATCCGGAGTTTCCCATGCTGAATCGCACGATCCAGAGCCAGTACGCGCCGGGCTCGATCTTCAAGATCGTGGTGGCGGCGGCCGGACTCCAGGAGAAGACGCTCACGCCGGCGGACCGGACGTACTGCAACGGCGAATTCCAGCTCGGGACGTGGACCTTCAAGGACTGGAAGCGGGAAGGGCACGGCACCGTGGACACGCTCGATGCCATGCGCCACTCGTGCAACGTGTTCTTCTACCAGGCCGGTCTCAAGATCGGCGGCGCCGCCATCACCAAGTACGCGGCCGCCTTCGGCTTGGGTCAGGCGACCGGCATCGATCTCGGCACCGAGAAGTTTGGCTTGATTCCGCAGCCCAAGAGCCGGCTGCGGAAGGCGCCGGCCTTCCAGGCGGGCGACATCGTGAACATGTCGATCGGCCAGGGCCAGGTGCTCGTCACGCCGATGCAGGTCGCACGGTTCATGGCCGCCGTCGCCAATGGAGGCGTCCTGTGGAAGCCGCGGCTGGTGCAGCGCATCGAGCGGCCCGAGCGGGGCGTCGTGTGGAGCGACAGCGGCACCGTCACCGGGCACGTCGAGCTCAACGCCGCCGTCTGGGCGTTCCTGCGCCAGAGCTTGTGGGCGGTGGTGAACGACGGCGGCACCGGCGCCGGCGCGCGCATTCCCGGCCTCGACATCGCCGGCAAGACCGGCACCGCTCAGATGATCGCCAACTCCCGGGCGGACAAGGGACAGGACCACGCGTGGTTCGCGTCCTTCGCGCCGGTGAAGGATCCCGAAGTGGTGGTGGTGGTCCTCGTGGAGCGCGGCGGCAAGGGCGGCCAGGTGGCGGCGCCCATCGCGCGCAAGATTCTCAACGCAATCTTCTTCGAGAAAGTCGCCTCCGCGGAGCTCCAGGGGTGAAATCGGCATGACGGCTCTCGGCGGCATCGACCGCCGGCTGCTGCAGAACGTCGACTGGCCGTTGCTGGGCGCCATGGGTGGGCTGGTGGTGTTGAGCGCCACCACGCTCGCCAGCCTGCACATCGGCCGCGCCGGGGGCAACGTTGCCCTCCGTCAGCTCGCGTGGTTCGCCCTCGGCCTCCTCGCCCTGCTGATCGTCGCCTCCATCGACTATCGTCGGCTGGTGCGGCTGGCGCCGATGTTCTACGTCATCGGTCTCGCCGGCCTCGTCACCGTCTTCGTCCTCGGCCGAACGGTCTCCGGCGCCCGGCGCTGGATCCTGATCGGGCCGATGTCGGTGCAGCCGTCGGAGGTCTTCAAGATCTGCTTCGTTCTCATGGCCACTTGGGTGCTGACGTCCCGGTGGGCACAACCGATCGGCAAGACGACGCTGGCCCTGACGGCGCCCGTCCTTGCCATCCCGGCCGTGCTCATCATCAAGCAGCCGGACCTCGGCACTGCCATTCTGCTCGTTCCCGTGCTGACCGCGCTCCTCGTCGGCGCCGGCATCCGGCTGCAGCTGCTGGGCGGCCTGGCCCTGGCGGGGTTGGCGGCGATGCCCGTCGTCTGGTTCGCCGCGCTGCGCGAGTACCAGCGGGAACGCATCCTCGTCTTCCTGGATCCGTTTCGCGATCCGCTCGGGAGCGCGTACAACGTCATCCAGGCCAAGATCGCGATCGGTTCGGGACAGCTCCTGGGCAAGGGAGTGGCCGGCGCTACGCAGAGCCGGCTCGCCTTTCTTCCGGAGCGTCACACGGATTTCATCTTCGCCGTATTCGCCGAGACGTGGGGATTCGTCGGGTGCCTCGTGCTGCTCACCTGCTACGCGCTGCTGCTGCTCCGCGGATTCGACATCGCGGCCACGGCGCGCGAGCCGGTGGGACGCCTGATCGCCCTCGGCGTCACTGCCCTCTTCGCGACACAGGTTCTCGTGAACGTGGGGATGGTCACCGGTCTCCTGCCCGTGGTCGGCGTGCCGCTGCCCTTGATGAGCTACGGCGGCACGTCGATGCTGGTCTCGCTGACAGCCCTCGGGCTCCTTCTCTCCGTGCGAATGCGGCAGTTCCAATGAGACGCGTGTCGGCTCCGCTCGGAGTCGCGCCCGCGTCGGGGGAGTGCCGCCGTGAGCAAACGGATCGTCGTCAACGCCGGTCTGATCGAGACCCGCGTCGCCGTCCAGGAAGGTAACCTACTCACCGAGCTGTACCTCGAGCGGAAGCGTCACCGCTCGATCGTCGGGAGCGTGTACAAGGGCACGGTGACCAACGTGCTCCCCGGGATGCAGGCCGCCTTCGTCGACATCGGCCTCACCAAGGATGCGTTCCTCTACGCCGGCGACTACACGGCCACCCTCTTGCCCTCCGCGGAGGGCGACGCCGAGATCGACGTCGAGGAGGGTGAGACGCCGCGCCGCGAGGCGACCGGCCCCATCGAGCAGATGCTGTCCCGCGGCCAGCAGGTGCTCGTTCAGGTGTCGAAGGAGTCGCTTGGGACGAAGGGCGCCCGCATCACGTCCTTCATCTCGCTGCCCGGCCGCTATCTCGTCTACATGCCGCAGGCCAAGCACACCGGCGTGTCCCGACGCATCCGCGACGAGCGCGAGCGCGACCGGCTGCGGGCGGCGCTCCGCGCGCTCGAGCTGCCGCCGGGCGGCTTCATCTTGCGAACCAACGCCGAGGGCAAGGGTGAGGCGGAGTTCGCGGCCGACGTGGAGTTCCTGTCGCGGCTGTGGGCGCAGATCCAGGCGCGCTACGAGCGGGCCACGCCGCCCGCCGCCCTCCACGAGGAGGCGGACCTCACCTTCCGCGTCGTCCGCGATCTCTTCTCGCCAGAGGTCGACGAGTTCGTGGTCGACGATGCGGAGGTCCACGAGCGTGTCCTCGGCTACGTGCGCGCCCTGGTGCCCGCCCTCGAGGAGCGCGTGAAGCTCTACCGCGAGCGGACGCCGATCTTCGACGCCTTCAGCATCGAGAAGGACATCGACAAGGCGCTGCGCCGGCGCGTGTGGCTCAAGTCGGGAGGCTACATCGTCATCGACCACACCGAGGCGCTCGTCTCCATCGACGTGAACACCGGCAAGTACGTCGGCAAGCGCGACTTCGAGCAGACCGTGCTCAAGATCAATCTGGAATCGGTCACGGAGGTGGTCCGTCAGATCCGGCTGCGCGATCTCGGCGGCATCATCATCATCGACTTCATCGACATGGAGGTGCCCGAGCACCGCGAGCAGGTGGAGAAGGCGCTGAAGCGCGCGCTCGCCGACGACAAGGCGCGGACCAACGTGATGCCGATCTCGGAGCTCGGGCTGGTCGAGATGACGCGCAAGCGCGTGCGCCAGGATCTGCGGGCGCTGCTGAGCGTCGGGTGTCCGACCTGTCGCGGCAGCGGCGTGACCAAGTCCGACGAGACGCTGGCGGCCGAGGTCTTGCGGGCCGTCCGCGCCAAGCTGGCCGGCGACGGCGAGCCGGGCGGCCGGCGGGAGATCGTCGCGCGCGTCCACCCCGACGTGGCGGCCTATCTCGAGAGCGAGGTGCGCGCCGACCTCTCGCAGCTCGAGAACGCCCTCGACGTCAAGATCACCGTGCAGCCGGTCGACAAGCAGCCCCACCGCGAGGACTTCGAGATCCGCGTGCGGTGACGGTTCGATGGACTACGACGACGCGCGCGTGGCCGCGACGTACCGGCGCGCCCGTGCCCTGCCACCCTCGGCCATGGCCATCTGGCAAGCGATGCTTCGTGAGCTGGTCCCTCCGGCCGGAGTCGCCCGCGTCGCCGACATCGGCTGCGGCACCGGGCGCTTCGTCCCGTGCCTGGCGCAGGCGTTCGGCGTCCCCGTGGTCGCCCTGGATCCGTCGACCGCGATGCTGGCCGCCGCCGAGCGGAGGCCGGGCGCATCGTACGTGGCCGGCTCCGCCGAGGCGCTGCCGCTCGCCGCGGCCAGCCTCGACCTCGCGTTTCTCTCGATGGTGTGGCATCACGTGCGGGAGCCGGGGGCGGCGGTGGCCGAGCTCGCCCGCGTCGTGCGCGGAGGCGGCGCCGTCTTCATCCGCACGCCGACGGTCGACGGCCTCGACGAGTTTCCATTCCTGCGCTGCTTTCCCGAGAGCCTCGAGCTGGATCGCCGACGGCTGCCCTCGCGCGCCGCGCTCGAGATGCTGTTCGATCGAGGCGGCTTCGCCGTCGCGGCGCACCGCGCCGTCCGCCAGCCGCTGACGGACGGGCCGGAGGAGTACCGCGAGCGCGTTCGCGCGCGGGCGTTCTCGTCGCTCCAGCAGATCTCCGACGAGGCGTTCGCGCGGGGACTTCAGCGGTTCGAGGCGTGGAGCGCCTCGCTGCCGCCCGGCCGGCCCGTCGACGAGCTTCTGGACGTGTTCGTCTTTCGCCGGTAGCATCCCGGGCCATGGCGAAGGTGACGCCGTCGCGGATCAGCGGCCAGAAGATCCTCGGCGACCTGCGATTGGCGTCGAAGAAGGGCGATCGGGCCGCCCTCTCGCTGGCGCTCGATCAGATGCGCACGCTGGCCCACTCGCCGAAGTACTGGGAGAAGTACCTCGTGCTCCTCCGCAATCCGCTGGCGCGTCTGATCGACATGGTGGTGATCAAGCAGGGCGAGCGCATCGCGCACCAGAAGGGCTGGAAGCTACCGAAGCCCTCGCCACCGCCGGAGAAGCCCCGCAAGCTTCGCAAGGTCGACAAGGCGCGCGCCGGCCGCGCGCGTGTGACAGCGGCCGCCGCCCAGATCTCCCTCTTCGAGTGAGCCGCGCGCTCGTCGTCGTCAACCCGGCGGCGGGCGGCGGTCGCAGCGAGCGCGCGTGGCCGCGGGTGCGCGAGGCGCTCACGCGAGCGGGGCTCGATTTCGACTGGGCCGCCACTCGCGCCGCCGGTGACGCCATCCGTCTCGCGCGCGAGGGCGCCCGCGCCGGCCATCGGCTCGTCGTCGCCGTCGGGGGTGACGGGACCGTCAACGAGGTCGTCAACGGCGTGACCGGGGACGACGGCGTGCCGCTCGCCACCACGGGAGCGATTCTCACCGGGCGCGGCCGCGATGCCTGCCGCAACTTCGGCGTTCCCCGCCGCCCCGAGGCGGCCGCAGCCGCGGTCGTCTCGGGTGGCGACGCGGTCTTCGATCTCGGCGTGGTCACGTGGCATGACGGCCGCCGGCGCTATTTTCTGGGCGCGGCCGGCACCGGCTTCGACGCCGCGGTGGCCGCGCGCGCGGCGTCGGTCACCGCGCGGGGGACGCTCCCGTACCTCTTCGCGGTACTCGCCACGCTCAGCGCCTACCGGCCGCGGGCCGCCACCGTCCACGTCGACGGGGCGCTGATGTGGCAGGCGCCGCTGGCGGCGGCGATCGTGGCCAACGGACGGTACTTCGGCGGCGGCATGAAGATCGCTCCGATGGCGGATCCAGCCGACGGCCGGCTCGACGTGGTCGTGCTCGGCGCCTTCACGCGCCTCGAGATGCTGCGCTGGCTGCCGACGATCTATCCGGGACGTCACCTCGCCAGTCCGCGGGTGGTCACGCGCCGGGCGTCCGTGGTGGCCGTGAACGCGCCGGTGCCGCTGCCGACCCACGTCGACGGCGAGGTCGGCGGCACCACCCCGGTGACGCTGGCCGTCGCTCCCCGCGCCCTCCGCCTCCGCGTCCGCGCCGTCGGTTGACACGTCCGGCCGGGAGCGGGATAGTACCCCTTGGGGGTATCAAGCCGATGCGGAACGAGGAGACGAAGGACAAGGCGCGCGGTCGGCTGCGCCGCATCGAGGGACAGGTGCAGGGGCTGCAGCGGATGGTGGAGAACGACGCCTACTGCGTCGACATCCTCCTGCAGATCTCGGCGGTGCAGGGCGCGCTGGAGCAAGTGCAGAAGCTGCTCCTCGGACGCCACATCGAGTCGTGTGTGGCCGACGCCCTGCGCTCTGGCAGCAAGACGGATCGCCAGCAGAAGATCGAAGAGCTGCTCGACGTCTTCGCACGGTTCGGAGCGAAGTGATGGCGCGCGCCACCCTGCCTGTCCGCGGGATGCACTGCGCGGCGTGCGTCGGCAAGGTCGAGCGCGCGCTCACCGGGGTGCCGGGGGTGGAGCAGGCGTCCGTGAACCTGGCCACCGAGCGGGCCACGGTGGCGTACGATCCCGCGCGCGCCGATCTGGACACGCTTCGGGCGGCCGTCGAGCGCGCCGGCTACGAGCTCGGCGCCGAGTCGGCGGCGCCCGTCGATGGCGAGCCAGACGGCGAGGAGGCCGCGCGCGCCCGCGCGCGGCGCCAGCTGCGCACGCGCGTGGTCGTCGGCGCCGTCCTCTCGGTGCCGATCGTGCTGGGGAGCATGCCCGAGATCTTCCCGTGGGCGCCGGCCTGGCTGCGCGATCCCGGGCTGTTGCTGGTCCTCACGACCCCGGTCCAGTTCTGGGTCGGCGCGCCGTTCCATCGCGACTTCCTGCACGATCTCCGCTATCGCAGCGCCAGCATGTCGACGCTGGTCTCGCTGGGCACCAACGCCGCGTACTTCTTCAGCGTGGCCGTCACGCTGTGGCCGCACGCGTTCATGGCCCTCGGCGCCATGCCGTACTACGAGACGGCGGCGGTGGTGATCACGCTGGTGGCGCTCGGCCGCTGGCTCGAGGCGCGGGCGCGAGGCCGGACGTCCGAGGCGATCCGCCGCCTCGTGAGCCTGGCCCCGCGCACGGCCCGCGTGCTGCGCGACGGCGCCGAGGTCGACGTGCCGACCGCGGAGGTCCAGGCCGGCGATCTCGTCCGTATCCGGCCAGGCGAGCGCGTCCCCGTGGACGGCGAGGTGGTGGAGGGCGCCTCCACCGTCGACGAGTCGATGCTGACGGGCGAGAGCCTGCCCGTGGAGAAGACGCCCGGCTCGCCCGTGTCCGCGGGGACGGTCAATCTCACCGGCAGCTTCGTATTCCGGGCAACGCGGATCGGCGCCGCCACGACCCTGGCCCGCATCACCCGGCTCGTCGAGGAGGCGCAGGGCTCGCGCGCGCCGATCCAGCGTCTGGCCGATCGCGTGGCGGCGGTGTTCGTGCCCGTCGTGCTCGTCATCGCGGCGGCCACCTTCGTGGGTTGGTGGCTGCTGGGGCCGCCGCCCTCGCTGCTCTTCGCGCTCAGCAACGCGGTGGCCGTCCTCGTCATCGCGTGTCCATGCGCGATGGGCCTGGCCACGCCGACGGCCATCATGGTCGCCACCGGCCGCGGGGCGGAGCACGGCGTGCTCGTCAAGAGCGCGGCGGCCCTCGAAACGCTCCATCATGTCGACACCTTCGTCTTCGACAAGACCGGCACGCTCACCGTCGGACGTCCCGCCGTCACCGACGTCGTGCCCCTGGCGCCGGCGACCGACGACGACGTGCTGTCGCTGGCGGCGGCGGTGGAGCAGGCCTCCGAGCATCCCATCGCGGCGGCCATCCTGGCGCGCGCCAAGGAGCGCGGGCTTGCGCTGCCGCCGGTGACCGGCTTCGCCGCGGTGCCGGGGCAGGGCATCGACGCCATGGCGCCGGAAGGCCGCGTTCTCCTGGGCAACCGCGCGTTCATGGAATCGCGTGGCGTCGACGTCGCGCCCCTGCTCCCGCAGGCGAGCGCGCTGGCGGCTCTGGGCAAGACCGTGGTCTATCTCGCCGTCGCGCTGCGGCCGCTCGGACTGATCGCGGTCGCGGACGTCATCAAGCCGGACGCCCCGCGGACGGTGGCCGCCCTGAAGGAGCGCGGCGCGGCCCTGGTGATGCTCACGGGCGACGATCGCGCGACGGCAACCGCCATCGCGCGGAGCGCCGGGATCGAGCGCGTGGCCGCGGAGGTCCTGCCGGCGGACAAGGCGCGCGAGATCGAGCAGCTTCGCCTGGCCGGGCATCGCGTGGCCATGGTCGGCGATGGCATCAACGACGCGCCCGCGCTCGCTCGGGCGGACGTCGGCATCGCGATGGGGTCCGGCACGGACGTCGCCATCGAGGCGGCGGACGTCACCCTGATGCGCGCGGAGCTGCGAGGCGTGGTGGTGGCGTACGACCTCTCGCGCAAGACGATACGGATCGTCAAGCAGAACCTCGCGTGGGCGTTCGGCTACAACGTGGTGCTGATCCCGGTGGCCGCGGGCTTGCTCTACCCGCTGGGGGGCGTGCTGCTGTCGCCGATCCTGGCCGGAGCGGCCATGGCGTTCTCGTCGGTGTCGGTGGTGACCAACAGCCTCAGACTCAAGCGATGGAGACCTGACGATGGCAACTGATCCCGTGTGCAAGATG
>Ga0075421_100011417_pt1 | contig 11002 bp, 8 predicted proteins | sample SoiMetdeltSBSDD5_FD_75292 | JGI IMG/M metagenome (GOLD analysis project Ga0075421, IMG submission 75292) | Bulk soil microbial communities from a Populus tree surrounding site in Tennessee, USA - Soil MetaG P. deltoides SBSDD5 | ecosystem: Environmental > Terrestrial > Soil > Tree plantation...
CGCAAGGGTGGAGCGTGAAGAGCATGCATCGCCTCCTGATGAAATCGCAGGCCTACCGCATGGCGAGCGACGACGTGGCGGGCAGCATGGCGGTCGACCCGGAGAATAAGCTGTTTTGGCGCATGCCGCGCGTGCGGCTGGAGGCGGAAATCATTCGCGACCAGATTCTGGCCGTCGCGGGGTCGCTCGACAAGACGCTGGGAGGTCCTTGCGTGTTTCCATACATCAATCCGGATCTTTTCCAATCGAGCACCAGGCGTACCTGGCCCGGAAAACCTGAGGACGATCCTTCGACCTGGCGGCGTAGCCTCTACGTCTTTTCCAAGCGCAGCATCCGGTATCCGCTGTTCGAAGCCTATGACCAACCGAACTTGGTCAACTCGTGCGATCGCCGGAACCGCTCGACGATCGCGCCGCAAGCGTTGTTTCTGATGAACGATTCCTTCGTCATTGTGCAGGCAAAGCAGTTCGCCGAGCGGCTCCGCAAGGAGGCTGGCGCTGATGTTCGTGAGCAGATCGACCGGGCGTACCGCCTCGCTCTCGGGCGGGGTCCACTCGAATCCGAGCGCGCCACCGCGGCCGCCTACATCAAGAGTTCGGAAAACGGGCTGGCCGGTCTATGCCAGGCGCTATTCAATCTCAACGAGTTCGTATACCGGCAATGAGTAAACGATTCTATTCGCGACGAGAGCTACTGAATACGCTCGGCGGTGGCATTGGGAGCCTTGCGCTGGCAGACATGATGACGAAGCAGGGACTCGTCGCAGCCTCGAAGTCGCCGCTCGCGCCTAAACCGGCGATGCTCCCGGCCAAAGCGAAGGCCGTCATCTCGATCTTCTGCTATGGCGGCGTGAGCCAGGTGGACACTTTCGATCCTAAGCCGGAGTTGTTGCGCCATCAGGGCGAAACGATGGCGGGTGTCGGGCCGATCGTAACGGTGATGGGAAATCCCGGCGGGCTAATGCCGTCGCCATTCAAATTCAAGAAATACGGACAGTGCGGCATGGACGTATCCGAGCTGTTCCCGCACGTCGCCGAGCACGCAGACGATCTGGCGTTGATCCGCTCGATGCATGCGCTTAGCCCGGCTCACGGTCCGGCGTTGTTCCAGATGAATACCGGCACGATCCTGGCCGGACATCCGAGCGTCGGCAGTTGGGTCACCTATGGGCTGGGCACCGAGAACGAAAACCTTCCGGGCTACATCGTGTTCACCGATTACCGCGGCGGTCCGATTAATGGCGCGCCGAACTGGAGCAACGGGTACATGCCGGCGGCCTACCAGGGGACGCCATTTCGTCCGACCGGCGAGCCGATCATCGACCTGAAACCGCCGGCCGGGACCGACCCGCGCGAGCAGCGCAAATGGCTCGACCTGGTCCAGAAGCTCAACGAAACGCATCTGCAGCGCAATCCCGAGGACGGCGAGTTATCGGCACGTATCTACTCCTACGAGCTCGCGTTCCGGATGCAGACGTCGGCGACCGATGCCATCGACATCAGCAAGGAGTCGGCAGCGACGCGCAAGCTCTACGGCCTGGACGAGCAACCGACCGACTATTTTGGGCGGCAAGCGCTGATGGCGCGGCGGCTGGTGGAGCGGGGTGTCCGTTACGTGCAGATCTTCTCCGGCGGCGGCAACTTCGATCCGTGCTGGGACGCGCACTGGGATCTGGAAAAGAACCATCGCCTGCACTGCGCCGAAACAGATAAACCGATCGCCGGGCTGATCAAAGATTTGAAGAGCCGGGGTTTGTTCGATTCCACGCTGGTCGTTTGGCACGGCGAATTCGGGCGGCTCCCGATATCGGAACGCATGGATGGCCGCGACCACAATGCGAACGGCTTCAGTGTCTGGCTCGCAGGCGGCGGTACCAAGGGCGGGACGATTATCGGCGCAACCGATCAGTATGGCTACCGGGCCGTCGAGAATCCGAAATCAGTTTACGATCTGCACGCGACTATTCTGCGCGCGGTCGGCCTCGATCACGAGAAGCTGACGTATCGATTTAACGGCCGCGACATGCGTCTGACTGATGTTCACGGACACGTGATCAAGGAAGCGCTCGCTTGATCTTTGAAGCATGCCCCCGACCGGCGCTAACGTAAGCTAACTTCTAGATAGACCGTCATCCGGCGCAATTCGCGATACGCTTTTGATCGCGATATACTCAGCTAGTTTGTGCAGCAAGAATAGAGGTGTTTATGTTAGGGGCCAGACCCTGGAAGTATCGCCGCACAATTTGCTCGATCCTTTATGGGTGCCTGCTTGGAAAGGCTCTCACGGCTCAAGTTCCCGGGAAATTGGACTATGCAAGGCATATTCAACCGATACTAAGGGATCACTGCGTCGAGTGCCATGGGCCGTCCCAGCAGATGCGGGGGCTCCGTCTCGACCGACGCCGAGACACAATGCCAAACCGGGTGGGCGCGAATGGGGCACGCATCGTCCCTGGCAATAGCGCGCGGAGTCTTCTCTACCGCCGTTTGACCGGCGCCCAATCCGGCGCGCAGATGCCCCCGGCAGGACCTCTGCGGCCGGAGCAAATCAACGTCATCAAAGACTGGATCGATCAGGGCGCTGACTGGCCTGACGAGTTCTCGGGCGACAAAGACACCGCGCCGGCAAATCCCACGGTCGTCAAAATGATGAATGCCCTTCGCAACGGGAATCGTCAGGAATTCAACCGCGCGTTGCGCGCAAACCCCGAGGCTGTGAATGCCAAAGGCCCGAGCGGCTGGACACCGATCATGTACGCAGCCCTTTACGGCGATGCCGAACATGTCCGCCTCTTGCTGGACAAGGGCGCGAACCCAAATGCGCAGAACGATGGCGGCGGAACCGCCCTTATGTATGCGATCGACGATGCGGAGAAAATGAGGTTGTTGCTTGACCACGGAGCCAATCCGAACCTACGCTCCGGTGAAGGCCGGACCGCTCTTCTGATAGCTGTCGGACGGGCCGGATCCAATCCGCAAGTGAAACTCCTGCTGGAGAAGGGCGCTGACGCCAAGGTGCGGCTTCCAGATGGACGCGGCGCCCTGGTTCTCGCTGTGGAGGCCCGTGACGCAGGCCTGTTGCAACTGCTGCTGGATTACGGTGCCGAAAAGAAACCGCTTTCGTTCGGCGCTTCATTGTCGGGTTGTTCGGCGTGTTTCGACTTATTGCTCAAGCTCGCCGAGCCCACCGATCTGACCGGCGCGCTCCAGGCGGCGGTACGGTCGGGCGACCTGCCGCGCACGAGAATGCTGCTCGACCGCGGCGCTCGATCTGGCCCCAATCTGTTGCAATCCGTCGCCCTCTCTCCGGCGACGATTCCGGCCGACACAATTAGGAATTTGATTAGTCGCGGCGCAGACGTGAACGCTAGAACGGCTGCAGGTCTAACCATGCTTGACTTCGCGAAGCGGCAGGGAAACCTAACGCTGGTGGAGGCGTTGACCGAGGCGGGCGTCCGCGATGAAAATCCCACGCCGTTGCAACCACGTCCGAAGCCGGCGGGATCGGTTCGAGCTGCGATCGAGAGAAGTATTCCAGCGCTGCAGCGGGCCGATGTCGCGTTCCTAGAGAGGGCGGGATGCGTCTCCTGCCACAACAATTCGCTAACCGCAATGACGATGGCCGCTGCGCGCGCCAAGGGCGTGAAGATTAATGAGCAGATCGCGAAGAAGCAGTTGCGGAAGATTGCCGCGTTCATGCAGGAGAACGCCGAGCGCGCGCTGGAGAACGTGGGCATCCCGGGCGGAATCGATACGGTCAGCTACACCCTGCTGGGCATGGCTGCTGAGCGGTATCCGAGCGACCCGATTACCGATGTTTGGGCGCGGTACGTGAAAAATAATCAGTCTCCCGATGGCCGCTGGAAATGCGCCACGCTGCGGCCTCCACTCGAGTCGAGCGACTTTGAAGTGACGGCTGCATCCATCAGATCGGTGCGGACGTACGGCCCTAAGAGCCAGAGGGCAGAGTACGACAAGGCCGTTGCGCGCGCGGTTCACTGGCTCGAAAAGGCGCAACCGGAAAGCACCGAGGATCATGCCTTCAAAATCTTTGGGTTGATCTGGGGTGGGGGAAGCCAGGAGGCGATCCGCATGACCGCGCAGGAACTGTTGGCGCTACAGAGGTCTGACGGAGGTTGGGGCCAGGTTAATACCCTGGCTGCCGATGCCTATGCGACCGGGCAGGCCCTTGTCGCGCTGCAGGAGTCGCGCGTCATTGCCGTCAACAGTCCGGCTTATCGGCGAGGTGTTCAGTATTTGCTGAACTCGCAGCTCGAGGACGGATCCTGGTATGTGAGAACGCGGGCGCCAGCCATCCAGCCATATTTTGATAGCGACTTTCCGCACGGGCCTGATCAGTTCATTTCCGCCGCGGCAAGCAACTGGGCTTCGATGGCGCTGGCGACTGTCTTGCGCTGACGTCGAGGCCGGCGACCCGAACAGCTCCCAACCCGCTCGGCTCAGTTCAAGGGTCCGTAAAACTTCCAGTTGGACGTGAAGTCGCGAGTCAGCTTTTGCTTGGTTAAGCTTGCCCGAACCATCTCGATCGGGATGCTATTTTCCTCCAGAATTGCGTCGTGGAAGCCGCGATCGGTCATCTTGCCGGATTCAACGAGCTCCTTCCGCAGACCCCGGAGCTGTATACCGCCGAGCAGGTAGGCGGCCTGGTATAGCGGATTGTAGCTGCCAGCGAAGGAGCGGCGCACTTCCGCGATCGCGTTCTCCCGCTCGTGTCCCACGCGTTCTACCAGCATGTTGATGCACTCCTGCGGCGTCATTTTTTCCAGGTGGAAACTCAGAGAGAAGACGATGCGGGCGCAGCGATGCATCCGCCAGAACAACATTCCGATGCGGTTCTCCGGGGATTTAGCGAAATTCTTATCCCACAGGAGCAGCTCCCAATACAGCGACCACCCCTCGCCATAGAATGGCGTGCGGAACAATTGCCGGTACGTGCGGTGCCGGGCCGCCATGAATCCTTGCAGGTGATGTCCGGGAATCAACTCGTGGAACACCGTGGCGCGTGAAAAGTGGATGTTGTTGCCGCGCATGCTCATCAGCTTCTGCTCCACTGACATTGCCTGGACGGGATAGGAGACGCTGATCACCTCGCCGCCGGTGAAGAATGGATTCACCAGTTGCCTTTCCGGCGACATCATCTCCATGCGCCAGCTCTCCCGCGCGAGCGGTGGAATCGTGATCAGGTTGTTTTGATCGAGGAAGGCGATCGCCTCGTTCGCCAGATCGCGGATGAGCGCGGGCTGCTTGCCCGGCTCGACATATAGGTTTTTGACATGTTCGAGCGCCTTGCGCCAATCGTCGCCATAGCCCAGATCGCGAGCGGCGCGTTTCATCTCGTTTTCGCACCAGGCGAATTCTTTGTTGGCGATTGCGATCAGCTCTTCCGGCGTATAAGCAATCATTTCGTAGGCTAGCTCGCTCATCAGTCTTTCCTGGCCGATCGGATTCCCGACAATGTCGTCGCTACTGCCTGGCTGCGCTGCTATCGCAGGGCTCGCGCCACCGCCGCCGCCCCGCCGTCCCTGACCGGGACCGGGAGCCGGGACTGCAACCGGTTCGGCGGCGCCGCGGACTCCCGCGACCCGTTCACGCAGGAACGTGGCGTAGGTCTGGAGACTCGCGTCGGCCGCCTTGAACGGCTCTGCTGCCCACCATGTGAATAGCGGATCGTAGCCATTGGAGAAATCGAACCAGCGTCGCAGCGTACCTCGCAGGTTCGTCACGGCGCCCGCGGCCTCGACCGCGACGGACTTCTTCACCGCGCTCGATCGCAAATTCGCCTCGACTGACTTGCGTGTGCTGTCGACCTGTTTACTGAGCGCATCGAGGACCGCCGCGGCCTTAGAGGGATCCACCGGCTCCATTCGGCGCCGCGACTCTTCGAGTCCGACGACCGTCTGGGCGAAGGGCGTGAACAGCGCCGTTGCCGCTTCCGCCTTGGTCTGCAACTCCTGTTGCCGGATTTCATGCTGTACGTGATTTTTGAACAGCAGATAGTCGATGCGACCCTCCTGGCTCATCGATTCGAAATCCATCTTCGATACGCGGTCGAGCCATTCGCGGTAAAACCGCATCATGCGCTCGCGGCGACCGGTTGAAAGATTGATCTGATAGGTACGGACCAGGCTAGCGTGATCTGCGGCATACCTCTCAATCGCGGGCCGCATTTCGCTGCGTGTATTATCTAAGTCTGAAGCGGCGGCGGGCGGCTGCGCAACCAATAGAAACGGACCGGCTAGGAGCGCCAAAACGGGCGCGAATCGATAGAACACTCCCTTTACCTCCAATGCAGAAACAGATTATAGATTACCACCTGTATGCTAATATGATAGGGCATCGTGAACCATTGAATTTGGAGGCCTTGTGCTGAATACCGACGACCTTGTGAAAGCGAAAAATCCCGGACCATTTTCCGTAAAGCTCGAAGAGTTGTCCGAATCGCTGGGGAGGAAGAAGGCCTCAATTGCCGACCAAATCGCGGAAGTACTGCGAAACCTGATCGTTGGCGGCGATCTGAATCCGGGCGACCGCATCGTGGAATCAAGGGTCGCCAAGCAGCTTGGCGTCGGGCAGCCTACCGTGAGAGAGGCGCTGGTGGCGCTCGAACACCAGGGATTGGTCGTCCGCAAGACGAACCAGGGCTGCATCGTGACGACTCTCACTCGAAGTGAGATCTCGCAAATCCTCAAGATTCGCGGAGAACTCGAGGTATTGGCGATAGAGCTGGCAGCCGAGAATTCGACCGACGCTGAGATCGCTGAACTGCTGGAAATCACGGGTGAAATGAAGTCGGCCGCCAAAGCAAAGGACATTCAGGCGTTTTTCAATCACGACTTTCGTTTTCACGAAAAGCTTTGGAGAGCTTCCGGCAACACTTTTCTTCCGCGGCTCTTGGCGCAGTTGATGTTGCCCCTGTTGGCATTTCTTTTTATTAGGAACCTGCGGCACCATTCCCACATCGATATGGCGGCCTCGGCCGAGGCTCATGTCGAGCTTGCGAATGCCCTTCGTCTTCGCGACAAGGCGAAAGCCCGAGCGATCGCGGTACAGAAATTCCAGATGTTTTCAGATCAGCACCTCAACCTATATCCGGTTTGAATTCCGCCGCAGGTACACATACAACGGGATACCGCTGACGATGATGAGTGCGCCGAAGCCCGAGTTCCTCGGGTCGCCGACTGCGATGAAGATCAGAAAAAATATCGCGGTAACTAGAAACAGCAGCGGAATGAAAGGGTACGCGATAACTTTATAAGGGCGGGGAAGCTCAGGCCGCTTTTTTCGCAACACTAACAGGCCGGCGATTGTCAGGGCGTTAAACAGCAGTGACGCGAAAGACGTGAAGGTCAACAGATCGCTGTACAATTGCGCGCCCCTGGAGCCGAAACTGCCGGAAATAATCAGCACAACGGCCCAGAGTCCCTGATATTGCAGCGAACGAATTGGAACCTGGCGGGTCGGGTGCATGACGGCGGCCTTTCGGAAAAAGACGCCATCTTTGGCCATAGCGTAGTACAACCACGGACCTGACAGAATGAGGCCGTTGACGCAGCCCGCCGTCGAAATCAGTATCGCCCCGGCAATGAGGGTCTGTCCGATGGGACCGAGCACGATCTTGGCAACTTCGGCTGCGATCCGCTGATCTGGGACTTTCGCCGCAACCTCCACCGGTAGTATATAGAGATACGCTGAGTTCGCTAGCGCATAGATCAGCGTCACTCCAAGCGTTCCAAGGAATAGGGCCCTCGGCAGGGTACGGACCGGATCGTGCGTCTGCTCCGAGACGAAGGTCACTACATTCCACGAATCGTACGCAAACAGGACCTTGGACATCGCTACGGCAACGCCGATGAGCACTCCGGTGGTCAAAGCCTCCGGCAACACGGGTTGGAAGTTGGACCAGTTTCCCTTGGAGCTGGTCAGCCCGAAGACAATCAAACCAATTAGGGCTGAAATCTTCGCGAAACCAAGCAGATTCTGGACTCGCGACGCGGCTCCCAGGCCATACGAATTGATCCAGGAAAGAAATCCAACCAGTAAGACTGCGACCACTTGAACGGCGGAGATTCGAAACGGTCCGGTGCTGAGAACCGCATTTGCCTGGCTTACCCAGGGCACGAAGACGCCGAGGTAGTTAGCGAACGCAACTGCTACTGCGGCGATAAATCCGGTCTGAATGACGGTGAAAAGCGTCCAACCGTACAGAAATCCCCAGAACGGAGTAAAGGCTTCATTGAGATATATATACTGCCCGCCGGTTTTGGGAAACGCGGAAGCCAGCTCGCCGAATGACAGCGCGGCGCAAAGTGTGAGTAACCCGCCGATGATCCAAACCAGCACAAAGCTGCCAGCCCCCAAACGGGCGTCGGCGGTGATCCCGGCGATCAAAGCAGGGGCCACGAAGATGCCGCTTCCAATCATCGAGCCCATGATGATCATGGTGGCGTCCAGCAATCCTAGCCGTTTAGCGGGGGTCGACAATGGGTTTTGCTATCACCTGGGCTCGAATTTGGGTATTATTGGCATCTAGAGCGCCTTCAAAAGGTATCCTGTAGTGTTGTCTCATGTCAAGATGTGAGATTATAAATGATGTTCAGGTATCTAAGTGGAGGACACACACGAAAATGAACGTGAAATGGAACGGCGTTTACCCTGCCTTGACCACGCAGTTCAGGAAGGATCAATCTCTCGATTTGGATGGGACAGCCAGACACCTCGAGGCCATGATCAAGGGAGGGATTCATGGCGTGATCCTACTGGGGAGCGTCGGGGAGAATACTGCGCTCGAATACCAGGAGAAGCTGACGGTGTTAAGGGAGATGCTGCCCGTGGTTGCCGGTCGCGTTCCGGTGCTTTCGGGAGTCGCCGAGTACACGACTGCTTTGGGTTGCCGCTTTGCGAAAGACGCGGAGAAACTCGGGTTGGACGGCCTGATGGTGTTACCGGCTATGGTCTATAAAGCGGACCGGCGCGAAATGCTGACTCATTTTCGTACCGTAGCGCGCGCGTCTGGTCTGCCGATCATGATCTATAACAACCCGGTGTCGTATAGTGTCGATCTGACGCCCGATGCCTTCGTCGAATTGCAAGATGAGCCGACGCTGGTGGCAATCAAGGAATCATCGGATGATGTGCGAAGGCTCACCGACATCGTCAATCTGGTCGGTGATCGCTATATCTTGTTCAGCGGCGTGGACGACTTAGTGCTCGAGAGTGTCCTGCTCGGGGCGCAGGGATGGGTGTCCGGTCTGGTGAACGCTTTTCCGGAAGAAAACCGCGCTCTGTGGGACCTGGCGACTAATGGGCAGTGGGAAGAAGCACGGGAGTTGTACCGATGGTACACGCCGCTGCTGCATCTCGACACGAAAATCAAGCTGGTGCAGTATATCAAGCTCGCGATGGCCGAATGCGGGCTGGGCTCGGAGATGGTTCGCGCGCCGCGTCTGCCGCTCGAGGGAGCCGAGCGCGAGGAGATCCTGGGTATCATCCGCCGGGCTCTAGCGACTCGTCCGGCGCTGCAGACTCTTGCTATCCGTTAAACGATCGTGCGCCGAATCGGTATTGTCGATTCCCATACAGGAGGGGAACCGACACGCGTCGTCATCTCGGGTGGGCCGGACCTCGGCGACGGACCCATCGCAGAGCGGTTGAGCCGATTTCGCTCCGAGTTCGACGAGTTCCGCTCGGCAGTAGTCAATGAGCCGAGAGGGTCGGACGTGATTGTCGGCGCATTGCTCTGCCGGCCGGTCGATTCGAAATCGGCTGCGGGAGTGATCTTCTTCAACAATGTCGGCTATCTGGGGATGTGCGGCCATGGAACGATCGGGCTGGTCGTGACGCTCGCCCACATGGGTAAGATTGCGCCCGGGGAACATGCAATCGAAACGCCGGTTGGAACTGTCAAAGCCGTCCTGCATGAGAGCGGCGATGTTACCGTGGAGAACGTCCCGAGTTACCGCGCGGCGAAGAAGATTGCGGTCGCGGTGGAAGGCTACGGCGTAGTGACCGGGGACGTTGCCTGGGGTGGCAACTGGTTTTTTCTGGTGAACGATCACGGCCAGGACGTAACCTTCGAGAATGTCGATCGGCTCACGGACTGCGCATGGCGGATCCGGCAGGCGCTCGTCCGGAACGGCGTCAGCGGAGACAACGGGCAGGAGATCGATCACATCGAGTTGTTGGCGCCACCTCACCGCAACGACGCTCACAGCAAGAGCTTCGTATTGTGTCCGGGTAAGGCGTATGATCGTTCTCCCTGCGGCACCGGAACGAGCGCCAAGCTTGCCTGCTTGGCCGCGGATGGCAAGCTGAAACCGGGTGAATCGTGGCGGCAGGAGAGCATCGTCGGCAGCCTGTTTGAGGGTTCCTTTCGTTTGGATGGCGATCGGATACTCCCCTCCATTAAGGGTTCGGCGTACGTGACGTCGGAGGCAACGCTGCTGCTCGATCCTCGGGATCCGTTCCGGATGGGAATTCGGCAATGAAAGAGACGGCCGATGCGATCATCATCGGCGCGGGTATTGTCGGCGCGGCTTGCGCTGAAGCATTGACGCGCGACCGACTGCGGGTGATGCTGATTGAATCGAGCGCAGTCGGAGGTGGCGCCACCGCTGCCGGGATGGGGCACGTGGTCGTCATGGACGACTCGGAAGCCCAGTTTACTCTCACGAAGTACTCACGAGACCTTTGGAATAATTCGGTTTCGCAACTGCCATCGGAAGTCGAGTTCGAAGCTCGTGGGACATTGTGGATCGCGGCGGATGAAGAAGAGTACGGCGCCGTTCACCAAAAGGAAGCATTCTACAAAACGCGTGGTGTGCGAGCAGAGGCGCTCGACTCGCGCGCGCTGGCAGAGGCGGAACCGAACTTGCGTTCCGGTCTAGCCGGGGCGCTTCTGATTCCAGATGATAGCGTCGTGTATGCGCCATGCGCCGCTCAGTGGTTGGTCTCGCAAGCGCAACGTCGCGGAGCTTCTCTCAAG
>Ga0075421_100011422_pt1 | contig 10999 bp, 10 predicted proteins | sample SoiMetdeltSBSDD5_FD_75292 | JGI IMG/M metagenome (GOLD analysis project Ga0075421, IMG submission 75292) | Bulk soil microbial communities from a Populus tree surrounding site in Tennessee, USA - Soil MetaG P. deltoides SBSDD5 | ecosystem: Environmental > Terrestrial > Soil > Tree plantation...
GCGGAGTGGCGGCTGACCGAGCACTTCTTCAGGGCGATGTTCGACTTCGGGTTCCTGAACGAACTTGCGGCCGATTCATTCAAGCGCGCGCTCATCGCGTCAGTGGGCGGGTTCGTGGCGTTCGGGTTCGTACTGACCCGCGCGTACATGGTCAAGTACGCCATCCTGTGGAACACCGGTACGCCTGAAATCTATCGGCGGGCTCTTCTTGGCGACGACATGACGATCATTGGCCTGCCGATGCTGCTCGTCGCCTTCGTCACACTGCTCGTGAGCCACGCGCTGTTTCCAGATGAGCGCGATTTCCGCATCCTTGGCCCCCTGCCCGTCCGCCGTATCGTCGTCTTTCGCGCAAAGCTTGGAGCGCTGCTGATGTTCACGGGGTTGTTCACGACAGCAGCCCATGTATCGCTCGTGCCGTTGATGCTGCTGACGTCGCTCAACCCGTGGGGCGAATCCAACGTCATCCTGCGGCTGGCGTCCTGGGCCATCGCCAGCGTGATGGCATCCGCATTTGCCATTCTCACGATCGCGGCCGTCGTCGGGATCCTTGTTCTGGCACTTTCGCGCAGCCGGCTGCAGGCGCTGTCGACGATCATGCGAAGCATCGTCCTCGGACTGCTCGTCGTGTGCCTGCCGCTCGTCTCGCATCTCCCGACGCTCGGCGCGCCGCTGGCGCGTGGCGAGGCATGGATGGTGCTCGTGCCGCCGGCCTGGTTTCTCGGGATCCAGCGAGTGCTGCAGAGCGGCGCGGATCCAAGTCTCGCTCGACTCGCGCTCGTCGGGATCGTGGCCGTCCTCGTCGTTGCCGCGATCGTCGCCGCCTCTTACATCATCCTCTTCAGGCAATTCGAACGGCTGATGCTTCGTCCGGCGCCGATGTCGCCACCCTGGTGGCGGATGAATCGGCTGCCACTCCGTTCGCGCACGGCGGCGCCCTTCAGAGGTGTCTTCAGCTTCACACTCGCGACGCTGAGCCGCAGCCAGCTGCATCAGGGCGTGCTGGTCGGTCTGTCGGCGTGCGGTGTTGGCCTCGCCACGATCGTCCTGACCTCGTCAATCCGGCTGACGACGTCCGCGGCAATCGTTCCCTTCCTGCTCATGTTCGCCTGCGGGGTCGCAGTCCGGGCGGCACTCGCGCTACCAATCGAGCACCGTGCAAATTGGATCTTTCAGGTGACCGAGGACCACACCACACGAAAGGACCAGATGCGCGCCGTCGATCGCGTCGTGATGACCTATGTCATCGGCGTGCCTGTCGTCGCCTCGGCCCCGCTGTTGTGGATCGCGCTCGAGTCGAGCGCGCTGCTTGCCGGCGTCGTCGTCGCCGCCATCGGGCTCGTTTTCGTGCATGCGGTGCTGCTCGATTGGCGTCGCATTCCATTTACGTGTTCGTATCTGCCGGCCAAGCGGTTCATCGGACACAGCGCCTTGATCGGATTTGCGGCCTGCCTGCTCTTCACCGTCATTTCGACCGGCCTGGTTCGCACCGCGCTCGTCACCGTCAATCAGGGCATCGTCATCACTGCTGCGCTTCTCGTGATCGGCTTCTGGCTGCGGGAACGCCGTCTCGCCACCTGGAGAAAGACTCCTCTGATGTTCGAGGACGAGTTTCCCGATCAGGTGCTACAGCTACAGTTGTAGGGCCAAGGAACTCACGCCGGCCGGGTCACGTCTGTAGCGACTAGAATCTGGAAACGGCCAGACGTGTCGATCCCACAGGGTCCTACGTGACGAAGACGTTTCAACATATTGCCGTGTCGACGGCCCTCGTGCTCTGGGCGATTCCCAGCCTCGCTCAAACCGCGGACGAGATCATCCAAAAGCACATTGCGGCAACCGGCGGGCGCGCCGCGTTGAGCAAGCTCACCTCGCGTGCGTCGAGCGGAACGCTTTCACTCACCACACCAGTGGGTGAGCTCAAGGGCACCATCGAGGTGTACAACAAGAAGCCCAACAAGTCTCGCACCCTGATCAAGATCGATGCAGCAGCGCTCGGCGGCGGGCAGATCGTCAACGATCAGCGATTCGATGGCACCACTGGGTACGTGATCGACACCTTCAATGGCAATCGTGAAATCACAGGCGACCAACTGGAAGTGATAAAGAGCCTATCGTTTCCCACGCCGCTGCTGACCTACAAGGAAGCCGGGAGCACGGCGGTTCTTGGCAACAAAGAGACGGTCGGGGGCAGGGAGGCATATGTCATTCAATTCACGCCAAAGGCAGGTCCTGGGATCCGCCTGTTCATCGATGCTCAAACCTTCATGCTCGTGAAGACCGTCGTTACGGTCACTGTCCCGCAATTGGGCCCTATCGATCAGGCGGTCGAGTTCTCTGATTTCCGCGACGTCGACGGGCTCAAGATTCCCTACCTGACGAAGTCCAGCAATCCCGTGCAGACCGTGACTGCCATCATCACGGATGTGAAGCACAACGTCGAAATCGACGATAGCTTATTTTCCAAGCCGGCCACTCAGTAGCGAGGCTCCGCATTTGATGAACAATCGCGGCCTTCAAGAGTCGAGCGAACTCATGAGGAAGTTTGCCTGGCTGCCCATCGCCCTCGTCGTGGCTGGATGCAGCGTGGAGCGTGCCGGCGAGACCCGGCGCGAGCAGCAGTCGATCGAGCTCGATGGCTCCGCGTCGACGCGGGTCAGCCTGGAGATGAGCGCGGGCGAACTGAACGTCTCCAGCGGCGCGGCCAAGCTGATGGAGGCTGAGTTCACCTATAACGTCGACCGCCTGAAGCCGACGGTAGAGCACGGTTCGAGCGGTGCAGAGAGCGAGATTCGAATTTCACAGACGCAGAGCAGCGGCTTGGCCTTTGGTGCCATGGCGCGCTGGGACCTGCGGCTGAACGACAGTGTGTTGATGGACATCGTCGCCAAGCTCGGCGCCGGCCAGGCGGAGATGAATCTTGGCGGCGTCAACCTGCGGAATCTCGAGATTGGCATCGGCGCAGGCCAGGTGCACGTGGACCTTCGCGGTATGCCAAAGCGCAGTTACGGTGTCCGCATCAACGGAGGCGTCGGTCAGACGGTGGTGTACCTGCCGCGCTCGGCGGGCATCTCTGCGACCGCCGCCGGAGGTCTCGGGTCGATATCGATGAACGGCCTGGAGAAGCGCGGCGAGCGCTGGATCAACACGGGCCACGAGAGCGATCCGGTCCAAATCACTGTCGACATCAAGGGCGGCATCGGCGAGATCCAGGTAAGCGCGCAGTAGATCGCGCGCCCGTCAGCAGACCAATCCACAAACACTGGTCGTCGGCTCCACGCTGAGCATCGGTCCGGCTAAAGCCGGACACTACGGCACGGGAACTTTTCGCCGACCGGTCGGCAATACTTCAGCGAGTGGACGACGACGCCGGGCTGCTCAGGCGAGCTCGACAGGGTGACGAAGCGGCGTTTTCGCAGCTGTTTGCCCGTCATCAACGAGCCGTATACCTGTTCGCCGCAAAAATGTGCGGGCCAGACGCTGGCGATGACGTCGTACAGGAGACGTTTCTCGCCGTGTTGCGGCAGACCGGGACATTCGACCCGGCGCGCGGAACGGTCGCGGGGTACCTCCTGGGCATCGCGCGCCATCTGGTACTGAAACGACTCGGAGAACGCTACCGGGCATGTGTGACGGACAATGTGGACGACACACCCGAGTGGGTCACGACGCAAGACGATGTGCTCGAGGGTCTCTCTCGTGCGGAAACGATCGACGCGGTTCGAAGCGCGGTGCAGTCGTTGCCACCCGTGTATCGCGAGGTCGTCGTCCTGTGCGAGCTGCAGGAGATGGACTACGCCACCGCCGCGGACGTGATCCGATGTCCCATCGGGACGGTGCGGTCGCGGCTGCATCGGGCGCGTGCCATGTTGATGACGAAGCTCGCCGCCGCCGGGCCTGCCGTCGGCGTCGGCAGGGAGTGACATGCAGGAACCCACGAGTCGCGAGCATGTGTTGACGAATGCGCTGCGCGCGCTGGCGGAGGACGACGCGCGCGACGGCGCTTCAGCGGATGTGGAGGCACGTCTGCTCTCCGAAGTGAGAGCCCTGGCGCGCGCCCGCCGACGCACGCAAATGAAGCTCTATGCGATCGCGGCGGTTCTGATCATGGCGGTCGCCCTGCCCGTCTGGCAGCTCACCGAGCGGCCGCCAGTCGTCGCACCCCCGTCCGCGTCGTCCGATGCAGCTGGTGATGTCACGACGGAGTTCTATCCATTGACCTTCAGCAATGTGCCCGTGACTGGAGGCCAACTTGTCAGGTTGGAAGTGTCGCGCGTGGCGCTCGCCTCGTTCGGCTTGCTGCCCGCCGAGTCTTTAGGCTCACGTCCCGGCACAGTGCTCGCGGACGTGCTCGTAGGAGAGGACGGCCTGGCTCGCGCCGTCCGGTTTGTGCGCACGGACTAGTGGACTGTATACGCTGAGGGAGCACCAGTCACAACCGGCCTCCGACCGCGAATGTTCGGCCGCGACAACCCCGGGGCCCCCAGCGCGCTGGCGCGCTGGGGGTGGGAGCGGCGCGGCCGGTAGTGATTTGGGAAGGACAAACCACCAGATGCCGGCGCCGCAGGAGCTCTCACAATGACGTCTTCGCACGTAATCGCACGCTGGTTCCTCGTGGCGGGCATGTTCGCCTCCACCGCAACCATCGCATTTGCCCAGGAGCGCAGCGCCGCGGCACCCCGCCTCGAGCGTCTCAGTGTGGCCGGCAGCGACCCTTTGGCGGGGCCTGTCGTAAAGAACGCGCCGTACTCGGGCGACGCGGTTACGAGTGTCACACAAACCCTGGGGGACGGTACCCGCATCGAACAGAACACGACGGCGAAGTTCTACCGCGACAGCGCCGGCCGCGTGCGTCGAGAGCAGACGATCATCGGTCTGTCCGCACTGAGCACACCGTTCCGAACGCGACAAGGTGTTGGCACCGGCGACGCCCAGACCATGATCACCATCGATCCTGATCCAGACGACGGCCTGGCGTTTCAGCTCGATGTGACATCGCGAACGGCCCGTCGCGTGCCGCGCGCTGCTGCCCTGCTCGGCGTCAACCTCAACACCTTCACGATCAATTGGGCGGGACCGACGCGGGTGTCGGCACAGGACGATCGCACTGTTGAACAGTCGCTCGGTACGCGCACGATGGAAGGCGTCAAAGCGACCGGCCGCAAGACGACGTTCACAATTCCCACGGGTGAGATCGGCAACGACCGTCCGATTGAGGTTACAGACGAGCGCTGGGAATCGCCCGAGCTTCAGGTCATTCTCTATTCGCGTCACTCCGATCCACGAACCGGCGTCGTCGAATATCGCTTGACCAATATCAACCGGCTCGAACCACCGCTCGATCTGTTTACAGTGCCTCCCGATTACACGATCGTCGAAGGTGGCGGACGCGGCGCACGGACGGGCGGCGCAGGAGGTCGGGGCGCTGGCGCACGAGGAGGACGGCAGTAGCGCCCTCAGTCGTGGCGCAGCGCCCATTGCGGATCGATCGTCGACGCGCGCCGCGCCGGGACCAGAGCGGCCAGCAGCGTCGTGACCAGTAAGACGATCGCCACCGCGCTGAAGAGCAACGGGTCGAACCCGGGTGCCCCAAGCGCGACAGTCAAGCCGCGGCTCCCGGCAAAGCTGATCGCCGTCCCGATCGCGACACCGATGATTCCCATCACCGCGGCATGTTTCAGAATCATGCCCAGCACCTGCGCCCGGACGGCACCGATGGCCATCCGAATCCCGATCTCGCGTGTACGACGGCTGACCTGATAGGACACGATCGCGTAGAGGCCGATGAGGGCGAGACAGAGCCCGACCAGGCCGACGGTCGTCGTAATGCCAACGAGGAGATTGGCAACCGCTACAGATCGCTGCTCGAACAGATCCTCCATCGTCTCGACGCGATACACGGGAACGTTGATGTCGATCCCACGAATGACATCGCGCAAGGAGCCAATCGCGCTCGCTGGGTCACCCTCAGTCTGCACGATGAGCGTCATCTTCGGGATGGGACGCTGCGCGAACGGCACGTAGAGGAAGGCCTGTGGAGGCATGAAGATCGAGTTGTGCCGGCTCGCCACCGATACACCAACAACCTCCACCGTCCTGTTTCCGTCCTGAACGAGACGAAGACGTTTGCCAATCGGGTCAGACCTGAGGTAGCGATCGGCGAATGCCTGGTCGACGACAACGACTGAGGGTGAGTCCGCCGTGTCCGTCGCGAGGAACCCTCGTCCACGGACAATCCCGACACCCAGCGCCTCGAAGTAACCGTGATCGACTGAGGAAGAAACAACCGTAACGCTGTTCTGCCCGGGCGGGAACTCGAAGCCTTCGGGCGCAACGGCGACACCGACGTAGCCAGGTACCATCGGAAGGCTGCTGGTAAGTCCCACCGATCGCACGCCAGGCACCTGCGCGGTGCGCTCCGTCAGCGCACGATAGAACCGCTCGGTCTGCGCCGGCGAATATCCCACGAGAGAGGGGTCGAGCCGTAGCGTCAGGCGACGGTCTGTGCTGAAGCCCGGATACTCGAACAGCGCGAAGGAGAACCCCCGTGCGAGCTGCGTCGCCGCCACCAGCAGCACCAACGAGCCGGCGATCTGGACGACGACGAGCGTCGAGCGTCCGAGCATTCGCTCGCGGTTGCCGTCCGCTGCCCCTGGTCGCAACGCAGATAGAAGATCCGTACGTCCAGCGCGCAGGGCTGGAGCAAGACCGAAGAGCACCGCGCTGCCAGCCGCTATCAAGAATGTCAACGCGACGGCTCGCCCATCTATGCGAATCGCAAGCGGCGTCGGCACGTCGAGTCCGGACGAGGGCGCAAACATCTTGAGCAGGGTCACCGCGCCGCCCGCGATCAACGTACCCACGACACCGCCGGCAAGCGCGAGTACGAGGCTCTCGGTCATGAGCTGGCGGACGAGTCGCATCCGATCCGCGCCCATCGCCAATCGCACTCCGATCTCCCGCGTGCGTGCGCTCGCGCGGCCCAGGACGAGGTTGGCGACGTTGCCACACGCGATGGCGAGCAACACGAGCGTAAGAACGCCCAACAGACCCACCATCAACGGCTGATACGGGTTGCCGTCGAAGCGACTTTGCAACTCGGTCATGACGGTCGCCGTGACGGAACGGTAGGTCTGCGGATAACTCGCTGCGAGTCCGGCAAATGTGGCCGCTGCTTCAGCGCCGGCTGCCTCTCTCGTTACGCCTGGTCTCAGGCGTCCTTTGACCGTGAGCGTGCGCCGCCCGCGATCGGTCAGTTGCGTGTTGTCGCTCGCACCTTCCAGGACAGGCGCCATCATGAGTGGCACGAAGAACGTTGGCCGGGCGAGATCGAAGAGGCCGTCAAACGAGTCGGGGATGACTCCAACGACTTCGAAGTCGGTTCCGTTGAGCCGCACCTGCCTGCCGATGACCGACGGATCCGCAGAGAAGTCGCGCCTCCAGAGTGCTTCGCCAAGGACGACGACGGCGTCGCGCCCCGGGACGAGGTTCTCGTCCGGCCTGAACCCGCGACCGAGCGTCGGCACAACCTGAAACGTCTCGAAGAGATTCGGACTCGCAGCGAACCCAATCTTCAGCTCGGGCTGTGTGCGCGCATCCCGCGCGAGTCCCGCTCGAAGTACTTGGATGGCGGCGAGGTTCGTGAATGACCGGTTGCCGTCACGAACGTCCAGGTATTCCGGATACGACAGACGGCCATCGTCGGCCCCTGGCCGGGTCACGACCGTGACGACCCCAAAGGGATCCGGCACCTCGAGCGGGCGCAGGAAGAGCGCGTCGGCCAGGCTGAAAATCGCAGCATTCGCGCCAATGGCCAGCCCAATCGAGATGATCGCCGCAAATGCGAACCCCGGACGCGCCCGGAGCGCGCGCACGGCGTACCGAAGATCGTTCACAACCGCCTTTACGGATACGAGCGGCCAAAGTTCGCTCGAGACTGGTCGATCCCGTCATCGGAACTCCCGATCCGTAATCGGGCAACGCACACAACGACCCGTCTGTTCTGACCGGATCACAGGTACGGGGCTTGCGCGCGAACAACACGTGTCCAGACGATTGATACTGGTCGCGCTGTGCCTCGTCCTGGGGACGAGCCCCCTTGCCGCGCAATCCAACGTCGCCGAGTTGAACGAAGCCGGGTGGCGGCTGCTTCGAAGCGGCGACGGATCGCGCGCGGCAAAACTGTTTGCTGAAGCGCTCGACGCGCAGCCTAACGAGCCGGTCCTGCTCCTGGGCGCGGGCGTCGCCGCACACCTCCAGGGCAAGGCGAAGGAGGCCACGACGAACCTTCGACGCGCCCTCGAGATCGCACCGGATCTCACGCCCGCATCGATCGTGCTGGGACAGATCGAGTACAGCACCGGCGACATCAGCCAGGCGATTTCGACGTACGAAAAGGCGCTGCGACACGCGCCAAAGGATCCGCAGCTCACGAGCCGGCTCGACTCGTGGCGGGCAGACGCGGAGGCCAATCGAGGCTTCGTGGAGCGGCGTGTCGATCGCTTCAGAGTCATGTTCCAGGGCCACGTCGACAAACCGCTCGCCGCTCGGGCCACCGACCTGCTCGAGTCCGCGTTCTGGCGAATCGGCAAGGTGCTGGGCGCGTACCCGTCTGAGCCAGTCGTCGTGATGCTCTACACCGAGAAGCAGTTCCGCGATATCACGCAGGCGCCGGAATGGTCCGGCGGTCTCTACGATGGACGCATCCGGATCCCGGCGGCCGGCGCCGCGCAGAGCCCGCAGCTCTTCGAACGCGTGCTCGTTCACGAATTGACCCACGCCATGATCGCGGGCCTGGCGCCGCGCGGCATTCCCGTGTGGTTGCACGAGGGGTTGGCACAGTACTTCGAGGGCGACGATCCCGCGGCTGCCATGCGACGTCTGAAGGCCGTCGGTCAGGTCGTGCCTCTGCGATATCTCGAGGCGAGTTTCAACCGCCTGACCGAGGCGGAGGCGCTCGTCGCCTACGACGAAAGCCTGGTCATCGTCGACGCCATGCTCCAGCGTCCGGGTCTCGACTGGAACGGATTGTTTCGTGCGCTGGCCGACAGCCCGCGGACGGAGTACACCCTCGACAACTTTGGCCTTCGTTACTCCGAGTTAGAAGAGGAAATCGCGCGGGCTGGCGGTCCTAGAGTGGCAGCACGGTCACGGTGAACCCATCCTGATTCGGCGCCGCGTACTGACGATGGCGCCGGATGCTCGAGTAGGGAATCGTGACGAGCACATTGTGATCGCCTTCCGGCTGCGGATGGATCTGAAGGGTCATCTCCGCGGTGGCCGTCGACAGCGAGCGCGCGGCATCGGCCGTCGCGAACCCGATGATGTAGACCTCGCCGCTCGGCAGCTTGTGCGTCTCGTAGCTGCGATATCGACGTACAGCAAACAGCGGTGAGCTCGACAGCCCCGGCGAATAGGTGAACCCGTACACGCCGCCAGGCAGCGCGTTGACTCCGGACCCTTCCTCGCTCGCGTCAACGATCCTGACCTGGTGCGTCTGACGCAGCGCTTCCTGGTCGCTGTTCGAGCGGAACTCCGTATAAACAACACGACTCATACAATCTGGATTATACCGTTCAGCCGTCCCCCGTCGCTCGTCGCCGGATCAATTACAGGTTCACTCCGATCGGACAGGTCACGCCGGTTCCCCCGATTCCACAGTAACCGTCGGGGTTCTTGTGAAGATATTGCTGGTGATAGTCCTCCGCGTAATAGAACGGCGGCGCGTCGGCGATCTCCGTTGTGATCCGGCCGTAGCCGGCATCGGTCAGCTGGTCCTGGAACGCGGCGCGTGACGCATCGGCGGCCGCGCGCTGCGCGGGCGAGAAACAGTAGATCGTCGACCGATACTGTGTGCCGACATCGTTACCCTGCCGCATGCCCTGCGTCGGATCGTGGTTCTCCCAGAAGAGCTTCAGCATGGTGTCGTAGCTGGTGACCTTGGGATCGAAGACAACCAGGACGACCTCGGTGTGCCCGGTCATGCCGGAGCAGACTTCCTTGTAGGTCGGATTCGGCGTATAGCCTCCGGCATACCCGACGGCCGTGGTGTAGACGCCGCGAGCCTGCCAGAACTTGCGCTCGGCTCCCCAGAAGCATCCCATCCCGAAGACCGCCTGCTCGAGCCCTTCTGGAAACGGCGGGGTCAGGCGCGCGCCGTTGACGGCGTGCCTGTCAGCGACCGGCATCGCCGTTTCGCGACCGGGTAGGGCTTGCTCAGGACGTGGAAGACGCAAATTCATCGGACTAGCAAATGGAGCCATCTGTGCCTCACCGACTAAGATGCCTGAAGTGGCCGAGGAGATTCAAACGACAGATTCGCGGCGGAGACCTCAACCAGAGGAGGGGCCGCTCACCATCATCTACGAAGACGAGTGGATGCTGGTCGTGAACAAACCTCCGGGCCTCGTGGTCCATCCCACGTACAAGAACACGTCGGGCACACTTCTCAACGCGGTACTCTGGCGCGTGCGTGAGCGCGTTGGCGCGCAACCTGGCATCCTCACCCGTCTCGACAAGGACACCTCGGGCCTGGTGGTGATCGCGCTCGCGCCCAACGTGCACGCGTCCATGCAAAAAGATGCGGCAGCGGGCCGCGCACGGAAGCACTATCTGGCGTTCGTGCGTGGATCGCCCGAACCGCCACAGGGCCAGATCATGCTGGCGCTTGCGCGAGACCCCAACGACCGCCGGCGGGTCATCGTCACGCCCGACGGCGCGCCGTGCGAAACCCGGTACCACGTCGTGTCGACTCATGACGCGCATTCGATGGTCCGCTGTGAGCCGGTCACGGGACGGACGCATCAGATTCGCGTCCACCTTGCCGCTCTCGGTTGCCCAATTCTCGGCGATCAGGCTTACGGAATCCCCCACGCGCAACTCGCGCGCCAGGCTCTTCATGCGTGGCGCGTCACGCTGCCTCATCCCGTCACCCGGGAGCCGCTCGAATTCGAAGCACCACTGCCCGACGACATGCGCAACGTGGCGGGTCTCTAGCAGT
>Ga0075421_100011423_pt1 | contig 10998 bp, 5 predicted proteins | sample SoiMetdeltSBSDD5_FD_75292 | JGI IMG/M metagenome (GOLD analysis project Ga0075421, IMG submission 75292) | Bulk soil microbial communities from a Populus tree surrounding site in Tennessee, USA - Soil MetaG P. deltoides SBSDD5 | ecosystem: Environmental > Terrestrial > Soil > Tree plantation...
GTGCTCGGTGTCGTGCCGGAGGAGGCTCAGATACTGAGTCCCGCGAGTATCTGGACGGTGTTCATCGAGCTGCCTGGCATGGACGCCAGAGGGATCCATTTCATGCGGGTGATCGGACGTCTGAAGCCGGGCATCACCATCGATGCCGCACGAAGCGACATGACGACGGTGGCCGAAGGTCTGGCCGCGGAGCTTCCCGCGACCAACACTGATCGTGGCGTCACGATCGATCCGCTGCGTACCGGCCTCATCGGTCCTGACGTGCGCCTGACGTCGTATCTGCTGCTCGGCGTGGTCGGCTTCGTCCTCCTCATGTGCTGTGCCAACGTCGCCAACCTTCTGATGGCACGCACCAATGGTCGCGCGCGTGAGCTCGCGCTCCGATCCGCGCTCGGTGCGGGACGCGGGCGTATCGTCGTGCAGATCCTGACCGAGAGCCTCGTGCTCGCGGCCCTTGGTGGAGCCCTGGGACTTGGTGTGGGAGCAGCCATTCTCTCCGTCGCACCCTCGGTCATTCCGGTTGGTCTGCTGCCACCGGCGGTGATCCTCTCCTTCGACGAACGGATCGTGGCCTTCTGCGCAGGCACTGCTTTTTTGACCGGTCTGCTGTTCGGCCTCGCCCCGGCCTGGCAGGCCACCAGCGCCTCGCTGGTCCAGGTCCTTAGCTCCGAAAGCCGGACCGCGACACGAGGCAGTGGACGATTCCGGAGTCTGCTCGTCGTCGGAGAAGTGTCGGCAGCGGTGCTCCTGCTGTGCGGTGCCGGACTGCTGCTGCGCACGCTCGTCGCACTCGAGAACGTGAACGCTGGGTACACGGCCGAGAGCGTACTGTCGATGCGCGTCAACTTGCCGTATGGACTGCCGACGTCACGCTACCCCACCGTGGATGCGCTGCGTCGTTTCTTCGAGGCCTCCGAGCAGGAAATCGCGCGCGTTCCAGGAGTCAGCAGCGTGGCCTGGACCAGCGGATTGCCCCTCGAGGGCTCCTCGCTGGGGTCGTCCTCCTTCTCCATCGTCGGCGACACCGCGGCGTCAGGCAGCAATCGACCGTCGGCCTACTATCAGATCGTGAGCCCGGCCTACCGTCGGACGCTGGGCATTCCACTCGTCGCCGGGCGCGACTTCACCGACCGGGACACCGCGACCGCTCCGCAGGTGTGTCTCGTCAACGACGCGTTCGTTCGGCGCTACCTGCAAGGAAAGACGCCTCTTGGCCTGCGCATCACCATCAGGCCGATGGGCCTCGCACCGGCGCCTCCAATCGAGCGCGAGATCGTCGGCGTGATCCGGCACGTCAAGATCTTCGCGACCGAAACCGACGATATCGCGCAGGTGTACGTCCCGATCACCCAGAACACGTGGAGCTCTGCTTCGCTCGTCGTGCGACCGATCGGCGGTCGGGCCGAAGCACTTGCGCCGGCGATTCGAGAGGCGGTTGCGCGTGTGGACCGCGAGGTCCCTCTTGTTGCGGTCAGGACGCTCGATGACGTGGCCAGAGTGGCCAACACCCGGCCTCGTTTCCGCGCCGCGGTGGTGGTCACGTTTGCCGGACTGGCGTTGCTGCTGGCGATGGTCGGCGTCTTCGGCGTCCTGGCGCATTCGGTGCAACAGCGGACACGCGAGTTCGGCGTACGCATCGCCCTCGGCGCCAGTGCTCGCGACGTCCTGGGCATGGTCCTGGCCAACGCAGCTCGCGTGATCGGCGCCGGCGCAATCATCGGGCTGATTCTCGCGGCCCTGCTCGCGCAGACCATCGCCACGTTTCTCTTCGGTGTCAAGCCGCTTGATCCGCTGACGTTTGTGGGCGTACTCATCGTCCTCGGCGCAGCCGCGGCCGTGGCGTCGCTGGTTCCGGCGTACCGTGCGTCACGTGTCGATCCAGTAGTAGCGTTCAGAAATGAATAGGTTCGTCGTCGCGCTGCTCGTCTGCGTCGTGTCGCCGCTCGTCGGCGCGCAGCGCGGCATCACGCGTCTTGATGGCAGCATCGTCACGCCAGCGGACATCGACGGCACCGTGCAGCGACTGATGCAGGCCGGGCAGGTGTCGGGACTCGGGATAGCGATCCTCAACCAGCGGAAGGTCGCCTATCTGAAAGCCTATGGCGAACGCGACAGCACACGTCACCTGCCCCTGACCGCGGACTCGGTGATGACGTCGGCTTCGTACACCAAGTCCACGTTCGCCTTCGCCGTGATGCAGTTGGTCGAGGAAGGCCTGCTGAACCTCGACAGACCGATTCAGGAGTACCTCTCGAAACCGCTGCCGGAGTATCCCGACTACAAGGACCTGGCGGGTGACGAGCGATATCGGCGAATCACACTCAGGATGCTGCTCAGTCACACCGTGGGATTCCCGAACCTCCGCGTCTTCAACATGGGCAGGCTGAACATCAACTTCGAACCCGGTTCCCGCTACGCGTATTCGGGAGAAGGCATCCAGTTGATGCAGCTGGTCGTCCAAGAGGTCACGGGAAAACCGCTGCAGGACGTGATGAGAGAGCGCGTGCTCCGTCCGTTCGGGATGACTCGAACCAGCATGGTGTGGGAAGAGGCGTTCGAATCCGACTTTGCGAACGGCTACGACGAGCGCGGCCGTTCGCTCGGACCTCAGCGAAGGCGACGCGCGGACGCCGCCGGTTCGATGCAGACGACGCTGGCCGACTTCGCTCGCTTCATCGAGGGCCTCGCGCAGGGCAAGGGCTTGAAGAAGCAGACGCGGGCCCTCATGTTCAGTCCTCAAGTGCGGATTTCGACGCGCACGCAGTTCCCGTCCCTCACCACCGAGATCACCGATCGCAACAACGCGATTCGTCTCAGCTATGGTCTGGGATGGGGACTGTTTTGGACACCGGTTGGCAAGGCCTTCTTCAAGGAAGGCCACGATGACGGCTGGCAGCACTACACCGTGGTGTTCGATGATCGGGGAACGGGCATCGTGATGATGGCGAACAGCTCCAACGGAGAAGGGATCTTTCAGGAACTCCTGGAGCAGTTGATCAGGAACACGTACACGCCGATCGAATGGGAAGGGTACACCCCATACGGTCAGCGGCCGCCGCTGCCGCCATTGCCGGAACGTCGAGTGGTCACGGTCGATCCACAGACCCTCGATGCGTATGCGGGACGCTATCAGGCCCAGGGCCAGCGGGTCTGGACGGTGGCACGCGACGGCGAGTCCCTCACCATTGCTGAAGAGGGCGATACTGGGCTGACGGTCCTGGCTCCGGCGAGCGATACGCTCTTCTACGACACCGTAGGTGACACTGAAATCACGTTCGATCGCGACCCGCAAGGCCGCGTTCTCGCTCTGCGGATGTTGCGCTGGCCCTATCGACTACCCCGTGTGTCGCCATGAAGCGATCCCTTCGATCATGGCTGTGGCGCATTCACTCGATCAGGAAGTCGACGACGAGCTCGCCCTCCACATTGAGTTGCGCACGCGCGAGCTGGTCGAGCGCGGCATGGATCCGAACGCCGCGCGCGAGATCGTGCTCGCGCGAATCGGCGATCTGGGCGATCTCAAACGGACCTGCGTGGACCTTGGCAGAAAGCGAGATCGCGAGATGCGCCTGACACAACGGCTCGAGGAGCTTGGCACCGACATTCGATTCGCGCTCCGGCAGCTCAAGACGGCGCCCGGATTCGCATTCGTCGCGGCGATGACGCTGGCGCTCGGCATCGGCGCCAACAGTGCGATGTTCGCGCTGGCTGATGCCACGCTGCTCCGGCCGCTTCCATTCAGAGATCCAGACCGGCTGGTACTCATTGGCGAACGAGCCAGGCAGCAACTGCGCAGTAACATCGCTCAGGCCAACGTCGACGATTGGGTCGCACAGAACCGCACGTTCGAAGGGATGGCCGCATGGTGGTACTCCCCCGGCGACGGCGGGCCAACGCTGATGGGCCGTGACGGAACGCCGGAGACCGTCGTCGCGCAGCAAGTGACGGCTGGATTCTTCGATCTGCTCGGCGTCCGGGCGATCGTCGGACGCACGTTCGCCGCCGGCGACGTCACGAACACATTCAGCGCGGTCGTGCTCAGCGAAACGTTCTGGCGCAATCGCTTCGGCGCCGACCCGTCACTCGTCGGTCGGGAGATCACGCTGAGTGGACAGCCGATGACGGTCGTCGGCGTCGTCCCCGCATCGTTTCACTTCTTTCGGAACAGCAGCGTGTGGACGCTGCTCCCGCAACCGGACGCCGCTGGCGGGCGCCGGCCGCGCTTCAATCTGCAAGTCATCGGTCGCTTGAAACCTGGCGTCTCGACGGCCGAGGCACATGCTGACCTGACGCCAATCGCCGATGCACTCGCCACGCAGTACGGCGACACACGGCGCGGCCGATCACTTTCGATCCAGCCGCTTCGCGAAGTCTTCATTGGAGGCGAGTTGCGGCTCACGTCGCTGCTCTTCCTCGGTGTCGTCGGATTCGTCCTGCTGATGTGTTGCGCCAATGTGGCCAACCTGCTCCTCGCCCGCGCGACCGCGCGCGCCCGGGAACTCGCGCTGAGATCCGCGCTCGGCGCCGGACGAGGCCGCATCGTCGTACAACTCCTGACGGAGAGCCTGGTGCTCGCCACAATTGGCGGCGTGCTGGGCCTCGGTGTGGGTGCGGCCATTCTCGCCGTGGCGCCATCGGTGATCCCTCCCGACCTGCTGCCTGGCGCCATCACGCTCACGCTCGACGGCCGCGTGATGATGTTCTGCGCCGCGACAACGCTGCTCGTCGGTGTGTTGTTCGGACTCGCGCCTGCCTGGCAGGCGACCGGCGTCTCGCTAGTCCAGGCGCTCGCCAGCGGCACGCGAACATCCACTGGTCGCGGCGGCCGATTCCGGCACGTGCTCGTCGTCACCGAAGTCGCAACCGCAGTGTTGCTCCTCTGCGGCGGCGGCCTGTTGCTGCGTACGCTGCTGACAATCGAGAACCTCGATCCGGGATATCGGGAAGACGCCGGCTCGGTGCTGACGATGGACTTCACGCTGCCGGGCGCGAGGTACCCGACACCAGAGTCGCTGGTCCGATTCTTTGACGCAGTCCAGGCGGAAGTGATGGCCACCCCCGGTGTACGCAGCGCCGGCTGGGCGACGATGCTGCCGCTCGGCAACTCGCAGATCGGGCAGAACCCGTTTCAGATCGTTGGCGACCCGCCGTTCCCGCCCGACAGCCGGCCCTCGGCCGACTACCAGATCGTCAGCCCGAGTTACTTCGAGACGCTTCGCATCCCGATCGTCGCGGGGAGAGCGTTCAACGACGGCGACAGATCTGGAAGCGGCCTCGTCTGCATCGTGAACGAGGCGTTCGTCCGTCGTCATCTGTCGGGAAGGAATCCGATCGGCATTCGCATGACGATCTCGGGTCTTGGCGCCGCCTCGAGAAGCGCTGGTCCTGTCGTCCGTGACATCGTCGGCGTGGCTCGCCAGATCCGGGGCAAGGCCGACGAGGTCGAGGATCTCGCGCAGATCTACATACCAAACTCGCAACTTCCCTATGCGGAGGCCTTTCTGGTCGTGAGCCCAACCGAGGGGCGGGTCGAGGCGATCGCACCTGCCGTTCGCGCGGCCGTTGCGCGAGTGGACAAGCTCCAGCCGGTCAGGCGCATGGTGACGCTGGAACAAGTTTCGGACGAAGCCACGGCACGCTACCGGTTCCGCGCGGTGATGGTCGTGACGTTCGCCGCCTTGGCGCTCGTGCTGGCGACGGTCGGCGTCTTCGGTGTCCTCGCCTATTCCGTTCAGCAACGCACGCGCGAGTTCGGTGTGCGGATCGCACTCGGAGCGACGACGACACATGTGCTCGGTCTGGTGATGGGAAGCGCCGCCAGACTGATTGGTACTGGTGTCGTGCTGGGCCTTGCTGCGGCGTTGATCTTCGCGCAGGCCGTCAGCACGTTCCTCTTCGGAGTCCCGGCGCGTGATCCAGTGACATTTGCTTCGGTGGCCATTGTCCTGACGTTCACGGCCGCAGCCGCCTGTGCCATGCCCGCTCTCCGCGCCGCGCGCGTCGATCCGGCTGTGACCTTCCGAAGTGAATAGCGTTCACGCCGTGTGAACGCTTTTCACGGTCCATACGTCGAAAGCCTTGGGCAATCTGGCGGTACGCCCCTTGAATCCGTCTGGCCTGCCTGAGCATTGTCGAGGGCGCTGGGAGCTGCTCATGAATCGCATGATCGCCGTCTTCACCTTGTCACTGGCCGTCGGCTTCACCGCGACATCAGCCTGGGCCGACTTCAAACGAGAACGCACGCTCACGCTCGAGCCCGGCGGGTCCTTCACGCTCGAGAGCGATGTCGGGGACGTCGTGCTGACCGGCGGATCGGCGTCTGGCGCGCAAGTGGTGGTGACGTCCGACCGCGACCTCGACAAGGATTTCGACTTTACCTTCGACGAAAGCCCTCGCGGCGCGACCGTCAAGATCAAGCATCGCGGGTCGCTGCGGCGCCTGTTCGGCGGCTGGTTCGAGAACGACCATACGCGAATCACGATTCAGGTGCCGACGAGAGCTGATGTTCGCCTGAGCACGTCCGGCGGATCGGTCAGGGCGTCGCGTCTGACAGGCGTCCTCGACGTGCGCAGTTCCGGCGGCAGTCTCGACGTCGAGGCGATCGACGGCAACGTTGACGGCGGGACGAGCGGGGGCAGCATCCACATGCGCGACGTGCGTGGCAACATCGTCGCGAACACGTCTGGCGGCAGCATCACGATCACCGATGTCCGCGGCAGCCTGCGGGCGGACACCAGCGGTGGCGGAATCAATATCGACGCAGTCAGCGGCGACCTCCGCGCCTCGACGAGCGGCGGCAGCGTGGACGTGCGCGCCGCCGGCGGACGCGTCGAGGCAAGCAGTTCGGGCGGAGGCGTGACGGTCCGCTTCGCGCCGGGCAACTCGAGCGGCGGCACGGTATCGTCCTCGGGCGGTTCCGTGCGAGCCGAGATCGATCCCGCCGCGCGCGTTTCGGTCGACGCGCACGCCTCTGGAGGAAGCGTCAATGCGGACGTCCCGGTCACTATTCAAGGAAAAATCGAGAACGATTCACTGCGCGGCGACATGAACGGCGGCGGGCCGACGCTGCGCCTTCGCTCAAGTGGTGGAGGCGTGAGAATCACACGGACATCAGACGCGGCCAAGCGGTAAGCGCGAGTCCGCTGTGAAAGCGACCGGAAGCGCATTTATTCGACTCCAGACACTGCTCGCCAGAGTTCAGAGACGTCGAGCTGCTCCGCCCATCGCGCCACGTATCGACGATCGAGCCGAGGATTCATTTCGACGATTCCGGCAGCGTCGCGCAGCTGCCGTTCGGAGTCCGTTCGCTTCGCCCATTCGAGCTTGGACAAGATCGCATCCTCCGGCGTCACCATCGCCAGCGGCCGGCCAAAACCCACATCCACAAATCGTCGGCGGCCGAACTCCTCACGACTGAAAGCCCGGTCCTTGCGGACAATCAGGTCGACCTTGCACGCGTGCGCCGTGTCGATCACGTTGAATTGCCGCCTCTGTGCGAGTGCTTCGCGCGCTCCCACCGGATCGACAAAGAAGTTCGCGGCGTCGAGGTCATGCACCAACGCCTCCAGTTGATCGCTGTCAACGTCGATGACCAAGTCGGCATCATGGGTCGCTCTCGGTCTGCCGTGATGACTGGCCGCCAGCGAACCGGTAATCATGTACGGAACCTTCAGTCGCTCGAGCAGGCGGATAACCACGTCGAGCGTCTGTTCCTCGGGCGTCACGGATCGACGAGCGGCCGATCTGGCCACATCGCACGTGCGAGCGCATCGCCAAGGCGAAGACGTGCGAACGCCTGCTGGACGTTGGCTTCTGTATAGTCCGGATGGCGATGACGGATACCAGCGATCGCGAAACGTCTGACGGCGTCGGTCAGCCGAAAGGCAATCGCCATTCGCTTCGCGGCTCCCATGCGCAGATACATCTGCGTCTGCACCCGGTGCACGGCTGGGTCAGTGTCGGCGGGGATTCCGTGGCCTCGATCCACAAATCAGTCGCTGCCCGATTATAGGCTTCGCCCGATCATTCTGCGCGTAGCGCGGCCAGAGGATTGGCGCGAACGGCGCGAATCGCCGGCAGCAAACACGCCAGCAACGCAACCACGATCAATACCAGCGGCGCGGCGACGAACGTCAGTGGATCGAGCGGTGGCACGCCGAACAACAGCGTGGCAAGCGATCGCACCAGCACGGCCGACGCGCCAAGGCCGATAACCACACCGATCGCGGTCAGCCTCAGACCACCGCCAAGCACGAGACGCAGAAGATCGCGTGCGTTCGCCCCCACGGCGAGCCTGACGCTGAACTCACGCGCCCGCTGCTGCACCATGAACGTCAGCACGCTGAAGATACCGAGGGCGGCGAGCAGCGCCGCCAGCGCGGCAAAGCCCGCGACGAGCTGTGCGCGCAGCCGCGGGCGTGCTGTGGACGACGCGGCGACCTGCTCCATGGTCCGCACCTGCGAGACCGCCTGGGTCGGATCGGCGCGGGCAATCGCGCGCTTGACCTGCTCGACGACCTGCAACGGTTCGTTGGCCGTTCGCACGATCAGATTCGCTATGACCCATGGGCTCTGCGCAGTGGGTACGTAGATCTGATACACGCTGTCAGGGGCCTCGTCGGGCCGCGTCTTCACCTGCCGTACGACGCCGACGATCTCACGATTCGCGATTCGGGCGCGGATACCGGGTACGCCGATCGCGACACGCGCACCGATCGGGTCGCGGCCGGCCAGGAAGCGCCGCACGAATGCGTCGCTGACGATGCAGACCTCCGGCGCGGTTTCAGAGTCGCGGTCGCTGAAGACGCGGCCGCGCACCAGTGGAATGCCCAGCACGTCGAAATACCCGGCGCCGACGATGTGGTACTGAGCGAGCGGCCGGTTGGCCGGATCCGCTACAGGAGTGCCGACGATCTCGAATGTCTGACGCATACCGAGACCCGACAGCGGCAGGTCGAGACCGAGCGACGCGACACCTACCTGAGGAACCGCCGCCACTTCTCGTTCGATGGAACGCCAGTACGTCTCAATCTCGCCTGGCATCGCCGTGACGAGCCGCCGAAACGGCAATCGGATGTTCATCGCAACGACGTTGTCGGCCTGATAGCCGGCGTCGACGTTGTTCAAGGACACGAGGGTGCGAACGAGCAGGCCTGCACCAGTCATCAACAGCAGTGCGATGGCTAGCTCGGCGACGACCAGCGCCTGGCGAACGCGCCCGATCCGATCGGACGATCCGCGACCGCCGAGATTCATCGCCTCGACGAGCGGAACGCGCGCCGCATGCCATGCGGGGGCGAGTCCAAACAGCAGCGCCGTGACGAGCGTCGCTCCGCATGCGAACGCAACGAGGCGCCAGTCGAGCCTCAGAATGATCGATGAGGGAATCGTCTCCGGAGGAATGAACGCTGGTGCGGTTCGCACGAGCGCCCACGCCACTGCGATCCCCGCCAGGCCGCCAAGCACGCCGAGCATCAGACATTCGACGAGCAGTTGTCGGGCGATGCCGAACCTGGTGCCGCCGAGCGCGGCGCGGACGGCCAGCTCGCGCGTTCGGCCGACACCGCGCGCGAGGATCAGGTTCGCGATGTTGGCGCACGCGAGCAGCAGCACGAACAGTACGACGCCGCCAAGCACGACAGTCGTCGTTCGCAGGTCTGACCCGACGATGGCCGCCTGCATCGGATCGACCGTCACGCTCCAGCCTTTGTTGGTGGCAGGATTGCTCTGCTCGACGTTCCGCGCGATTACCGTCAGTTCCGCGCGGGCCTGATCGAGCGTCGTCTCGGGTTTCATGCGGCCGATCACTCGCAGCACGCGGGTCGCGCGTGCACCGGCAGCGCCATCGACGCTGATCACTTCCCAAACGTCAGTCGTACCAAGAGGCTGAAAGGCCTCCGGCAGGATGCCGACGATGGAAACAGGACGAGGGGGCGAGCCCACGCGGATGATTTGTCCGACGATCGACGCGTCGCCAGCAAACCGCGTGCGCCACAATCGCTCGCTGATCGCCACGCCACCGTCCGATCGACCGGGAAAGTAGATATGGCTGTCATCGGGTGCGCGGCCGACGAGCGGCGTCACGCCAAACACCGTGAAGAAGGATGGTGTGACGCTCTCGAGCGGCACAGACTCGGGCAGATCTTCCGCGCCTCTCGCAATTGGAATCTGAATGGTGCCCGCCGTTGCCGCAACACCGCTCAGGGCCTTCGCGGAATCGCGCCAGTCGGCATAGGTCGCCAGCGCCACGAAATTTCTCGGGTTCTGCGCGGACCGTTCCCAGATCATGACCAGCTGATGGGCATCACGAAACGGCAGCGGACGCAGCAGCGCGGCATCGACCAGGCTGAAGATGGCCGTGGTCGCCCCGATACCCAGCCCGAGCACGCCCACGCAAGCGGCGGTGAACCAGGGCGCCTTACGAACCAAGCGAAGCGCCTGCCGCAGATCGTGATTGAAAGCCATGCCGCTTAGACGGACACTCGACGCCGCGCGTTGATAACGCCCAACGCCCAACGCCCAACTACCAACCACTCCCAATTCCCAACGCCCAAAATTCTTGGGAGTTCTTGGAAGATTGGAAGATTGGGAGTTGGGAATGGTTGGGCGTTGGTTTTTGGGAGTTGGGAGTTGAAGTGGGTGATAATCCCGTCGCTATGAAACTCTCTTCAATAAGCTGGATCGCCGCGGTCCTGATTCTCGGTCCGACGTTGTGCTATCCGCAGCAGGCCGCGCCGGCAGCGCCGCGCGACACCGCCCCGCAGACGGGGCCGCAGATCCTCGACGTGCAGGGCGGCAAGATTCGCGTCGTGACAATGGCGACCGGACTGTTCCACCCCTGGGCCATCGCCTTCGCCGACGCGAACACGATCCTCGTCACCGAGCGGAACGGCGCGCTGCGCATCATTCGCAACGGCGTGCTGGCTCCCACGCCGGTGTGGACGTCGCCGACACCCTCTGCCCCGCCGCCGGCGAGCGCGCAGAACCAGGGCGGACAGC
>Ga0075421_100011424_pt1 | contig 10998 bp, 6 predicted proteins | sample SoiMetdeltSBSDD5_FD_75292 | JGI IMG/M metagenome (GOLD analysis project Ga0075421, IMG submission 75292) | Bulk soil microbial communities from a Populus tree surrounding site in Tennessee, USA - Soil MetaG P. deltoides SBSDD5 | ecosystem: Environmental > Terrestrial > Soil > Tree plantation...
GGCGGGATCGAAGGTCCCGACGTCCTCGAGGAACTTGAGAATACCGGTGTCGACCTTGGGATCCGCATAGGAGACGGACTGGTTCGCCGTGAAGGTCAGGCCGGGATCCCGCGGGGTGCCGCCCGCGGCGGCCGCCCTGTCGAGAGCCGGGTTGTTGAGGTAGAGGACCTGGCTCTTCGTCCACTTGGCCCCGCCGTGGCACGAGGCGCATTGCGCGGCGAAGACCTCCTCTCCGGCTTCGAGCTCTCCCGCATCGGATGGCTGCGGCAGGATGGGCGGACGAACGGTCTGTGCCCAGAGCGTCTCGAGGTCCAGGGCTTCGCTCGCGCCCTGCGAGATCCCGTGGTCGAACACCGCCGGGTTCGGCTGGGCTGCGCTGAACGGCGGATCGCTCGCGAACCCCACCCCGCCCTGCACGGCGCGCGAGTTACCGTTGAAGTCGGTCACGCTGTCGCGGGCGGCGCTCCAGTTGTTGATCCTGGTGTCGTGCGCCCCGTTCAACTTCGAGTAGAGAGCATCGAGCGGCAGCGTCTGGCGAGGTCCGTCCGGGAAGGTCCAGGTGATGCCGTCGGCAAGGCCGAACGGATGGCAGGATCCGCACGTGCTCCAGGCATTGTTCGACTGCTTGCCGCGGGAGCGCAGCGGGTCGATCTCCCGGATCGGCGTTCCGATGAGCCCGTTGTCCGGGACTCCGAGCGCCGTGAAGAAGACGAGCTTGCCCACGAGCACGGCGTGCTCGTGCGTGCCCGGCTCGGGAGGCGTGGTCGAAGGGAAGTCCTGGACGAGGACGCTGCCGCCTTCGAGATCGATCACGGTGATCGAGTGTCCCACCTCGTTGTTCGTGTAAGCGCGCTTTCCATCACGGCTCATCACCACGCCGGTGGGGATGTTCCCCGTCTTGAAGCGCGCGACGTTTCCCGGCGCGCCGATGTCGATCCTGCCGTCATCGTCGAGCCCGGCACGAAGCACGTAATTCCCCCCGCGGCTCACGATCAGGAAGTCCGTGCCTGATGGATCGGCATCGATGGCCGTCAGGTCGTTGCCGAACAGCTTTCCGAGGCTCTCGAAGGGGTTCCCGGGGGCCGGCTCGAGCGCGATCTGGGCGTTCAGGTTCACGTGCTCCTCCTCCGCTTGCGTGAGGCTGTCGGTATCGACGACGTGGACGAGCGCCTGGACGTTGACCGTGAACTGGACGGGCGGCTCCGGCTGCGCGCCGATGTTGGGCAGGTACAGGCGGTCGCCGCGGATCAGGGCGGAGTAGAGCTGGTTGGGATGGACCGCCTGGGGGTCCGCCGTGATCACGCTGCTCTGGGGATCGATCACGCCCGTGTCCGGACAGAAGGTGTCGTTGGCGGCCAGAGGATCGAGTTGCTTGCAGAACTTGGACCGGTCCGCCGTGAAGCCGCTGTCCGGAAGAGGAGAGAGCGGGATGCGCCTCGTCGTGTTCGGGTCGGAGACGGAGAAAGCGTGCACGATCGCCTGCTTGCCATCGTCGAATCCCTCGCCGCGTCCTCCCGGGATCGGCTCCGCGTAGAACTGGGTGACGAAGACGATCTCATCGTTGTCGGAGCCGTTCCCGTTATCGGTGACCGCGACCGCGGTCGGGTTTCCTCCGAGGGGGATGGTGCCGATCACCGAGTTGGCTCGTGTGTCGATGATGGAGACCGTGCCCTCGGTGTGGTTGGCGACGTAGAGAAGCCTGCCGCTCGGGGAAAGGGCGCAGCCTCGCGGCTCCGTGCCCACCCGGATCTCCTTCACCACGGAGTTCGGCCGGCGACCCGTGAGCGCCACGACGGAGACCGTGCCGCTCACCGTGTTGGTGACGTAGGCGTTCCTGTCATCGGGTGGGATCGCGACCGAGTGCGGCTCCTTCCCCACGAAGACCTCGGCGATCTTCTGGATCTCGGCATCCTTCGGACGCGACTTCACCTGGAACACGCTGATGCTGCCGTCATCGACGTTCGTTGCGATGAGCTTGTCGCCCCGGCTCGTGAGCGCGATATTCGTGGAGCGCGAGGGCCGCGGTCCCTTCTTCCCGTTCTTCCCGTTCTTCGGCGCCGCCTGTGAAGCGGAGAGGAAAGCCAGGAGCAGGCAGCCGGCAAGGACCGGAGTCCGCCCGCGGAAGGAACACGAAATGGAAGAGCGCTGGAAAAGGGTCATGTGAGTGTCCTTGAAAGAACAGATGAACGAGAGTCGCCGACTGGCCGGCGATGAAATGCCCTCGGATCGACGATTCGCCTCCCAACGCAAGCGCGTGCCCATACGAGGGGAGAACTGGGTCGCGTATCCCCAACCGCCGTCCGAGTCGGGGCTTAAGGTCCCCTCTATGGAGGGCCCCCATGTGTTCTTCGCGTGACCGCGCGTGCCGAAATCCCGGCACGGTGCTGAAGAGTCAGCTCAGGATCGACGTTCCTGGATCCCGAGCCGCTTCATGCGCGACCAGAGGGTCGAGCGATTGAGCCCCAGCAATTTCGCCGCGCCCCGCGGGCCTGCCACGACGCCGGCGGTGCGCTCCAGCGCCTGGATGATGTGCTCGCGCTCCAGCTGTTCGAGCGTCGGGAACTCGGCGGCTGCCGGGCTGCTCCTCTCGAGCGAGCCGACGTGCTCTTCGAGGAGGGTGTTCCCCCGGCACAGAATCACCGCGCGCTCCAGGATGTTGGCAAGCTCGCGCACGTTCCCGGGCCAGTGATACGCTGCCAGGCGCTCCATCGCGCGCGTCTCGATGCGCTCGATGCGTTTTCCGATACGGCGAGAGATCTCGCTCACGAGCTGATTTGCGAGAAGCGGGATGTCCTCCTTCCGCTCGCGGAGCGGAGGGACCTCGATCGGAAAGACGTTGAGCCTGTAGTACAGGTCCGCGCGGAACGCCCCGCTCCGCACCTCCTCGTCGAGGTCCCTGTTCGTGGCTGCGATCAGGCGGACATCCACCCGGATCGTCTGCGTCCCTCCGACTCGCTCGAACTCCCTTTCCTGGAGGACGCGAAGCAGCTTCACCTGCACATCGAGCGGGAGCTCGCCGACCTCATCGAGGAGCAGGGTGCCCTTCTGCGCAAGCTCGAAGCGGCCCTTCTTCTGCTGAGTGGCCCCCGTGAACGCTCCCTTCTCGTGCCCGAAGAGCTCGCTCTCGACGAGTCCCGAAGGGAAGGCCCCGCAGTTCACCTTTATCATCGGCGCGCTCCCCCGTTTGCTCGCCTCGTGAATCGCGCGCGCCAGGAGCTCCTTTCCCGTTCCTGTCTCACCCAGGAGGAGCACTGTGGATTCGGTTGCCGCTACCATCTCCACCCGGGTGAAGATTTCTCGCATGCGGGCCGATTCCCCCACGATGGTCCCGTAGGGCCCCGCGGAGGTCAGCGCCTCGCGCAGCGCGATGTTCTGGGTCTCGAGGTCCTCCGCCCTCTTGCGATCGGTAATGTCGCGCGCGGCGAAGACAATGCAAGGCTTCTCTTCGATGCTCGTCTCTTCGATGCTCGTCCCGAGGAGCGCCGTGCGCCCTTCAAACCAGCGTACGCCTGCGGGCTTGCGCAAGGAGTACTCGAGCATCTGCGTGCGCTCGGACGTGATCGTCGTTCTCACGGCATCCAGGAACGCTCGAGCGGTCTCGCTGTCGAGAACGTCGTGCAAGTTTTTTCCACGGAGCTCTTCCGCGGAGTGAAGGTGATCCTCCGCCCCGGCCAGGACCTCCACGTACCTGCCATCCCCGTCCATGACGAAGACCATGTCGTGGATGGCATGGATGATCGCGCGCAGGCGATTGTCGCTTCGACGCAGCTCCTGGGTGCGTTCCGCGACGCGCCTCTCGAGCTCGGCCTCCGCGCGCTTTCGCTCCGTGACATCCCTCTGGATGCCGAAGTGCCCGGTGATGAGCCCCGCCGCGTCGTGAAAGCAGATGTAATCACCCTCGATCGCGATGGGAATCCCGTCGAGCCGGCGCTCGTCCGTCTCCACGTGCAATCGACCTCGATCCAGGAACTCGCGCCAGATCGCACGTCCGTGCTCGGGGTCGTGGCGGTACAGGTCTCTTGGCGTGAGCCCGAGGAGCTGCTCGGGCTTGGCCCCGTACTGGGCGGCCATCGCTTCGTTGACCTTCGTGATGCGTTGGTGATCGAGCACGTAGTCGAGGATCGCGTCCTTGTCGACGGTGTCATCCCATTGCACGGGCTCGTCGAGCATCATGAAGAAGAAGCCGTCCAGCGACTGCGAGAAGAAGATCTCGAGGCTCTCGCTCCGGTCCGTCATGTCTGTGCCTCGAAAGAGGGGGCCCCTGGTAACGGCCGCGGGAACACGGCGGGTCCGCCGCCGGGGTGCGATCGACGATTGTCCGGCGGCGCTCCGGAGTGAGCAATGGACTGGCGATCTCACGGGGAAGCCACCCCTTCCCAGGCTCGAGGAACGGGGATTCCGAAAACCCGGTCTCAGGAGGGACATCCTTCCGACAGCTCTACGTCAGCCCGGAAGACCCGCCCGGTTCCAATCACCCTCTCCTCGTCGCCTCCGGTCCTTCTGGAGGCTTCGGCCGGGCGGGTCGACCGGCATTTTTCGATTCCCTTCCCCCCCGAGCGCCCTGTCCAGGTGAGGCCTTCGTTCGGGCAACGCAGCCCGGTAACCCTCGGATGCATCGCGCTCCTCGTGGCCGTCCCCCCGGGCTGCGCGAGCGTTTCGACGACCCCCGCGAGCCCCGGCGACCCGCCGAACGGTATCCGGATCCACCCCACGCGCGTCTATCTTTTCGTCGATGTCGAGCAATCGCGCTCCCAGCTCGTCTACGCTCCGGACCCGGAAACCGCTTATGATGTCAAGCCCGTGTCGTTTCTCGCCGAGCATGATTTCAAGATGGATATCGAGGCCGGCCAGGTGAAGTCCCTCACGTCGAACGCCAATCCCGCCGCAATCCTGGCCCTCTTCAAGGAGGCCACGGACATTGCTGCGGGCGCGGGCCTCGGGCGGGGGACGAGCGATACGACCCTGGAGGGGACTTTCGGGCTCGAGGACGGGATCTATGTGCTCCGGAACGGAAGATTCGAGAAGGTGAGCCCGCCCGCACGGCCCGTCCGGAAATCCAAACAAGGAGAGCGCATGCCATGAACGGAACGCTATGCGCCGTCTGCGCGGCGGGCATCCTCGCGGCTGCCGCCACTCTGCCTCGCGCGGAGGAAGACGGAGTCGATTCGTTCGAGGGAGCTCCGGTTACCGAGGCCGAGGGCGGCATAGGCGCCGCGCAGGAGGCGCCCAAGAAGAGACCGAAGGCTCGCCCCCGCCTGGTGATCTCGGCCGAGGGGCTGCGGCTCGAGGAGCCCGGGAAGCCCGAGAGACGCTTCGACACCGTCCAGGATCTCCTCCGCGAGGCGCCCTGGGTGGGGGGCATCTTCCTCGTCAAGGGACGGAGCCTTCCGGGGAAGCCCTTCGCCGAGCCCAACGCGGGAAATATCGGCAAGACCCGGCGCATGATGGAAGGCGAGATCCCCCTCTCGGAAATCGCCCGCTTCCTCGCGGACTACACGGGACTTCCGGTGATCCAGGGGAGCGGCCCCGCGGTCGCGGAGCGCGGGATCCTCGTGCCTTCAGCCATGGAGGATGTCGATGACGAGATCGTGAAGCACCTCCTCCGGAAGAACGGGATCGTCGTCACCGAGGAGGCCGTCGGGCTCGACGAGAGGGCACTTTTCCTGGAGCCGGCGGACGCGAACGCCGGGCTCGGAGAGCCCGTGCCCAGACCCGTCGTCGCCACGGAACGGGAGGGATCTCAGCGCGGCAACCCTCGACAGGCGAGCCGAGGCGGCCGGAGGGCGAAGGGGCCCGAGCCGAAGGAAGGCATGTTCCACGGGCTCGGCCTCGTCCCGGTCCCGGAGATCCTGGCGGCCCAGCTCCCCATCGATGAAGGGCGCGGCGTCCTCGTGGCCACGGTCGACGAAAAGGAACTGGCCGCGGAGCGCGACCTGAGGCTTCTCCGCGTCCACGACGTCATCACTCACGTGAACGAGGACACGATCGACTCGCCGGAGGAGTTCCAGAAGGCGCTCCAGAGCATTCCACCGGGCGCCCCCATCGACATGCGCATCCTGCGGAAGGGCCTCACGCGGATCCTGAGGACCGAGCGCGCGCACCGGTAAGCAGACCTCTCCCGGGTCGGTCCTTTAAGGATCGCGCCTTTCGGCGGCGTCTAACCAGGCTTCGAGGTCCTGGAGCGAGCGGAAGCCGAGAAGCGCTTCTCCCAGGGCATCCAGACGATCAAGCGACATCTTCCGGATGCGCGCCTCGCTTTCTTCGCTCAGGGGTCCGCACTGTTTGCGGAGTAGTGTGACAAGCAGGCCTACGCGGCCTCTGGCCAGCCAGATTCGCTCCAGCGAAGTCAAGTGAGGGGTTTCCAATCTCTCCTCCAGCGCAATCAGCTCCTCCTGGAAGCGCTCGTCCAAGTCGTCGCGGAGATGCATCATCCAGTCGATCAACCGGAAGAGTTCTCTCAGCTGATCAGTATTATAGCCCTGCTCGTAGAGACCGCGTACGAGCCGCCATTTCGCCCGGTACCGGCTTTCCGGATCCCCGGCAGTCCGTAGGGCCGCGATCTGGGCACGCGCGAGCTGCACTGGCATCGAAGTGTCGTCCCGCCAGTCCGATGCCAGCCGAGCGATCAGCTTGCAGACCGGGAACTTCATGCGGGTCTCGAAGTCGGCGACCCGGAAGACGTCCTCTTGGGGCAGCCAGTCTTTGCGCAGGTCCGCAAGGACCACGAGAGTGACGACCCGTTCGCCGAACACCCAGAAGAGACCGCAGTTGTAGCGCACGCTGCGAGCTTCGAACGCTTCCTCGAAGGACGTCTGGATTTCAAGGTGGACCAAGATGCGCTGCTCGCCGCCTGAGCGGAGCCGCGTCTTCACCAGCAGATCGACCTCACGGTTGCGCCTCTGAATCTGACCGAGCACCTGGCTGACCTCCTTGTCGAGCCACTCGAGTGGCTCGGTCCAGTCGATCGCGGCGTGCATCGCCGGGAAGTACTTCTCGACGAACCGGGGCATGTGGCAACGCAACGCGTCTTTCCAGGCTCCGTCGTAGTCGCTCGACTGCTCGGACATCCCATGTTACTTTTAGTCATAAAGTTCTAAAAGTCAACAACATGAGATCAGAACTTCCTGGTCCACTCCGGGTTCCCGTGCCGCTCCGCGATCAGCGCGCTCAGGTCCGGCACCGGGGGCGCGAGCGCGGGCGTTGCGCCCCACGCCGCCGCGATTCGGCGCTTCGCATCCTCGACGGGAAGGTCCAGGTTCTTCACGAAGGCTCCATGCCCTCTCCCTTCCCTGTAGGCCGGCTGCTTCGCTGGCTCCTCGAGGTAGCGTTCGATGAGAGCGACGTCGAAGCCGAGGAGGATGGTCCCGTGATGGAGGAGCCATCCGCGCGTGCGCTTCTGCGAGTTCCCGGAGACCTTCATTCCACCCAGGGCGAGATCCGACGTGCCCGCCGCCTCGACCTCCGGTCCCAGGGCTCCCGCGGTGCGCCTCAGGACCTCGGCATAGCTCCGCGTCACATCCCTCAGCGACGGCCGAGCCTCGAGCGAGAGGACGAGGGCGAAGTTGAGGCAGCCGGGCCCCTGGACCACGGTGCCTCCGCCCGATGATCGCCTGAGGACCGGGACCCCGGCCGCCTCGCAGGCATCGAGCTTGACCCCCGCGATCTTCTCCGAGACGCCGAGGACCACGAAGGGCTCCGGGCTCTCCCAGAACCGGAGCATTTCCCGCTCCGAGGCGGGTCCGGCGCCGCCCTCGGCGGCTGCGAGGAGCGCCTCGTCGAGGGCGAGGTTCTCCTCGGGCGTCCGCAGCGTCAGGTCGAGGAGGCCGATGCGCGGCGGCCCACCCTCAGGCAGGCTCATCGAGCTCCAGGGGAGCCCGCTCCCGGACCGCCTTCTCGATGGCGTCCGCATCGTCGAGACCGAGGAGGTAGTCCATGTCCTCCCTGAGCCGGGTGATGTCCGACGACGCGATGGCGGCCTTGATGTCGGGGATCGCGCTCGGGGTGAGGCTCAGCGCATCGATGCCCATGGCGACGAGAGTGAGCGCGATCCGGGGCTTGCTCGCGATCTCGCCGCACAGCGCGACCTTCTTCCCCTGGGCGTGACCCGCCTGGATCGTCCTCCGGATGAGCCTCAGGACCGCGGGGTGATAGGGATCGTGGCGGCTCCCCGCCCGCTCGTTCTCCCTGTCGACCGCGAGCGTGTACTGGATCAGGTCGTTCGAGCCGATCGAGAAGAAGTCCACGTGCCTCGCGATCTCGCTCGCGAGCTCGACCGCCGCGGGCACCTCGATCATGGCCCCGATCTGGGGCGAGCGGTTCACGTTGTTCTCCTCGAGCTCGTCGATGGCCTCGTGCAGGTTCTGGAGGGCCGCACGGAGCTCCCGGAGGGAGCTCACCATCGGGATGAGGATGCCGAGCGGCCTCTCCCCCGCGGCGCGGATGAACGCCTGCACCTGGTCCTTCAGAACAGCTGGGTTCTCGAGGAGGACGCGGATGGATCGGTATCCCCGGAAGGGGTTTCGGTCGGGCTCGAGCCCGTTTTGCGGGAGGAACTTGTCGCCTCCGAGATCGAGGAGCCTGAAGTGAACGGGCCCCTGTGGAAAGTGCTCGTAGGCCCTCCTGTAGATCCGGATTTGCTCGTCCTGGGTCGGAAAGCCCTCCCGGATGAGGAAGGGGAACTCCGTCCGGTAGAGCCCGATGCCCTCGGCGCCGTGCTCCTTCGCGAGCTGCAGGTCGACCGCCACTCCGATGTTCGCCTGGAGGGAGACGACCGTGCCGTCCTTCGTCTTCCCGGCGCTCTCGCGGAAGCGGAGGTTCGAGGCGCGGCGCGCGCGGAGCTTCTCCGCGGTCTCCTCGTGCTTCCGGAGAGTCGCCTCCGAGGGCGAGACGATCACCTTGCCCGATCCGCCATCGATGATGAGAGCGTCGCCGGACCGGACGGCCAGCACGATGTCCACGATCCCGGTCACCGCGGGTATGCCCATGGAGCGCGCGAGGAGAGCGCCGTGCGACGTCGGGCCTCCGCGCTCGGTGATGATCCCGCGCGCTCCCTCGGCCTTGAGCTCCACCACGAGCGACGGCGGGATGCCGCGAGCGACCACGATCTTGTCGCTCATGGTCCGCGATTGCGGCTTCACCCGCAGTATGTGATCGAGGATGCGGCTCCTCAGGTCCCGGATGTCCTCGACCCTGTCCTGGATGTACGGATCGGGCACGTTCCGGAGCTTGTTGCCGAAGAACTCGAGCGCATCATAGATCGCGGCCGGCCCGTTCACTCCCTGGCGGACCGCCATCTCGATCCGCTCGATGAGCACGGGATCGTTGAGGAGGAGGAGGTGCGAGGAAAAGATCAGCGCGTGCTCCTCGCCGGCCTCGCGCTCGGCCGCCTGCTGCACACGGAGGATCTCGTCCTGGGTTTCCTTGAACGCCGTGCGGACCCGCTCGAGCTCCGCCTCCACGCCCTGGAAGGGCAATGCGTGCGCGGTGAAGGCGAGATCGTGGGAGCCGCGGAAGAGAGCGACGCCGACGGCGAGCCCGGGAGATGCCGGGCTCCCGATGAGGACGAGATCGCTCTTCTTCTCGTCCCTCGGTGCGACCTGCCCCAGGCTGTGCCAGTGGCGCACCTCATCGAGGTACTTGAGGCCTTCCTCGCCGTGATCGAGGGCGTCAATGAGGCGCGCGTTCTCCACCATCCCGACGAGCTGGGCCGCGATCGTCGAGAGCGTCTGCACCTCCTCCTGCGAGTACTGCCTCTTCTCGCGCGTCTGGACCACGATGGCGCCCACGGGACGATTTCGGATCGCGAGCGGCACTCCCAGGAAGGAGTGGAACTGCTCCTCCTTCGTCTCGGGAAAGTAGCGGAAGCCCGGGTGCGAGGATGCGTCGGCAACGGAGAGCGAGCGCATCTCCTTCACGCAGGTGCCGGTGAGCCCCTCGCCGAGTGCCAGCCGCACCTTGCCGAGCGCGGCCTTGTCGAGACCCTGCGTCGCCATCAGGCGGAGCCTGTGGTCGCGGGAATCGAGGAGGTAGATCGAGCAGACGTCCGTGCCCATTTCCCGTGCAACGAGCTGGACGGCGTTGTCCAGGATCTCGGCCAGGGAATGCGACCTCTGGATCACGAACGACAGAGCGTGCGTGATCTGAGTCATCTGCCCGCGCCGTTCCGTCGGAGGCGGCTCGGGTGTCATGGCGAGCGATGGTAATCGAGCCTGTGGCATCGAGAAAGCCGGCTCGGGCCTGTGCTCACTGCACGGTCCTGTGGCAATCGATCCGGCGCCGGCGCGGTCCATGCAAGTCGCTCTCCGCGCCGGCCTCCCGGGGGAGTCACCGGGAGGTATCACGGATCTCCCGATCCGGGGTCGGGAGGGGTGGCGCGGACATACCTCTGGCGGGGGAGGGCAGGAAGTGGGCAAAAAAAATCCTCCCCGGCTGGCCGGGGAGGATTCGTTGTCCCAACATCTCTTGCCCTCAAAACAAGGTCTCCAGGGAAGAAATCTTTGTTTTCGTTCAAGTCGTTTCAGGAATTGGAGTTACAGACAAGGGAACCCCGTGCCCCCATCCAGGTCTAAGGGAGGGGCAGCCCCGAATGAACCTTTCCAGCCCCCGGAGGGCTGGTTCGCCCCATGAACGCTGACAGGAGAGGAATGGACGGAGACGCCGCCTGCGGGCGGCTCGATGCCGTCCTGCCGGAGCTCATCGGACTTGATGGCGAGGAGTCGACCATCTCTCCCGCCGAGAAGGAAGCTCTGCTCCGGCATGTCGAGACCTGCGCCCGGTGCGCCGACGCCCGCCGCGCCTATGCGGCCACCGTGGACCTCCTGCGCGGGTTGCCCCGGAAGAACGCCCCCTCCGATTTCCTGTCGTGGGTGAGGGCGGACCTCCCGGAAACGATCGCCGCGTCTCGCGCCGTTTCCCGGCATCGCCTGCGAAAGCCCTGGATCGCGATTGCGGCCGCGGTGCCTCTCCTCGGCGCCGCGATCTACCTCGTGAGCATCGAGG
>Ga0075421_100011425_pt1 | contig 10997 bp, 5 predicted proteins | sample SoiMetdeltSBSDD5_FD_75292 | JGI IMG/M metagenome (GOLD analysis project Ga0075421, IMG submission 75292) | Bulk soil microbial communities from a Populus tree surrounding site in Tennessee, USA - Soil MetaG P. deltoides SBSDD5 | ecosystem: Environmental > Terrestrial > Soil > Tree plantation...
TGGAACGTTGTAGACGCAGGCCTGCCTGACGCATACCAGGGATAGACGTCACGCGGGCGTCGTTGCGACGTCTTGCCCCGGTGTGACTGTCACCGCTCGTCACTGTCCAAAAACTTCCTGCCCTACCTCCAACCCGACGTTGATTTATAGAATGAGTTTCTGTACGCGCCATAGTAGGGAAATGGCCCCTCGTGGCGCTTGTGTAGAAAACGGGCGGATACTGTTGGTCATTCTATTGCCACGCGACACGGATGCTGTCACTGCGTTGGATTCTAGAGGTTTTTGGGCCTTCAACGCAGACACATTCGAAGTACAATTTTCGGCATTTGGGGGTTGACCAACAGTATCCGGGCGATAACCGTGCACCACAGAAGAAGCATGGCATGGTTACTCAAGACTGTGGATCGTGTTCAGGCCAACGCATAACTCGCTCGTCGAAGACCATTGAGCGCGAGGCCTACGCCCACAGCATAGAGGATCATGCAGGCCAGTTGCATGTACAGCCACACATTTTTGCCGTCAGTGAGCGGCGCGTAGTAAAAGGCCGGCCACCGCGCATCGACCACGGGGGTTCTCGTAGTTTTGGAGCACTAATGACAATCATTTCATTAGTGCTCCAAAACTACGAGAACCCCTATGCTACCACGTCATGGTGACCAGCCGCTTCATCTCATCTATCCGTAGCTGCGCCACACCGTGGCTGGGGAGACGCAGCGCTATACCCTGCGGCAGGCGCAAGACTTCCTGTTTCTTTTTGAGCGCCACTGTCGCGTCAGAGACATCGATCCCTAGGCGGTCTACACCGCCATGGGCGGGCTGCCGGCCCTGGAGCCGGAGGGCGAGACGGTGGCGCAGTGAAAACGAGAAGGGTAAGGCCACGGAAGTCGCCATGGAAGTCACCATAGAAGTGAGCTGGTGAGGGTGCTGACCTGGCCCCACGCGGCCAGGTTGCCCGAAAGAACAGGGGCGGTGCAGCGGTGCACCGTCAGGCCTAGCCCACAGGAGAGGAGCTGGCACGTGGGCGATCCACACCCGATCAGGATCGTGCTCGATCACACCATCGTGACGAAGATGACGCATGGCCCCTATGGCTATGCGCAGAAGCGGTTTATCCCCGGCGATGCGCACGTGACGCCCATCTCGGCGACGCGCGCCAGGCTCATCCTGGGCTCCGACAGCGATGGAGTGCGCGAAGAGCTCATCCTGAGCTTCATGGCCACGGACGACATGCGCGCGCGCATCGGCGCTGACGACGGCCGCAGACCTGATGGAGGGCACATACCCATGACCCTGGCCTGGAAGTTTCTCGCACAACGGGGCTACCGGCCCTTGCGGCCCGGGGAGGCCCCGACGTACGCGCCCAAGACCTGGTTCCTGCGCGAGCTCTATCTCAAGCATTATGGATTTGCCATCCTGGATGATGCGACCGTCCAGGTGCTTGCCCCTTACGCCCCCATCGTAGAAGTCGGCGCCGGCTCGGGCTACTGGGCCTACGAGCTGCGCCAGGCCGGCGTGGAGGTGGTGGCTACGGACCCGGGCACCGGGCGCTATCACAGGCTGAACCGCTGGATGCCCTGGCTCCCGATCGAACGCCTCACTGGCGTCCAGGCGGTCCAGCAGTACCCCGACCATACGCTCCTGATAGTCTGGCCGGATTACGGCCAGCGCTGGGTGTCTGCGACCCTGCGAGCCTATAGGGGAGAGACAGTGTTGTATGTGGGCGAAGGGAAGGAGGGATGCACAGGCAACGCCGCGTTTCATGCCGCGTTGGCGGAACGCTTTCCTGACGTCAGCGTGCACCCGATCCCCCAATTCGAAAACTACCATGACGCGCTGCATATCTGTCGGCGCTCGGGCATCTGAGGAGAGTGTATGGAAACACTATCGGGCCCTATACCAACATCGATATCACCAGCCGCAAAGTAGCTCTGTAGCGGTGTAACCGACATTCCGCACAGAGGCCCTGATTTTGGTGCATTTTTATCGGTAAAACCATTCAGACCCTTGGCAAACAAACGTGCAAAATTCCAGATGAGAGCTGTTGGGCACTGACAAATGCAGAGTTACGAGGTATGGGGCAAACTGGGCATCTCATAATCGACTCTAGGTGTGAGTGCAAAATGTACACTTGTTGCACTGCCCCTTCAAACGCCTCTAAAGGCGCTTAAAACCATGAAAATGCCTGGGGAAATAGTGCGAGAACTCATGCCAAAATCAACGCGTAAAAAGCTCTTGCCTTGACGAGTTTCGGCACTTTCAAGCGCTCTACCTGGAATTTTGCACGTTTGTTTGCCGAGGGTGATCTGGGCCATCGAGGAATGATGAGCAGTGTGTCGATGAGTGTCGCCACGCGATTGCAGTGCATCTCCTGGACGCCGGCGTGGATGTCGCCTTTGTGCAGGACCGGTTGGGGCACGCCAATATCCAGAACACAATGGTGTACATGCGCTACACCACGGTCACCCGCGATGCCCAGACACGGCAGCTCTTTGCCAGCCATCGCGTAGTTTGAAAAGCCCTCTATGGGCTCAGCTCCCCCCAACTTTTAGCACTCTCCAAAGCGTTCGCGAGGGCCGGGATACAGGTCTCGGAGTAGGAGCACACCCACATCAAGGTCGCTTTCCGCTCTCGCTCAAGGCGGTTCCAGCACTCACTGACTGGATGAGGAGAGACGAAGGCCGCCCAGGCTCCTGGGCCGTCCTCTGACGGCTGTCCCCTCAGAGCAGCACCACCAGAAGACGAGTGTCCCCACGACAGTGAGGCAGGCACTGAGCAAGAACAGGGGGCGGTAGCCGAAGGCAGTGATAATATACCCTCCCCCCAAACCAATGATGGCAAAGCCCAGCCCGTTGGCCATCTCGTTTGCTCCGGACATGATGGTGCGGTGTTCGGGCGCAACGGCTTCCATGCTATAGACCAGAAACGCCGGTATGCGTATGGCAGTCAACGCGACTACCCCTATGAAACTAAGCGTGGCTGCGCCCCAGTGCGGCAGCAGGACCAGCGGCATGAGGCTCAGCGCAATGCCGGTCGTGGCCCCAATGATGAGGCGACGCGTGTTCCAACGCGCCACCAGCAGTGGTGCCAGGAGGGCAGCCGGCACCGCCCCAAGGCGCCCAAGAGCCAGGAGCGTGCCAATGACGGTGGTTGGGGCACCCAGGCCTGCATCCAAATAGACGTTGAGGAAGAGAAAGACCGACCCAGCCCCCATCACCTGCAGCAGCCTGGTCAACGCCAACCAGCCAATCCGACCGTAGGGGATTCGTCCCCACTGCCTCCGTGGCTGAGCCATGCGGTTGCCCCTGGCCGGGCGGGCGGAGCACATCACCAGGATGGCCGGGATGAGGCAGAGGCCAGCAATCGCGAGGGTGTAGCGGTAGGGCGCTGGCTGGTTGAGCGAAGCCCCCAGCGAGGCGACAAAAAGTGTGGGCAACCATCCTCCGAACAGGTTGCCCACAAAGCCAGCGAGAAACCACAGGGCGGAGGCCAGCGCAAAAGCGTGGTGCCGTTCCGTGGCGCTGGTGGCCGCCATCACAAACGGGGTGGCATTGGCAATATGCAACGCCAGGCCCATATGGAGGAAGACATACGTGGTGATCAGCCAGCGTGCTTGCCATGTTGGCGGCGTGTACTCCGCCAGGGGGAGGGCGCTACACCCGACGGCCATTACCCCCAGCCCCACAATGAGCATCCGTCGGTTGCCCCAGCACCCACCCAGCAGACCCGCCGGCAAGCTCCAGAGACCAAAGGCCAGCAAGCCAGCCGCGTTGACAGCACCAATAAATGTTGGGCCATAGCCCAAGCGGAGCAGATAGAGATTGAACAACACGGCATAGATGCCGCCATCGACCGCGAAGCCACTCAGCCCTTCGGCACACAAGTACGAGCGCACCTGGCGGTTGCACAACCGGAGGGTCTGGACATAGGTCCTGAATGGGGTCTGATGTACCATCTTGAAAGACCTTTACAGTCGTTAATACGCCATGACCGGAGACAGGCTCCGGCGTCGGTGGCTATCGGTTGCTGCCGTAGCAAACTGGGCGCGGAGGCCATGGCTCCAGGCTCTGGCGCGCTCGGTCAATTGATAATCGTCCGTCATCAGGCGGCCGTGCGTTATGAGCCGACCGATGCAATCACCTTTGGTGGGCGTGTGACCGGCATCGATGGTGCGGATAAAGAACGCCTCGGCTACGCTGGTAAGGGCCTGCGGGTGGAACGCTGGCCGTACGAACTGCACCGTGCCGTCGGCCGCCATGCGCCAGATGCCGGTTGGCGGGGCCTGGGTGACCATATCGACCGTCTCCGCCGTGTGCTCAAGAATCATCTGGCTCCAGCTCGTGGTCTGCTCTGCCTTGACCCAGCGTTGGTTGAACTGCGCCACGTCCACGGCATACTCCACCCCCAACCATTCGAGTAAATGAAAGAGCAGGAGCGGCACCTCGTCCTGATCCAGGGCTGCCTGACTCGTCAATGGCGTGGTGCCGGTGATACGCGGGTTGAGCTCGCCCAGATACAGCGCCCCGGTGTCCTGATCCAGTAGAAAGTCAAGGCCGAAATAGCCCCAATAGCCTGCCTGCCTGATGTGTTCGCCAATCGCCACCGTGGCGTGTTGTGCCTGCTGGCGGATCTCTGGAAAAAGTGTTGTAGACGCCCCCTCGGCAAAGACCTCGTTGCCGCACCAGCCACCGCGATATGGCGTCAAGTCGCCAAACCCGATCATCTCGGTCATCAAGGGCCCGACCAGCGTGCCGTGCCGGGTGACGCACCCTTCAATCGTCAGTTGTCGGCAGCGAATCCGCTGCATGATCTTGACGGTGGGCTGCTCGGCAATCTGGCGGGCATAGGGATGAAAATCCGCCTCGGTGGAGATGAAAAAGGTGGTCGTACCGGAGTCACCATACGGTAACTGGACCACCAGATCTGGCCCTAGCGCCTGGGCGACCCGGCGCAGCGTGGCATAGCTCTCCACCCTGGCCAGGACGTTGGGAACGGAGGGCACCCCAGCCCGGTTGGCGAGACATGTCGTTGTCACCTTGCTATCCAGATAGCTGCGTAATGCGGCAGGGGGAAAACAGACCCGCAGCCCCAGGTTACGGGCGAGTATCTCGGTAGGTTCATCAAACATCAAAAAGAGCACAGCGCCGTTTGGTCCCCCCTTGTGAACATAGTCTGCCACCGCCTGGTGCTGGAGCAGATAATTGTTCGCCGCTGCAATCCCGTGCAAGCCGTGGGCCAGCGTGTCATGCGGGACAAAGATGTGCGGGTGCTGCCCATCAAAGCTGTTGATGGTGTTGATAAATGTGAGGTTGTTGATCCATGCCTCGGCCCCCAACAGGTTAAACGTCGAGGTGTTGACATAATAGAGCGGGGTGTGATGGTGACGAAAGAAGTTGCGAATAGCTGCGGGGCCCTGTAATGCTGTCATAGCACTCACCTCTCCTCCCATGAAGCGACCGTGACACAAGGCTCAGGCATTGGCACAAGCAGATTGCTCACACTGGGTGAGGCCACTTGCAGAGCTGGCCACTCCCAAACGTCTCCGGGCGTCAAATCGTCGGCCTGTTCTCCCAACTGCTGCACCGCTGCTTCCAGATCATTGAGCAGGGCGTCGGCTAAGGCGTGACTGACATGCGCCCTGACAACAATCCGGATGACCTCAATGTGCTCGGCATTGGCGGGCAGACGATAGACCGGCACCAGCCACCCCTTGCCTTTAAGCGCCTGCGCGAGTGCCGTCAACGTAAACGGGGGATGCTGCGCCCAGCAGTCCTTGAAGCGAAAAACCACAACGGGGAAATACGCGGTTTTGCTAATCACCTCGAAATAGGGGGCCAGCATTGGTGATGCCTGAAAGGCGTGCGCCATAGACTGCGCCTGGCTGAGGCACCCCTGGATCAGGTGCCGATAGCCAGCCTTGCCCAGTCTTAAGAAGTTGTAGTATTGGAGCACTACGCCACTGCTGGCCCTGGAAAAATTGAGGCTGTAGTTGCGCATTTCCCCACTCAGGTAGTCAATATCCACAAGCAGTTCCTCCGGCACAATTGTGGCGTCCCGAAACACCACCGTTCCCAGGCCGGGATACACCAGCCCGTACTTATGATTCGACCCATTGATCGACTTGACATGCGCCAGGCGAAAGTCCCACCGCAGCCCTTCTGCAGCGTGGGTAAACGGCAAGATAAAACCGCCAGAGGCGGCATCGACGTGTATCGGAATATCCCAGCCCCCGGTGGATAAGACCCGGTCAATCCCTGCCACATCATCCATATCTGCTGTAAAGGTTGTGCACACCACACACCCCACGGCCATCACCAACTCGCCCACGCGGCGCTCCCCCACTTCTGGCGGGGTATACCCACAGTCTGCCATCACCTGCGCGTCATCGACGATCTTCTTTTCCAGAATGGCCTGTACCTGTGCGGCGGTAATGGCATATTGGCCGGGCTCGAGATAAATCCACTTCACCCTGACCTCAAAATAGCGCGCAAACTTGGCAAAACAGGCGTGTGTGTGGGTACCGATAATCAGGTAGGGCCGATCCTTGGCGGAACGCTGTGGGTTGTGCTGGTGCTGCTTTTTCCAGTTCCACTTATGGGCCAGCAGGGCGAGCATGACGGCTTCAGAGGAGCCCGCCGTGGTGGTACCAATAAAGCCTGCTTGGCAGGCGCTCGTTGGCTCCGTGGCTGTTGGGGAAGGCACGTTGACATGAAAGAGTCTGGCGATCATGTGGATGACACGCTGCTGCATGGCTTCCGTTTGCGGGTATTCTGCCGCATTGATGAGGTTCTTGTTAAGGCTTTCACAGGCCAGTTGCTCCGCCTCATCTTCCATCCAGGTGGTAACAAAGGAAGCCAGGTTGCGCTGCGGCTGGCCATCCCCCCGTAATGCCTCACGAATGCGTTGTGCAACAACCGCCGCAGTATTGCCTGCTTCGGGTATGTCAGCAGTGGTGTCAGCGGGTTGTAGATCGGGCCGAGTATGCTGAAAATAATCCATGGGTGTTCTCCTCTGGCTAGCGACGAATTATCCGTTCGTTGCAGGTACACCACCCACATCGCGCGCGCCTCCACAGGAGGTCACCGGGGGCCACGACGGCCCCAGAGGGGGAGGATCACGTCAAAACTCAGGCGACTTTGGGTTGTAAACGGCACATCATGCGCTCGCTGGTCCAGTATGCGACTGGGGACACGCGTGTTGGGTGAGGGCCTTGCTCCAGGGCCGCGCGGCAGTACCGCTCGAGCATGGCGGTGTCCACAGCGGAAATCTGCATACACCCAGACTGAAGGGCACGGACCGCATGGTGATCATCATACGTGGCTCTCCTGCCAGCCAAAGCGCTCTCCAACAGACTCACTTCCGTTCCAGGGACCCGATCCAAAAGGACGCCTGCAATGCCACTGACCAAGGAATCTCCCGCGGCCAAGCGCTGCTCTGCGAGCAGGAGCCAATCCGCAAGAGGGATCCGCTGCACCGCATGTCCGCAAATGGACAGCGCATCGAGTAGTCTCTGCCAACTGGTGGGCTGGGGATTATGCAAATGTAGCGTCTCATTCCGAGCTAGGCCCTGGGTCATGCAGCACACGATGGCCTTTGCTACCACGTCGACCGGAATCATGTAGAGAGGCATGTCGACGTCCGGCGCGCATTGCATGGCAACACAGGCACGGACCCACTGCCACAGGAAGTCGCGAGGGTTCCCCTGGCCGGTGCGGCTCTGCCCAGCAATGTCATCACAGCGGTAGCAACTTACCGGGAGACCACGCCGTTGAGCCTGCCACAGCAAGCGTTCTCCCACCCATTTGCTCTGAGCGTAGCCCGTGAGTGGTGGATCATCACTTGTTGGTTGAAAGGACTCCAGCACATGAGTGCCCGATGTCCCGTGGGTATCCGCCACAGCGAGGGTGGAAACATAATGCACCTCACGACGACCTGTGTAGCAGGCCAGACGGAGGACTTCTCGCGTTCCCTCCACATTGGTCGGAGCCAGCACCTCATAGGGATGATAAAAGTGTACGTTCGCCCCTGCATGCAGGATGGCTTGAGTCTGGTGAGCTAGTCTGGCAAAGGCAGACTGGCTAAGCCCAAAGCGCTCGCGGGCCAGATCGCCCGGAATCATGGTTAGGCGAGACTTGATCTTGGCCTCGGGCAAGCCATAATAGGCTAATTGTTCACATATCCGCTGCCATCCTGCATCAGCAGAAGCTGCACGCACCAGACACAAAACCGGTCGTTCGGAGGTGCGCACCAGTTCGTGCAAGAGAAAGATACCGAGGTAACCACTGGCGCCCGTGAGAAAAACGGCCCCATCCGGCGAAGCGTTCTGAAAGGCAGCAGGTGTCAGGGACGCCTCAAGCTGTGCATCGCTGTCCATGCTCTTGCGCCGAGCGTCCCCGGCGGGATTGTCCTTCTCGCACATCCCCTCAGCGATAACCCGCGCAGCCTGCATCAAGACAGGATGGTCATAGATCAAACGCGCCGGCACCTGCTTGCCAAAATGTTGCTGTATGTGCACGGCGAGACGAGCTGCGGCAAGCGAATTGCCCCCCAAGTCAAAAAAGTTACTTTCCCGCCCCACTTCGCTCCCACCCAAAACTTCTGCCCAAATGGATGCGAGAGCGCATTCCGTTTCGGTCTCAGGCGAGGAGGCATGGCCCGGCGAGGGAGTCGGCAACGCACTGCGATCCGTCTTTCCACTGGGCGTCAACGGAATGCGATCCAGGAACATGATGATGTCCGGGATGAGGTGCTCAGGAAGGGTCTGTCGTAACCTCCGCTTGAGTACCAATGCACTGACGGATGGCACACGGCGGACGACATATGCCACCAACGCCAGCGGGGCTGAGGCAGTACCCGCTGGCGAGCACCCCGTGACAACGACGTCTTGCACTCCTGCGATCCGTCTCAGAGCGCCCTCAATCTCACCGGGCTCGATCCGCACCCCCCGAATCTTCAATTGATGATCGACGCGCCCGAGATAGACAAAATGGCCATCAGACAGTTGACGCGCCCGATCCCCCGTCTTGAAATACCTTTCCTGTCGGCGCTCGTCGGTAATAAATCGCTCAGCAGTCAAATCGGGGCGGTGGAGATACCCCTGAGCAAGCTGAACGCCGGCAACGTAGATTTCACCCTCTTCACCCTCCTGGACCAATTCCCCATTCTCACCCAGGAGCAATAACTGGGTGTTGGGAAGAGCGCGGCCAATGGGAACAGTGGCGCCTGCAGGGAGAGATTGTCCTGGACTGAGCAAGTAGGAACTCACATCGGCAGCGACCTCGGAGGAGCCATATAAATTCAAGAGGTGAGCGTGAGGCACTCGCTTCTGAAAGAGTCTGCCAAGTTCGCTTGGCAACGCCTCACCGCTGCTTGTCCAGAGCTCCAAGGCGGGCAATCGCAGACCAAGATCGGGGAAGGACTCCAGCAAGGCCTTCAACAAGGAGGGGACAAGCACGATTCTGGACACCCTGTACTCAGCTAGGTAAGCAACGAACCTCTGGAGGTCCCCCAGGCATTCGCGGGGCACAATCACTGAGGGAACGCCCTGCAGCAGGGGACCCACAAACTCCCAGATGAAATCAACGAAGCTTGGGGAGGTCTTCAGGCACGCCACCTCTGCGGCGGCAAAAGGAAAAGCATCCCACATCCAGCGGGCTCGGTTCAACATGCCTCGATGCGTACCCATGACCCCCTTCGGGCGCCCCGTCGAGCCAGAGGTGTAGATAACATACGCCAGATCGCCAGCTCCCACCTGCTCCCCGGGCAGTGGTGGCACGTGGGGAGGCAAGGCCTCTATGTCCTCTATCGCGAATGTCGTCGCTCGCTCATGAGGCAGTCTGTCCTGCGTCTGCTGGGATGTCAGCACAACCGCAGCCCTCGAGTCCTCCAGCATGAAGGCGATCCGTTCGGGTGGATACGCTGGATCAAGGGGCAAGTAGGCGGCTCCTGAGCGCCAAGCGGCTAAAATGCCCACAATCAGTTCTACAGATCGAGCCATACAGAGCGCAATGATGTTGCCACCCATGCGATGCCGCATCAGAAAATCAGAGACATGCTCCACTCGCGCCAAAAGCGCCCTGTAAGACACGTGTTGCCCACGCTCATCGATGAGCGCCACGTCCTCTGGGGTTCGCCTGGCCTGTCGCTCGAAAAGACTGTACAGCGTCCCTTCTTCCAGTTCGAAACGGTGGGCAAGCTCGAGCTGTTCCTCAAGTACGGCATCAAGCGTTTCAGGAGTCACCAACGGATTAGCCAGGACCACGCGCAGGGTGACGATGGCAGGATGCCGGCTCCACGGCGTGTTCTCTAAAAGGGTTCGTGAGACAAACCCCTCGCCCTGATCACGTTGCGCCTCCTGCAGGCGGATGTTAAATGTGTTGATCTCCTCATTGTCCTGCGGAATCAGATGTCCCGCCCGGACGGCGCGTCGATATGCCACAGGGATATAGCGATAGTTCACAATATTGAGATCAGGCTGCATCAGCAACTCAAAGGCGGGGTGTCTCCGGATCTTGTCGGCGAAGAGCTGCGCGCGACGCATGCTGTCATCCACCAACGCTTCGATCCCTTGCCGCCCCATGATATGCAGGGCCGCATGCACGTACAAGGAGGTCGCCGGCCTGGACCCCTCCAAGCTCCGGCGTCCCAGATCATGGGATCCACTTCGAATGATGTAGTTTGCCGATTTTTCGATGGTTTGCGCAGCGTCCGGATCTCGGAACAACACCATGCCAACCCCCATGGGGAGATACAGTTGTTTGTGGCCATCGATAACCACACTATCAGCCCGTTCGATCCCATGCAGCCGCCTCTGGTGGGTTCTCGAGAGGAGCATCGCTCCCCCCCACGCCGCATCCACGTGGAAATGCGTGCCAAACTCCTGGGCAAGAGCCGCGAGATCGGCAAGAGGATCAACACTGCCAGTCTCGGTGGTTCCCGCGATGCCAACCAGTGCCAGCACGCAATCCCCCTCCAGGCGGCAGCGTTCCAGGGTTTTTCGC
>Ga0075421_100011426_pt1 | contig 10995 bp, 6 predicted proteins | sample SoiMetdeltSBSDD5_FD_75292 | JGI IMG/M metagenome (GOLD analysis project Ga0075421, IMG submission 75292) | Bulk soil microbial communities from a Populus tree surrounding site in Tennessee, USA - Soil MetaG P. deltoides SBSDD5 | ecosystem: Environmental > Terrestrial > Soil > Tree plantation...
CTCACCAAGAAACTTGGTCTTCCCGTAGTAGTTGATGGGTGCGGGATCATCAGCTTCGCTGTAATTCCCTTTCTTTCCGTCAAAAACGAAATCGGTCGAGATATAGATCAGCCTACAGCCCAGACGACTTGCAGCCTTGGCCAGTTCCCGAGTGGCGAAGGTGTTCAGGGTCAAGGCCTCTTTGTGATGGAGCTCGCAGTAATCCGGATTGGCATAGGCAGCCGCGTGAACGATCAGACGGGGACGAATCGCTTCGCACAATCTAGGAATCTTCGCCAATTCGGCAAGATCAAAGGCAAGGGTTTCGACGCCCGGAATAGAAATCTGATGATCCAGATACGTTCCGTACACACGGTAGTTCGCTTGGAGGCGGCGAGCCAGGTTCCAGCCTAGGAAACCGCTGACGCCGGTGATGAGAATGGTTTCCATAGCTATCCGTTTGGCGACTGACGATTCCCGAGTGCCGATGCGAAGATCTTAGAGGATATTCGGAAAGCACCCTTCGGTCCGCGCCTTTTGGCGGAAGAAAGCATGCTCTCTCCGGCCGAGGCTGAAACTACGAAGCCGACGCCAATCCTCTTGACTATACCTTTCCAATCATCCTCTTAGACCGACGGTGAGTCGACTTCTAACGAACCACTTCTCTTCTCACGGTCACTGCTTCGATCCGCTGTCTGTTTGGCTGAAAGCCGATGCCGGGTTCGTCGAGAACGTGGATGCGACCGTGGGAGTCAACTTCCACGGCTGGATCGATGATGTCGTGCTGAAAGTAACGCCTGCTGGCAGAGACATCTCCCGGCAAGCGGAAATTCTCTTGCGTAGAAAGCGCGATGTTGTGGGCGCGGCCGATGCCGGCTTCCAGCATCCCACCGCACCAGACGGGAATTCCTCGCGTTTGGCAAGTGTCGTGCACTTTCTTCGATTCGGTGTGTCCTCCGACGCGTCCCAGTTTGATGTTGACGATTTTGCAGGCGCCAGAGTCAATGGCCTTGCGTGCGTCTTCGGCATCCAAGATCGATTCATCCAGACAAATTGGAGTTTTGATCGCACGTTGCAGCTCAATGTGGTCGATCATGTCATTCCACGCCAAAGGCTGCTCGATCATGAGCAGATTGAATTCATCCAGCCGTCTAAACAGATCGAGATGTCCCAGGTTGTAAGCGGAGTTGGCATCACACATCAATACCAGTCCTGGAAAATGCCTCCGAATTTCCTGGACGACCTCTACATCCCATCCTGGCTTGATTTTAATCTTGATCCGCTGGTATCCGGCACTCGTCTCTTTCTCAATTTTCTTCAACAGGTCCGCAACGGTTTCCTGAATACCAATGGACACGCCGCAGTCTATGGTTCGGCGGCTTCCGCCCAACAGCTGATAGAGCGGTTTACCCTGCTGCCGGGCATGCAGGTCCCAAATCGCTGTTTCCACGGCGGCCTTGGCCATGTTGTGGCCCCGAATGGGCTTGAAAAGAGGTGCAACATCTGCAGGGCCTTGAATTTTGGCCTGAAGAACCCGAGGAACAGCAAAGTCGCGCAAGATGTGCCAAGCTGTTCCAGTGGATTCGTGATTATAGAAAGGGGCCTCGGGAGAGGTCGCTTCTCCAAATCCCACAACTCCTTCGCTGAAAGCACTGACGAGAATGATCCGCCGTTCGGTGGTTCGGCCAAAGCTGGTTTCAAAGGCGGAAACCAACGGCATCTGAATTTCGCGCAATTCGATCTGATCAATTTTCATGAGCTCGTCTTTGTGGGGCAGGACGGAGGCAGGCTGCGCGATACGGAGCCCGATACGGGATGTGGAATTCACGAAGGGCGCTCCCGTGTCACGCGCTTGCTTCATTCGTGTGCACCTCCCATAGACAACTGCCGCACCTCAACGCCATCATGGAAGTTCGCGGTCGGCGATGGAGCCCATCGCACCCACCGTTACAAGTGATCCGTCGTGGCGTTCTCATTTTCACTTCACCTGCATCTCGCCTCTCGGATCCCGTATCTCGACGCTCGACTCAGAGCTTCAAGACCAGCTGGGCCAGCAACGCCGCTCTTGGCACCAGGCTTTTGATGAGGACGTGTTCGTCGAGAGCATGGGGACCAGCGCCGTCGGGTCCTAATCCGTCCAAGGTCGGGACACCAAGGGCGGCCGTAAAGGACCCATCGCTGCCGCCACCGGTCGAACCTTCTTCCAATGCAATCCCAATCTCTGCAGCCAGGGCTTTCGCTTTCTGAAAGAGTTGAACGATCTTTTGTGTTCTTTCGAGAGGCGGGCGATTGATTCCACCGGTAATCTCCAGACGCGCTTCCGCTTGCCCTGGTTTCAATTCAAGGATTTGCCGTGCCACACGCTCCCCTTCAGCCACAGAGGAAATTCTCAGGTCAACTTCCATTTCGGCCCGGTCGGCAATCACGTTCGAGCGGGTTCCACCGTGGACAACTCCAACGTTGATCGTGGTGCCTCGATCGGGATTGTTCAGCTTGTACAATTCGAGGATGTGGTGTGCTAACTCTCGAATAGCACTAACGCCTTTGTTGTAATCGACGCCGGAGTGCGCTGCCAGTCCCTGCACGGAAATCTTGAAGTGCCCCACTCCCTTTCGGAAGGTTTTCAAGGCTCCACCTGGGATACAGGGTTCCACGACCAGGACAGCTTCGCTCTTCAGCGCTTCGGATTCGATCAAGGCCCGCGCAGTGTGGCTCCCGACTTCTTCATCAGAATCCAGCAGGACCGTAACCGGTCGTCCCACCTCGCTGGGGTGGCGGGCCAAATAACGGGCTAGCGCCATGACCAGGGTAAGCCCACCACGCATGTCAAAGGCCCCTGGACCAAAGATTTTCGCATCTTCGATTCGTGCAGGGCGGCGCGCGCTCTCACCCATGCCCCAGACGGTGTCCAGATGCCCGAGAATGAGAATCGTCTTGCCGTGAGGTTGGCTGGAAGGCCAGCGAGCCAGCAAATGATCTCCGGCCTCCTGATTTTTCACCAGGACCACTTGAGCATTACACTCCTGGAATTTCTGCGCTAGAGAACCAGCCAGCCGATCCAACGGCGGTTTTTGGTCGGAAGGTGTGTCGGTGTTGATCAAGTCCGTAAGCCACTTGATCATCTCCGACTCAAGCGTCGCAAAGAAGGAAAGGAGATCCGCCATGGAAGAGTTTCTCGCAAAGACTCGCTTGGGCTCTTACCAGGTGTCTACTAAAGATGACAGGTGAAGCAGGCTCTTTCGCTTCAGTGTCAATCGGTAACAAACGGCTGTTCAGCCGCAACCTCAGAAATGGCCTTTAAAATAGCATAACTCGACAGTGTGCTTTCGCTTTTTCGGAAGGCAATCGGACGAGTCACGTTGACTGACTTTTTTCCGCTGCATGGCTGGCCGTGTGATATATTTTCGAACCGTTGAGCCGCAATTGGATGGCGAGTCTGGTGGCCTGAGTTGCAATCTCCAGTGCCTAGTGAGACGAAGATGGTTGTCTATGCCCTCGTGCAAGCTTCGCCGGTTCCTCGGTTTCTATTTCCTGCCGATGCTTCTTTCCTCAGCCTTTGCTAGCCACTCAATGGGTTCTCAGACAAACAGCAAGCCAGTTCCAAGGATCGCGGTGAAAGAAAACTGGGTGACGCAGACATTGAGCCAGCTTGCCCTCAAGGAAAAAGTGGGGCAGTTGGTCATGCCGGCTTTCCGGGCAGTCTATTTGCATTCCAACAGCTTTGAGTTTAGGGAAATCGAGCGGCAGCTCAGGGAGAATCACGTAGGAGGCTATGTCCTGTTTGCTGGAGACGTTTACGAAGCTGCTGTGCTGATCGATAAAGTTCAGGCTGCCTCGAAGTTACCGTTACTGATCGCTTCTGATTTTGAGCGCGGCGCAAATTTTCGCATTCGAAACACGGTCTCCTTCCCCTGGAACATGGCTATTGGAGCGACAGATTCAGAGGACTGGGCTTACTTGCAAGGGAAGATCACGGGACAAGAGGCTCGGGCCATCGGCGTAAACTGGGTGTTTGCTCCGGTCTTAGACGTGAACAACAACCCGGGCAATCCCGTCATCAGCATCCGCTCGTACGGGGAAGACCCAGAGTTGGTCGCGCGCCTGGGCGCCGCTTTTGTTCGAGGTGCACAGGAGGTGGGCGTTCTGGCGACTGGCAAGCACTTTCCGGGGCATGGTGACACGGTGGTGGATTCGCATCTCTCGTTGCCGTCCTTGGATATGGATCGTCAGCGCTTGGAATCCCTTGAGCTGATCCCGTTCAGGAAAGTCATTGACGAAGGCATCTGGTCGATCATGACCGCGCATTTGGCAGTCCCTGCCCTGGAGCCAGATCTGAACGTTCCAGCGACTCTATCCAGCAGAGTTCTGAATGACTTGTTGCAAAGGGAGCTTGGATTCTCAAAGTTAATTGTCACTGATTCCCTGACGATGGCGGGCCTAGCCAACGGTTTCTGGACAGGAGATGCTGCCGTGCGAGCCCTCACGGCTGGTGCGGATGTGCTGCTGGATCCGCCTGACGCGGACGTTGTCTGTCGAGCGGTGCTCGATGCCGTTGAACGCGGCGAAATCAGCCATGAACGCATCGACCGATCGGTGCGAAAAATTCTGGAAGCGAAAGCCTGGTTGGGGCTACACCGGCAGCGCCGCGTCGATCTGAATCGAGTCAGCGAGTCCGTTAATGACCCCAAGCTGCAGGAGCAGGCTCGGAGGATGGCAGCAGCCTCGATTACGCTGGTTCGCGATGTGAACGGGATTCTCCCGATCGATGTCCGGCGTGCTCCCTCAACCCATGTTGTGCTGGTGCTAGGTAGAGATTCACAGGAAGAGACGGGAGTATTCGAACAAGAGATAAAGCGGCGAATGGAAGCTGCTTCCTTCAGCCGGATCTTCATGGGGAGCACGGATGCCGACCTGGAAGGGGTTCTGGAAAAGGTCCGGCAGGCCGAACTCGTCATCTGCGCAGCGTTTGCCCGGGTCGTCACGGGTAGTGGAACAGTCGGCCTCCCAGCTCGTTTGAGCGATTGGATGCAGAGGCTTCTGCGAGTGGAGAGGCCTGTCGTCAACGTCGCCCTTGGGGACCCCTACGTCATTCAAGGTTTTCCTCAGGCCTCGACTTATCTTTGTACCTTTAGCAATGCCGACGTTTCTCAAGCGGCGGCAGTGAAGGCGATCTTCGGAGAAATTCCCATCAAGGGTAAGCTGCCCGTTTCTCTTCCAGGAGTCGCGGCGCTGCGAACCGGTGTGGAGCGGCAGAAATTGGAGATGCGGCTTGAGATTCCTGAGGCGTCCAACCTACTACGGTCACGGCTTGGAAAGGTACTTGATGCTCTCATACCAGAACAGATGGATAAGCGCGTCTTCCCCGGAACTTCCATTGCGATTGGTCATCGCGGGCGGTTAGTCCAGAAATCCTATGGAAAGTTTGACTACTCCGCGAGTTCGCTGGCTGTGACCACTGAAACGATCTATGACTTGGCTTCTCTCACAAAGGTCGTCACCGCAACCACCCTCGCAATGCAGCTCTTCGAGGATGGCCGACTCAAACTGGAACACCCTGTCAGCCGCTTCTTTCCGTCCTTTAGCACGGAGGAAAAGGACAAGGTCACTGTTAGACATCTCCTGACTCATTCGTCTGGCTTGCCTGCGCATTTGCCACTCTATAAAGAGCTCAAGGGGAAGCGAGCATTTGTTCAAAGAATTCTCCAGCTTCCATTGGAGTCCGAACCTGGAACCAAGGCCGTGTATAGCGACCTCGGTATCATCTTGCTCGGTGATATTCTCGAGAAAGTCACGGGCAAGCCACTCGACCAGTTGGCAAGAGAACAGATATTCCGGCCCTTGGGAATGACCCACAGCCTGTTCAACCCAGGTGGGTCGTCAAGAAGCAAGATCCCGCCAACTGAGAATGACCCTTGGCGGGGACACTTGTTGCAAGGCGAGGTTCATGATGAGAATGCGTATGCGATGGGTGGGGTCTCAGCCCATGCCGGGTTGTTTGGAAATTCTGGCGACCTGGCGATCTTCTGTCAGATGCTCTTGAATGGAGGAATATACGATCATCGACGTATCGTTCGTCGAAGCACTGTGGAGACGTTCACGGCGAGACAGAATTTCCCCCAAGGCAGCAGCCGGACATTGGGTTGGGATACTCCTTCGGAAGGCAGTTCGGCGGGAAGCCTACTTTCGCCCAGCTCCTTCGGGCACACCGGTTTCACAGGCACTTCGATTTGGATCGATCCCTCTCGTGAGCTTTTCATCATCCTGCTGACGAATCGCGTGCATCCGACACGCGAAAGCCAGGCTATTCAGGAAGTGCGGCGGCTCCTGGCCGATGCCGTTGTAAGGATTGTGGACGAGGTCTGATGAAGTTCTATTCAAAGCCCACCTCCTTGACGGGGCAAGGCACCGGGAGCATTCTGGGCGACAGATGTACCTGACTACTAACAGCCTCCCATGTCTCTAATGCTCCAGGAAATCCGCCAGCAACCCGAGGTTCTGGCCCGCACGCTGAGGGAAGAAACCCAGAAAGTCTTGAAGTTCGGAAGGTTTTTAGACTCGCGAAATGTTCGCTTGGTGGTTCTGGTAGCCAGGGGTTCGTCGGACAATGCTGCCCTCTTCGGAAGATACCTCTTGGAGATCACCTGCAACATTCCGGTGTCCCTGGCGGCACCGTCTGTTCAGACCCTCTACCGATCCAGACTGAACCTGAAGGAGACGCTGGTCGTCGGAGTCTCTCAGTCCGGCGAAGGGACTGACATCAACTGCGTCCTGGAAGATTCAAAGAAAGCGGGTGCCTTCACTCTGGGTATCACGAACGAGGCCGGTTCCAGCATGGCCAGGCTGGTTGACGAAGTCTTCCTCATCCGCGCTGGAAAAGAAAGAAGCGTCGCAGCCACAAAGACGTACACAGGACAGTTGCTGATGTTTTATCTGTTGGCTGCAGCCTTAAAGGAAGGCAGAGGTCTAGAGCGATTGCGACGTTTGCCAGATTTGGCTAGCCAGTCGCTAACCCTGGCTCCCCGAATTCAGACGATGGTGGAACGTTACCGTTTCATGAACCATTGCATCGTAGTAGGACGGGGCTTGAGCTATGCGAATACTTACGAGCTGGCGATCAAACTCATGGAAACCTGCTACATCGTGTCGGAGCGTTTCTCCTCGGCCGATTTTCTGCATGGGCCATTGGCCATGATCGAGGAAGATTTTCCCGTAATTCTCTTTGCGCCGCCGGGCAAGACTTTCAAGGATATGTTTCGTCTCACACAACAGTTGAGAAGACTCAAGGCTGAAACTTTGGTGATTTCAAGCGAATCGCCCGTCCTTAAGCTCGCGACGCGGTCGATCCCGATTCCAGCAGCAATTGACGAGTTTCTGGCACCGATTCCGTACATCATCCCAGGCCAGTTGTTTGCCGCGATGCTCGCCAGCGTGAAGGGATTGAACCCTGACAAGCCGAGATCGTTGAAGAAGGTTACGAAAACTCTTTGACATTGACGCTTGACGATTGCGAATAGTCGACAATAGTCAACTAGAGCGGAAATCATTTGATAGCTAGACGACATTACACTCATCAGCGTTATCACAGTTCAATCGTCAATTGGAAATCGACAGTCCCCAATTTGGGATGAATCTTCTACTCAACAATCTCGTCAGCGAACAACGCAATCCCGCGTCCATGGACATTGATCTTCAGACTACGGAAGGGATCTTGCGGATCATCAATCAGGAGGATCAAAGGGTGGCGGAAGCTGTCGCCAAGGAGATCCCTCAGATAGCCAAAGCCGTGGACCTTGTCACAGCTGCCTTTGAGCAAGGAGGACGTCTGCTTTATGTCGGTGCCGGAACGAGTGGGCGGCTGGGAATCCTAGATGCCAGCGAATGCCCGCCAACCTACAACGTAAGCTCCAAAATGGTGCAAGGCGTGATCGCGGGAGGAATGAAGGCGACTGTGAAATCGGTTGAAGCTTCTGAAGACCACGAATCCGCCGGTACGACAGCCATGAAGCGCAAGAAACTCACTCCCAAAGATGTGGTGACCGGGATCGCGGCAAGCGGGAGAACGCCCTACACCCTGGGAGCGATGAAATATGCTCGCAGCATCGGCGCGAAGGTTTTGAGCATTACCTGTAATCCAGGCTCAGCAATGACCAGGATCGCGGACGTTTCCATTGCCCCCGTTGTGGGCCCGGAAGTGATCACGGGTTCCACCCGGATGAAATCGGGAACGGCGCAGAAGCTGGTGCTGAACATGCTGACGACAGCGAGCATGATCAGGATGGGTTTCGTATACACGAATCTCATGATTCACGTGCAGATGAAGAACGAAAAGCTCCGGGAGCGCGGGCGGCATATCATCATGTCTGCCGCGGGCGTTGACTACCAGCAGGCCGACCTGACTTTGAGGCAGGCCAAAGGGGATATCAAGGTCGCGATTATCATGCTGCTCCGCCGGGTATCTCGGAATGAAGCCCTGCTCCTGCTAAAGAAGAACAACATGAATTTGCGCTCGGCCTTGGGTCGAGCTCGAGACCGGTCCTAGTCAGGATCACACGCTAATGAGCAAGCTGGCGATTTTAGCGAAGAAGATCATTACCCCCAACACCGTGATTCCCCAGGGAGTGGTTCTGGTGGACGGGAAGAGAATTCTGGAAGTCGGTGGCCGTTCAGAAGTGACGTTCGATGAACGTGAGTTCCAGGTACTCCATTTTGAGAAACAAACCTTGGTGCCAGGTTTCATCGACGTACACATCCATGGGAGCGGTGGACGGGATGTGATGGAAGGAACGCGTGAAGCTGTCCAAGTGGTTTCGAAATTCCTGGCCAGCCATGGAACTACCGCCTACCTTGCTACTACTGTTACGGCGTCACCCATCCAGACGATTCAGGCCCTCGAAAGTCTGGGTAAACTGATCCCGCAGGAAACCGGAGGCGCAAGAATTCTAGGCGTTCACTTGGAGGGGCCCTTCATCAATGCAAAGAAACGGGGGGTGCATCCACCTGAGCACATCCGAAATCCCTCCGTTCGGATTTTTGACGAACTGGTGAAGATGTCGGGTAACCAGATCAAGCTCGTAACGCTGGCGCCCGAAATCCCAAGTGGCTTGCAGTTCATCGAGCACATACGGTCGAAAGGAATTGTCGTATCTCTCGGCCACTCCGATGCAACATACGAAGAGGCGCGGCAGGCAATTCAGGCCGGAGCAACGAACGCAACCCATACGTTCAACGCCATGCGCAATTTCAGCCATCGGGAGCCTGGAGTTTTGGGTGCCGTTCTGACTGAGTCGCGCATATGGACGGAACTCATTGCGGATGGGGTTCACGTCGATCCGATTGCTGTCGAAATGCTGGTCAGGTGTAAGGGGACGCGACGAGTTCTATTGATCACTGACGCCATCAGCGCGACCGGGATGCCAGACGGAGACTACCATCTGGCCAGTCTGGCCGTTAAGGTGTCTGACGGGGTGTGCCGAAGCTTAGAAGGATCTCTCGCGGGTAGCACTTTGAGCCAGGACCGTGCCCTTCAGAACATGATCCGTTGGACCGGCATACCTCTGGAGGAAGCGACCTACATGCTGACCTGCAACCCGGCGGAGTCGATCGGTGTATCCGGGGCCAAGGGCTCCGTGCAGCCTGGCCAGGACGCTGACCTGGTTCTATTGGAAGATGATCTAATGGTAACGGCAACCCTTTGCGAAGGCAGCCTTGTATATCAAAGACAACTGTTGCCGTGAAAGATTGTCTGGACAAGCAACCTACTGTCGCTCTCGATGTTCTCGGTGCCGGGAGGGGTTCGGCATCGCCCGAGTCCGGGTTCCAAGTGGGCACGGTGCCCAGTTTGTCCTTACTCGGTAGAAGTACGAAAGTAGGGGCGTGTAAGAATCTCGCATAAGTGGCAAGGAAAGGCGAGTGCAAATGGACAAGATTCTCATTAAAGGAAGAACGCCCCTTTATGGAACTGTGGAAATCAGTGGGGCCAAGAACGCTGCTCTTCCAGCGATGGCTGCCACGCTTCTGACGGAGGACAAAGTTGTACTTCACAATGTTCCTGCCGTTCGGGACATTCAAACAACGGGCCAAGTGCTCAAGGAACTTGGCTGCAAAACAGATCTCAGCCGATTGGCTTCTGCCCATTCGTGTGAGGTCGCGGCTCAAAGCATCACCTCCTGGGAAGCACCTTACGAACTAGTCAAGACAATGCGTGCTTCTGTTCTGGTTCTGGGACCATTGTTGGCACGCTTCGGAAGGGCGCGGGTTTCGTTGCCCGGTGGCTGTGCTATTGGTGCCAGACCAATCGATCTCCATATCAAAGCTCTGGAAAAGCTCGGTGCTGAGGTGGCCATCGAGCACGGCTACGTAGAAGCCCGGTCACCTCGACTCAAGGGGGGGGAAATCGTCTTCGATCGCATCACGGTAACGGGAACTGAGAATCTGATGATGGCAGCAGCGCTTGCCGAAGGAGGGACAGTTCTCAGCAATGCTGCGCGTGAGCCGGAGGTGGTCGATCTGGCCGACTTGCTACGTGCGATGGGCGCCAAGATTAGTGGGGACGGGAGCAGCACGATCCGCATTCAGGGAGTGGAGAAACTTCACGGGGCAGAGCATACAATCATTCCCGATCGCATCGAAACCGGAACCTTTCTCGTGGCCGGAGCTATTTCTGCTGGAGAAGTGCAAATCCGAGCCTGCCGGCCTGATCATCTCTCCGCGGTGATTGAGAAGTTGGAGGAAACCGGTGTAGTCGTAGAGCGGCAGTCGCCTTCTCGGCTCAAGGTGGCCGCGCCCAACGGATTGAAGTCCAGGGGTGTTACCACGGTTGAATATCCAGGATTTGCCACTGATATGCAGGCGCAATACATGGCCCTTATGACTCAGGCTGAAGGAGCATCAATAATTACGGAAACGATCTTCGAAAATCGCTTTATGCATGCCAGCGAGATGATCCGCATGGGCGCCAATATCAAGATTGAGGGTAACCGCGCAATCGTCCTGGGGAAGACTGAGCTCACGGGTGCC
>Ga0075421_100011428_pt1 | contig 10995 bp, 12 predicted proteins | sample SoiMetdeltSBSDD5_FD_75292 | JGI IMG/M metagenome (GOLD analysis project Ga0075421, IMG submission 75292) | Bulk soil microbial communities from a Populus tree surrounding site in Tennessee, USA - Soil MetaG P. deltoides SBSDD5 | ecosystem: Environmental > Terrestrial > Soil > Tree plantation...
GATCAGGCTCGGCGAACACGATGTCGAGCGCGACCACCGCGGCGCCGAGCTCGCGCAGACGGCTCACCAGCTTGCCAATCACGTCGCGACGCCACGGCCACTGGCCGATGGTGGCGAGACTGCGCTCGTCCACGTCGATGATGACGATGCGGTCGCTCGGCTGCCGCTCCGGGATCGATCGGACCAGCCGATCGTAGACACCGTATTCGAGGTTTACGAGGAAGAACGGGCGATAGAGCGACAACACCGCGACGGCCAGCGTCGGCACCACGCCACAGAGAAGCATCACGCGACGAGGGCGCGTGCGCGGCAGGATGCGCGAGATCATCGGACGGTCACTTCGACGCGGCGATTGCGTGGCTCGAATACGTTGTCGGCGGTCGGCACCAGCAGCTCGGCTTCGCCATGTGACCGGACGTCGATGGCCTCCGGGCTCAGGCCGGCCTGCACGAGCAGATTGCGGACGGCGTTCGCGCGCCGCATCCCGAGCTCCGCGTTCGATTGCGGCGTGCCGGTGGTGTCGGTGTGGCCAATGACGACGACTTCCGGAACGGGGTAGCTCTTGACCGACTGCAGCACGTCCGGCAGCAGCCGTTGACCTTCATCGGTGAGCGCTTCGGAATCGAACCGGAAGGACAGGACGAAGTGTCGCGGCGGCGGCGGCAGCGTCGCGAGGATCTCGCCGAACTGCCGATTCACACTTGATTCGCTGAGAGTACGAATGCGCGGCGCGCGAGTGATGGTGACCCGCGTCGAGGCCCGGGCACTGGAAAGCTCCGCCTGTCCCGCCGGGTTCGTGACGACGATCCGGCCGACGGTGCCGTCTTCGGGATCGGGCAGGAGGATGACGACCGCCTGGCCCTGGCGCTGTCCATTTGCCGATCGCATCGCGCAGGCGGACACCAGTCCCGAGACGACGAACATCGTCAGCAGGACCGGTACCCGCGACGCGACGGTCATTGCACGACTTGAATGGCGACGGTCGTACCGCGAACGCCGACGATCGCGCCAGGAGTCTCGAGACGAATCGAGTCAGGCGCGAGCTTGGCGATCTTGCCCGAGACGTACACCGCCATGCCGCGAACGAAATTCAGGACCAGACCGAGCCGGCCTTCGGCCGGCGTGAAGAGGAAGCTGTTGAGGCGCACTTCGCTGCCCGGTCCCAGTGAGACACGCGTGTCGTCTTTCAACGTGATTCCCAGACGTCCATCGCCGCCGGTACGCAGGCTGTCCGACTCGAACACCTCCTGACCCACCATCGCGGGTACACTGCTGCCGCCGCGGACCACGAACACCTGACCCGATGCCAGCTTGATCCGGCCCGCCGGTCTTCGGGTTTCGCCCTGGCTGCCCTGAGCAACGTCGAGGGGCGCCTCCTGCGCGAACGCCGGCCCTGCCAATACTGTCAGAGCAAACACACAGATCCAGCGTCGAGCATTCATCATGACGACCTCCAGTTACCAGGAGTGCACGAAAGAGCCGACAACGTCGCGAAGGGGAGCACTCCTCAGTACGTTGGATGGTTCGTCGCTGCAATCACAGGGCCGAGGTCACGCGATCATCACTTTTCGCGGATGCTGCGAATTGTCCTCGAGGAAGGTCTTCTTGGTTTCCAACGCTTCTGCCGTGGGCTGCACGGCGCCGGTCGCGTCGGTGACGCGCGAGACGAGCGTGTGCTCGCCCGGTGTTGCGCCGGTCCATGAATACGTGAACAGCTTCCACGAGTACTTGCTGTTGGTCGCCGGATCGATGGTGGCCGGCTGCCACGGGCCGTCGTCGACTTTGACTTCAACCGACTTGATCGGTGTGCCGTCGTTGAGGACGACGCCGAGCACCTTGTGGCGGTTGCCGTCCTTGCTCACGCGCGCGATGAACGACTTCAGCTGCATGTGCGTGACGGCGGATTCCTTCCAGCGCACTTCGCCGTCGATCATCTCGCCGCGCAGCGTTCGATACCAGCGCGCCTGATACTTGCCGAGGTACTGGTCTTCCTGCAGATGAATGTGCGACAGCCACTTCACGTTGGCGACGCCGTACCAGCCGGGCACGAGCAGACGCAGCGGCGAACCCTGATGCTTGGTCAGCGGCTCGCCGTTGAGCGCGTAGGCGAGAAGCGGCTCTGGCGACATCGCCTTCTCGCGCGACAGGCTGCGGCCGAACTGCTGATCGACCTCGTATTTCTGGGTGCGGAACTCCACTTCTTCCTTGCCGTGATCGGCGCCGAAGAACACGAACTCCTTCGCGTTCGCTTTCACGCCTGCCTGATCGAGCACGGTGCGCAGCGGAACGCCGGTCCAGCGCGCGTTGCTCGAAAGTCCCTGCAGCGGACGACGGTTGCCCGAGCACTCGAAGCCGGCGACGAGCTCGACCCGGCGCATGGCGCGGAGTGCGTCGAGCGAGAGCGACTGCGGCTTCTCGACGAGACCAGACACCTTGAGGCGGAAGGCGGCGGGGTCGATCTCGGGGTGTCCGTAGTGCTGCGTGGTGAAGAACTGATCCTTCGGCGTGAAGGGGCCGTCGATCTTGCGAACGTCCAACTGACGGCGGTCGACGGTCGCAGCAGGGAAGGTCTCGGGCAGGTCCGTGAACGGGACCAGTACCTCTCCCTGGGCGAGCGCTGGCAGCACCCACTCCGGCATTCCGAGTACACCAAGACCTGCGACGGCGAGGCCGCCCTTGAGCATGTCGCGACGAGTTCGGGTTGTGTTCACGGGGAGCCTCCTTGCCCTGGGCGAAGCCGAAGGGCTCGAAGAGTCATATCACAGCAGCGCGCGTCAAGGAACGGGGTTCACGATTTCGATTCCGGCCCTGCGAATTCGTAAGTTCCGGGCCCGGGCCGCCGGCCGGGCTGCGCGAACGAGCGGCGGCAAAGTGTTGCGGCTTCAACGGATGGAGACGACAGGCGCGGGCCGGCATGGCCATTGCCCCGCCGGGCTGTCAGCTTGTGGTCTTCCGCCTTCGTTCGTCAGACGAGGGTCGGGCGACGAACGACGCGCGTGGCGTGTGAAGGAGTAGAGGCTATGAACCGGGCCCGAGTGTTGTCGATTCTGCTTGCCGCGGCCGTCACCGGCGCGTGTGGTGGCGCTGAGAGTACGGACTCGTCCCCGACCGCTCCCTCGTCGACGCCGTCGACGCCCTCATCGCAGCCGCAGGCACCGGCATCCTGCGTGCCCGCGAACCTGAGAGTGGCGAGCATGCAGGGAACCGCCGTGACGTTGCAGTGGAATGCCGTGAGTGGCGCCACCGAATACACGATCCTTGTCGGCTCGACTCCTGGCAGCGCGGATCATCTGTCGACGAACACGACCAATACCAGTTACTCGTGGACCGCGAGACAGGGGCTGCAGTACGCCCGCGTACAGTCGAAATGCAATGGCGCCTACGGTGCGTCCTCGAACGAGATTGCGTACACGGTGAACTAGGGCAGATGGGCCAAGTCCTGACTGGACAGGCCAATCGACTGGACGGTCGCGTTCGCTGAACGTCTGGCCGGGAGCAGACGGGGTCTGGCCGGGGTCAGGCCCGGGTCTGGCCCGGGTCTGGCCCTGGCATGACCCCGGTCAGGCGCCGGAGTTCACCATGCGGCTCGCGGATTGCGGGCGAAAGCGTGGGACTGGCGCCGCGGCCCAGACGTAGACGTCGTTGACGCAGTGGAGGAAACCCTCGGCCGTCAACGCCTCAAATGCCTCGGTGCCAGCGGTTTCGTCGAGGGACCACAGGCGCCGGGCCTGAGGCAGCGTCAACGCGATCCCAGGGTGATCCTGGAACTCGCGGCGGATTCGAGCGATCAAGCGAGCCTGCGACATACGTGCTCCCCAGGTAGGTGTCTCGCACATCGCGGCGCCCGAGGAGAATCCCCGTAGCGCGGTGCGGGGCTCGTGTGAGCAAGATCCGGCCCAGTGCGAATATGCGCACCGCGAGCCGGTCATGAAGGCGGGGAACCAGGGAGCAAGAGCCGTGGACATTCAGCCAAGGGTGCTCGTCATCGACGCCGATGCCGCGATGCTGACGTCCGTCGCCAGCGTCGCCGAGGAGGAAGGCTTCGACGTCCGGACCGCCGTGGATATGGACGGCGCGATGCGCCAGTGCCGCGCCGCGTACATCGACCTCGTGTTCATCGATTCGCGATGTGATGGACCGCAGGCCGCCGACGTGCTGACCTCGATTCGCATCCTCAAGCCGTCGGTCCGCGCCGTTGTCATGGATCAGCCGCTCCCGCCCGATCGACTGCATCGCCTGTTCGCACGGCTGCGTTCCCAATCCTGGCACACGCTGCCGTCCTGAATCCTGCCGTCCTGAATCCTGCCGTCCTGAATCCCGATTCCTGAATCCAGATTCCTTCATTAGAATTCCCTGGTGAATCAACACCGGGTCGATCTGCGGACCGAGGACGGAACGCTCGACACTTACGTCTTCCAGCCCGAGGGCCAGAGCCCCGTCGGCGGAGCTCAGGGCGGGCCCTGGCCGGCCGTCGTGATGTACATGGACGCGTTCGGGATCCGTCCCGAACTGGGCGAGATGGCGCAGCGCCTCGCATCGCATGGCTACCTCGTCGCCTTGCCAAATCTCTATCACCGCACGCCATTTGCTCCGTTCGACCCGAAACAGGTTGCGGTCGAAGGACCGGAGCGCGCCCGCTTCAAGGGGATGGTGGCCTCGATCAACGGCCCGATGGTGATGCGTGACACAGCCGCCGTTCTGAAGCATCTCGACACGCTGACGACGGTCAGGCGGTCGCCAATCGGCGCCTTGGGCTATTGCATGGGCGGCGGCTACGCGCTGGCTGCGGCTGGTACGTTTCCGGATCGGGTCGCGGTTGCGGCATCGTTCCACGGCGGCGCCCTGGCGACCGACAAGCCGGACAGTCCACATCTGCTCGCCGCGAAGATGCGCGCGCGGGTCTACGTCGGAGCGGCAGGCATCGACCCGACGTTCCCCGACGAACAGCGCCGGCGGCTCGAGGCCGCGCTGACCGAGGGCGGGGTCGCGTACACCGTCGAAACCTACGAGAACGCCAAACATGGGTTTGCGGTCAACGGCCATCTCGTGTACGACAAGGAAGCATCGGAGCGGCACTGGGAGCGGCTGTTGCGGTTGCTCCAGGAGACATTGCAGTAGATCACGGGTCCGGCTAAAGCCGGACACTACGAGACCGGCTAAAGCCGGACACTACGGGGCCGGCTGACGCCGGACACTACGGGACCGGCTAACGCCGGACACTACGGTTCGAAGGAGGCATTCATGGCACGGGTCGTTTTGGGAATCATCGGCGTATTACTCGCGGCAAGCAGCGCGATGGCGCAGGGCCGGGGAGCACCGGCATGTACGACGGTCGCCTGCGACGTGCAGGCCGACTGGGCAGGCAACACGAATGGACTGATCGGGATCGCGAACGCGATGCCGGAGAACGAATTCGGCTTCAAACCAACGCCTGCCCAGGAGAGTTTTGCCGAGCGTCTCATGCACGTCGTCAACATCGACATCAAGCTCCTGAGCTCGCTTGGCGGCAAAACGCCCGCGCCGGCGATCAACGCCAAGGCCTCGTCGAAGGCCGACGTGTTGGCGGCGCTGAAACAGTGGGATGCCTTCGGTGCCGCGGTGCTGAAGGAGTTCAACGATCAGCAGCTCAGCGAGCGCGTCAAGTCGATGCCGTTCATGGGACCGACGACGAGCCGCCTGCGCGTCGCCTACTTCTCGATCGCGCACGCACAGGACATCTACGGTCAGCTGGCCGTCTACCTGCGGCTGAAGAACGTCACGCCGCCGAGGAGCAATCGTCCCTGATCCGGCGGGTCGCCCTTGTAGCGAACCGACGCGAGAAAGAGTCCGGACGCCGGCGCGGTCAACCGCGCCGGCACTCCTGAGTCCGACGACAACAGGGCAGCCGCCTCGTCCGGGGTCAGGCCGCCGCGGCCAACTTCGACAATCACACCAACCAGCCGGCGCACCAACTTCCAGATGAAGTGCGATCCATCGACACGAAAGACGATGAGATCGCCGTTTTCGCTGACGTCGAGAGTTTCGAGCAGGACTTCCGTTGAGCCCTCGCGTGAATCGGCATCGGAGAATGACTTGAAATCGTGGAAGCCGACGAAGCGCGCCGCCGCGGCCTGCATCCGGGTCAGATCGAGATCCTCTTTCACCCACCACACATACGGTTTCGCAAACGCCGTCCGTCGTCTCGAGACCTGGTAGATGTATGTACGGCCGATGGCGTCGTGCCGCGCATGAAATTTGTGGCGAACTTTTTCGGCCGCGAGGATGTTGATGTCGGAGGGCAACTCCTCATTGATCCGGCGGCGCAGTGTCTCGGGCGGAAGCGTCGTGTGGATGTCGAGATGGGCGACCTGTGCGATGGCGTGGACGCCGGCGTCGGTGCGGCCGGACCCGTACAGCTCGAAGTCGCGCTCATCGGTGGCAGCCGTGATTGCGCGTTCGATCTCACCCTGCACCGTTTTCGCGTTTTTCTGGATCTGCCAGCCGCTATAACGCGTGCCCGCGTACTCGATCGTGAGTTTGAAGCGCATTTGGTAGGAATCAGGGGTCAGGTATCAGGAATCAGGGCTGGGCAAGGCCCGAGGAAACAGGCAGTAGGCCTCAAGTTGATCGTACCCTGACACCTCGTGCCTGTTGCCTTCCGCCTGGGACAGCCCTGGTTCCTGAGTTCCGAGTCCTGATTCCTGCTAACGCCGCATGCGGTCAAGCACCTGGCCCAACTGGCGAAGCTCCTCGCCGTAGGTCGCCCAGTCACCTGCGCGTTGTGCCTGTACGGCGCGCTCGTAATGTCTCTGCGCCTCCGCGGCGAGAGCCGGGAGCCCTGACTCTCCGGCGGACGATATCTGCGCTGCTCGCTGCGACGTCTCCGCCGCTGGCGCGCGCGTGTCTTGCGGCGCAGCCGGACGCGCCTGGCCCGGGCCGGTAGAGAAGAGCCGCGCGAGACCCTTTTCGAGCGTGTCTTCCATCACAATCCGGTTCTCGTAGGCGACGATGACTCGGGTCAGCTCCGGGATGCGTCCGCCCTGCGCGCGCAGGTAGAGCGGTCTGACGTAGATCAGCGACTCCTCGATCGGGATCACCATGAGCGTGCCCCAGATCACCTGTGAGCCCTGCTGATTCCACAGCGTGATCTGCGGGGAGATCACCTGGTCCTGGGCGATGCGCGCGACGACCTGGCGAGGGCCGAATACCAGCTTCTGTTTCGGGAATTCGAATACGCGCAGGCGTCCGTAATGGTCGCCGTCGCTGCGCGCCACGAGCCAGGCGGCGAGGTTGTCGCGGCGGCGCGGCGTGAACGGCAGCATCTGGATGAACTCGGCGTCGCTCTCACCTGGCAGCCGCATGATCGTGTAGTACGGCTGCATGGCGTTCCGCTCGTTGCCGTCGTCAACCGTTGGGATCTCCCATTGATCTTCGCGGTTGTAGTACACGCCCGGCTGGGTCATGTGATACGTCGCGTAGACCTGCGCCTGAACGGCGAAGATGTCCTCGGGATACCGCACGTGGGCGCGTATCGACGCCGGCATCTCGGCCAGCGGCTTGAACGTGTTCGGGAAGATACGGGTGAACGTTTCGGCGATCGGATCCTTGGCATCCGAGAGATACGCGGTGGTCGTGCCGTCGTAGGCGTCGATGACGAACTTCACCGAGTTGCGCATGTAATTGACGCGGCCGGCCGGCGTCGAGTACGGATACCGCGTGCTCGTCGTGTAGGCGTCGAACAACCAGAACAGACGGCCGTCGGCGAGCACCAGGTAGGGATCGCGATCGAACAACAGGAACGGCGCGATCCGTTCGACGCGCTCCCGGATATGGCGATTGAAGAGGATGCGGCTCTCGGCGGTGATGTCGTCACTCAGCAGGATCTGATACGAACCGAAGCGGAGCGCAAACACCACCTTCCGCCACAGCGACCCGAGCGGCACGCCCCCCTTTCCGCTATAGCGCGTCGTTTCGTTTTCGTCGCCGCGGGGGTAATGGAATTCCGGCGTGCGCGTGCGGACGATGACGTAATCGTTGGTGAGCTCGCCGAAGTAGATGCTGGGTTCGTCGATCTTCAGATCGGGAATCGTCTCGGGCGGCAGGTTGCGAACGAACAGCACCGGCAGCCCTTCAGTCGTGACTTGATTGACCGGTCCGAGAGTCAGGCCGTAACCGTGGGTGAACGTGAGACGCTCGTTGACCCAGGTGCGCGCCGGCAGACTCGCCGAGTTGAGCTCGCGCGCCGAGAGCATCACCTGACGCAGGGTGCCGTTGATCTCGTAGCGATCGTTGTCCACCGAGGCGAAGTCGTAATAGGTGCGGATCTCCTGGATCTGTCCGAACGTTTCGAGCAGCGGCGCGTGATCCCAGAGGCGCACGTTTTCGAGCGTTGCGGCGTTGCGGGAAATGTCTTCGGGTGTGAGGCGCGCGTCGCCTGACACGGCGCGCTCTTCGACCGTGTCGAGGGCAAAGGCGCGGCGCGTGGACTCGATGTTGTGCTGAATGAACGGCGTCTCTCGTGCCTGTTCATTGGGCGTCACGGAGAAACGCTGCAACACGCTGCTGTAGCCCTCGCCGGCGATCGACACGACCGCATACAACGCGATGCCGGCGGGAATCGGCCAGTTCCGCGTTCCGAAGGCGTGCATTACGGCAAGAGCAGCCCCGATGACACCGGCGGCTACCTGCACGAGTGCCGCCGGCATGCGGCCGTAGACATCGGCGTAGCTGGCGCCGTGAATCAGCCCGGAGGTTTCAACCAGATGTCCGGCGCGCGCCAGCCACGCGCCCCACGCCATCAGCAGCATGAACACCGCGACGAGCAGCGAGAGATGCCGGCGCGCGCCAGGCGTCATCGACATGCGGCCAGGAAATCCCGAGCTGAGACTTCCCGACATGAGATACAGCGCACCTGACGCCAGCGCCGCGAGCACGACGAGCGCCTGCCCGAGCCCGCGCAGCAGCTGCTGGAAGGGCAGCGAGTACACGTAGTAACCGACGTCGCGGTTCAGAATCGGATCGGCGACGCCAAAGGGAACGCCGTACCGCCACGTCGACCACGTCTCCCACCGGCCCGCGGCATAGAGGCCGACGATTACGGCGAGCAGCGCGGCAGCGCTCGTCGCGAGGCTGCGCAGCTGCCGGCCGCTGGGCAACGCCACTTCGATGCCCTCGCGTGTCGTCAGGACCGGGCGAAGATCGCCAATCGAGGACAGCGCGGTACGGAGGTTGAGCAGGAACCAGCCAACGGCGAAGACGAATGCGGCGGTGAAGATCGTGCCCTGTGTCCGCAGCATCGTGGCGTAGACGTGTTGATACCCGACTTCGCCGAACCACAGCCAGTCGGTATAGAAGCGGAGCAGCGACGGCCCGACCAGGAACAGCAAGGCCACGATGAGGACGACGGCGATCCGGCCCGAGCGAATCATGCGCGTGACCCGCCTGCCCGGAGCGGCGTTGAAGGGCCGTTGTGCGTCGAACGCGCGTAGCGCGCGGCGGCGGACTGAAGGTCGGTTCTGATCTCGGCGGCCAGCCCAGGCGGCGAGACCACGCGAGCGAATGCGCCCCAGCTGAGAAGCCAGCTGCGCAGCGCCCAGTCATGGCAGACGTTCATCGTCAAACGGAGGCCGCCTTCCTCGTCGTCGCTGATCTGCTGCGACGCATGCCAGACGCGGGCGCGGACATATGGCGCCACGCGAGCATCGAATTCAATCTCTACGCGCTCGGCCGGCCCGGTGTTTACTCCCAGCGAATTGGCGAAGACATCTTCGCCGATCGGCTGTTTGGGCGGACTGAACGTCTGCTTCTCGAGTGACGCCGACGCGATGCGATCCACCGCGAACGTGCGCACGTCCTCGTAGTCCGGCACGAACGCAAGCAGATACAAGCCGCCCTGGGCGAAGGCCAGCCGATACGGGTGGACGACGTAGTCTTTCACCCGTGCGCTCGACACCGAGTGGTAGCGCATCGTCGTCACGCGGAAGTGCAGCGTGGCCTCGAGCAGGCGGGCGACGATGTCGGCCGACGAGGTGCCGCCACGGGCGCGTGGGCCTGGTTTGGCCGCAAGCACCGACGGCAGCCGGTCGAGGAACTGCCGCATGCGTGGCGAGAGCATCTTTTCGAGACGCCCGAACGCGTTGGTCAGATCACGCTGAAACGGCGATCCGGCGACCGATTCGAGGAGATGCCGACTGAGATACAGCGCGCAGAGCTCGGCGAGCGTGAATCCGGTCTCGAGCCCCTTGAGGACCTGGCCGTCGATGCGCCACCGCACGCGGCCGTCCTCGCCGCGCTCGTCGTAGAGCGCAAAGCCGGCTTCCTGAAGCGCGGCAAGGTCGCGGCGGATCGTCCGCGTCGTGACCTCGAGCTCGCCGGCAAGGCCGTCAATCGTGGCGCCGTGACGCGACGACTCGAGGGCGTGCAGGACGCGCCATTGGCGGATGACCTCCTGATTTCGCGGCACGGCTCATCGTATCAATTCCCCCCTTCCTTGAGGCGGCGCAGCTCACGCTGGCGGCGGCGGTCGGGCGTGCCGGCGGCCCGGGTGGCGGCGCGATACACGCGCTCGATACGACGCGCTTCGACCTCCTCGGGCGTCGGTTTGGGCGTGACATCGTCGTAAAGCGCGCGTGCTTCGGACTTCTTCACGTGCTGCTCGATCACGATACGAACGATGACGTCTTGAAAGCGGCCATAGCCGCGGCTGATCCGGACCCGATCGCCTTCACGCAGCAGGCGATGGGGCTTGGCGTGGTCGCCGTTCACCTCGACCTTGCCGCCCTCGCACGCGCGTTTGGCCTCCGAGCGCGTCTTGAAGAGACAGGCGACGTCGAGCCAGACGTCCAAGCGGGTGGCGTCGTTCACCCTTCTATGTTCTCTCTTCTCGGTTCTCTCTTCTCGGTTCTCGTTCATGTTCGCTGTTCCGGTTCGAGTTCAGGTTCGTCGAACCGAACATGAACCGGAACACGAACCGGGAACCAGAACACGAACCGGGAACCAGAACACGAACCGGGAACC
>Ga0075421_100011431_pt1 | contig 10995 bp, 11 predicted proteins | sample SoiMetdeltSBSDD5_FD_75292 | JGI IMG/M metagenome (GOLD analysis project Ga0075421, IMG submission 75292) | Bulk soil microbial communities from a Populus tree surrounding site in Tennessee, USA - Soil MetaG P. deltoides SBSDD5 | ecosystem: Environmental > Terrestrial > Soil > Tree plantation...
TGCAGTTCGTTCTCGAAGACGCTGGCGCCGGGGCTGAAGTCGGGCTTCATCGAGCCGGGGCGCTGGCGCGAGCGCATCCGCACGCTGAAGTTCGTCTCCAGCGGAGGCAACGCCGAGATCATCGAGCTCGCGCTCGCCGAGCTGCTCGAATCCGGCGGCTACGAACGCTCGCTGCGCCAGCTGCGGCGGCGCTGCGAGCAGCAGGTGGACGCGGCGCGCGGCGTGATCGCCGAGAATTTCCCGCGCGGCACCAGGGTCACGCGCCCCACCGGCGGCTTCATCCTGTGGGTCGAGCTGCCCAAGGGCGGCGACTCGATCGCGCTGTTCGAGAAACTGCTGGAGCGCGGCATTTCCATCGCGCCCGGGCCGATGTTTTCCGCAACGCAGCGCTACCGCAACTGCCTGCGCGTGAGCGTCGGGCACCTGTGGACCGAGCGCACGGAGAAGGCGCTCGCCGAGGTGGGCCGGCTGGCGCGCGCGCAGATCGGGGAAGGCGCGATCGCGAACGCCTGACGCGGCCCCTCTGGTAAGTTCGGGGGATGGAGTACTGGAATCTCGCCATCCTGGTCGGCGCCCTGCTGCTGGTCGTCAGCATCGTGGCGAGCGACATCTCGGCGCGCATGGGCGCCCCGCTGCTGGTGGTGTTCCTGGCCCTGGGCATGCTCGCCGGGGAGGACGGCCCCGGCGGCATCAGGTTCGACGACATCGACCTGTCCTACGTGGTCGGTGTCACCGGCCTGGCGGTGATCATCTTCGACGGCGGCATGCGCACGCAGCGCGAATCCTTCCGCGTCGCGCTGTGGCCCGCCGTCAGCCTCGCCACCCTGGGGGTGGTGCTCACTGCCGGCCTGGTGGGCGCCTTTGCCGCCTGGGTGCTCGATTTGCACTGGCTGCAGGGGGTGCTGGTCGGCGCCATCGTCGCCTCGACCGACGCCGCGGCGGTCTTCGCGCTGCTGCGCAACTCGGGCATCCGGCTGAAAGAGCGCGTCAGCGCCACCCTCGAGATCGAATCGGGCGGCAACGACCCGATGGCGATCTTCCTCACCGTGGTGCTGCTCGAGCTGCTCGCCGCCGGGCGCACCGGCTTCGATCTCCATGTGCTGGCCGAATTCGTCAAGCAGTTCGGCATCGGCACGGTGCTGGGCCTTGCGGGCGGCCGGCTGCTGGTGTGGCTGATCAACCGCCTGTCCCTGGCGACCGGGCTGTATCCATTGCTCGCGGCGGCGGGCGGGCTGTTCATCTACGGGGTCGCTGCGCAGGCGGGCGGCAGCGGTTTTCTCGCCATCTTCCTGGCGGGCCTGGTGCTCGGCAATTCCCGCCTGCAGGCGGCGCAGAACATCCTGCGCGTGCACGACGGGCTCGCCTGGCTCTCCCAGATCGTCCTGTTCCTGCTGCTGGGGCTGCTGCTCACGCCGAGCGAGCTGGTGGACGTTGCCGCGCCCGCGCTCGCCATCGCCACTTTCCTGATGCTGGTGGCGCGCCCGCTGGCGGTGGTGCTCAGCCTGCTGCCGTTCCGGCTGCCCTGGCGCGAGCAGGTGCTCATCAGCTGGGTCGGGCTGCGCGGGGCGGTGCCGGTGGTGCTGGCGCTGTTCCCCCTGATCTACGAGGCCGAGCACGCGCGCCTGTTCTTCAATGTCGCCTTCTTCATCGTACTGGTCTCCCTGCTGCTGCAGGGCTGGACCATCCGCCCGGCGGCGCGCTGGCTGCAGCTGGAGGTGCCGCCGGTCACCGAGCCGCTGCAGCGCGTCACGCTCGACATCCCCGGGCATTTCGAGCACGAGATCCTGTGCTACGAGGTCCGGCCGGGGAGCCCGATCGCCGGCCGCGATTTCGGCGAACTCGAACTGCCCGAGGACAAGCAGGTGATGGCGGTGATGCGCGACGGCGTACCGCAGGCCCTGCGCGCCGGACTGCAGTTCGGCGCCGGGGACTACGTCTACCTGCTGGCGCGGCCCAAGAGCCTGGCGCGCCTGAGCATGCTGTTCGATCCCCACGTCGAGCCCGAGCGCCTCGAAGAGCACCGCTACTTCGGCGATTTCGTGCTCAACGGCGACGCAGTGGCCGGCGAGGTGGCGGCGGTGTACGGGTTCGAGGTGCCGGCGGGCGCCGCCGAGCAGACGCTGGCGCAGTATCTCGACGAGGTATTTCGCGGCCGGGTGGTGGTCGGCGACCGCCTGCCCCTGGGCGGCGCGCAACTGGTGGTGCGCGAGATGGAGGACGGCAGGGTCACCCGCGTCGGCCTGCGCGTGCGCTGAGCATGCAGCTCGCGGACATCGGCGCCAACCTCACGCACGCCGCGTTCGCGCCGGACCTGCCCGCAGTGCTGGAACGGGCGCGCGCCGCGGGCGTGGAAACCATCGTCGTGACCGGCACCGCGCCGGAGGAAACGCGCAAGGCGCTGGCGCTCGGCTTCTGGACCACCGCGGGAGTGCACCCGCACAACGCCAAGGACTGCGGCGCGGGCACCATCGCAGCGCTGCGCACGCTGGCCCGGGACTCCAAGGTGGTGGCCATCGGCGAATGCGGCCTGGACTTCAACCGCAATTACTCGCCGCACCCCGACCAGGAGAAGTGCTTCGTAGCGCAGCTCGAGCTCGCCGCCGAGCTCGGCAAGCCGCTGTTCCTGCATTCGCGCGACGCGCACCCGCGCTTCGCCGAGATCCTCAGGAACCTGCGCGTCGGCAAGGCGGTGGCGCACTGCTTCACGGGGGGCGCGGAGGAACTGCGCGCCTACCTCGACCTCGGCCTGTACATCGGCATCACCGGCTGGATCTGCGACGAGCGTCGCGGCGCCCACCTCGTGCCGCTGGTGAAGGAGATCCCGGCGGACCGGCTGCTGCTGGAGACGGATTCACCCTACCTCACCCCGCGCGACCTGCACCCGCAGCCCAGGGCGCGGCGCAACGAGCCGGCGCACCTGCCGCACATCCTGCGCGCCGTGGCGCGCGCGCGCGGCGAGCCGCCCGAGGCCCTTGCCCGGACGACGACCCGCAACGCGAAGGCGTTCTTCGGCATCGCATGAACCTCGCCGCACTGCTGCACGCCAGCGCGCGCCGCCTGCCCGGGGCGCCGGCCATCGCGCTCGGCGCGCGGACCGTGGCGACCTACGGCGAGCTGTCGCAGCGCGTCGCGCGCCTGGCGGCGGGGATGCTCGCCCGGGGCCTCGCGCGCGGCGACCGCGTCGCGCTGGCGATGAGGAACTGCCCCGAATACTACGAGGTGCTGTTCGCCTGCTGGCATGCCGGCCTCGCCGCTGTGCCGATCAACGCCAAGCTGCATCCGAAGGAATTCGCATACATCCTCGGCAACGCAGGCGCGAAGCTGTGCTTCGTCAGCCCGGACCTGGAGGCCGCAATACCGGGCGGACTGTCGGTCGCCTCGCCGGAATACGCTCGGCTCGGCGAGGCGGCCCCGGCCGCAGCGGCCGAGGTCGCGCCCGACGAGGTGGCCTGGCTGTTCTATACCAGCGGCACCACCGGCGTGCCCAAGGGCGCGATGCTCACGCACCGCAACCTCATGTTCTCCACCCAGGCCTACTTTTCCGACATCGACCGCCTCGGGCCCGGGGACTCGATCCTGCACGCCGCGCCGCTGTCGCACGGCTCCGGGGTCTACGGGCTGCCGCATTTCGCCGCCGGGGCGCTGAACGTGATCCCGGAGAGCGGCGGCTTCGAGCCCGGGGAGATCTTCGGCCTCGTCGCGGCGCACCGCGGGGTGTCCTTCTTCGCCGCACCCACCATGATCGTGCGGCTGCTGGCGAGCCCGGCGGCCGGCAGCGCCGACCTGCGCAACCTGAAGACCATCAGTTACGGCGGCGCGCCGATGTACGTCGCCGACAGCCTGCGCGCCATCGAGCTGTTCGGCCCGCGCCTGTACCAGCTGTTCGGCCAGGGCGAGGCGCCGATGACCATCACCGGCCTGCCGCAATCGGACCATGCCGCGCGCCGCAAGCTGCAGTCCTGCGGCTATGCGCGCACCGGGGCGCAGGTGCGCGTGGTGGATGCGGAAGATCGCGACCTGCCGCCGGGCGAGGTCGGCGAGATCCTGACGCGCTCCGACTGCGTGATGGCGGGCTACTGGGACAACCCGCAGGCCACGGCGCAGGCGCTGCGCGGCGGCTGGCTGCACACCGGCGACCTCGGCAGCCTGGACGAAGCCGGCTACCTGACGATCCGCGACCGCTCCAAGGACATGATCATCTCGGGCGGCTCGAACATCTACCCGCGCGAGATCGAGGAAGTGCTGCTGCGCCACCCGGCGGTGGCCGAATGCTCGGTGGTGGGGCGCGCGCACCCGGAGTGGGGGGAGGAAGTGGTGGCCTTCATCGTGCGGCGCGGCGACGTGTCGCCGCAGGAACTCGACGCGCTGTGCCTCGCGCACATCGCGCGCTTCAAGCGTCCGCGCGAGTACCGCTTCGTGGAAGGCCTGCCGAAGAACAACTACGGCAAGGTGCTGAAAACCGAGCTGCGCAAGCTCGCCTAGCCGCGGTCGTTTTCCGGGTCGTTCTCGTGGTCGTGCATCTCGACGATGGTGTGCACCACGCCGTCGTCGGAGAACTGCACCCACAGCATGCGCAGCTCGCGCACGGCGTGGCGCCAGGGGTATTCCCACACGTCCTGCTGCAGGCGCGGCAGGCGCGACACCTCGCGCGGCGGGCCGAGCAGCTCGCGCACCTCCTCCGCGCGCATGCCCTTCCGCACAGCGTAGATGTTCTTGTACACCAGGCGCTGGTCGATGCCGCGCAGCACCTTGTCCGGGCCGATGGACGCGACGAAGGTGGCGCGGCCGTTCGGATAGCGCGTGAAATACAGCCAGGAATCGCCGTTCGGGCGCTTCAGCTCGAGCGCGGGAGCGCCCATCAACGCCTTCACCTCGGCCTCGGTCGAGGCCCCGGGCTTCAAGGTGTGCCCGTCGAACGTGGCGCAAGCCGTCAGCATCAGCGCCGCCAGACTGCCCAGTATTGCTTTCATGGTCTTCTCCTCAGCACCTCGACCCGTCGCGCGGCCGGGTCGACGCGCACCCAGTCGCCGGTGGCCAGGACCTCGCGCGGGTGCGGCGTCCAGCCTTCGGTGATGGTGATGCCCGCGAACACCGCGCCCTGCACCATCACCGGATTGGTCACTCCGAAGATGAACGCTTTGGGGGCGATTTTCTTCCACTTGATGTCGTAGAAAGCCCAGCCGGCGGCGATCCCCCCTTTGGCGGTGGGGAAAAAGCAGATCTTGTCCTTCAGGCTGGTGCCTTCGAGATTGTGCCCCGGCTTGGTGATGATGCCGCTCCAGCGGTCGAGGTCGTAGCGCGGGGAGAAGCCCTCCTCCGACACCACCGCCTCGCCTTCGACCACCTCGCCGTAGGCCCGCGCGACGGCGAGATTCACTTCAGGACCCCGGTGCAGGCGATGTCCACGCAGTCCCTGGTGCGCCGCAGGATGGTGTTGAAGCGGTGCGCGCCGATGATGTTCACGATCTTCGCCGAATTGGACACCATGTTGGTCCAGCGGTTTGCCAGGCGCATCGGCGTCAGGTTCTGCAGGATGTAGAAGCACACCCCCTCGAGGATCGTGACCCCCGCAGCCTCCAGGCTCGCCGCATAGCCCAGCGCGCGCGACTGCGCGAGGACCGCGCCGTTGGTGGTGACGATGCAGCTCGCGCCCGCCTGCACCCGGCGGCCCGCGAACAGCGCCGCCAGCTGCTTCATCTCCAGCAGCGACTGCTGCGGGCCGGAGAACACCACTAGGCGCGCATCGCCGTCGCCCAGCCGATAGCCGCCATAGGCGCGCTCGAGGTCGGCGTCGGTGATCACCATGCGCTCCGCCGGCGCGCGGCCGCCAAGCGCTGCCTCGAGCGAGGGAGCCTCGGGCGTCTCGCCCACGAAATGGAACATCCCCATCGAGCCGTAGCTCGCCAGCGCCGCCCCCAGGTGCTTCAACTCGTCCGCGGTTGGCGTGCGGTGGAAGCCGTGGAACACCGGCACCGCGGTGTAGCTCTGGTGGGGCTCGCCCACCAGCTTGCCCACCGCGCCCCAGTCGGCGAGGTCGTCCAGGCGCGCGCGCAGCTCCACCGCGAAGCTGCCGCGCCGATGCTCGTCGAGGTGAAAGCCGTACTCGGGCGTGCGCCCGGTGATCGCGGCGGCCAGCGCCGCCGGGCCGGACTCGAAATTGGAGCGCGCGCCGAACACCGAATTGGCGTAGATCACCGTGCCGGTGTCGCCCCAGGCGACGTGCTCGCCCAGGTGCGGCTGGTAGACCGTCTGGTAGTTGATGCAGGTGTCGGTGGTGACCACGTCCATGCGGCGCAGGCAGGCGATGAGCTCGCGTTCCTTGGCGACCTCGCCGGCGTCCTGCCCGAGGCGCTCGCAGTGCGCGAAATCGATGCAGCGCGCGTTGGTGGTGGTGCCCACGGCGCAGCGGGCGCCGAGCGCCGCGTGCTCCTTGAGCCATTGCAGGCCGCCGTCGCCCATCACCTCGATGTCGCCCATCATGTGGACGTTGGTGACCGGGACGAAGCGCTTCGCGCCCCAGAAATCGCCCACCTTGACCTGGTACTCCAGGGCGCGCCGCGGCGCTTCGCCGCGTGCACCGCCGAGGATCGCGCGCTCCTCGGGGGACAGCTCCATGCCTATTCGCCCTTGCCGGGCTCGGGGGTGAAGTGCTTGGCGAACTTGTCCGGCACGCCCTTCCAGGCGTCGGCGTCGGGCGGCGGCGTGCCCTTGCGGGTGATGTTGGGCCACTTCGCCGAGAACTCGGTGTTCATCGGCAGCCAGCGTTCCGCCTTGCCGTCGGAATCCGGCAGGATCGCCTTGGGCGGGCACTCGGGCTCGCACACCCCGCAGTCGATGCACTCGTCCGGATGGATGACGAGCATGTTCTCGCCTTCATAGAAGCAGTCGACGGGACAGACTTCGACGCAGTCCATGTGCTTGCACTTGATGCAGTCTTCGGTGACGACGTAGGTCATCTGTTGCGCGCCCTGCGAATCGCGGAAGGCGCGATTATGTCATTTTCAGGCGTCGACGATGAACTGGAAGGCGGCCGCCTTGCCGCGCGGCTGCTGCGCCATCGCCACCACCAGCTCCGGGCGCCACAGCGCGTCGCGCGCATCGCCGGGAAAATACAGCTGGGTGGTGAGGAGGCGGCGCCCCGGCGCCTGGACCTTCACGTGGATGTGGCGCGCCCTGCCGGGATAAAGTGCAGGAACGATGGTCTCCAGGCGGAAACGCCCCTCAGCGTCCGTGAACAGGTGCCCCCGGTAGCGGAAGCCCGCGTTGTCGTAGTCGCCTTCCTCGTCGCAATGCCAGAAGTCGAGCAGCGCCTTCGCCACCGGCCGGCACTGGGGAGAGACCACGCGGCCGGCGAGGAACAGGCGCTCTCCCTTGCCGCCCGGCTCGACGAAGGAGCTGCGCTGCGGGGCGTTCGGCGTGTAGTAGGGCCCTTCCGTCTGGCGCGGGGTGAGCGGCGCCTGCGGGCCGCAGGCGGGGGTCAGCGGCAGATCCTGCGCCGGCGCGGTCCTGGCCATCGGCAGGGCCGCGGCGGCCGCCAGCAGCTTGCGGCGGGTCATCGAGATCATCGGGGTCATCCTTTCACGCAGAGGACTTGCTTGAGCGTGTGTACGACCTCCACCAGGTCGGATTGGTTCGCCATCACCGCGTCGAGGTCCTTGTAGGCGCCGGGGATCTCGTCCAGCACGCCCCGGTCCTTGCGGCAGACCACGCCTGCGGTCTGCGCCGCCAGGTCGGCGACCGAGAACTGTTTTTCCGCCTGCGTGCGGCTCATGCGCCGGCCCGCGCCGTGCGCGCAGGACTGGAAGGCCTCCGCCGACCCCTTGCCGCGCACGATGTAGCTGCGGGTGCCCATGCTCCCCGGGATGATGCCGAGCTCGCCCGCGCGCGCGCGAATGGCGCCCTTGCGCGTCAGCCACACGCTCTCGCCGTAGTGCGTCTCGCGCTCGACATAGTTGTGGTGGCAGTTCACCGCTTCCGAGGTGACCGCGAACGCCGGCAGGTGGCGGCGCAGCGCGTCCAGCACCAGGTCCATCATCTCCGCGCGGTTGGCGCGGGCATAGTCCTGCGCCCAAGCCACCGCCGCGACGTAGTCCTCGAAGTGCTGCGCCCCTTCGGGAAAGTACGCCAGGTCGCGGTCGGGCAGCTGCAGCTGGTGGCGCTCGGCGTCCTGCCTGGCCAGGGCGATGAAGTAGGTGCCGATGGCGTTGCCCATGCCGCGGCTGCCCGAATGCAGCATCACCCAGACGCGCTGCGCCTCGTCGAGGCAGACCTCGATGAAGTGGTTGCCGCCGCCCAGGGTGCCCATCTGCCGCACCCAGCTCGATTTCTTCCCGACGCGCTTCTCGATGCCGGGGTGCCGCTGCAGGATGCCGAGCAGATCCCTCTTGAACGGCCTGGCGGCGTCGCTGCGCGCCTCGCGCTCCTCGTGCTGCTCGAAGCCCACCGGCACGTCGCGGGAAATCTGGTTGAACACCTTCTTCAGGGACGCCTCGTCGAGCTCGTTCGCCGTCAGCGACAGCCGCGCGGCGATCATGCCGCAGCCGATGTCCACGCCGACCGCCGCCGGGATGATGGCGCGCAGCGTCGGGATCACCGAGCCGACGGTGGCGCCGATGCCGTGGTGCACGTCGGGCATCGCCGCGACGTGGTGGTGCACGATCGGCAGCCGCGAAATGTTGACCAGCTGGCGGCGCGCGCGCTCCTCGACGTCGTCGGTGTAGACCTTGACGGGAACGCGGCCCAGCAGGATTTCCTGGCGCACCGGCATGGCCGGAGTTTAGTCCAGCGGCAGCCCGACGTAGTTCTCGGCGAGCGTGGTCGATTTGGCGCGCGAGCTGGTGACGTAGTCCAGTTCCGCCAGCTGCAGGCGGTGGTGGAACGGGGTGTCGTCGTGGAACCGGTGCAGCATGGAGGTCATCCACCACGAGAAATGCTCGGCGCGCCAGACGCGGCGCAGCGCGATCGCCGAGTACTGCTCGAGCATGTCGCTGCGTCCCTGCCGGTAGCGCGCCGCAAGCGCGCGCGCCAGCACGCGCACATCGGCCACCGCGAGGTTGAGCCCCTTGGCGCCGGTCGGCGGCACGATGTGCGCCGCGTCGCCGGCGAGGAACAGCCGGCCGTATTGCATCGGCTCCACCACGAAGCTGCGCATGGCGACGATGCCCTTCTGGAAGATGCGTCCCTCGGTCAGGCGCCAGCCGTCCGCGCCGGCGAGGCGCGCGTGCAATTCGCGCCAGATGCGCGCGTCCGGCCAGTTCTTCACCTCGTCCTCGGGATCGCATTGCAGGTACAGGCGCTGGATGGCGGGCGAGCGCGTGCTGACCAGCGCGAAGCCCTGCTCGTGGTGCGCGTAGATCAGCTCCTCGGAGGCGGGCGGCGCCTCGACCAGGATGCCGAACCAGCCGAAGGGGTAGACGCGGGTGAACTCCGTGCGCCGCCGCGACGGGATGGCGGGCCGCGACACGCCGTGGAAGCCGTCGCAGCCCGCGACGTAGTCGCAGGCGAGCTCGCGCAGCCCGCCGCCCGCGTCGCGGTAGCGGATTTTCGGCGCTGCGCTCTCCAGGTCCTGCAGCGTCACGTCCTGCACACTGAACTCGAGCGGCGCGCCGGCGTCCAACCTTGCCTGGACCAGATCCTTGATCACCTCATGCTGCGCATACACCATGATCGAGCGTCCGCCCGAGAGCCCGCTGAGGTCGATGCGGTGGCTGCGGCCCGCGAAGCGCAGGATGATGCCGTGGTGCACGGACCCCTCGCGCATCATGCGCGCGCCGACGCCGGTCTGGTTCAGTACGTCGACGGTGCCCTGCTCCAGCACGCCCGCGCGGATCGTCGCCTCGATCTCCTCGCGCGCGCGCGTCTCGAGCACCACGGACTCGATGCCTTCCAGGCGCAGCAGATGCGCGAGCAGCAGGCCCGCCGGGCCCGCGCCGATAATGCCGACTTGCGTGCGGTAAGTCACGTCGCGTCCCGGAACCTGCGTCGACCCATTCTATCGCCAGTCATCAAGGAGCCGATCATGCGCTATTGCAAGCTTGCATTGCTCTGCGGGGTTCTTGCTGCGTCGCCGGCCTGGGCGCAGAACATCGACCAGCTGCAGGCAATCAACCAGGGGGAATTCCGGCTGCTGTCCGAAGACCTGGGCGCGGCGCTGAGCTTCCACGCGCAAATACCCACCGAGGCCCTCGGCATCACGGGCTTCGATCTCGGCGCGGGCCTGACCGCCACGAAAATGCAGAATGCCGCCCTCCTGCAGCGCGTCACCTCGGACGACGCCGACGCCACCCTTTACGTGCCGACCCTGCGCCTGCACAAGGGGCTGCCCGCCGGGTTCGACATCGGCCTGACCTACGCCTCGGTGCCGGGCAGCAATATCCGCTATACGGGCGGCGAGCTGCGCTACGCCATCCTCCAGGGCGGCGCGGCGTCGCCGGCAATCGGCGTGCGCGGCAGCCTCACCAAGCTGAGCGGCGTCGACCAGCTGGCGTTCAGCACGCGCGGCATCGACGTCTCGATCTCCAAGGGCTTCGCCTTCCTCACGCCCTACGCGGGGCTGGGACGCGTCTGGGTGGAAAGCGACCCGCGCGGCACGGCCGGGCTGCAAACGGAGAAATTCTCCCTGCGCAAGGCTTTCGTCGGCGTCGGCATGAACTTCGCCCTGGTCAACCTCAACCTCGAGGCCGACAAGACCGGCGACGCCACCTCGACCAGCCTCAAGCTCGGCTGGCGCTTCTAGAGGCCGAGCAGGCGAGCGGCGTTGCCCTTCATGATCAGCGGCCGCACCTCCGGCTTGATCGGCAGCTTGTCGAACTCGGCGATCCAGCGCTGCGGATCGATCACCGGGTAGTCCGAGCCGAACAGGATCTTTTCCTTGAGCAGGGTGTTGGCGTACTGCACGAGGATCGGCGGGAAGTATTTCGGCGACCAGCCCGAGAGGTCGATGTACACCTGCGGCTTGTGCGTCGCCACCGACAGCGCCTCCTCCTGCCAGGGAAA
>Ga0075421_100011432_pt1 | contig 10993 bp, 4 predicted proteins | sample SoiMetdeltSBSDD5_FD_75292 | JGI IMG/M metagenome (GOLD analysis project Ga0075421, IMG submission 75292) | Bulk soil microbial communities from a Populus tree surrounding site in Tennessee, USA - Soil MetaG P. deltoides SBSDD5 | ecosystem: Environmental > Terrestrial > Soil > Tree plantation...
GTCTATGGTCTCGGTTCGGTCGCCGTTTATGGAATTGCACACCCCGATGCACCGCAGGGCGTCTCTGATGGGCTAGGAGCCTTCTTAAGCCAGCAGGCACTTAACAATCCTTCTGCTATGCAGATAGTTTGGCGCGTGGAGTCGGCATCAGGAGCGAGTCTCAACGAGCAGCAAGGCGACCTCTCGCTGATTCAGTATCTGTGGCAGGCAGTAACTGATCCCGGATCGTATACTGTCAGTGCAGCGATCAACGATGGCAACGCGGAGGATAGTCGCGGAGAAGTTGTCATAAATGTTGGCAATGTGCCCACAGTTGTAATTCCGACACCAACCTCTACGCCAAAGCCGCAAGTCTCAACGACACCTAATCCGAATGAGACCCCCATGCCACAACAGCCTACACCTGCGCCAGTCTCAGGGCAGATTGCTGCCGGGCAGTTCGAATATGGTGGGCAAACTCAAACTTTCTCACATGCTGATTTGATGCATGGGGCAGGCATGTCGTGGGTCAAGTTCCAGCATAAATGGAATCCCGGCGACGATCCTGCTGGAGCAGTTGGCGGCAAAATCGGCGATGCTCATAGCAGGGGTTTCAAGATTCTGTTAAGTATTCCCGGCCCCTCAAATCCGAGCAGCATTGACTATGCCACGTACGTCAATTTTGTAGCAGGTGTTGCAGCACTGAACCCGGATGCGATTGAAATCTGGAATGAGATGAACTTCAACTTCGAATGGCCCGCCGACCAGATTGGTGGGGATGTCTATGTTAACAACATGCTGGCTCCGGCATATCAGGCAATTAAGGTAGCAAATCCATCGGTAATAGTGATTTCTGGTGCGCCAACGCCGACGGGCGCATTCAATGGTTGTGGATCGATAGGTGACATTAAGGGCTGCGACGACTGGTATTTCATCAAGCAGATGCACGATGCAGGCGCAGCAAGTTATCTCGACTGTGTGGGAGTGCATTACAACGAGGGCATTATCTCGCCGGCACAAACTACGGGCGATCCACGTCCGTTTGGCGATTTTTATTCTCGTTACTTCTTCGGTATGCTGAATCTGTATTATGGGACGTTCGGGAAACCTCTCTGTTTCACAGAACTCGGTTATCTGACTCCTCAAGGGTACGGCTCATTGCCTCAGAATTTTGCATGGGCAGCGGAAACCACCGTTGACCAGCAGGCACAGTGGCTGTCGCAGGCAGCTGTGCTCGCTTCACAAAGCAACAAAGTCCGCTTAATGATTATCTTCAATGTCGATTTCACAGCCTATGGAGCTGATCCACAGGCGGGATATGCGATGGTTCGTCCCGATGGAAGCTGCCCTGCCTGCGATGCTCTGAGCGCAGTTCATCATTAACTTATGATCGACGGTTCATTTCAAAGGCCGCCCGCTTCAGGGCATAGTGAATTTCATCGCGCCAGGGAGTTAGCCGCAACCTTGCTGGCAACGCTTGATAAGCTGGCAATTCCATTTGGGCTGCCGGGGCGATATATTGTACCTGCGGCGTTGTTACTGATTAGCGTGATCGTGCTGATCACAAGTCTAAATCTCGGTACAGGAATCCGGCTGACAGATAAATCACCGAGTTATGAGGTGGACAGCCTACTAACCATCGTCAGGGAGAACAATCGCCCTGCACGCTTTGATATAGCGATAACCCCACAAGAGGAAGTTTTTGGTGTGCAGGGTAGCCAATGGCAGGAGGCTGTCGAAGCACTGCCGCCCTACCTAGAGCCTGTTAGCTCAGTTTACTCAATCAAATCTCATCGGGGACAGGTCAGACTTGTATTCAACTTGAATAGCAACGATGTCCCCTCGTTCCCTGATATATACTCGTGGAATACACAAGAACGAATCTGGCAGTTCGTTCCGAGTCAGATTGATCTGGATAAGCACACAATCACTGCCGACCTACCACCCGATGCGGTTGCACTGTTTCGGGTGAAGGGCATTGCACCTCTCCTCGGTACGCTCGTGCGTGCCAACCAAACCCTTAATCCTTCACAATATAGTCCGTTGAATATCGTTCTAGTAGAGGGGGCAGAGGGTCGGGAGGATGGGACGCTCTCACTTGAACAAGTCAAGGCCCCCTCAGGCATTTCAGCCGGCACAGCTATATTCCCTATAGTACGCATCTCTGATGCGAAAGCCGTCAATGCGATTCTCATGAACCGCAGCACCACCCATCAGTTCATTGATAACGTGATAGCCCTAGCTCAAACTAGCACCTTTGATGGGATTATGCTCGATCTAGGCGCGTTGGATGAATCGCAGGCTGCGGCGTTCAATCGTTTTCTCAGTGAACTTAGACCGGAAATGACTGAAGCGGGACGGCTCCTTGCGGTACGTGTCCCAACACCGGAAGCAACCGATAACGGATGGGATACCGGAGGCTATGATTGGCATAGCATTGGGAAGAATGTCGATCTAGTCGCCGTTACTCCATATGGTGATCCGGGTGAATATCGAACTGGTGGGCAAACAGCAAAGTTCCTTGCATGGGCTACAGGCCAGATCAGCCGGATGCAGCTTCTCCCGGTGATTTCTTCCTTGAGCATCGATGTGTGGGGCAGCCAGCTTAATCCAATTACCTATGACTATGCGCTCGCTCCGCTTGGAGAGGCTGAGCTAGACCCAGCAGGACTCGATCCGGCATCGAGTCCGCATATCAACCAGCCATTGAAATTTCATCTTGATGGCATAGCGACCAATCTCCAGCAGAATGTCGATACAAATAGTTATAGTTATGATATTTATACAGGGGATGGGATACATCATATCTGGATCATGACTGGGGCAGCACTGCGCGCCCGGTTAGATTGGCTGTTACAGTTCCATACTGCCGGAATTATCCTCGAAAATTACGCCGGAGCGGGAAATAGTCCAAGCATTTCGTTGGCTCTACAAGAGTTCGAAGCAAACCAACCCTCTACTCTCACTTCGACCCTTCAAATGCACTGGACGGTCGAAGATGAGACTGGAGCAGTGATAGAAGATACTTCAACCGAACTTGGAACTCCGCTCGCATGGACTCCGTCTGGTGAAGGTGAGTATGTCGTGCACGGAGAGTTAGTCGCTGATGCCACCACGGATCGCGGCGCGGCTGCGGTAATAGTCGGCGGAAACAACATTGGTATCGCGCCGAGTCAGGAAGCCGTCGTCGCAGGTGCACCTAATCTGTCCACCTCTGCCCCCAACACTATGGCAATTCCACCCGATATGCCACCGCCAGTCGTGCCGCCGAGAGCCTACGGAAATTTCGAGCTTGGCGGGCAAGTCAATCACATCATCGATGATCCAGATCGGATGCATTATTCGGGGATGCGATGGGTGAAGTTCCAGCTTGCGTGGTCGGAAGATCAAGACTCCAGCGTGGCATGGGAACTAATTGAGCGAGGGCGCAAAGACGGCTTCAAAGTGCTGCTGAGTGTGCCGGGGCGTGATCATTATCCCGCCGCCATCGATATTCCGAAGTACCTCGAATTCTTGCGTGGAGTCGCATATTATGGCCCAGATGCAATTGAAATTTGGAATGAGGCTAATATCGACTACGAATGGCCTCGTGGGCAAATCGATGGCGCAACTTATACCAAACAGATGCTTGCTCCCGCTTACAACGCGATCAAAGAAGTTAACCCCAATATCATGGTGATCTCTGGGGCGCTGGCCCCCACCGGAGCATTTTTCAGTGATGGCGGCTGTTCGAAGGATGGATATGGCTGCGACGACTGGCTCTACCTTCAACAAATGGCGCAAACAGGAGCCGCGAATTACATGGACTGTGTAGGAGTCCATTTCAATGCCGGGGCAACTTCACCTTCCGCCACTGATGGTCATCCTGCTGATCCGGGTTATCACCACTACAGTTGGTATTTTCCTAGCATGGTACAGCTTTATGGCGGAACTTTCGGACGCCCGATATGCTTTACCGAGCTTGGTTACTTGAGCGGAGAAGGCTTCGGCGGAGTACCTCGCCGTTTCGACTGGGCCGGGAAGACAAGCGTCGCACAGCAAGCTCAATGGCTGGCTGAAGCCGCTCAGCTTAGCCAGCAGAATGGAAACGTCCGGCTGCTTATCATTTGGAATTTTGACTTCACGTACTGGGGCGACGATCCAATGGCTGGTTATGCAATGGTTCGCCCGGATGGTTCTTGCCCGGCATGCGATGCATTGAACAGGGTAATGCCATAAAAGGAATCTTGCGGTAAGGTTAGGCGCTATGTCAAAAACTAACAAGAAAACTTCCACCGAACCGAAGGAAGAACCCACACTCAAGCACGGCGAAGTAGTCGATGAGTGGGAAGAACCAGACGACCCGGCCACGTTAAAGCATCTTGAGCCTGTTCCTGATGAACCTTCAGGCCCTACAACACTAGAGCATGTTGAACCTATAGATGATGATGATCTGGGCGAGCCTGAAACTGTTTTACACCTTGATGCCGTAGAAGCGGCGGAAGAAGCCATCGCAGGTGTGGCCCCTGCTTCCAGCACAGGAATAAATCCCAAATTAATAATGGCACTGGCAGGCGGATTTGGGCTAATCGCCATCATTGCTGTGATCATCGGTGTTGTGCTCATCAACGGACGCGGTTGGAGTACGCTCAGTAGCAGCAATCCAAGTGCCAGCCACCCTGATGGAATCACCGTTGCCTTGAATAGTGAGGGTAGTCTTAAAGTAAAACTAGGCTCGATTCCGCGCGAAGCTTTTCTAAATGGAGAAGCAGGCAGCGACTATGAAAAAGCACTGCAAGCACTTCCATCTTATCTGGAAATCAAAAGCCCAATTTATAATCTTGAGGCGAAGGGCGATGGTGCTTCTACCACTACTATAGTTATCCCCAATGATTCGCAGCCCTACGAAACACTCGATTTGTATCAATGGGACTCGAAAGCGGGCCAGTGGCTGTATATACCTGGTCATGTCAATAGTGCGGCTGAGATCATCACGACGGACGAAAGAGCTGGTAAGATCGCAGTTTTTCAGGTGAAACAGGTCACTCCACTGATTAGCACTCGTCTCGAAGGCGGCCAGCTTCTCACCGATCAGAATGGTTCTACGTTCAACATGGTCTTTCCAACGGGTGTTCAGCTTCAACCGGATGGGACCCTGAATGGTGCGTTAATCGGCGGCTGGAAAACCGGAGCCGGATACGCGGTGATTCCAGTAGTGTTCACTGAAGATTCGAATCTGATTAGCAGTCTGATAAACAATCCGCCGACACTAGCACTTCATCTCGAAGACCTGAAATCATTTGTCATCGGAAATGGATATAACGGCGTTGCTTTAGATTATCGCAATGTCAAGCCCGAAGATCGGGAAACATTTGGGAAGTTCATCGAACAGATTGGAGCAGCACTCAAACCATATGGCAAACTGGTTGTCGTGTTTGTGCCCGCTCCTGATAACAGTGGCGGAGCATGGAATACAGGCGGCTACGATTGGCGCACCATCGGCACTGCCAGTGATGCTGTAGTGATCCGAATCGGGAATGATCCGAATCTCTATACAACAGGTGGACAGCTCACACCCATGCTGAATTGGGCAGTGGGGGAGATCAACCGCCTCAAGATTCATGTTGCATTCAGCTCCTTGAGTGTCAGCAACGATGGCAGCGGCCTGAAGCAAATTAGCTACGATGCGGCAATTGAGCCGTTTGGCGGCATTAAGTTGATGACCTCATCGCCGGATGGGAGTGAGCTATTTTCTTCTGGAACGCCACTCTCTTTCGATTTGAGCAATACGATCACAGACTTTACCTTCCATCGAGATACGGGTATTTACAGTTACGGTGTTCCGACAGGGGGCAGCTCGACACGGCAAATCTGGCTGATCACGGCAGATACGATCCGCCGTCGTCTCGACCTTGCCGAGACTTACCGGATCGGTGGCATTGAGATCGACGATCTTCTGAGTGATGGCAACGACTCTAATACCCTGACAGCAGTCAACCAATTTAAGGCGAATACGGCTTCGTCAGTGCCGAACCAGCTAATCATGAAGTGGACGGTGAATGGCGCAAGCGGCGCAGTTGCCTCGGAGAGCACCGGGATCGGTACGCCGCTCGTCTGGCAAGCTACCGATGATGGACAGTACATTGTTCAAGCAAATCTAGTGGGCGGGCGGGTATCAGATCGTGGGGCTGTAACGGTGAATATCGGCTCACCGGAATCTACACCTACTCCGACCAAAGCGCCTCCGCGAGTAGTAAATTCAGGTGGGAACAATAACAATCCGCCCGCCACGACCCAACAGGCCGCACCTCCGCCTTCGGTCGGTGGCGCAGGGGGATCAGGCGGTTTTGAGTACGGTGGTCAAGTTCCGAGTTCGCTTGGCCCAGCATCTTACATGCAGCGAGCAGGTATGAGTTGGGTCAAATTCCAGGCAAAATGGCCGTATGTCGATGCAGGGACGGCGAGCAGCTATGTTGCTTCTGGGCACGCTGCGGGCTTCAAAGTGCTGCTCAGTATTCCCGGTCCGCTTTATCCGCAGAGCATTGACTTCAATGCTTATACGGAGCACTTGCGTGCTATCGCAGGGTCGCAGCCCGATGCGATTGAAGTCTGGAATGAGATGAATCTGGATCGTGAATGGCCCACTGGTCAGCTTGACCCGGCCAGCTATGTGAATAACATGCTTGCGCCTGCCTTCAACGCAATCAAGAGCGTGAGTCCCAATACGATGGTGATCATTGGTGCATTGGCTCCAACCGGCTTCGATAATGGAACCAATGCATGGAGCGATCAACGTTACCTGCAAGGACTGGCAGCAGCAGGTGCGGCTAACTATGCAAACTGTGTTGGAGCGCATCACAACTCTGGCACGACATCGCCATCGGTTCGATCCGGGCGCACGGAAGGCGATCACTATAGCTGGTACTTCCTTCCCACCCTCGAAGTAACTCACAATTCAATCGGCGGTACGCTGCCAGTATGTCTCACCGAGTTTGGTTATCTGACGCCAGAAGGATATGGCCCGTTGCCCACTAATTTTAGCTGGGGTGGGAATACCAGTGTTGCTCAACAGGCGGCATGGCTGAAGGAAGGAAGGGATATTGCGCGGGGTCTTGGCTGGGTTCGCTTGATGATCATCTGGAACGTTGGCTTTACACAATATGATAGCGATCCACAAGCAGGATATTCCATCATCCGGCCCGATGGATCATGTCCTGCCTGCGACGCCCTTGGGCAGTAATGAGGAGAACAGCCGAACCAATGATGCCAAATAAGGGCCGGCTCACAAACCAACAGCTACGTATACTTGGTCTGGCATGGTTTGTGATTGTGGTGATGGTTGGGGCCTGTGTCTTTCTGGCAATTTATTTCGGTATGCAGCCAAAGCGTCCTCAACTGGCGGGGCGCATGCCTACATCACAAGCGTCACCACCGACGGCAACTGTAGTTGCAGACGCATCGACGCAGATAGCAGGTGGGCCACCGCTCAGTGCCGCACCTACCATACCGCCGCGCCAAGACCAATCGTTTGGTTATGGGATTCAGACGCAAACGCACATCAATACTGATCAAACTCTTGATCAAGTGCAGCAACTTGGGATGGGATGGATCAAGCAGCAAATTAACTGGAAAGACCTGGAACCAGTTAAAGGCCAGCCGAATTGGGATGCACTCGATCAAATATTCGCCAAGACTTCGGCGCATCGGATCAAAGTGTTAGTCAGCATCACCGATGCGCCGGATTGGTCACGGTCGGTGACTGCGCCCGGCAAAACCGGCCCACCTGATAATCCGCAAGACTTAGTGAATTATGTTACCGCATTGGTTCAACGCTACAAGGGTGCTGTACACGCTATCGAGGTATGGAATGAGCCTAACCTTGCAGATCGCGGTTGGTATGCGCCTGGCGGACTTAGTGCCCAAGCCTATGTCAACCTACTGACACCTACTGCCCAAGCAATTCACCAGGTTGACCCTAACGTAATCATTATCAGTGCTGCACTCGCACCCACTGGAGGTGATGGTGGTGTCACAGCACTGGATGATTTCGAGTATTTGCGACAGATGATTGCTGCCGGAATGCTCGACCAGGTTGACTGTGTAGGTACACATTCGAACGGAATCAACCTGCCGCCGGATATCGCGTATGATCAGGGGTATCAGGACGCAACAGCACGATTTCTTGGCCCATTTGCTAATCCACATCATAGCTGGTCATTCTATTCAACACTGAATGGTTACCATGATTTGATTGTTGCGTCGGGGCATAACACACCCTTATGTGTTACAGAGTTTGGTTGGCCTTCAATTGAGGGGATGCAAGGTCAGGCTCCACCGGGATTCGAATTTGCCTATGATAACAGCTTGCAAGAGCAGGCGGATAATATTGTCAAGGCATTCCAACTTATGCACGACTGGGACTTTGTTTGGCTGGCGTTCTTATTCAATCTCGACTATTCACCAAAGATTGGCGGTGATCCGAGCCATGATGCGACTATGTGGAGCATTACTGCCCCTGATGGATCGCCGCGCCCAGCATTTGACGCGGTGCGCAATATGCCTAAACCGCCCTAAACAAGCGGGCTAAGTGAAACTTATGACCGCGCCCCGAAAAGCAATTCTCGGAGCGCGGTTCTTACTTTCGATAATGATACTTATGGTCTTACACCTCACGAAATCTCTCAATATTGCTGCATTGTTTGCCTTGATCGTTGTGCTAGCCAATGGATGCAGTCCATTCGCGCCGAGCATACCTGCCACAGCGACAGCGACTCCCGTTCCTATCAAACAGTTAGTTCCGTCGCCAACACCTGCAATCCATACGAATCTTTGGTGGAATGAAGAGATTGCTCAGCGTGACCTTGATTTGGTGCAAGGGATGCACTTTCACTGGATCAAGCAGACATTTGCGTGGCGCGATATTGAAACGAAAGAGAAAGGCCGCTTCGACTGGTGGCGGACAGACCGGATTGTAGCTAATGCCGAACAGCGCGGTTTGAACCTAATCGTGCGATTGGATCGTCAGCCATTCTGGTCTCAGGTCGATCATGGCGAACGTCCTCTAGAAAACGCACCCCCTGCCAATTTAGAAGACTTTGGCGATTTTTGTTATGCGGTTGCTAATCGCTACGCCGGGCGCATTCAAGCCTATCAAGTGTGGAATGAACCTAATCTTGCGCGGGAGTGGGGAGAACAGTCACCTGATCCGGCAGATTACGTCCGGCTGCTAAAGACTTGTTATGAGGCAATCAAGCGAGCCGACCCTCAAGCGTTCGTGATCTCGGCAGGAATGGCTCCGACTGGAACAACTGGGGATGCAGCAATGCCCGACGATCAGTTTATCCACGAAATGTATCAGGCTGGCGGAGCACAATACTTTGATATGTTAGGACTGAATGCGCCGGGCTATGCTGCCCCGCCAGAAATTTCACCAGATGAAGCCGAAGCAACCCCTGCCTATGGGGGATTTCGCTGGGCTAGCTTCCGTCACGTAGAAGACATCCGCACTTTGATGGTTGCGGAAGGGGACGGGCAGAAACAAATTGCGATTATGGAAATGGGCTGGACAACTGATCCGAACAATCCAACCTATAGTTGGTTTCGTGTAACCGAGCAGCAGCAGGCAGATTATCTTGTCCGCGCGTACGAGTGGGCCTATGATCACTGGCGTCCTTGGATTGGGATTATGACGACTATCTATATCCCTGATCCATACTGGACTGAGGCTGATGAGCAGTACTGGTGGTCAATCACACTCCCCGACTGGCCGGATACCAAAGTACGGCCTGCCTACGATGCGCTCAGCAAGTTGCCAGATTGGGCATTGCAAACCGCAAGACCTACACCTACTCCCCTGCCAACTGATACACCTCAACCCACCCGTACACCTAAACGTCACCACACCCCGCATCCAACGGATACAGCTTCAATGACCGCTGCTCCTTAACAGTACCCCATACCTTTAATGAAAACGAAACAGACATCTCATCAGCTAAGGTATCTGTCTACCTTAGTGGGTACAGTCAAATTATAGGGCCTTTTGTATTGTGCAAAACACCTCAATCTGTTCGAGCAACAAGTTCCTTTCTATCTCCAAGATATGTAGGTGCAAGCATAGGTTGAATATGACAAACATCCTTATTACGCATACGAGCAACAATTCCGGGACTTACTAGCTGTTCGATCTGCTCAAGATTGTAGGCTGTTGTAATAACTGTTGGTAAGCGAAGTACAGATCGATAGTCCAAAATCTGATACAGTTTCGCTGTTGCCCAAGAGCTTGTGCCTTCAGTACCAAGATCATCTAGTATCAAAAGCTGGCAATTCTTTATCTCACTAAAGCGTTTATCAAAGGATACGGAACTGTTCGGTGTGAAAGTTCCTTTTAAGTGATCAAGAAGGTCAGGCACTTTAACAAAGAGTACATTAGCTGCTCTTTGTCTTTGCTCGTTAGCAATCGCCGCCGCTAAATGAGTTTTTCCACATCCATGTAGTCCAGCTAAAACCAGCCAGCTTTCTTGTCTTTTAATATCAAACTCATCGCGTTTCTTAGAATCAAGCTGATTAATCAAATCTACTGCACTTGGTTCTGGGGATAAAGATTGAAAGACATTAAGAGCAAAACGTTTGGCAATGTTGTAGGTTGAGCGTAAATTATCGAGTTCCTTCTTGCTTAGATTACTACGGTCTAGCTTGAAATTCTCAAATGTTTTGTCTCCATACAATGTAAGCACATTTAGATCGCTGGTGTTTCGTATTCCAGCACGACGATAGTCTGGGGCCATAATTGTAATAATCTCGCTCAGATCCATGTCACATAGGCGAGATTGGAGTCTTGGATCAAACTGCTCAAGTTCTTGATTTGTGCTAAACACGGTTGGTAGATGAGCTGTATAGCGATAATTAAGTATCTGAAAGAGTTTCTCCATAGCCCAAGGAGTAGGACTTTCTGCACCCATGTCATCAAGGATTAGTAATGGCGTCGTCAGAATTTCTTGGAATCGAGCATTGAAATTATCTTCATCCGTCGAAGGAT
>Ga0075421_100011433_pt1 | contig 10993 bp, 10 predicted proteins | sample SoiMetdeltSBSDD5_FD_75292 | JGI IMG/M metagenome (GOLD analysis project Ga0075421, IMG submission 75292) | Bulk soil microbial communities from a Populus tree surrounding site in Tennessee, USA - Soil MetaG P. deltoides SBSDD5 | ecosystem: Environmental > Terrestrial > Soil > Tree plantation...
TTCTTGCCGGTGTCCTGGCGCCAGGTTTCAAAGACGTCGCGCCAAGCGATGATGGTGTAGACCCAATGCCCGGGGTCAAGCCGGATCTCGGCCCGCCAGCGGTCATTGACCGTGGGCAGCATCGGTGCCTCGAGAAAGTCGCCGTCACCCTTCTTGCGATAGAGCAGCGCGGCGGCGATCCGGTCATGACCGTCGCCGAAGATGTCGGCCTCGACGATGAAGGGCTCGATGACCGAGCCCTTGGCGCGGAACCGGCCGCCATTGATCTCCGGGACGACGGCCTCGATGGCGATGCGTTGGTCGATGACGGAGCGGATCAGCGATTCCGAGCGGCGGCGTGCCGCGGTGGCCAACCCCCCGGCCCGGCCGGGCCTTCGCGCCTTCTCCAGCATGGCTCGCTCACGCGACGGCCACCGGCGTGGGCGGCGGCTTCGACTTTTCGACGCCGGTCCGGTCGAGGGCGGAGAGGAACCGGCTGTACCACCAGTCGACATTCTCCCTGACGACATTGCGCAGCAGCGCTCGATGGCGGGCACGTCGTTCCTCGAGTCCCATCTCCAAACCCCGTTCTATGGCGGCGGCGACATTGCCGCTGTCATAAGGGTTGACGAGCAGCGCGTCCTTGAGCTGTTCCGCCGCACCCGCGAAATGCGACAGTATGAGCACGCCCGGATCCTCGGGATCCTGGGCGGCGACATATTCCTTGGCCACCAGGTTCATGCCGTCGCGCAGCGGCGTGACCAGCCCGACCCGGGCGAGGCGGTACACGGTGGCGAGGCGGTCGCGCGGATAGGAGCGGTGGACGTAGCGCACCGGCACCCAGTCGAAATCGCCGAACCGGCCATTGACCCGGCCGGCGGCGGATTCGAGCTCGGCGCGGATGTCGGCATAGGCCTTGACGCCGTCGCGCGTCGGCGGGGCGATCTGCAGCATGGTGACCTTGCCCTGCAGGTCCTGGTTGCGCGTCAGCAGCATCTCGAAGGCCTCGATCCGCTGCGGCAACCCCTTGGTGTAGTCCAGCCGGTCGACGCCGATGATCACCTTCTGCCCGTCTATCAGCTCGTCCATCCTTGCCGCCCCGTCGCGCGCCGCGCCGGCAAAGCTGCCGGCATCGATGCCGATCGGGAAGGCATCGGCGATGGCGGTCTGGCCAAAGGCTTGCAGGCGATTGTCGGAAAGGGCCTGGCCGCCCAGCACCTCGGTGACATAGCGGGCGAAGTTCTGGCGGTCGCGATGGGTCTGGAAGCCGATGACATTGCAGGCAAACAGGCAGCGGGCGAGGCGCTCGTGATGCGGCACGGCGGTGAACACCTCGGGCGGCGGGAAGGGGATGTGAAGGAAGAAGCCGATCGGCCCGGTGGCCTTGCGCTTGCGCAGCGCCGCCGCAAGCGGGATCAGATGATAGTCATGGATCCATATGCGGTCCTCCGACTGGATCAGCCGGCACAGCTCGTCCGCGATCCGGTCATTGGTCGCGAAATAGGCGTCCTTCTCCGCCTCGTCGATCTGAATGAGATCAAGGCGGTAGTGGAAGAGCGGCCACAGGCAGCGGTTGGAAAAGCCGAGATAGTAGAGCTGGTGCTCCTCTGGCGTGAAATCCATCGTGGCGGTGGTGACGCCGCAATCGAAGCGGCGCTTATGCGGCGGTCCGGGGGCATCGCTGACACGGCCGCTCCAGCCGAACCACAGGCCGCCATTGGCCTTCAGGGCCTCGCCGACAGCGACGGCAAGGCCGCCGCTCTGACTGCCGTTCGACAGGTCTCCCACCCGATTTGAGACCACGACCAGGCGACTCGAATAGCGGGGAACGACACTGAAGATTTCGGGGCGCGCGGACGGGTGATGGGTGCTCGGCATGAATTCACGGTTTCCTGCTGTCGGGGGGTTGGCACACCCCTCGGTACTAACGCGCATCTACGATGGTTGTTCCGCCATTCCGCCACAAAGCCATCGGTCCTTCATCAGGCCGCAAAGGATCGGTCGAACTCCAGCGCCCGATCTCTGACCAAGGCGAGGTCCGCAACGAATTTGTCAAACTCGTGACGTCTGGCCGTCGAATCGCGCTGCCGCAGAAGAAAGGATGGATGAATCGTCACCAAGACCTCGCCTTCCGGAAGTTGCTGCCACCTGCCGCGCACAGCTTTGATCGTCACCGCCTTCCCAAACAAGGTCAGTGCAGCCGTGGCACCGAGCGCCACGATCAGTTTCGGGCGCACGAGACGAAGCTCCTGGCGCAACCACCAGCGGCACGCCTCCACTTCCCCTGCGTCCGGTTTCTTGTGCAACCGAAACTTTCCGCGCGGCTCGTTCTTGAAGTGCTTGACGGCGTTGGTGACGTAAAGCCGCGGGCGTGGCAGGTCGGCGGCGGCAAGCGCTTGATCGAGGATTCGTCCTGCCGGTCCAACAAAGGGAGCGCCTGCCAGATCTTCCTTGTCGCCCGGCTGCTCGCCCACGAGCATCACCAAAGCGGGGGCAGGACCCTCACCCCCGACACCCTGGGTCGCGTTACGCCAAAGATCGCACCTGCGGCAACGATCGAGACCGGGCTTGAGACTTCTGAGCGTGGTGAGCGCGGGGGTGGTGTTTCTATTGTCCATGGCATCCACTCCGACCAAGGAATGGGGCAGGCAAGCGTCCTGTTCCTTCCTCGCTCAAGTGCGGCTGGCGATGGCTACCCCCAAAGCGGCGACCGCCATTCCGAGCCATGCCGCCGGCGGCATGATCTCGCCGATTGCCACAAAGGCCATCGCCGCAGCGACCGGCGGAACCAGGAAGAACAATGCCGACACCCGCGAGGCCTCGCCGGCCCGGATCATCGCCAGGAGCAGCGTCACCGCGATCAGCGAATTGCCGAGAACGAGATAGACGAGGCAGAGCACAAAGCTCTGCGTGAAATGGATGACCGGCGTCTCGACCAACAGCGCCAGCGGTCCGATCACCGCAAAGCCCAACAGATATTGCACGAAGTTGGCGAGCACCGGATGGTGGTTGAGGCCGAAACGCTTCTCATAGAGCGTGCCGGCGGTGATCCCGGCAAGCGCACCGACCGCGCATAATGTACCGGGCAGCGACTGCATATTGACCTCCGAGCGGGCGATGATGACGATCGCCGCACCGCTCAGGCCGAGGACCAGGCCGGCCCAGCGCTGCCAATTGACGGTCTCGGACACGAGACCCGGTGCCAGCAGGCCGACGAGAATGGGCTGGAGGCAGACGATCAAGGCAAGACCGCCGGCCGACGCCCCAAGCCAGAAGCCGAGATAGGACAATCCGAAATAGAGGACCTGAATGCAGAAGCCCGTCACTGCCAGGTGCCAGTAGGAACGCCAATGGCCGGGAAGGGCGGGCCTGATGATGGCGAGAAGCGCGGCGAGGACGATGATCACCAGCAGATAGCGCACCGCCAGGAACGCCATCGGGGTCGAATCTCTGAGGCCGATCTTGGCGACCGCGAACCCGCCCGACCACAGGAAGACGAAGATCAACGGCGCGAGCCACCGCCAGCCGAAGGAGGGCTTCGGCGCCTCGACGGCGGCCGGTCGTGTCACGGGCAGCGGCCGATCGCCGGGACGAAGGAGCGCTCGCCGGCGCTGCGCAGGGCGATGGTGGCCGGACGCGGCGTGCGCAGGCTGTGGAGCCGCAGAATCCGCCGTTCGGTGCGGGGATGGGTGCGGAAGACCGAAAGGTGGTGCAGCCGCAGGCCCGGCACCACCAGCTGATCCCAGACACCCTGCTGCCGCCGGTCGAGCACCAGGAGCGCTTGAGTCAGGCCCTCGGGATCGCCGGTCAGGCCGACTGCCTCGAGATCGGCGTCATATTCGCGCGCCCGGGACAGCGCCCGCTGGAGCATTCCACCGACCGACGGCGCAACGATGAGGAGCAGCACGCCCGCCAGCGGCATCGACTCCGCATTTCCCTCGAGGCCGAGAGCGGGCATGATCGCCACTCCGACCAAGCCGACCAGCGACATCAGCGCGGTGATCCGCGACAGGATGTCGGCCAGCGCCATCACCGAGAGATCGCCCTTGCGGATATGGCTCATCTCGTGCGCCAGCACCCCGGCCAGCTGGCGATGGGTGAGCTTGCGCAACAGCCCGTCGGTCACCGCGATCGCCGAATCGCTCGAACGACCGATGGCAAAGGCGTTCATCGCCCGGCTCGGCATGTAGAAAATGCGCGGCACTGCCGGGAGATCGGCACGTGCCGACAGGTCGCGGATGGTCCGGAAAAGCTGCGGCCACTCGCCCTCGTCGAGCTCGCGCCCGCGAAACAGGCCCAGCATGACAGTGGCGGACACCCGCGTCACCGACCACAAGCTGCCGGCCAGCAGCAATCCCGCCCAGAGGAGCCCGGCAAGGCCGAACGCCGACCAGGCGACCAGGCCCATGAGCAGCCCCGAAAGGCAGACCAGCAGCAGCGAGTGCACCGCATTGCGCCGCTGGTGGCGGCGCTGCTGCGCAAGATTGACGGTGGAGAGAAGCGGTTTCATGCAGGGACCAGCAGCGATTCTCTATAAATTATGCATGATTATGGTTAGCGACCAGTATCCAAGTGCAAAGAGGGTTCGTTTCGTTCCGCCGGAGTGCGAAATCCGAGCCGCAGGACTGGCTCACGCCTTTTGCTCCGGCGAGAAGTCGCCGACCTGCTGCAGAAACTCGGCGAGGCCGGGCTTCGGGCGCGTGATGAAGGGCAGGGGCCGGCAGATATCGAGGGCGGCGAGGCCGATGCGCGCCGTCATGATGCCGTTGACCGCGCCCTCGCCGAAACGGGCCGAGAGGCGGCCGATCAGGCCGCGGCCAAGCACGTGCTGCACGATATTGTCGGTGAGCGCGAGACCGCCGGTCACCGCCAGATGGCTCAGCACCATCCGGGCAAGCCGCAACGTCCCGATAAAGCCCGGGCGGCCACCATAGAGCGTCGCCAGGTCCCTGAGCATGCGGAGATTGATTGCCGCGACGAACAGGATGTCGAGCGCTGCCGCCGGCATGACAGCCGTCGTCAAGGTGACACGCCTGGAGCTCCGGGTGATGATCCGCCCCGCCGTCTCGTCGAGCCGGCTCACAATGTCGCGCTCGGCGATCCGGATTCGATCGGCCGGGTCCATGATGTCATGCTCATGCCGGTCGAGATCGACGAGGGCCGCCGCAAGCTCCGGCCGTCGGCCATAGAGGCGTCGCAGATGGCGAAGTGCCTGCTGCGCCGCAACGGCGTCGCGTGCCGCGATCGCTCGGGCGGCATCGTCCTGGATCGAGCCGAGAGCATTCAGCCTGATGAGCCCGATCACCTCGCGAAGCAGGATTGCGAGGAGGGCCAGCGCGATCAATCCGGCAAGCGACAGGGCGACCCCGCCGAGCACGACCGAGCGGGCGAACAGATCCTCGATGAAACCGGTAAGGGCGAAACCGGCCCAGAGCAGAATGAGCGAGGTGGCCGCCGAGGCCAGCACGCTTCCCCATCGGAAGGAGCGGGCCAGCCCCAGCGGCTGCGGCTGGGTCGGGACAATCGGCGGCTCCGGCAGGTCGGGCTCGAGCTCGATGTCCTCGGTTTCCGGCAGCCGGAAGGCGGTGGGCCGGCGTGTGCTGGTCATCTGAAGCGGTCTCCGAGCAGGAATTCGAGGGCGCGATCGAGCCTGATATGGGGAAAGGCCGGGCTTGTCCGAAGGGGCAGAGTGCTGAGCTTGGGCGGCCGGAACCGCACAAAGCGGATGGTGCCGGCCATCGAGCCGTCGAGGGCCTGCGCCGGGTCGGCGGGAAGGTCGCCCGGAAAGATCGCAGCCTCGGTCTCGCCGTCGAACAGCTCCCCGCCGATCACCTCGCCGGCTTCGGGCGTGCCGACGATGCATGGCAGGATGTCGCCGTTTTGCCTGACCGTGGCCTCGCGGGTCGCCCGGATCGCAGCGAGCGCGGCAACGTCGAGCCGGGCACCGGAAAACTCGACCCGCTTGAGCGCGCGCTCGAGCACGAGCCGCAAGATCGCCTCGAGCCGGTCGTGCGAGCCATGGTGAAGGAGATCGGCCTTGGTGGCGGTGAAGAGGATGCGATCAATGCGCCGGCCGGTGAACACCGACGACCAGCTATTGGCACCCTGACGGAAACAGGCGAGGACTGCCGACAGCGCGGCCGAGAGATCGGAGACGGCGGCCGGACCGGCGTTGAGTGCGGTCAGGAGATCGGCAAGCACGATCTGGCGGTCGAGCCTGGCAAAATGATCGTAGAAGAACGGCCGCACAACGTGAGCGACATAGCTGTCATAGCGCCGCTGCATCATCGCATGGAGCGAGCCACGCCTGGCTGCTGTTCCTGGCGCGACCTCGAGCGGCGCGAAGGTGAGGAGGGGAGAGCCCTCGAGATCGCCCGGCATCAGAAAGCGGCCGGGCGGCAGCGACGAGAGCGAGACATCGTCCGTGCGGCAGTCGGCGAGATAGGCGGTGAACAGCCGGGCGGCTTCCTGGGCGGTCGATTCGCTTGCTGGCGTATCCGGCTCGAGCGTCGCCAGATGGGCATGAAACGCGCCGGCGAGCGGCAGCCGCGCCCCGGTCCGGCTTTGCTGAAGCGTCGCCTGCGACCATTCCTCATAGGTCATCGACATCAGCGGCAGGTCGAGCAGCCACTCGCCCGGGTAGTCGACAATGTCGATATGAAGCTGGCCGCCATGGGTGTTGCGGGCCAGGAGGCCTCGCGCCGTGTAGTCGACCGTCAGGCGCAGCTCGGAGATCCGCCGTGTCCCCTGCGGCCAGGCGCGGTCGGCGCCCGTCAAGGCGGCGACATGATCCTCATAGGCAAACCGTGGGACATCGTCATGGGTCTGGGGCTCGAGATAGGCGCGGACGATCCGCCCCTCGGCCTGGGCGTTGAACAGCGGCAACCGCCCGCCATGGAGCAGGTTGTGGATCAGCGCGGTGATGAACACCGTCTTGCCGGAGCGCGACAGGCCGGTGACGCCGAGCCTCACCGTCGGCGACACGAGACCGGAGAACAGATCGCCGATGCCGCCAAGCGCGACGCGGGCTTCTTCGATGAGCGTCGATGCCATGGCTCACTTATACCGAAAGCTGTCCACAGCTAGCTGGCCGCCAGACCCTTCGGTGTGACGAAGGCCGTCAACGTCCCCTTGCCCGGCTTGATCGAGGACCACGACTTCGCGTCGAAATCAATGACCGCAAGCGCGGCGGTGGGAAACTTGCGCTCCATGGCGGCGAGCAGCTCGGCATCGCCATGCCCGGCCAGCATCAGCGCGAGCCGCTCGATCGCCGGATTGTGGCCAACGACCATCAGCGTCGGCATTTTGCCGCCGTGCTCCTTGATCGACGCCAGCAGCCGCTCGCCGCTGCCGAAATCATAGAGTCTTTCATCGAAAGTGATGCTCGGGCTTGTGCCGAGCCGGTCGAGCACCATACCGACCGTCTGTCGCGTCCGGGTCGCCGGCGATGACAGCACGAGATCGGGAATCCAGCCTTTCTCCCTCATATGGCGCCCCACCACGGGGGCACTTTCCCGCCCGCGCTTGCTCAGCGGCCGGTCGCGGTCGGCAAGTCCGGCATCGGACCAGTCCGACTTGGCATGGCGCAGCAGCAGCAGACGCATCATCGTTGCGTCCCTCGGGTGCCGATCGCGGAACAGTCGAACGGCGTGGTCTGATAGACCTGGTTGATCCAATTGCCGAACAGGAGATGGGCATGGCTGCGCCAGCGGTTCTCCGGATGGGCATGCGGGTCGTCATGCGGGAAGTAGTTGGTTGGCAGCCTGATCGGCTTGCCGTTGTTGGTGTCGCGCCAATACTCCTCGGCCAGCGTCGCCGTGTCGTATTCGATGTGGTTGAACATATAGAGGGCGCGATGCGGCTCGTCGGCGACGAGGCACAACCCGGCCTCGTCCGACTCCATCAGGACTTCGAGACCGGCATCGGTCGGAAGATCGGCGCGCCGCACCTCGGTCCAGCGCGACACCGGAATTGAGAAGTCGTCCGAAAAGCCCCGCAAATAGGGCGAGGCCGGATTGAGGTTCTTGTGACGAAAAACACCGAACGCCTTGTGGCTGAGCCGGTGCTTGCCAACGCCGTGGTGGCTGAAGATCGCAGCCTGCGCCCCCCAGCAGATGCAGAAGGTCGAATGCACGTGGCTGACCGTCCAATCGAGGAACCTCACAAGCTCCGGCCAGTAGGAGACCTCCTCGAATTCGAGGAGCTCGACCGGCGCGCCGGTAACGATCATGCCGTCGAACCTCTCGTCGCGCACCTCGCTGATATCGCGATAGAAGGCGATCATATGGTCGGCCGGCGTGTTCTTCGGGGTGTGCCCAGTCATTTTGAGCAGGGTAAACTCGACCTGCAGCGGTGTCGCGCCGCACAGCCTCGCGAACTGCGTCTCGGTGCGGATCTTGTCGGGCATGAGATTGAGCATGCCGATGCGCAGCGGCCGGATGTCCTGGCGGATGGCATCCTCCTCGCTCAGCACCATGACGCCCTCGCGCTCGAGCGTCTGGCGGGCGGGAAGATTGTTCGGCACCTTGATCGGCATATCGGCAAAAGACTCCTGAAAGCGGTACCTCCGACGCGGGTCGGGGCTATCTAGATTGTGGAACTCACCGATGCAAGGGACGAACTTGACGTTAGGGTTCGTCCAGCACCTCGCAGATCATATCGAGGAACGCCTGCTGGTCGCCGATCTCGGGGATCCGCTGCATGTCCACCGCATAGCCATATTGCCGGGCGATGGCCTCATAGAGCGGGATCCGATGGTGCAAGAGCTGGCCAAAACCCCAGACCAGGAAGTCGTCCGGATCGACATCGTCGTCGGCGCTGGTGCCGGTCACGGCCTTGTATTCCGCCCATTTCCGCTCGAGGAAGCCAGGCTGGTAGTACATCGGCTTGGGCTGCTGGCGGAACCGCTCGATCAGCTCCTCGGCGTGCTCGGGGGTGCCGCGGATATAGAGCAGGAGCGTGTGGGCGGCGAGGCTGCGCAGGACCGGATCATTCTCGTCCGTTACATCGACAACCTCGCAAAGCGAGCCCCCGGAATCGCAAATGAAATGCTGATAGCCATAGATCTCGCGGGACTTCTTCACGAACAGGGGCACGTCGTGGAGCGATGCGATCTCGGCCTGACGATGCTGCTCCTGGCGCTCGCGATATTCGTCGAAGGAAATGCCGCCCTTGTCAGGGTTGCCGGGCTTGCCGAGATAGGTCGACAGCGGATCGAGGTTCTCAAAGGTGATGTTGGAGGAGATATAGATCGAATCCGTTCGCAGAAGGTCGCGCAGGAACGGGTTCTTCATCGCCTCCCTTTTGAAATTATCGACAATGTGCTCGCCCATGTAACGGGTGCCGATCCGGTAATCGACGGAATAGTGGAACCAGTCATGATGCCGGAGCATCCGGGCAAGGCTGGTCTTGCCTACTCCGGACATTCCGAAGATCGTGACGGCCTTCGCCGGCCAGTCCATGAACGCCTTGGCAGAGGGGAACTTCATATCGGGAGGGCGCCTCTCTTCCCGCTCATCTGCCTGGTGAGGGTCACGCTGGCGCCATGCGCCTCAAAGCCGTCGAACGGCGTGTTCGACCGGGCACACTATAGGTGCAATCCAGTTGCTGGGCGAGGCCGAATGTCTCGAAATCACGATTGGTTAACGCAGAGATGTCGAGCCGCACAGCGTCCGCGCGATTTGGCGATGCATGATCTAAAGGATCGAGGGGATGAGGCGCCACTCGCTCCGGGGTGCCGGCCAAAAGCTGATGCGGCGGCGATGTCTCGGCGGGTCCGTTTTGTCTGAAGTGCCTTTAGCTCGCCAAATATTGGCGCGAGGGACTTCCATTGTGCAGCGCGGCATTTTTGGTGCATTGCCGGAGTGCCATTGCGTCATGATGGGCATTCCCGTTGCCCGTGACGAATCAATGACTTGTGTGGCTTTTGGGAACTTGCCGGAGCCTATTGTCGAGTGTATTTGACCTCGATATATAGGCGCCCTGTTCAGAAGGGCGTTGCCCTTCGGGAGATGAGGGACCCCGGTAATGTCCAAAACGAATGGCATCGTCTATCAACCTTCTGACGACGAACCCTTCATGAATGAACGCCAGCGGGAGTATTTCCGCCTGAAGCTTCTAAACTGGAAGGATGAAATTCTGCACGAAAGCAAGGAAACGCTGCTTTCACTGCAAGATGAGAACAATGTATTGCCGGACTTGGCTGACCGGGCGTCCACCGAGACCGACCGGGCCCTCGAGCTCAGGACGCGCGATCGGCAACGCAAGCTGATATCGAAGATCGATGCCGCGCTGAAGCGAATCGAGGACGGCTCCTATGGCTATTGCGAGGAGACCGGCGAGCCGATCAGCCTGCGCCGGCTCGACGCCCGACCGATCGCCACGCTGTCGATCGAGGCGCAGGAGCGCCATGAGAGGCGGGAAAAGGTCTACCGCGAGGACTGAGTCGCTTCAGAAATTCTCCCCTACATCGCCGTCGCGCCGTCCGAGCCGTGGCTCGTCGCGGTTCACCGCCCGCAGATTCGGTGGTCGGTTGTCACCGAATACCGCCGGTCGGGGTGCCGGGCGCGGTCCGATCGGGCGCAGCGGATCGGCGCTGAGCGGCTCCGTCTGCTCTCCCGCGGCGATAGAATATTCGCGCTGCGACGCCGGCTCGAACTCGCGCGGCTGCACGAAGTCCGGGCGGGGCTTGCGCATGCCCGGCTCGCTGCCGCGGCCGGAAATGCCTGGTTCGATCACCACGTCCTGGCCGCCTCCGATCAGCACCAGGTGCTCGACATTGTCGCGTCGCACAAGAATGAGTCGCCGCGTCTTGTCGATCTCATAATATTCGCTGATACCCAGGCGCATGCCGCGGCGGCCGCCCATCCCGCCCTGGAAGCTCCTGAGGGCCACCAAAATGATGATGAGAACGACCAGCACCACCGCGCCGGCTATGAGATAGGTCGTATAATCACCAAGATCAGGCATGTTGGGTTCCGTCGGACCGGGACAGCCCGGCTCTGTGGGTGGTCCT
>Ga0075421_100011436_pt1 | contig 10992 bp, 8 predicted proteins | sample SoiMetdeltSBSDD5_FD_75292 | JGI IMG/M metagenome (GOLD analysis project Ga0075421, IMG submission 75292) | Bulk soil microbial communities from a Populus tree surrounding site in Tennessee, USA - Soil MetaG P. deltoides SBSDD5 | ecosystem: Environmental > Terrestrial > Soil > Tree plantation...
GGATGTTCCACGGCTTCCGGCGCGGCTCGGGGCTGTAGGGGAGCTCGAAGGGCAGGTTCGTCGGCATGGAAGATTGGACGGAAGGACCCACAAGTGTAATCGGTATCCATCTAGATTTCCGGCGTTGGAGCTGACCGCTGCGCGCCGGCGGGCTCGGAGGTCCGGAAAACCGTGGCGGCGGCAGCTCAACTTCCGGCGAGATCGTCGCCCCGGCCGGCCTCCGCAACTGGAGACCGCGCGCGCGGGCCACCGTGTTACACTCCCCCTTCGAAACCGTAGCCCCGAGGAAGCGAATGGCGAAGAACGAAGGCGGGAAGGACGAGAAGAAGATCACTTCTCGGTCCGAGGACTACTCCCAGTGGTACATAGACATCGTGCTCCGCGCGGAGCTCGCCGACTATGCGCCCGACCTCAAGGGCTGCATGGTGATCCGCCCGCACGGCTACGCGATCTGGGAGCTCCTCCAGAAGCACCTGGATGCGATGTTCAAGGAGACGGGCCACCAGAACGCGTACTTCCCCCTATTCATCCCGGAGAGCTACATCCAGCGCGAGAAGGATCACTTCGAGGGCTTCGCCCCTGAGTGTGCCGTGGTCACCGAGGGCGGCGGGAAGCCGCTCCAGGAGCGCCTCTACGTCCGCCCGACGTCCGAGATGATCATCTGGAGGATGTACAAGGACTGGATCCAGTCCCACCGCGACCTCCCGATCCTCCTCAACCAGTGGTGCAACGTCGTGCGCTGGGAGATGCGGACCCGGCTCTTCCTCCGGACGACCGAGTTCCTCTGGCAGGAGGGGCACACGGCTCACGCCACCGAGGAGGAGGCCCGCGAGGAGACCCTCCGCATGCTCGAGGTCTACCGGACGTTCGCGGAGGACGTCATGGCGCTCCCCGTGATCACCGGAAAGAAGTCCGAGAACGAGAAGTTCCGGGGCGCGGTGGACACCTTCTCCATCGAGGCCATGATGCAGGACGGGAAGGCGCTCCAGGCCGGCACGTCCCACTATCTCGGCGAGAACTTCGCCCGCGCCTTCGACGTCCAGTACCAGGCCGAGGACAAGACCCTCCGCTACGTCCACGCGACGAGCTGGGGCGTTTCGACGCGCCTCATCGGGGCCCTCATCATGGCGCACTCGGACGACCAGGGGCTCATCCTCCCGCCCGCCCTCGCCCCGGTGCAGGTCGTCATCGTCCCCATCTTCCGGAAGGAGGAGGAGAGGGCCCGCGTGCTCGCCGAGTGCGATGCGGTGAAGAAGGCCCTCACGCCGGCGCACCGGGTGCACGTGGACATCAGGGAGGGACAGAGCCCGGGGTGGAAGTTCAACTACTGGGAGCTGAAGGGGGCGCCGCTCCGGATCGAGGTCGGTCCCAAGGACATCGAGAAGGGGCAGCTCTGCCTCGCGAAGCGTTACGACCGCGAGATCCAGCCGGGGGAGAAGGCGAAGAAGGACTTCCTGCCGCGGGATGCGGCCATCGCGGGCATCGGAGCGACCCTCGACGCGATGCAGCGGGACCTCTTCGAGAGGGCGAAGGCCTTCCGCGCCTCCCGGACGAGGACGATCGATGATCCGGCCGAGTTCGAGCGCTGGTTCGGGGAAGAGGGCGGAGGTTTCGCGCTCGCCCACTGGTGCGGCGACGGCGACTGCGAGAAGGCGCTCGCCGAGAAGCACAGGACGAGCATCCGCAACATCCCGCTCGACGCCTCGCAGGAGAGCGGGAAGTGCATCCGCTGCGGGAGACCGTCGCCGCAGCGCGTGTTGATGGCGCAGGCGTACTGAGGCGCGGAGCGCCCCGAAGGGCGACGCGCTTTCGGAGTGCGCCGGGAAAACCCTGGGCGTACACTCGCGGCGTGGCAGTCCTCCGATCGAGCTTGGTCCGCTTGTTCTCCGTGGGCGCGGCGTTCTTCCTCCCGGGAGCCGCCTTCACCCAGGAGCCCCCGTATCGGCTCGGGTTGGTCACGCCCATTCCGCGAACAGAGCGCTTCTACCTCGCTCCGGACGGGGAGGCGCCGGGACTGGCCTTCACCTTCGCCGGATGCGACGAGTTCCTGGAGGAGGCTGCCGGCGTCAAACGGGACATCCAGGTATGGAGCACGCTGAAGACCCCTCTCGTTCCGGCGCAAGAGCGGATCCACGGGTGGAGCATCTCGGTGCGCGCGGAGGGCACCAAGATCCTCTCGGCCAATTCCACGTTCGCCGGCAAGGCGCTCTTCGTGAGAACCGAGGTCACGACCGGTCCAGGAAACGAGGGTGTCGTGAGCACGGTGCTCCTTTCGGACGGCTTCCCCGGTGCCACTGCGGTAGCCGGCGGGACGTTCCCCATCGCTTCCATGACCATCCAGTTGACCACGCCCCCGACGGGGTGCGCGGAGGCCAGACTCCGCTACGAGGACGGGCTCCGCGATTCCATGGGGAGCATCATCCGGAACGAGATCCTGTCCGCTGGCTCCACCAGCCTCGAGCTCGAGGGCTGCTCTCCCTCGGTCTGCGCCGGGCAGCCCGGGAGGGAGATCTGCGACAACAGGCGGGATGATGACGGCGACGCGAAGATCGACCTCGCCGACGACGACTGCGCAACCTTCCCTCACCCGGGAGACTGCGTCCTCTTCGACTGCGGGTGCCACTCGAGCTTCGATCTCTTCTTCCTTCCTCCCCAGGAGTTCAAGAGGCGACCCTTCCAGAGGTCGACCCTGAGGCTCGAGGAGGACGAGGTCACCGTGGCCGCCGCGAACAGGGTCCCCCTCGCGGGCTTCGAGGTCAGCGGCCGGACGAAGATCGGTAACGATGGATTCATCTTCCAGCTCTCCGGGGATGTGGCCGATGCAAAGGGCGCCGTCGTCCGGAACGTCTTCCTGGACGCTCTCGGGAACCGAATACCGCCCACCGTCGCGAACGTCCTCGTCGCGCCCAGCGGGCAGATCGAGGCCGTGGAGCGCGGGCCGGACCTGGAGCCCTTCGATAGGACGAGCTTCCTGTCGCTCGACTTCCAGTCGGGGCCGGGGGAATCCTCCTTCTGGGCGCGATTCCTGACGGACCCGGTGTCGTCGACCGCCCTCCTCCCTCCCCACGCGAGCCGGCGCGATTGCCCGCCTCACCGGATCCTCACGGTGAAGCTCGGTCCCCGGTTCCACAGGGGGGATGCCAACGGGGATGGGAGACTCAATATCAGCGATCCCGTCGCCATCCTCGTGCACCTCTTCGGAGGGAGCCCGCTCGGCTGCACGGAGGCGGGGAACGCGGATGACGACATCGTGGTGAACATCACCGATGCCGTTCACCTGCTGAACCACCTCTTCGGGGGAGGACCTCCTCCGCCCTTCCCGGGCCCTCCGGGAAGCCCGTGCGGATTCGACCGCGTCTGGGGCGCGCCCTTCATCCCCTGTCACGTCTACGAGGGATGTTCGGCGTGAGGAGGTGCCGGGCCGCGCGCCGCCCTTCACTCGAGCTCGTCGATGCTCCGGGGCCAGTCGCCCTTGAGGAGCCTCGACAGCGCCCGGTCCTTGAGCACCTTGCCTCCCGTCTGGCAGCGCGCGCAGTAGTTCGATTCGTTCTCGGCGTGGACGATCCTCTGGACCGGCGCGCCGCAGACGGGGCACGGCTCCCTGTAGCGGCCGTGGACCGCCATGCCCTTCCGGAACGCCGTGACCTTCTCCGGGAAGTCGCCGCCGGCCTCCTCGCGGAGCCTCGCGGTCCACTCCTCGAGGATGGCGCGGGTCGCCTCGTGGAGCCTCGCGACCTCCCCCTCGTCGAGCTGGTCCGTGCGCTGGAGCGGAGAGAGCCGCGCGCGGTGGAGGATCTCGTCCGAGTACGCGTTCCCGATGCCGCTGAAGAGCCTCGGGTCCGTGAGCGCGCGCTTCAGCGTGTGCCGCTCGCGGCCGAGCGCGGCGCGGAACGCATCGAGCCCCGACTCGAGGACCTCGAGGCCGCCGGGGTCGTGGGCCCGGAGCGCCTCCTCGCCGCGGACGACGTGGAGAGACGCCCTCTTCCGCGTGCTCGACTCGGTGAGGACGAGGGTGCCGTCCTCGAAGTCGAGGGCCGCGAGCGCGGACTTGCCCCGGCCCTTCGCGCCCCGCTCCTTCCAGTGGAGCCGGCCGGCGATCATGAGGTGCAGGATGAGGAACAGCTCTTCCTCGAGCGCGAAGACGATCCGCTTCCCGAGCCGGCGGAGGCCGAGCACGCGCTTTCCCTCCACGGCATCGATCGGCGGCGCCACCGAGCGGAGCACGAACGGGCTCGAGAGGCGCACGCGCTCGAGGACCTTCCCGAGGACGCGCCGCTCGAGGTGCTCGATGTAGATGGCGATGTCGGGGAGCTCGGGCACGGTTGCACGAATTGTAGCCCTCGATTCGCGTTGCCCTCCAAGACCCGATCGGGAGCGGGAGAGGGAGCGCGAGCGGGAGGGGAGAACCGGACGATCGCCCCTTCAGAAGCCGGGCGGCGCCGGTGTGTCCTCCCAGACCCCGACCCACTCTCCCGCGTAGATGGCGTCGTGAAAGAGGATCCAGATCCTTTTCGCGCCGGGCCCACCCGGGAGTCTCCGACTCAGACGCCGGATGCACAGCCGAGGCTATCGGAAGTTGGGTCGCTGCCATTCCTGGGGAACGGGGATGGAGGCGATCGGTCGCCGAGGAAAAGAAAGCCGAGCGTGTACGTGGCATCAGCGAGGTCGAGCTCGCCCGAGTCGTTGGCGTCGGCTGCGTCCAGGCACGGCGGAGCAGCGGCTCCCACGAAGAGGTAGCTCAAGGTCCGTACGGGGTCCACTATCGATAGCTCCCCGGAGCCGTCGGCGTCGCCGCGGATGAACTGGCCGGGGACACTGTCGTCCACGAAGGACACGAGGTCGATGACCTCGGAGACCTCGGCATCCTCCTCGGGTAAGCAAACGCGCGGAATCGGAAAGCCGCCGAAGCATTCGCCTGATACCCACATCACCTCGACGCGCCGGATGACGTAGGATCCGGCGTCGAAACTGATGGTTGGACCCATGGGTACTCGCGAGACGGGCCCCGATCCGAGCTCGACAAGCCGGGAGTCGAGCGGGTCTCCAGCCGCGTCGTAAGCCGTGAGGACTGCGAGCAGGTCGTTGGCGTAGTTGAACCGATACCCACATTGCATCCGGACGGAGCGTACATTGTTCGTGAAATGGAGCTGGATGGCTCCCGGGTGAACCCCAAGGCTGGGTCCTTGTGCCTCGAGGGCCTGGCTCCTCGCTTGCGATCCTGCCAGCGGCGCGTAGACGACGCGAGGCGCGTTGTCGCCGCCCTCGAAGCGCACACCGCGGTCCAGATACTGATTGGTCACGCTGGCTCCGACGGCGAGGTCTTCGAAATCGATGGTCACCGTCGCAGATCTCACCGTGCCCGGAAGCGCGCACACGAGGAGAAGGGCCAGGTTTTGGAGTCTGTGGGTCGATGTCGCACGCATGGCGGAAGCCTCCTTTGCAGATTGTCCGTCGGTGGGAACGGATCCTGTCGCCCCCCCGGCGAGGGGGCATCACGGATCCTTTACTGCGCACAGCGACGAGGATGGGACCGGTATTCGGAGGGATAAAAAAACCCCCCGGCTGGGTGATCCGGGGGGGCAAGGAGGAGTAATCGACTGTTACGGCGCAGGGCCGATCAGAAGCACGGGCTCTGCGAGCAGCCGAGGCCGTCCACGGTCGTGTCCGGGGCGCAGGCGGGCCCGCCCGGGAGCTCGGGGGCTCCCAGGAAGAGATACCGGAGGGCGCGCATGGGATCCGAGATGTCGACCTCGCCGTCGTCGTTCGAGTCCGCCGCGTCCGCGCAGGCCGGGAACGGGGCGCCGCTGAAGAGCGCGGCGAGGGTGTTCACCGCATCCGAGAGATCGAGCAGGCCGTCGCCGTTCGAGTCGCCGCGGATGAACGGAGGCCGCCGATCTCCGCATCTCCAGCAGACCTCGACGATGCACATCTGGGAGCCCTCGATCCCGACGCGGGCGATCCCGCCCGGGCTCGTGACCGTGAGCGCCTGGACCGCGTAAACGGGGGCCGCCGCCGCCGTGTCCACCTCGATCCCCGCGGAGTCGTAGGCGTGGAGGACCGCGTTGTCCGTGAGGATCTTCACGGTGACGGAGACGGGCAGCGAGCCCTCGCCGCACGCCTTGAAGACGTGGATCGTCGCGAGCGGCGCAGCTTCCCGCCCTGACCAGCGGATCCCGAGGTCCATGCGGCCGTCGTCGTCGCAGTCTCTCACCTCCATGAGGGAGGGCTCGCCCGAGGGGAGCTTCGCCGCGGTGATCGTGATCGTGCCCAGCTCGAGGGCCTCGAGCGGCCCCTCGGGATCCGGGTGGTACTCGTGAACGGACGCGCAGTCGCCGGCCTGGCCGGGTTCGCGGTCGCACTTCCAGCAGATCCTCGTGATGCAGAGCTCGGCCCCGGTCACCTCCACCTCGAAGATCCCCGCGGGATCTTCGAGGTGCACTGTCTGCTCCCCCGCCGCCGCCGCGGTCACGGCGACATCGAGGAGAGCATGCGAGAGGTCGTAGGCCCTCCACTCGACGCTCGAGACGCCCTGGCGGAAGGTGATCTCCACGCTCCGCGGGAAGACCCCGGGCGTGCACGCTCCCCGGAACGAGAACGTCGCCGGGGGCGCGGCCGTCTTCCCGCTCCACGGGATGACGAGGTCGAGCTTCCCGTCATTGCTGCAGTCGTCGATCGAGAGCGGCACGGGCGTGCCGTCGGGGAGCGCCGCCTGGCGGACGCGTATCGGCCCGAGATCCGCGAACGGCAGACCCGCCGCCGGCGCCGGGTAGTACTCGTGGGCCTCGACGCAGTCTCCCTCCGGCCCGTCCTCGCACCCCCAGCAGATTCTCGTGATGCAGAGCTCGGCGCCCTCGATGGTCACGAAGCGGATGCCGCCCGCGCTCCCGAGCGTCACGGACTGCAGGGTCCCGGTGGATGGGGTCACGCCCACATCGACGACCGCGCCTGCGGCGTCGTGCGCTCGCCAGGTCGCCACGGCGACGCCCAGCGTGAAGTCGATGATGACTCCCTTCGGGAGGGTTCCCTCGCAGGCCTTGGTGAAGTGGATCGCGGCCTGCTTCGTCCCGTGGGCCTCGCTCCAGGGCACGACGACGTCGAGGTCGCCGTCCCGGTTGCAGTCGTCCACGAAGAGGGGGACGGGGGTGCCGTCCGGGAGCTCGGACTGGCTCACGGCGACCTTTCCCAGGTCGACGCTCGAGAGCCCCCCCGAGGGGGCGGCGTAGTGATCGCCCGGGCGAACGCACTCGGGCGAGACGAGGGCGTCCGCGGGGCTTCCGCCCGCGAGGGCCGCGGCGAGGATCCCCGTGATCCGCAGGACTTCGAGCTTTCGACGCATGGTCAAATCTCCTTCAGGCCCTGGTGGGTTTCTCGGTGTCGTGTGGAACCGCCTCCAGGGTCGGGGGGAATCCCGCTCGGGGGGCTCAGCACCGGCGCCTCGCCGGCCGGGCAACCCGGGCAGCCCCTTGCTCCGGGCGCGGATTCTCGTAGAGTTCGCACCGGAAGAGATGGCGAAGAGAAGAGGACGGAAACCCGGCATCGGCATCGGCGCCGCGCTCGCCCGCGCGCTCTGGCTCGGCGTCGCCATCTACGGGGCATGGTGGGCGTGGGAGCGCTGGGGCCCGCGAAGCCAGGGTGCGAGGACGCTGGGAGGGCTGAAGGTCCACGCGCGGAGCGAGTGGCGCGCGGCGGCTTCCTCGGGGGAGACGGCCGCGATGCCGGGGCCCGAGCGGATCACCGTCCATCACTCGGGAGGGAAGGCGCTGACCGTCAGCGGGAAGTCGGCGACCCGCCGCGTCATCAAGGCGATCCAGGATGACCACCAGAAGCGCCGGGGCTGGATCGACATCGGTTACCACTACATCGTCGACAGGGACGGCCATGTCTGGGAGGGCAGACCCGCCGCGGTGGTGGGGGCCCACGCGGGCTCGGCGGCTGCCAACGACGCGAACCTGGGCGTCCTCGTCCTCGGGAACTTCGACCTCCAGAGTCCCACGGCGCCCCAGATTGCCGGGCTCGAGAAGCTCCTCCGGGCGCTGTGCCGGAAGCACGGGATCCCTCGAAGTCGCGTCCTCACCCACCGGGAGGTCCGGGAGGCCTGCGGCCTCGAATCGACGGAGTGCCCCGGGAAGGAGCTCGAGGCCTGGGTGGGGCGGTGGGGCTCGGCGAGTCGCGGGTAGACCGATCTCAGGGCCGTGTCCCGCAACTTTGTCCCGGGGTACAACCTCTGGTAGACTAAGGCTCGGCGGGATTAGCGGAAGATAAGCGGAAGAACAAGGTGGTCCCATTGGCGGAGCCATCGAGGCCGGCAAGGCGCGGTGGTATCCGTGTCTCCGCCGGTGGCGGGGGGAGGAGTCTCCAGTGCTCGATCCAGTACACGATGAATGCGGGGTGGCCGCGCTGTACAGGATGGACGTGCGTCCGGATGGGGGCCTCTCCGCGCCGGGGCTCGACGATGAGCGGAACGTCGTCCGGCTCCTTCCGGACCTCCTGATCGATCTCCAGAACCGGGGCCAGCTCGCCACCGGGATCAGCCGGTACAACGAGGACGCGCTCCGGATCATCGAGACCTACAAGGACGTGGGATCGGTGAGCGAGGTCTTCCATCTCACCTACCCCGATCCGAGCAAGTTCCGGAGCATCATCGACCGCTACTCCGGGCGCGCCGCGATCGGCCACGTGCGCTACGCCACGTGCGGCAAGGACGACCCCTCCTACGCCCAGCCCTTCGAGCAGCCCCACGGGCGCAAGTGGAAGTGGTTCGCGTTCTGCTTCAACGGAAACCTCGCGAACTACGCGGAGCTCCGGGAGAAGATCCTCGCGAAGGGCGACTACCACCTCCGCCACGAGAACGACACCGAGGTGCTCATGCACCACCTGTCGTACGCGCTCAAGGGTGACTCGAAGCCGGACATGGTCCAGGTCTTCCGCCACATCGCGGAAGTCGTCGACGGGGCCTACTCGCTCGCCTTCCTGAACGCCGACGGCGACATGGTGCTCGCCCGGGATCCGCTCGGGTTCCGGCCGCTCTGCTACTCGGTGAAGGGACACCTCTTCGGCGCCGCCTCGGAGAGCCTCGCTCTCAAGAACCGGGGCTTCGACGACATCCATGACGTCGAGCCCGGAGAGCTCATCCACGTGCGGCCCGAGGGCTACACGAAGCACCGCTTCGCCGAATCGAAGCGACAGGCCTTCTGCTACTTCGAGTACGTCTACTTCGCGAACGTGGCCTCCACGCTGAACGGCCGTTCCGTCTACGTCACCCGGAAGCGCCTCGGCGAGGCGCTCGCCGCCGAGGAGACCATCGGCACCGACCCCGCCGACTGCGTCGCGGTCCCCGTGCCCGACACGGCCAAGGCCGCGTGCGACGCCTTCGCGTACAAGCTGGGGATCCCTTCCCTCGAGGGGCTCATCCGGAACCGCTACGTCGGCCGGACCTTCATCGAGGGGCGGAACCGGATCGAGCGCGCGCGGAGGAAGTACACGGCGCTCCCGGAGGTCCTCGAGGGAAAGCGCATCTTCCTCGTCGAGGACAGCATCGTCAGGTCGAACACGCTCCGGGTCATCGTGAAGATGCTCCGCGAGCAGGGCAAGGCGAAGGAGATCCACGTGCGCGTGGCCTGCCCGCCGATCATGGCGCCGTGCGCTTACGGGATCGACATGTCCACGGTCAGCGAGCTCTTCGCTCCGAAGCACCTCTCGAAGCCCTTCCGGGGACCGATCCCCCAGGAAGAGCTCGACAAGCTCGCCGTCGAGCTCGGCACGGACAGCCTCCGCTATCTGAGCCTCGACGCCCTCATGGCTTCCATGAACGCGACCGAGAACGAGATCTGCCTCGGCTGCCTCACCGGGAAGTACCCGACTCCTTGCGGCGACAAGCTCTACCGGCAGGCGCTCCTCCGGAAGGACGGCCCCCAGGAGGGCCGGACCTACGAGACCCTCCCCAGCAAGGCGGAGCGCTGAGCAGCGGGGGGTTGCGCGTCTGGATCTCGGGAGCCTCGAGCGGGCTCGGCGAGGCCCTCGCGCGCGAGCTGACATCGAGGGGCGCCCGGATCGCGCTCTTCGCGCGGCGCGAGGATCGCCTCGCGGCGCTCCGCGACTCCATCCAGGCGGCGCATGCCGGCGTGGAGGTCATCGCGCAGAAGGGCGATGTGCGGGACCGCGCGCGCGTCCGGGAGGCCGTGTCCGAGGCGGAGTCCCGCTTCGGAGGCCTCGATGTCCTCCTCGCGAACGCCGGCATCGGGGAGTCGCTCCTCCCCGAGAGCTTCGATGCGGCCATCGTCGAGGAGGTCATGGCCGTCAACTACCTCGGGGCCGTGTACGGCATCGAGGCGGCGCTCCCCGGGATGCTCTCCCGCCGCTCCGGCACGATCGCGTGCGTCTCGAGCATTTCCGCGGTCCGCGGACTGCCGGCCTCGGGGCCTTACTGCGCCAGCAAGGCCGCGCTCACGACGTTCCTCGAGAGCCTCCGGCTCGACCTGCGTGGGACCGGCGTGAAGGTGGTCACGGTGTCGCCGGGGTTCATACGGACGCCGCTCACGGACCGGAACCGCTTTCCGATGCCCTTCCTGCAAACCCCCGAGCGGGCCGCGAGGATCATCATCGACGGGATCCTGGCGGGGAAGCGCGAGGTCCACTTCCCGAAGCGGCTCACGGTGCCCCTCAAGCTGCTCGGATGTCTTCCGGGGTCGCTATCGGACCTGATCCTGGCCGTGAGCCTGGGAAAGAAGTACCGGAAGGATCCCGGCATCCTGCCCTTCCGGAAGTGATCCTCCCGGGTCCATGGCCTGTAAGGGCCCTAAGCGCGCCAGGACCCGATCTGGCCCCCACGGCGGGGGGCTGCTATCCTGTTTGCCGGTACACATCGGTTCCTTTCACCGCTGGGTCGTCCTCCCGGAGCGTGCCTCTTCCATGATCGAGCGATCCCTCCCCGGCCTCACCGCCCTGGCGCTCACCGCCCTGTCCACCCTCGCGCCGCGCGTCGCCGAGGCTCAC
>Ga0075421_100011437_pt1 | contig 10991 bp, 7 predicted proteins | sample SoiMetdeltSBSDD5_FD_75292 | JGI IMG/M metagenome (GOLD analysis project Ga0075421, IMG submission 75292) | Bulk soil microbial communities from a Populus tree surrounding site in Tennessee, USA - Soil MetaG P. deltoides SBSDD5 | ecosystem: Environmental > Terrestrial > Soil > Tree plantation...
ACTAAGGCTTTAATCCATCGCATAGTTCAACGCTCTAACTTGCCCTTTATCTGCTAAAGCGGAAAGTTCCCCCAAAAACTATCACCCGTTGACAGATTTTTTTTGGTACTTGCCGTTGACTGACGCTGCGGCTGTCATAGGAAGCCGGTGCCCAGAGGCCAAACCGCACGCATTTCTTCATTTCTTCAGACACAGCGCGCATGACCATGGTGTCGGTACACGCTACTACGTAACTTTTAATGACATTGCGACGGGACAAGGTTGCGCGAATACACGTCAAAAACAAACTTCGGACGAGTGGATCGGAGCGCTAGGACGCGGGGCCTCACAATACGGACGTAAGGAACAGCGGACACGGCGATGAACTCGAACAGGTGCCAGACCCGGGGGCCAAGTCCATGAAGGTTTCGCAGCTGGCGGGTTGAGGAACCTGAATCGGTCATGCGTGGAGCCCTGGATGCTAATTCTGTAAGCATCGCCACGCGCGATCTTCAGGGAGTCGTTACGTCGGGACCCACAGGGTCCCGATTTTTCACAAGCCAAGCTTTGCCGACGGGCGAGCGTTATAGCTGGTAGGTGGAAAGGACTGCCATAGCCCAGAGTCTGCCCTGAGTCCGAAATGGCCGATGGTCGCCGTCCTGGATAATGTGGGAGTTGAGGTTGGGGACCTCAATAGTGAGGCCCCTCCCCATCGGACTTCCGACCGCGCGTGTCTTACTCGTGCTACCGACGACGATTGTATTTATCTTCTTTGCGAGAAGGTTTCACTGGTACTCAACTCGATCAGATTGGAGGATCTGGTGGGCAGCACCTCACTTGAACGGGTCCGGCAGGCGCTACGGAGTACCCACGGCGTGGGAAGCACACCATGATAAAGAGGGCAGCAACGATTGCGCACTGTTCAGAATGCGGCCCGAAGACTCAACAGGAAAGAACTCGGCGGGGATTCATTAAACAGACTTACCATCCCCGCAACAAGTTACCCGCCGAAAAGATCGCAGTCTGTAACGATACTGATTCACTTGTCCGTAAAACGGGCTACTCGTAGAAGTGGACCATGGCTTAGCCGCCCAATTCGTTGAAAGTCTTGTCAAACTGGATGCCTTCCGCGAGCGCAGGCGCATTTGACATCCTCGAGGAAATCGATCGCGGAATAGCCGCTGTGGCCTACCGTGCTATCGCGGATTCTCCGAACGATCTTCTCAAGCTACTTCTTCTGACAAGCGCGGTGTGCGGGTCCGGGACGCCACTAACTCTTTCACCGATCGTAATCGAGTACCTGCGGACGGCAGATCCTCAAAGAGAAATTACAACAAAAAACGCATGGTACTCGACTGCAACAAGTTGCAACTGTTCGCAGTTCTTGGGAACGATCACCAACGGTCTGCCTCGGACCGGTTGCCGGTCAAAGATAAAATCCTCGGACAGCAGAGCAACGCATTAGAATTGCAACGCGCTAATTGTTGACACGCATTCCTTCGGGTAGTAAGCTGCGCGACAAATCACTCCCCTCGCCGGAGGTATGACATGCGGCGACCCTTCGCAGCCTTACCCATATTGGTATTTCTGGTCGCAACAAACGGAAGGTCTCAGACCTTTTCCGGCTCCGTCCTCGGCACCGTCAAGGACAGCGCCGGACAGATCGTCCCGGGCGCCCAAATAGTGCTGACGAATCTCGACACGAACCAGGCGCGCACCACCATCACGAGCGAGCTCGGAACCTACATATTCCCCTTGGTTCCGCCGGGTCGCTACCGCCTCGAGATGGAGCTCAGCGGCTTCAAGAAGTTCGTCCGGGAGCCGATCGAAGTGGAAGTCCAGAGAAAAGTGACGATTGACGTGGAACTCCAACTCGGTCAGGTAACCGAGCTTGTAGAGGTGACAGCGACCACGCCGGTGGTCGAGTCCACCGCATCCTCGCTCGGCGAGGTAATCGACAATAAGAAAGTCATCGATCTTCCGCTTAACGGCCGCAACACCATGGCGCTGGTTTCGCTGACCGCCGGAGTTGTGCCTCAGGGATTCTTCGAAGCGAATCCCGCCGTGGTCAACTACACGGCCTGGGGAAACTTCTCGGCCAACGGCAGCATCGCCAATGCGAACGAGGTGTTGATGGACGGGACTCCGGTGACGCAGGGAGGTCTGAACGGAGTCGGCTTCCTGCCTCCCATTGATGCCGTGCAGGAGTTCAAGGTCCAGACCAATAACTTCTCGGCAGAGTTTGGCCGGACTGCCGGTGCTGTGGTCAACACGACCTTCAAGATGGGAACCAATGAAGTGCATGGTACCGTATACGAGTTCTTTCGTAACAAAGTGCTCGACGCGAACGACTTTTTTAATAATAGCAAGGGGACGCCTCGGGCGCCGTTCACGTTCAACCAGTTCGGGGGTACCGTTGGAGGTCCCATCGTCATTCCGGGAGTCTACGATGGACGCAGCCGGAGCTTCTTCTTCGGCAATTATGAAGGCTTCCGCCAGCGCCAGGGGATCGCGTTTCTCGAAACAGTCCCGACCCTCCAGCAGCGGCAAGGGGATTTTTCCCGGACCTTCAACCGAAACGGCGAGCTGGTTGGCATCTTCGACCCCCTCACGACGCGCCCGGACCCCGGAGCACCGGGTCGCTTCGTCCGCGATCCATTTCCCGGCAATGTCATCCCGCCAAGCCGGTTCGACGCCGTATCGGCCAACTACGTGAAGCTCCCGCTCTGGGCTGAGCCGAATGTACCGGGAGACCCTCTGACCGCGATCAACAACTTCTCGACCAATGCCGGTTACCCGATCGATCAGGACCAGTTCACCGTCCGGTTCGATCACAATCTAACCTCGAAGCAGCGCGCGTTTATTCGCGCCTCGTACTACAAAATCATCTCGCAGGGGATTGACCCTTTCAAAAACCGAACCACGCTGGTCGATTTTGGAGCGCCACAGGATCACCGCGGGTTGAATCTGTCCATCAACGACGTCTACACCTTCAGCCCCACATTGCTCGCCGAGCTGCGGTATGGTTTCCTGCGCTTCGACTTCACGCGCCTTCCAGCAAGTTTTGGCCAGGACCTGACTGCGCTTGGGTTTCCAGCCAGCCTGAATGCAAGCGTTCCCTACCAGCACATCCCGTGGGTGACCGTGGCAGGAATCCGCGGCCTCGACGCCTCAACCGGCAGCACAATTTTGAGGATTTTTGACACCCACAGCTGGGCGGCAAGCCTCACCAAGATCACCGGCAGACATACAATCAAGGTGGGCACCGATATACGACTTTTCCGGGTGTACGATGTGCAGAGCAACAACGGCAGCGGAAACTTCTCCTTTGACGGCCGATTCACGTCATCGGATCCTTTGCGGGTTACCGAGACTGAGGGAGTCGGCTTCGCCTCCTTCCTGCTCGGCTTCCCCGCCGGCGGCGGTCTCCTTTTCCCGGAACGTCTGGCCGACTCGCGATACTACTATGCGGTCTACCTGCAAGACGACTTCAAGGTGAGCCAGAGACTCACGTTGAATCTCGGCCTCCGCTGGGATCTTGACACTCCGTATACTGAGCGCTACGACCGGCTGACGTTCTTGGACATTTCGGCCCCATCCCCAATCACGGTCCCGGGAGTTCCGCCGCTGGCCGGGGCGTTCAAGTTCGTCAACTCGCCCGAAGAAGAGAGCCGGTTTCAACAGGACGTATACTGGAAGCAGTGGGCACCGCGGTTTGGCTTCGCTTACAGCCTGACCGAGAAGACCGTGCTGCGAGGCGGCTACGGGATTTTCTGGATTCCATTCAATCTGGTCACTCCCAATACTGGATCTAACAATCCGGCGTTTTCGATTAATACGCCCTTCGTGAGCTCGCTCGATGGCGGCTTGACTCCTGCGGACCGGCTCAGCAATCCGTTCCCCAACGGGATCCTACGGCCTCCCGGACGTTCAGTCGACTTCAACCGGGTGATTCTCGGCCAGGGTTTCGGCGCGCTGACGCGCGACGATCACACTGGCTATGTGCAGCAGTGGAATTTCAACGTGCAGCGCGAGCTCCCCGGGAGCTGGTTGCTGGATGCCGCCTATGCGGGAAATCATGCGGCAGGGCTTCCGGTCACGATCCAGCTGAACCAGCTCCCACTCGAGCACATGACCCTCGGAGCGCGGCTGAACGAGCAGGTGCCGAATCCGTTTTTCGGCGTGGTGAACGTCGGAACGCTGAGTCGGCCCACCGTGGCATTCGGCCAGTTGCTTCGTCCTTACCCGCAGTTTGACGGCGTCAGCCTTGGCGGGCGGTACGCCGGCAGCTCTACGTATCACTCGGCTCAGATCAAGGTCGACAAGCGCTTTGCCAAGGGATTTAGTTTTCTAATGTCCTACACGATCGGAAAAGTCATCAGCGATGGCGAAGCGGCAACGGGGTGGCTTGAATTCCAGGGGTCTGGAGGTGGATACCAGAATCATTACAACCGGCGCGCCGAGCGGTCTCTGTCGTCTTTTGACGTTCCGCAGCGGGCCGTCGTCAACTACATCCTCGACCTGCCGTTCGGAACGGGTAAGCCTTTGCTGAACAACCTCGGAACAGCGGGGAGCAAGATCGCATCCGGGTGGCAAGTCAACGGGATCACCACTTTCCAATCTGGAACTCCCTTGTTTCTGTCCACCTCGTCCAATATCACCAATTCGTTCGGAGGAGGCTCGCGGCCGAACCAGGAAGCACGTAGTGCCAAGCTCTCCGGGGACGCGCACAAACGCCTGGACCGCTGGTTTGAGACATCGGCGTTCAGCCAGCCTCCCGCGTTTACGTTTGGCAACAGCAGCCGGATACTCTCAGATGTGCGCGGACATGGGATCAATAACTTCGACATATCCGTGTTCAAGAACACTCGGTTCGGTCCCGAGGAGCGCTACAACGTCCAGTTTCGAGCCGAGTTCTTCAACATCTGGAACCGGGTCAGATTTCGAAAACCAGGAAATACCCTGGGGACGGCGCAATTCGGGGTCATCAACGGACAGGAGAATTTACCGCGTCAAATCCAGTTCGCCCTGAAATTCATTTTTTGAGTTTAACCTCCACCCTTGTGCGCGGGTGGCTGCTCGTCTGGGGACTGGCTCTCGGGCTTGTTGCCTCTACGCAAGACCGCGCGGTTGTGTTCCTCGATGCGAGCAGTGGGGCTGGCATCTCGGCGAGGACGATTTGTGGAGGGCCTGAAAAGCTGTCGATTCTGGAGGTCAATGGAAGCGGCTGCGCTTGGCTCGACTACAACAACGACGGGTGGGTAGATCTCTACATCGTCAACGGCTCTACGATCGGTAATTTAAAGTCGCCGCCAACGGCACCCGAGCGGCCGCGGAACTACCTGTTCAAGAACCTGAAGAATGGAAAGTTTCAGGACGTCGCGCTCGAGGCCGGAGTGCCGGGCAGCGGCTGGGGGATGGGATGTGCGGCCGCGGACTACGACAATGACGGCTTCACCGACCTGTTGGTCACCACCTTCGGGCCTAATATCCTTTACCGGAATAATGGCGACGGCACTTTCTCGGATGTGACAGAAAACGCCGGCGTCGCTGGCGGCGACATCTGGCACACCGGGGCCGCCTTCGGCGATTACGATAATGACGGCTTGCTGGATCTGTACATCACCGGCTACATCGATTTCGATATAGTTCACCCGCCCACGGCCCCGCGTCAGTACTGCCGCTATCGCGGTCTGGATGTCTTCTGCGGGCCGCGCGGTCTGCCGGGCGCGCCGGACGCACTCTACCGCAACAATGGCGACGGTACATTTTCGGACGTGACCCGAAAAGCGAGAATCGAAGACAGGAACCTCTACTACGGCTTTACCGCCGTCTTCGAGGACTTCGATGACGACGGCCGCGCCGATATTTTCGTGGCTAACGACGCCTGCCCGAACTACCTGTACCGTAATCGGGGCGACGGTACTTTCGAGGAAGTGGGACTGTCCGCGGGCGTAGCGTACGATTCCGAAGGGCGAAGGCAATCGAACATGGGGGTAGCGGTTGGCGATTATGATCGGAACGGAACCATGGACATTTTCATCACCGAATTCGCCCAGGATCATTACACGCTGTTCCGGAATCTCGGGCGCGGTCAGTTCGCTGATGTCTCGCTCGAGGCAGGCATTCGACAGGTAACCCACTCCTATCTGGGATGGGGAGTTCTCTTTCTCGACTATAACAACGACGGCCTGCTCGACGTTCTCACGGCCAACGGACATATTTACCCGCAGGTCGACCGCTTCTTCAAAGACGAGCAGTACCGCCAGAGGCTACTCCTGTTCGAGAATAACGGTAAAGGCCAGTTCAGCGAAGTCGGGGTTGAGCGTGGGTTCGGACAGCTCCCGATCAAGTCGAGCCGGGCCGCTGCGGCCGCGGATTTCGACAACGACGGAGATCTGGACGCAGCTATCACGAATATCGACGAAACCACGCTGCTGCTTGAGAATCGCGGTGGCAACCGGAATCACTGGCTCACCGTTAAGACCATCGGCAGGCGTAGCAACCGCGACGGAGTTGGCGCCAGAATCAGGCTGGCTGCAGGCGGGGCGGTGCAGTTTGGCCGGGTGCGCCGCGGAGAAAGCTTTCTTTCCCAGAACGACGGTCGTGTTCACTTCGGACTGGGGGCGGCGACTCGTGTCGAGCGCCTGGAGATCCAGTGGCCGAGCGGCACAAGGGACATCGTCGAGGGGCTTGCGGCCGACCAGCATGTCAGCATCGTCGAAGGAGAAGGCGTCACGCGCGCACCGCGAACGGAGTTGAAATGAAACTTCTGATGGCGATCGCGATGCTTCTCTTTCCGCTCCCGCTCGGCAGAGCCGAGCAACGCGGTGTCGCGGACACCTCCCGCCACTTTCAGGCGGCAAAGCAAGCGCAGAAGGAAGGCAAGTTCGAAGAAGCGATAGTGGGGTATACGGAGGCGCTTCGCTTGAACCCTCAGCTTGCCGAGGCGCACAACAATGTTGCGTTGTGCTACTTCCAACTCGGTAAGTATGAGCAGTCCATCGAGGCCTTTCGCAAAGCGCTCAAGCTCCGGCCGGACCTCAGCGGAGCGAACCTGTTCCTGGGGCTCAGTCTTTTTCGCACTAATCGGGCGCGGGAAGCGATTGCGCCCCTCCAGAACGCGGTGCGCCTGAATCCCCGCGAGCAGCAGGGCTGGCACGCCCTTGGCCTGAGCTACATGACGCTCGGCGAGTCGGACAAGGCCATTCCGGCACTACTCGAATCAGCCCGGCTCGCTCCCCGCGACCCCGAGGCGCTCTATGCGCTTGGCCTGGGCGCCATGAAGCTCTCGATCAGCGCCTTCGAGGAATTGAAGCGAGGCGACCCCGACTCGTTCCGTGTGCACCAGCTCCTGGCGTACACTTATGAGGCTCAGGACGAGCTGGACAGAGCAATCGAGGAATATCACACTGTTCTGCGGTTAAAGCCGGGGCTTCCCGGGATTCACGAGTCAATCGGGCATCTGTACCTGAAAAAACAGGACGAAGAGCGCGCGATCGAACAGTTCCAGCAGGAGCTGAAAGTCGACCCTTACAATGTGTGGGCGAGCCTCGAGCTTGGTCGCGTCTTTATGAAGCGAGGAGCAGTTGACCGCGCGCTCGAGTATCTCGAGGAGACCGTCCGCCATAATCCCGACCTCGTCGAGGCCCACCAAGCGCTGGCGCGAGGGTTCCTCGCGCGCAACAACACCGACAAGGCGATTGCTCATTTCAAAACTGCGATCCGGCTCGACCCCAAACTTGAGTCGGCTCATTACGAGCTCGGACAACTTTACCGGCGGCTGGGGAGGCTTGCTGAAGCGAGCGCGGAGCTCGAAATATTCGAGAAGCTCAAAGCCAAGAAGATGAGCCAGGAGAAAAGCAGCTCCTCACCTCCCTGAACGACAAAAAATTCGTGGCCGCCGCACAGCAAGACCGAGTCAGAAGTCAACGGTACGTGACAAAGAAAAATTCGCCTGGTTCGCGAGGCAATTTAACTCCACTGGGGTCAGTTCGGCAGGCTTCCGAAGGAATCGCCGGGTCACAAGCCACTTCTCCGAGTTGCCGACTACTCGTCCAAGTGAACTGGATTAGTAAACACTACGGTGTTAGGGATGATCGATCGCATGGCTCGACGTATTCCTTAGGTTGCGTCGTCAACGCGCGACCGGAGCTACGTTGCGACTCAATGTCCAAAAACGAAAATTGGCGGGAGAATGCCACCGCGCGGAGATCGCAGCCGAAGGCACGGATCTGACGGATCGCTGGAGGAAGAGGCGGACCCATCTCCTCCGATACGAACAAACTGAGACCGACCCAGCTGGCCATCTCGTGGCCTGCACCGAGACTCTCCTTCGGTTCATCGACTGATGCGATTCCAGTTGCGAACATCCTGGTCCCACTAGCGAACAGTATCTCGCGATTGCTCGGCCCCAGCACATTGATTTCCGGATGGTTCGACAATTGCACTAACAGATCCCGTGCTTACATTCTTCTCCGATCTCCGCTATGCGGTTCGAGCGCTGCGGAAGGCACCGGGTCTGTTGCTGGTCGCCATGCTCTCGCTGGGTCTGGGGATCGGGGTGAATACAACGCTTTTCGGGGTTTTCAACTCTCTGTTCCTTCAGTCACCGACCGCCGGTGGAGCGGGTCAGTTGTTTCGTATCGAATTAGGAGGCAACAATAGAATCTCTTTCCTCAATTACAGCGACCTGCGTGAAGCTCAGGTCTTCGCCGATCTGGCGGCCTGGCAGGGGAGGGAGCTTAACCTGCGCTCCGGCGATGATGTCCAACGGCTGTACGGGGCCGTCGTCTCACAGAGCTTTTTCTCCGATCTTGGGGTTAGGCCGCGGATCGGCCGAACCTTCGCCACCGGTGAAACCGACGTCGCGATCCTGAGCCACCCTCTCTGGGGGCGGACCTTCAACGCGGATCCGAATATTCTGGGTCGCGTCCTTGTCCTCAACGGCCGGCCATTTACCGTGATCGGTGTCCTGGCGGAAAACTACCGGCCCGTCGGCGGCCTGGGGTTGACGCCCCAAGTGTATGTGCCCTTGAGCCAGCCAGTGATTCCGGAATTGACCCGGCGGGAAGCCGCTTCCCTGGAAATATTCGGGCGCCTCAAAGACGGGATGTCCGTAGAACAAGCTCAGGCTGCCGCCGGAGCTGTGGCTGCCGAATTGCAACGCGCGTACCCCGGCCAGAACAAGCACTTTTTGAGCAACCGCGTCCGCCTTTTCACGATGTCCGGGCTGTATTACGTTAGATCTGCCAACGACGTCTTGACGGGCTTCCTTTTTTTCACCTTCCTGCTGGTGGTTGTGGGATTGGTCTTGCTAATTGCCTGCACCAATGTTGCCGGCCTGCTTCTGGCGCGAGCGGCTGAGCGTCGCGGCGAGGTGGCCGTGCGGCTTGCGCTTGGTGCCAGCCGCGGACGCCTGGTTCAGCATCTGCTGGCCGAAAGCGCGGTGCTGGCAACCGTCGGGACTGCCGGGGGCCTGCTGCTCACCCTCTGGCTCGGCGCGCTCCTCCGTAGCCTGGTGACGGAACTGCCGATACCGATCGAGCTGCGCTTGGAGCCCGACTGGCGCCTTGTTCTCCACACCTTGACTGTCGCGGTCCTCACTATGCTGGGCTGCGGTCTCGCCCCGGCCCTCCAGGCATCTCGCGTCGATTTGGTGTCCGCCTTGAAGCAGCAGCCCGCCCGTTTTCTTCAACGCCGGCTGATACTTCGGAATACCCTGGTAGTTGGCCAGGTAGCGGTTTCCGTGGTGCTGCTGATCGCCTCCGGGCTCTTCCTTCGGAGCATGCGTTACGTCAGCAACGTTGACCCCGGCTTCAACATAGATCGTACGGCTGTCGCCGAGGTCTCGTTCGACCAGCAACGCTATTCCAAGGAACAGGGAATACGCTTCTTCGAGCAGGTGATCGAAACGGTGGAGAGGGCACCGGGGGTCATGTCGGCGAGCATTGCTTCAGTGGTCCCGCTGTCGCCTAATCGGGTCGTCACCAACGGGATCCAAGTAGACGGGCGGCCGCCCGGCCCGTCTCCAACCACTTTCGTCAATTCCGTCGGTCCCCGCTACTTCGAAACGTTGGGCATTCCCATCGTTCGTGGCCGGGAATTTCGTTCCAGCGACCGTGACGGGGCTCCTGCCGTGGCCATCGTCAACGAAACATTCGCCAGGCTCTCGTTCCGAGGCCAGGACGCGATCGGCAAGCGAATCCGCTGGCGCGAGAGCGAGTTCTGGGCGGAAATCGTCGGCATCGCTCGTGACAGCAAGTACGGATTCCCGGGTGAGGCCCCCGCAGCCGCCCTCTACCGTCCTTACCAGCAGGTTTACAGCCCACGCCTCACCGTCCACGTGCGCACCGCCGGCCCTCCGGCCTCTGTTCTGAAAACGCTCACCGCCGCAGTAACCGACCTCGACAAAGCCGCCAAGGTGGAAGCCAAGACCATGCAAGAAAGCATGAAAATGGCCTTCCTGCCGAGCCGGATCGGCGCCGCACTGCTGGGTTCGACCGGGATCCTCGGACTCTTGCTCGTGGCCATCGGACTCTACGGTCTCATGTCCAATTTCGTCAACCGAAGCCTGCCAGAGATAGGGATCCGAATGGCCCTGGGCGCCCCTCGCCGATCCGCTCTCTGGTTGGTGCTGGCCGACGGTCTCAGGCTGGTTGGCAGCGGCGTGGTCTTGGGACTTGCCGCCTCCTGGGTACTCACTCCCGTCCTGCGTATGTTTCTCACCGGCGTTAGCACCACCGACCCGCTGACCTTCGCTAGCGTGTCGCTGTTGCTGATCCTGGTGGGCGCCGTGGCGAGCTTCTTGCCGGCTTTCCGCGCGACGCGGGTCGATCCGATACGGGCCCTGCGCTACGAGTAACCCTATCAGGGTCACGGCGCAGCGTCGGGCCGATTGCGGCTGTCAGGTGCTTGAGTCGGAAGACGCTTGGTTCCGTTGGACAAGTCCTGCCTTGTCGCCTAGCGTTTATCAAAACCAAGTCAAATTGACGTATAACGGGCAAACCGTA
>Ga0075421_100011438_pt1 | contig 10991 bp, 7 predicted proteins | sample SoiMetdeltSBSDD5_FD_75292 | JGI IMG/M metagenome (GOLD analysis project Ga0075421, IMG submission 75292) | Bulk soil microbial communities from a Populus tree surrounding site in Tennessee, USA - Soil MetaG P. deltoides SBSDD5 | ecosystem: Environmental > Terrestrial > Soil > Tree plantation...
TAGTCTTCTACACCGACCAGTTTTACTTCCTTGCGGAGATCACGAAGGAAAAGCTCCTTTTGATTTTTAATTACCCAGCCTGAAAGTGTACCTTCGAATGGAACACGGGTTCCATTAAAGCATTCCCCATCATCATAAAAAAATTCAAGATGAATTTCATTATCTTTGACAATACCGATGAGGTACGTATCGGCTTCCAGTGCGTTCTGAATTGCATCAGCCAAAAGTGACATCGTCTGTTCCGTATCCAACGACAGCATTATCTGACGGCTCACCCGGTTGATGGTCTCAAGCCGATAAATATATTGTTGAGTCGTATCTTTGATCAACAAAATGGCTTCCAGGGCAACAAAGGCGATTACAAAAGGCATCAAGTAATCAAGAATATTTTCTATGTTTGTAAGGCTTTGCGTGTGATTTGGCAGACTAATTGCGATGATCCCTATCATGGTCAAGTATGCCTGGTAACGCCCCGAAACTGTCGCGACACTGACGATACTGAAAATAATCATGATATAGAATATTTCATCCAAATGAAACGGGAGTACGTATATTAAAGATCCTAAGCCTATAATACTTATCATGACATATAACCAGCTGATCCACGCATGAACAGCTGTTGACTTCGCGACTAAAAAATTGAAGAGCAAGGTAATGAAAATCCATGCGATCCCGTAGAAAATCAGTGTGGTGTTTCTGGGGTTAGAGAACAGGCCATCTAAAATGATGCCCACCATGAAAACTATCGTGGTGAGCGTCAGCGGCAGAATAAAACGCCGAACTTCAATCAGCGCGAGAGATGCATCTGGTTTTCTATTTTTCATGCATTGGCTTTTCCACTTCTGTAAATTCCTTATAGGGGATCTTCGCCAGCGCATCAACAATCTCAGCATCAAACAGTATGCCTGCCTGCTCCTGCAAATATTGAACTGCATCTTCTGGGGACGATCTTTTGCGGTAACTTCGACTGCTGGTCAGCGCGTCGAACACATCTACCACAGCGAATATGCGCGCCTGAAGGGGGATATCTTTTTCCTTCAAGCCAATGGGATAACCACTGCCATTCCAGCGCTCATGATGGTAGCGGATAACGGGTAGCGTTTCCTGCAGGAATGGTATCCCTTCAACGATGCGTGCGCCGATATCCGGATGGATTCTCATGATCTTCCATTCGTCTTCGGTCAATTTGCCCGGTTTGTGCAGGATGGTGTCACTTATACCGATCTTGCCTATGTCGTGGAGCAGCGCGCCCCTTTCCAATGCCTTGAGTTGGTGGCCACTTAGTCCGATCTCCTCTGCCAGCAAGCAGGCTAAGCGGCTAACGCGCATGCTATGACCTTCTGTTTCACGGTCGCGCGCGTCCAATGCAGACATTAATGCAGTTAAAGTGCGATCATACGTAATTTCCAGTTCCTCATAGGCAGCTTCAATTTGCTTCGCCTGTTGCCGTGATTCTGAAAGGAGAATCGAGCGTTCCAACGCGATTGCAGCTTGATTTGCCAGGGTCTGCAGATTCGCAAAATTTTGACCGCGGATTTCGGGGATGCTCATCCACAGCGCGCCATACGTTCGCCCGCGCGTCAGAAGCGGATAGGAGACAAGTGAGCCGTTATCCACCGGAACAATGATGCTTTGGCCTGTCTGAATTGCCTGATTGATATTCTCCATCGGGTGCTCCCGGCGTGTGTGCAGTCCGTTTGCATCCATTTCCACTTCTGCTTCTATTTGTCCATCACGTGTATGAAGAACGATGCCCGTTTCCCTGGAATTAGTCACTTTGTGCGCAGCCTGGGCAATTAATTCAGCGGCGTTGCTTAACTCCTCCGTTTGGATAACATCCACACTTAGCTGATAGAGCATCGAAGTAATGTTCAATGTGTTGCGCAATTCCTGATAAAGCCATGAACTCTCTATGGCAGCAGCAGCCTGAGAGGAAAGCAGATCAGCAAGTGATTCGTCATTCTCAGAGAAAAAGATACCCTCCTGTTTACCAAAAGCGAGTACGGCCCCAATGCTCAAACGATGTAAGCGAATAGGGATGGCAAGTACACTGCGTAAACCAGCGTGATCAATTTCAAGGTTCTTTGTATTGGAATACTTTCTCGCATCACGTACGCGAAAAGGCTTAACCGCATTTAATGCTGCTTGCATAAGAGGGTCATTGAAGGCATTTGCATCTAACGAAGTAAGCAATCGAGGTGCATCGCCAGCAAATGCAGTGCGCGAGAAATTCCCTTGCTGATCTAGAAGTGTCACAAAAACGAAGCGGGCTTCGAGAGTTTTGCGAGCAATAGACGCCACCTCCTGGACTGCGGCCTGTGGATCCAGGAGGGTAGTGAGAGAAATACCTGCCTGTATTAGTTCGGTCAATCGCTGTTGATAGCCTGAACGATCCCAGGCGCGCATCAATTCAGAAGCAACTCCTTCTGCAATTGCCGCATCCAGGCTGTTGAAGGCGTATAACTTCTCTGAGGAAATTTCTAGCACACCTTTGACCTGTCCTTGGTGAAGGATGGGTACACTGATAATTGAATGGATGATGGTATCGTTATTAATGGAAAGAAAATCAGGGTCTAGCGTCGAATCGTTTACGATCTGGGTTTTTTTGATTCTTTTTGTTCTGCCAAGTAGCCCACTATCCGCCTCCTGTCGATATCCGGACGGGATAATACTCATCAATTTTCCTGCAGATGCAAGAACAACAAACTCCTGTTTGTCAGCTTCGTGCATCATCAGCATAACAAGCGAGCAATTGATAGCTCGTTCGAGGGTGTTTACTGCCAGTTGCGCAGCAACGGGTGGATCAAGCTCTGCTTCCAACTGTTGGCTCAATTCGTTCAGCAAAGTTAGCTGGGATGTGCGATGTTTTTCAGCAACTAATTGCCTAGAAAGCGAATTAATTTGTTCGTTCAACGCATTAATAGTGGCATCAGTATCTGAAATCGATTCGAGGTTTTCGATACGATCAATATTATGTCGATGTAAAGGCTTGGCTGAAACAAAAATTCCATACGCCGTAAGGACAGTGATCGTGCTTGTGAAAACGAATCCAGCCTGCCACACGCGAGAAGAACCCCCTCCGAAAATGAAAAAAAATATGAGGATTGAAAGCAACTGAATAAAAAACAATATTCCATTTAAGTGCCATCCGATAGAATTTTTCAGTGATGTGGAACGCATGGCCAGCATGTATAGGTATATCGAAAGCACAAAAAGCGCCGCTCCAAAAGCGACGCTTCCCCAGGATGGAATGAATTGAGGAAAGAGGCTCGATCTGATTGGCGTTAGCAAAACCCCTTGCGCCAACAAAGATAGAATTGTTGCAGAAATTAGATGTACCTTATGAGGTAACAATGACGACATGGCGATTACTTGGCTGATACAAAACGTGATTGTTGCGCAATTCTACTGCATGACCAGTTCATCATGGCGGGGTTACCTTACAACCTTGAAAGTATTTATCTGATATAATTTTTTGTAACAAGGAAGTGATGCAGGGGCAGTGACCCTTATCCTAACCTAAAGAAGTAACCCTCTATGACAGCATACATAACTCTCGATCAAATCGATCAAGCCGCTGATGCAATCCGCGAACGCAGCTCCTACCGTCCGCGTGTTGGGCTAATTTTAGGCTCTGGGCTGAATGGTCTGGCCGATTCCGTTCAGAAAGCAGACATCATCCCGTATGGTGACCTGCCAAATTGGCCTATTTCGACGGTAGAAGGACATGTGGGTCGTCTTGTGATTGGAGAGTTGGAAGGGCAAATTGTGCTCGTCATGCAAGGTCGTATTCACTTCTATGAAGGCTATGGCATGCCAGCTATCACCTTGCCAGTACGCGTAATGCGGAGACTAGGGCTTGAAATGCTATTTGTAACCAATGCTGCGGGAGGGGTAAACCCAGATTTTGTGCCAGGTGATGTGATGCTGATTACTGATAACCTAAACCTCATGGGGATGACGGGAGCCAATCCTTTGATGGGACCGAACATTGACGAATTGGGTCCACGTTTTCCAGATATGAGCCAAGCATACGATCGCGAATTGATGGGAATCGCGAGGCAGGTTGCGTCTAAAGAAAATATTCAATTGCGCGACGGCGTCTATTGTGGGTTAAGTGGCCCATCTTTTGAGGGACCTGCTGATCTCCGTTTTTTGCGTATGGTGGGAGCCGATGCAGTCGGCATGTCTACAGTGCCTGAGGTCATTGTTGCACGGCATGGTGGTATGCGTGTGCTGGGATTTTCGGGTATTAGCAATAAAGCCAACTTAGATGGCTCGACGGTAACTACGCATGAGGAAGTCATCGAAGCAGGGAAAGTAATTTCTCCAAAAATCGAAAAGATCATTCGCGGTGTGCTGCGCTCCTTGTGAAGTATTATCTGTATGGGTTCCGTTTATCGTTCACTAGCTAACTATGAGTCATTAATTTACATAGCGTTAGTGATTTGGGGATTGTTTGTCTTCAGGAGTATGTACCGAACGTGGCGGGAATGGCGTGATTCGGTCTTCAGCCTTGAACGCGAATTTGCGTTACGAAGGCTGGGTCGTATAGCTGCGATCGCATTGCTAATTCTCGGCCTCGTGTTTACCGAGTTTTTTATTGCCACGTTTGTGGCGCCCTCTCTGCCGGCTTCCGATATTTTGACAACTCCCACGTTGGATCTACTCGCTGCGCCACCGGGAACTTTATCTCCGGAAGATGCGACTCAGGCGGCCCTTTCGCCTGTGACCCAATCTGCTCCCAGTGGAATGAGTGGCTGTGTGCCTGACCAGATTATGATTACTTTTCCACAGCCGGGTGATGTAGTGAACGGAAGTATAGAAATCGCTGGCACGGCCGACGTTCCAAATTTTGGCTTTTATAAATATGAGATTGCTCCGATGGGGACTCAGAGCTGGGCAACCATTTCGGCTGACCGTAATCCGAAAAAAGGTGAAACTCTCGGCACCTGGAATACTGCTTCGCTTACAAACGGAGAATATTTTCTACGCCTTGTGATTACAGATAATGTGGGCGTGTCGCTGGAGCCATGTGTGATAGCGGTGCGTGTAGCGAATCAGTGATTGGAGGAATTTTGACTTCTTTTGAAACCCGCCCGGCAGTCGCAAGTGACCTTCCACGGCTGATATCTGTGGATCATTCCAGCTTAAGCGATTACGTCTGGCAGTTGGAATTGCATCGTGAAACGAGTCAGGTTTCCGCGAACTTCCGTGAAGTGCGACTACCACGTTCGATTGAGGTGAGGTATCCACATGACCCAGCTATCTTAGCAGATGAGTGGATGCGCCGCGATCTAGTATTGGTGGCAATATATGATGGCAGCCCGATTGGCTATCTTTGTGCAATTGAGGAACGAGCCTCCGCAGTGACACGGGTGACAGATATTGTCGTCGCGCCTGCTCAGAGACGAAAAGGTGCCGCGTCGGCGCTTTTAACGGCTGCCCAGGTATGGGCGTCGGAAAGAGGTGTCCACCATATCATTCTGGAAATGCAGTCAAAAAATCAAGGTTGCATCCGTCTGGCCCAAAAATTCGGGTATGACTTCTGCGGGTATAATGACCAGTATTATCCGACCCAAGATGTAGCTTTATTTTTCGGGAGAGCTATAAAATAATTTTGGAAGGTTTGCATGTTTAATGGTTGGCTGGACGGTCTGTTGGTGGGACTTCAAACAATCAATAATATTCTTACAGCCGGTATTGCGATCACGGCGTTTTCTCTTTTCCTATACGCTTTATCCTTTAATTTACGAGATCGAGTTGCGCGCTCCTTTGCAATCATTCTCTTATGTTTGGTAGTTGTTTTTACGACTGAAGCACTCCAAAACAAGACCGTACCTACATGGGGAATAGAACTTCTCCTGCGATTACAGTGGATTGGTATTATCTTTTTACCTCCGGCCTATTTACATCTTTCTGATGCATTACTCGTAACTGCAGGCCGTCCGTCGCGGGGACGCCGGCGACTGGCCGTACGCTTGATGTATGTGCTGTCAGCAGGCTTCTTAATTATGCTCTGGGCAGGATTGCTGGTGGGTGAATTTGTAGCGGATGGCAAACCAGCACCGCATCTGGAGCGGACAGCTTGGACGAATTTCTTCACGGTTTATTATGTTGCGATCATGGTGTGGGCCGGTTACAACTTTGTACGCGCATTTGGACGTATGTTGACTCGCTCGGGCCAGCGCAGGATGCTGTATCTTATGGCAGGGGCAACGGCGCCGGCTCTTGGTTCATACCCGTATCTTTTGTTTGGTTCCAATATTGCCGCGCAGTATCCACTCTTTTTCTGGAGTGCAGCATTCATCATCAATGTGCTTGTTGCAATTCTGGTAATTGTCATGGCGTACGCAGTCGCGTTCTTCGGCGTTTCGTGGCCGGACCGAGTAGTGAAGAGCCGCCTGTTTAAGTGGCTTCTGCGTGGACCAGTGACCGCCTCGCTGGCATTGACAATGATGACTCTCGTCCGCCGCGCGGGTGAGCTGTTCGGCGGCGAGCCATACTCTGGATTTGTCCCGCTTGTAATGGTCACCACCGTTTTATTGTTTGAACATGCAGTGACATTGTTTTCTCCATTGTGGGAAAGAGCCTTGTTTATGGGCCGTGACCGTGGCGAGATTCAACTCCTTCAGAATATTGAAGAAAGATTATTGACGCGTGGCGACCTGCATCAATTCCTCGATACTGTGCTGGCAGCAGTCCGTGACCATTTACAGTCACCCTGTGCATTTGTCGCGGCACTGGATGGAACCGAGTTGTCTCTGAGTGTGGTTGCAGGAAACCGCGCTCTGCTCGAGAAAGAAAACCTGGATGAAGTCCTCCATGTTGTAAGCAGCAACGGAGAAAATGGAAGGCATGAATTCGTTTGGGGAGATTTTTGGATATTACCGCTTCATCAACTCAAAATGAATGGCGACCGCGATGAGCTGCCTTTGTTATTGGGCTTGCTTGGAATTGCCCGTAAAGCGGATCTTCCCATGGATAAGGATCAGCGGGAGGCGGTATGGCTCCTTGCAGACCGCGCGGCACTTGCTTTGGAAGACCGACAGCTGCAGCAACGTGTCTTTCGTTCGTTGGAAGACTTGCAACCTCAAATAGACATGCTTCAACGCATGCGCGCCGTTGGAAGGTATGATTCTCGTGCAAGCCTCTTAACCCAGTCAGTATCTGAAGATTCAGAAATAGTTGAGTGGGTAAAAGATGCGCTGACACATTATTGGGGTGGTCCTAAATTCACGAATAGTCCGTTGATGAAACTGCGGATCGTTCAAATGCTTTCAGAGGAATACGAGGGAAATACATCTAACGCGTTGCGAGCACTATTACGCAAAGCTGTTGACCAGATCAAGCCTGAAGGTGATAGACGATTCACCAGTGAGTGGATTCTTTATAATATTTTGGAGATGAAATTTATTGAGGGACGTAAAGTACGTGAAGTGGCAGGAAGGCTAGCAATGTCTGAAGCCGACTTGTATCGCAAACAACGGGTGGCAGTGGAAGCAGTGGCGCGCGCTATTCTCGATATGGAACAGAATGAAGGAATTCGATAAGGAGGAGATCATGAATCCAAATAACAATGCGGAAAAGAACTTCGAAAGCTCTATGCCAACTCTCGATGAGGGCTGGTGGGAATCTGTGTTGGCGGAGGAGCAAAGGCAGTTTAATCATACGCCCAGAAAAACAAAACTTGCGCCGCCAACAAAAGCCGCAATTCAATCCAACGAAAGCCATAAACCGGCAGAAATCGAAACTTCTAAAAATCCGCTCATGAGCGATCATGAGCACGTAATACCACAGACGCCTGATCGACGTTCCGAACTATTTTACACTCTTCAAAAAGGTGTGCAGCTTAAGGGCACTGTTACCAGTATCACAGACTTTGGTGCTTTTGTTGATCTTGGAGGGTTGGAAGGACTGGTCCATATTTCTGAACTTTCATGGGGGCGTGTGCCGCATCCGAATCAAATCGTTAAACTCGGTGAGGAGATCGAAGTTCAAGTGTTGGAAATTTCCAGAGAGCGCAATCGGGTTGCCCTGAGTCTGAAGCGATTAAGTCCGAATCCATGGGAGAATGCTGAGGCAGAGTTCGCGATAGATACGATTCAATCTGCGGTTGTTTCCAGCGTAATATCCTACGGTGCGTTTGCCCGCTTGAAGCCTGGTATTGAAGGCTTGATTCATGTTTCCAAAATGCCACTGGCTGATGGGCAAACCCCGCGCGACATTCTGAAAGAAGGGCAGGAGATTCATGTGCGTGTGTTATATGTAGATCCTGCTCATCAGCGCATGGGATTAAGGCTGCAAACGAATCCATAATGCCTAAACGCTCCGAACCACAGCAAACATACGAATCAGAAATGCGAGACGACTGGTTGGATCGCCTTGCGCGATTCAATGAACACTTCGGTCGTTTTGTCCGTGATGCGTTGGGGGTACTCCTGATTGCCGCAGCGCTTATGTCATTTCTCGCGTTGGGAGGTTACACCCGAGGCGCTTTATTAACACCCTGGTCTGATCTTTTATCAGAGCAATTTGGATGGGGCTCCTATCTTGTAGTCCTTGCCATTGGATATATCGGATTTGCTTTGCTTCGCCGCGACAGTTTAGCTATCGGATGGGGCCGATTCTTCGCGCTGGAACTCGCCGCGTTATTGACTTTGGGTCTGCTCGCCGCGTTGGGAGGCAATTCCCTCCTGCGAGCGGGAGCGGGTGCAGATGGCGGACTTATTGGCTGGGGCCTCCTCACCTTATTTTGGCGGGCAGGCCGGTTGTGGGGAACACTTCTACTTTTTGTAATGTGGCTTCTATCTCTAGTGACCGGTTTTGGAATTTGGGCAATACTCGAACGGTGGCTATTGAGATTGGCCGAGGAACGACCTTCTGCAGACACCGCGGTTCAGCCTAAAGCTGAGGAAGAAGCGCCAGTTGAAAAACCCAAGCGCGAGCTGCGCAAGAAGACAGCGCCTCCTTTACCTCCCGAATATAGAAAATCGTTGCGCGTTTCGGAGCACCAGGATAAAAAGCCAGCTACACCTCGTGAACGCGACGAACGACTGCCTCCTTTGAGTATATTGCTTGCAGACCAAAACACCCGCCCGGATGAACGGACGATCAACCAGACCGCCGGCATGATCGAAAAAACGCTCGGTGAATTTGGCATTGTTGCAACGGTCATCGGTTTTCGCATTGGCCCTACAGTGACACAGTTCGCTGTGCAGCCCGGCTTTATGAAGCGAGGCGGCAACACAACTGAGGAAGAAGCCCAACAAATCAAAGTACGTGTGGCCCAAATTGCCTCACTGCAAAAGGATTTGGCGCTTGCTCTTTCAGCAGAGCGATTGCGAATTGAAGCGCCCGTGCCTGGCAAACCCTATATTGGAATCGAAGTGCCAAACATGCATACTTCTGTCGTACGCATGCGCTCTATCCTGGAAACCGATGCGTTTCATAGAATCGGCACGCCGTTGGCCATGGGGCTGGGACGTGATGTTTCGGGCCAACCTGTCGTCGCGGATCTTGCACGTATGCCTCATCTTTTAATTGCGGGAGCAACAGGTTCGGGCAAATCGGTATGTATTACCGCGCTTGCAGCCTGTCTTGCAATGAATAATTCGCCCGAAGATTTGCGTATGGTGATGATTGATTCCAAGATGGTTGAATTGTTGCGTTTTAATGGTTTACCTCATCTTTATGGAAAAGTCGAAACCAACGTAGAACGTATCCTTGGAGTATTACGTTGGGTGGTTGTTGAAATGGAGCATCGCTATCGTTTGTTGGAAGCTGATCGCGCGCGCGATCTGGAGATCTATAATCGCCGCGTTTCTCGCAAAAAGGAAGGGAATCCTCTCCCGCGTATCGTGGTCTTGATCGATGAGCTTGCAGATCTCATGATGTCTGCACCTGATCAAACAGAACATAATCTCGTCCGTCTTGCGCAGATGGCGCGGGCAACGGGTATTCATTTGATCGTCGCGACGCAACGCCCCTCCACCGATGTGGTAACGGGTTTGATCAAAGCAAACTTCCCATCCCGTTTGGCGTTTGCTGTTGCCTCTGGCGTGGATAGTCGGGTGATCCTTGATACCACGGGAGCTGAAAGTTTGTTGGGGCGCGGTGATCTGCTCTTCCTTAACCCTGAGGTTGGCAACCCCATTCGCGCGCAAGGCGTGATGATCACGGATATGGAAATTGAACGGCTTGTCTCGCACTGGCAGAAATCTGTTGAGGTGGATAATGCCGCGCCGCCCTGGGAGAAGTTACTCGCCGAACCAGATGAAAACGAGGATGAAGGTCTCATTGAGCAGGCAGTTTCGATTGTTCGCCAAAGTCAACGCGCTTCCGCTTCGTTATTGCAGAGACGATTGAGAATAGGATATCCCCGGGCCGCACGGCTGCTAGATCAATTGGAGGAGATGGGGGTTGTTGGTCCATCTCAGGGCGGGGGAAAAGAACGGGATGTTTTGGTTAGCCCAACGGATGAAGAGGGCGATAAATAATAAGTCAATTACAGATTGAAGAAATCACTTCGTAAGCTATTTTGCTGTTATCATTGCCCAGTTCTAAGGATAGAGGCATTTAATGGTAAAAACAGCCAGTGAAAAAACTTCCAGAAAAACATTTAGCGATTATCTGCGCCTATGGTTCAAGTGGGTGCTAGACCCAATTGGCGGATTCTTAATCCGCTTAGGGTTAACCCCCAACATGGTGACCATTTTGGGACTGATTGGTAACACCATTGGTGCTTATTATCTTTCACGAGGAGATATGTTGACCGGTGGTTTGCTCGTCTTAATCATGACTCCCATCGATGCATTGGATGGAACGATGGCTCGCTTGCGCGGGGAACCCAGTGATTTCGGTGCCTATGTCGATTCGGTCAGTGACCGCTACTCTGAATTGATTATTTATGCTGGTCTCTTATATCATTTTCTGAAATTAGGTGAGCCGCTGGGTGGTTTGCTTGTCTTCGGCGCGGCCTCTGGCTCAGT
>Ga0075421_100011439_pt1 | contig 10990 bp, 4 predicted proteins | sample SoiMetdeltSBSDD5_FD_75292 | JGI IMG/M metagenome (GOLD analysis project Ga0075421, IMG submission 75292) | Bulk soil microbial communities from a Populus tree surrounding site in Tennessee, USA - Soil MetaG P. deltoides SBSDD5 | ecosystem: Environmental > Terrestrial > Soil > Tree plantation...
GGAGTGCGGCACCTGATGCACCCACGGTCCCATCCAGAGTTTCTTCGGCACTTTCAACTCGGTGTAAAGACGAAGCATTGGGTTTGGATATCCATCGCGCCAGCCTCCAATAAGAAACACCGGGCACTGAATGCGCTCATAGCCGGGGCGGACGGAACCATTGCGCCAGTAGGGACCGTCGACCTGATGCTTCATCCATTTCAACAAATACGGCTCGTTCTGTTCCAAGCGTTGCTTCCAAAGCTCGGCCCACCCGGGTCCAGCCAGTTCCGGCAGAGGCGGTAACGCATTCATTGCAACCATCCAACCGCCGTAGCTAGCGACGTCGTAATACAAGCGCATGTTTCCGCCGGGAGTGTAGTGGCAATCGTCGGTGTAGCGATCGTCAGTGGCGTAAAACGGAACGATGGCTTTCAAATGGGGAGGACGATGAAGGGCGACCTGCAGGGCGGTGAATCCGCTGTAAGAAACGCCGTACATGCCGACGTTCCCATTGGACCAAGGTTGCTGCGCAATCCATTCAATGGCGTCGTACCCGTCCTGCTGCTCCTGGGGCAGGTACTCGTCCGTGTTGGTGCCCTCTGAAGAGCCGGTACCTCGTGCGTCAAGACGAATCGAGATGAATCCACGCTCAGCAAAGTAGTAGTGCTCTCCAACGCCTCCACGGCCCACATCATCCTTTCGATAGGGGTGGTACATCACGATCGCGGGAAAACGACCGTCGGCATCTGGACGAATGAGATCAGCCGAAAGCCGTTTGCCATCCCGCATTGGTATCATCACCGCCCGCTCGATTCGGACCTTGTACGTCGGTTTCAAAACGACTGGGGCTGCCTCCATGAGAATCTCCATCCTTCCGAGCCACAGAACAGTTAAGACGATGAGCAAGTCGACCTTCCGCATGTTGCAGGTTTTCATGACGAGAATCCTCTGGAGCCCCACTAAGGGGAAGCTGTTTGGGCCGAGATAGTGTCCAGGTATGAATCTGACTCAGCGATATTCTCACGTCAAGATAAGCGAGTCAAGAGCGCTGAAAACTTTTGACTTGTTTTCAGCAAAGAGACTGGTAAGCAAAGCTCAGGTACCTGGGTAAAGCGACGTGCCTGAGCGCAGTCAGCGCTGAAACCGTTTGGGCAAGGGATAGCCGGTTTACGCTTCCGGCGCCGTTCCGTAATCTTTGATCTTCAAAAGTTCTCCGCCTCGCAAGGCGGACTTGTGGGCAATGATGCCTGGGAGAGTGTAAGCAACGGCCTCCCAGATATTCACGGCGGGTTGACGGTCTCCGACGATCGCGCTAACGAATTCATGGGTGATGAACGTGTGCGACCCACCGTGACCACTCTCAATGCGCAGCGACTCGGGCAGTTTTTCCATGAATTTGGGTTGAGCGTACGCTTCGCTTTTGATGTCGCCCTGATAAAGGCCGTAGCGGCTGCCTGGCTTCTCCTGTTGCGTGATGAGAGTATTCGGTGAGCCTTCGGGACGTTCCATGATGTAAGACATGCGATCTCCGTAAAACAGGCCACGTTCAGTGCCGGCGGCGGCAATGTGCCAGGCAATCGAGATACGCGAAGCATGGCCCCGCGAAGTCTTGAACAACGCCACGGTGTTCCAGAAGGGATTGTTGTTGTAGTAGTTCTTCTTCAGGCTTTCATGGCCATCCCCCCAGCCATGGGCTACCACTTCGACAAGCCGCTCACCTGTCACGGGCACAACCATGCCTGTGCAATGGGTTGGGTACAGCATCGGTGGATACCCGTGAGACCAGGTAGGCACTCCCCGGTCATATTTCTTAGCCTGCTCGCTCGTTCCAAGATGACACGACTGGCAGTCAAATCCATCGCCGTAGTAGTACTCCAAGCTTCCTGCGTGGTGGTACTCAGCTTCTGAATAGAAAATCGTTCCAAGCTTTCCTTGTCGACTCAATTCCATACAGGTCTGAGTCTCAGGACGGAAATAGCTGGTTTCTGCCATCATGTATTTCAACCCCGTCCGCTTTACCACCTCAATGAGTCTTTCGAGTTCTTCTTCCGTCATGCCAGCGGGCACAGCGCTGATGAGATGCTTTCCGGCGTTCATGGCTTCAATCGCCATAGGAGCATGGAAAGGGGCAGGCGTGAATAGAGCCACTGCCTCCAAACCGGAGTGCTTCAGAAATTCCCGATAGTCCTTGTAGGCCGTTTCGCAGCGGTAAACCTTCTTCAGCCGCTCCAGCCGGTCATTCCTGAGTTCACAAACGGCTATGACTTGGCAATTCGGGTGAAGATGCCACTGAAAGGAAGCGCCAAATCCGCCTCCCACGACGCCAATCTTTACGGTCTTGGTCGAAGCGCGCGAGCCCGCCGAGAAGGTACCAGCAGCCAACACCGACGGGGCGGTTGACAACGCCAGAGCAGACGCGCCGGTACTACTGAGAAACTGCCTGCGAGACAAACGGTTTCGCAACTGCTTTGAAGCCATGATCGAAACTCCTTTTCGTTGTGATGATGACTGAGTAGGGGCGTTGCGCTTCTGAACACGCCGCTGGGAGCGGCGGCTGAGATGGTGCGTCCAGAAGCGACGCACCTTACCCATGCGGCTATGCAGCCGCTACCTTGCTCCACCGCAATGCTTACGCAAATCGTCAATCGCCATGGCCATCATATTGAGTGTGTCCACGGTTTTCGGGCCAGCGACCGCTCTGTTCTGGTTGATGCGTTGCTCGATGCCGGTGATTTGGGCTCTGAGCTCCTCGCCCAGTGGTTTGCAGCCGAGGTAGTCCCAGGCTTTTGCGGCGTTGATTCCCCAAACGCCTTCCGACGCTTTTCGGATGAGTTCCCTTAAGTCCCACAGGTCCGCCCCCAGGCCTACCGGGGCTTCCACGCCGAAGAACCGTCCCTGGAGCCGCTGCCTGAGAGTGACTTCAGTCAACAAAGGATCCCAGATCAACTCGCGATGAACGAAGTGGGTGACTACATAAGGGAGAGCGTCTGTCGGCAGCGGAATCGTTTTGTAGACCGAGCCGGAGGAAAAGCCCGGAGAAAATGTGGAGATACATCCATGCCAGCCCTCCCTTCCCATTCGGCTGATGTCGGAAACCATTTCCGCCAGCGGTTTGCGGTCATGGTAGCGCCACCCCAGCAGTCGTTGTGAGAAGGAAGCAGCCGGTAGCGGCTTTCCCTCAGCCCCGGGAAACTCCCAACTATCTCGGGCTTCCATCCATTCCAAGCGTGGATCGCGCATCTGGCGTATCGTTTCGTAGTAGGCCGGATCCTTGCGATGAGGGGTATAACCGATTGTATAGGCCAGCCGGGCGTGAGGATGATCGCGCCAGACCTCCTGCATGATTTCATGAACCAGAGTTAGCTGGGCTTGGCCAAAGCGTCTGCTGCCCAACGTGTCCACAGGCTGATCGCAAACCGGGCACCGGCATCCGCCCATCTCGTCGGCTGATTCGATAAACAGCCCATCGGCCTCCGGCAGACCATCGAACATCTCCTTGTAATACTGAATCAGCGACTGGCGAACCTTGGCATTGGAAGGACAGAGCGATTCGTCCGACTGATCTACCCCCGCGTCTCCAATACTCCGCACCTTAAAGGTCTCCGGTTCGAGATGCGTGAGGAATAGTGTGCCTACCCATCCGCCCAGTGCTCCTCCCAGATAGAACTTCAGGTCACGGGCGTGCGCCTCGCGGATGAGCTGGCGCTGCTCCTCGAGCGTCGCGATTCGCGACTCCTTAGTCGAATCGTAGGTGATACCCTTCAAGACATCGGCAACCTTGTACGTTTGAGGAAACCTCGCACTGGGAAAATGACCGGACAGCCAGAAATAGACCCGGTCCATGCCATCGCGGGCGAAGCTATCGAAAACGAGTTTGAAGTCTGAGACGCTGTATTCATCTTCGTTACCCCAGATCGTCAACAGGTAAACGGGCCTTCCGCCCATTTGCGGGGAACGGACGACCGTCTTGGCCGCCAGGTAGAGATCGCTCTTCGTTCCGTCAATCAAGAAGTCTCTCACGTAAACCGCGCCGTTGAACACGCCTCTCGCGGTGCGACTCACGACGAGCATTCCCGTAAAGTCCTCGGATTCAACTGGCGCGCAGACAAAACCATGGTCGTGCAGAAAGGCAGCTTGCTGAGCTACTGGGTTGGATTGCGCCAAACGGGGAAGAACTCGCCGAAGGTTGTCTAAAGTTGTCAAGACAATTAGCCTTCCGCGGGGCAGGGAAGCTGCCTCTCTCAGCGACCGAGGGCCGTGTAACTCCCGACCTGTCCAGCTCCTGACGGCTTTCTGGAGGTGTTGCCCAGCTTGCGCCAGCAGGAAGTTGGGTTCGTCCCTTTCGAGGATGACAATCGACATGGCTGGGCTGCCTTTCTGAACGATAGCCCATTTTCGATCCTCTTGAGCGTGGACAGGGACCAGAGCGGACAGCGTGAATGCCATCAGAAGAACTCGTTTCATCGGGACGGATTCTCCAAAAGTGATCTGAACCCGGTGGGTCGTGTATCCTGGGACTACTACTCTCAATCCGGTCTCCTCAGATTGACTCGCGAGTGTAGTCACTTCGGTCAGGTGTCTTGACGGCGATGAGGCTGGCACTATAGCACAGGGGTGGTTGAAATGAAAATCTTTGACATATATCTGAAAAATATTCTTGACACTTTTAGAAGCCCTTGATAAAAAAGTTTTCGCTTATCCAACTTGAAAAAGCGAATTGACCTCGAAACCCAGGCAATGGCTTTCGATGTGAGAGACCCGTAGATTCTGCCTCTGACTTGTTAAAGAGGGCCAGGGAATGTTCAGACCGTCCTGGGACTTTTCGAAGCGGATTGAATTCGGCAAGGATGGTCTATTCGAACCACGGTCTATGGAGGTGACAACCCGTCAAGGAGGGGGAACGATATGTCTAGCTTTCGAAATCAGACTTTTTTGTTTCTAAGCTGCGTCGTCTGGCTTCTTGGGGCCTCGAGCGTTCAGGCGCAGTTGAATCGAGGAGTCCTCGAGGGGATCGTCACGGATCCGCAGGGCGCAGTCGTTCCCAACGTGACTGTCACCTTAACGAATGTCGACACCAATGTTTCGACTCCGACAAAAAGCAATAGCGCTGGTTCCTTCAGGGTGCAAGATCTTGTGGCGGGAAAATACAAAGCTCGGTTCGAGGTGTCGGGCTTTTCGACCCTCGAACTGACGGATGTCGAGGTGCCAGCCGGCAAGGTCACCCGCTTGGACACCCAGATGAAACTCGGTGAGACAACTCAACTGGTGGAAGTCACGGCGGAAGTTCCGCTGGTTGAAACGGCACCCACTAATTTCAGCACAACCCTGGAAACAAGAACTATCGAGGAAGTTCCCCTGGCGGGACGCGATCTGCAGCAACTGGTCTTTCTCGTTCCCGGAGTCAACAATGTTGGGGGCCCTCCGGGCAGCAACTTTGGTTTCAATAGCCAGTTCGGGACCTTCCCGGATCCAACGAACACCCTGGGCTCCAACCTCTCTGTTAACGGCAGTCAGGCGGGCGCCAACGCCTGGTATCTGGATGGGAACCTGAACCTCTCGAGCAACGCCGAAAATATTGCCGTCAATCCATCGCCGGACGCCGTTCAAGAATTTCAAGTCATCAGCAACGCGTTTGCAGCAGAGTACAGCCGAACGGGTGGAGGGGTGTTCAACGTTGTTCTCAAATCCGGAACCAACAACTTCCACGGGAATCTCTACGGCTTCCATCGCAACGATGCTTTCAACGCCCGCAATCCCTTCACGTCGATCGACGGGGAGGGGAAGGTCATCGAGGATCGGGCGTTGCGCTACACTAACTTTGGCGGAACTGTGGGCGGGCCCGTACACATTCCTGGACTTTATGACGGCAAAAACAAAACCCACTTCTTCTTCTCCTGGGACACTCAGATTCTGCGGCTCCTAGATCAGGGCCAGTTCACCGTCCCGACCGCAAGGATGCGTCAGGGCGACTTTAGTGAGGATCCTCTCGCGTCGCAGTACGGAATCTGGGATGCCTATAGCACTACCGGAGCCAACGCAGCCGGGTTGTTCGAGCGCCGGGCTTTTGGAACTCCGGTCGCGGGCAACCCGTTTGGGGCGAACGGCTGCCTGGCTTCGGCTGTGGCTGCAGGCAGAGATGGCGGCTTCAACACGTGCAACTTTGCGACCAGCATTCCCACCGACCGTCTGAGTCCCAACGCACGGTTCTTCACTGACTCATACCCGCTTCCAAACTCAACCGACCCGTTTGGCAGTTGCCCGCCCAGTGCTGACGGTTTCTCCATCTGTAATAACTTCCGAGGCCCTGTCGGCGACGAACAGAAGCCGCACAACATGTCGATCAAGATTGATCACCAGGTGAGCGAGAAGAACAAGTTCTTCTTTGAGTATCTGTATAGCCCGGTGAGCTACAAAGCTTACGCTGTTCCGTGGAAGGGGCCTGCCTTCAACTTTGTTGGTAGCGGCTCGCAGGTGCCTTTGAACGTGCGCAATCGTATCTTTGGTCTTGGCAACACCTACAGCTTCAGTCCTACCCTCATCAACGAGTTCCGCTACAATTTCAGCCGCCAGTTTCTCACGACGACCAGCGGTGTCGAGAGCTACTTGAACGAGTTTGCAGCTCAAGACCAAGTGAACGCCCAGCTGGACCCGATTCGCATTCCCAAGACGAAGTTCTATCCCTCACCCAGTTTCTCGGTCAGTGTGCCCGGTGGTTATGGCCTCAGTTTCGGTCCCCCCGCGTGGGTGGAGATGGATCAGCCAACGGAAGCCCACACCATCATGGATAATCTGACTAAAATCGTGGGAAAGCACACGTTCAAGACGGGATTTGTTTTCCGTCTTGAGCACGCCACCTGGGACAGCACCACTCCTACCGGACTACAGTTCAATGGCACGCTAAGTTCCGATCCAATTTCCGGCTTGGGAGGCGGAGCCGGTCTGGCGCAGTTCCTGCAAGGCGCCACGGGCAACGGGGATGGTAACTACACTGGCCTGTGGCCAGGACTTTACATTCGTTGGCGTTACTGGGGTGGCTATTTTCAGGATGACTTCCGCATCACCCCAAGCTTCAGCGTGCACCTCGGCTTGCGCTGGGACCTCTATGAGTGGATGAGAGGGCGCAATGAGCCCATGGGCCGATTCTGCCAGGAGTGCATCAACCCGCTCACGGGTCTCCGGGGACAGGTTCTTTATGAAGGTGATCCTGGATTCCCTCTGGGAGCCAACTATTGGCCTTCCAACAAGAATAACTTCACCCCGCGGATCAATTTCTCCTGGTCGCCGTTTGGCAATCAGAAAACCGTGATTCGCGGCGGTTACAACATGATGACCAGCAATGCGATCAACGCCAACAATTTCCCGGGACAGTGGACGATGCCTGGTTGGCAGCAGGGTTTCAACTGGACGCGAAGTGCCAATCCATCGACCTGCGATGACTTTTCGGACCAATGTTTCGCCTGGTCGCTTGATGATACCTCGACAGACAAGGGCTCTTTGACGTTCCCGGTAACTAATACCCAGTATCCCGCTCAGCGAAGAGATCCGCTGCTGGGCGAAGGACTCTCCTATGCCGAAAGGCCATCCCACGATCCGCTGGTCCAGATGTGGGGGCTTGAGGTTGAGCGTGAGTTGCCGGCCAACCTAGCCATCAGCGTCGGTTACGTGGGCAACCGCGGGACTCATCTTTTTGGCGAGCCGTTCCGAGCCCTTTCCTATGTGCCTACAGCAATCCGACAGCAATACCGGACGGCCATCAATGCCCAGATTCCGATCACGGATGTATACTCAGGCCAGACGGCGGCGAAGTTGGAGGAAGTCTACGACAGCGCAACTTTGGCGAGAAGCACGTTGCTGCGAACCTATCCATTTTTTCCGGCAGTCTCTGCCAAGCAATACGATGGAACCAGCATCTACCACGGCATGAATGTGCGCCTTCAAAAGAGGTTTTCTCATGGGTTGCACTTCATCGGGGCGTACACGTGGTCTAAGAAGATTACAAATGCCAGCACGGCCAACCTGGCTCAGTTCACCGTAAACCCGGTAGCCTACGCTCGGGCTGGCGGAGTAGGCGGACGTGCCGGTCAACGCGGCTTGGGTGCCAATGGTGATTATCAGGATTCCGATAACCGGGCCGATCGCATCATTGCCATCGACGACATTCCCCACATGTTCAACCTGGCCGGGACCTATGAGTTGCCCTTCGGGCGCAACAAGCCGTTCCTGAACAACAATAGGGCCTTGAATGCCATCTTCGGAGGATGGAAGATGAGTGGAACTTTCAACGCTCAGGGTGGTCTCCCACTGACGGTTACCTGCCCCAGTAATCGTCTGACCAGCCGTTGTAATCTGATTGGAGACCCCCAGTTCTCAGGTGACCGCACGAAGGCTCAACGGATCAGCCAATGGCTGAACCCCGCTGCTTTCGAGCCTGCGTTTGGAGGTGATGAGTCGTTCTGGGCAAACCCGATTGCGAACGACGATCGAAACTGGCGATTTGGCAATGCGGGCCCAAGGCTGCCGGGCGGCCGCTCGCCGGGTTTCTGGAACTTGGATGCGGCTCTCTTTAAGCAGTTCCGGTTTTCCGAGAGCAGTTACCTCGAGTTCCGCTGGGAGGTCTTCAACGCTCTAAATCACCAGAACTTGGGACTTCCGAACACAAGTTGGTGCCTGCCTCCCGGCCCAAATGGAGAGACGAATTCCGTTCGCCAAAGCGGATGTTCCTTTGGACAGATCACGAACGTTCAAACCGACCCGCGTGCCATGCAGTTCGGGATGAAGTTTTACTGGTGAGCTCAATGCCACATGAGGCAGAGGCGGAAACGAAAGTCTTCCGCCTCTGCCTATCGCGCCGATCGCTCGCGGTTCGTTTTTTGCTGATCTCATCACTGCCACAACCCTCCTCCCCTTCTCTGTTTACGCGGCGACAAGCTCTGTCTCACGGCTGAATCGGGCCAGGGCATTGCAGGACCCATAAACCTTGTTCGAATATTCGTGGGAGCCTTGTGCTAATTCGGAAAAACATGGGACTCATTCAAGGTTGCGAGAACCCGCATCGAGCTCACGGATTCCTCCTGTCGGCTGCGCTTGCTTTCATTCTCATAGTTGGGCTGAATCCTCCTGCAACACATGTTCTCCTTGCCGAGGAGGCCAACTCTGGCCCAGGCACGGCTTCTGGCGCTGGCGTCACTCTGTTTGCCGAAAGGGTTCGTCCAGTCCTGCTGGCTCACTGCCTGATGTGCCACAACAAAGAACTCAAGCAGGCAGGTTTGGATATTACCACTCGCGAATCGCTGCTGAAGGGGGGGGACAATGGCCCAGTCGTTGTTCCAGGAAACGCCGCTGCGAGTCTGCTGTACAAAAAGGTGCGGCATGAGCACGAACCGGGGATGCCCTACAAAATGGCGAAGCTTCCCGAGGAAGTTGTTGCTCAGATCGGAGAATGGATCAACTCGGGAGCGCCTTATGATGGGCCACTGGAGCTGAGGAACAATGTAGCCAGGGTGAAGCTGCCTAGCAGCGACCACTGGGCCTACCAACCTCCGAATCGGCCTGCGATTCCTCATTTCAAAATGACGGGGAAGGGGAATGTAAAGCCCCGGTTACAGGGGGCAAGAGCACCCCGGTGGAGCGGGCGCTCCGCGCACGCTGGACGAACGCGCGACGGAGAGGGCGTTCCACCACTGGTAACTGACGGATTACAAGGCAATCCGATCGATGCGTTCCTGGGAGCTGAGCAAGAGAAACGCGGGCTCAAGCCTCTGGTGCCGGCCGACAAGCGCACATTGCTGCGCCGCGTCTCCCTTGATCTGATTGGTCTGCCTCCGACTGCAGAGCAGGTGCGCGCTTTCTTGAACGATTCATCAAAGGCAGCCTATGACAAGGTCGTCGATAGTCTATTGGCCAGCCCTCGATACGGCGAACGTTGGGGGCGGCACTGGATGGATGTCTGGCGCTACAGTGACTGGTATGGACGCCGCAATGTGAATCAGGTTTTTAATAGCCAGCGGCATCTCTGGCGTTGGCGTGACTGGATCATCGAATCGCTCAACCAGGACAAAGGTTACGATCGGATGGTTCTGGAGATGCTGGCAGGAGATGAAGTAGCCCCGTCCGATCCTGAGACTCTGCGAGCCACGGGTTATTTGGCTCGCAACTACGTCTATGACCGGCAACTCTGGCTACAGGACACGGTCGATCATGCTGCGATGGCCTTTCTTGGTATCACTCTCAAGTGTGCCCGCTGCCACGACCATAAGTACGACCCCATCTCGCAACAGGACTATTATCGCGTTCGAGCCTTCTTCGAGCCCTACGACGTTAGGATCGATCCACTGCCCGGTAACACGGATCCGGAGGAGCATGGTGTAGCCAGAGTCTTTGATGCTAACTTGGACGCCGTGACCTACCGCTTGATTCGGGGTGACGAGAAGAATCCGGATAAGGATAACCCTCTGTCGCCCGGCGTGCCCGGAGTGTTAAATCGCAACCCAATCGAGATTCAACCCGTACAGCTTGCTCTGGAGGCCCACTACCCTGCGTCAAAGACTTTTTTTCAGCAGGACTTGGTCGACGAAGCCAAGAAGGACGTTGAAAGAGCGGAGATCGCGATGGAACGGGCCCGGAAGGCCCTGGATCGGGCCCAGAAGCGAGCTGCGCAGGTTTCCAGTTCATCGTCCAGCGGAGAGGCGTCATCCAGGCACCTGTCTGACTCAGCGGCTGAAACCCCATTTGACAAAGAAATCGGGCCGCTCTTCCAGCGGAGCTGTTTTCCTTGTCACGACTCGACGAACAAGCAAAGCGGCCTTGATCTCACCAGCGAGACGGCGATTCTCAAGGGTGCCAACAGCAGCGGGATGGTCGTCATTCCCGGCAACAGTCACGAGAGTCCTCTGGTTCACTATCTGCGCGGCGAAAGGAAACCCCGCATGCCATTAGATGCGACTCCCATTACCGAGGCGCAGCTCGGTGTGATCCAGAGATGGATCGACCAGCTTCCGGAGGAAGAACC
>Ga0075421_100011445_pt1 | contig 10988 bp, 11 predicted proteins | sample SoiMetdeltSBSDD5_FD_75292 | JGI IMG/M metagenome (GOLD analysis project Ga0075421, IMG submission 75292) | Bulk soil microbial communities from a Populus tree surrounding site in Tennessee, USA - Soil MetaG P. deltoides SBSDD5 | ecosystem: Environmental > Terrestrial > Soil > Tree plantation...
GATGCCGACGTCGGGTGTGCTCCTGGAGTTGCATCGCGGGCTTCGCAGCGAGGAGTAAACGTTCCGGTCGCTCCCCTCGGGAAGGGTGAGCCTGGCGGAGAGGGGGACTGTCTCCGCCACGTTCCAGAGCATTTGTAGGCATCCGCGCAGCACTGAATTTTAGCTGTGCCGTCAAGGCTCCATCGTTTGCGAACGTTGGCAGGACTCCGCCGCAATGGGTAGGCCCGTTCTGGGCGCGCGCGTACAAGCGAGGGAGTCGCCAATGCCTGCAGAGAACGACCAGATTACGACCAAAACTGTTCCGGACCGGAACAGTTTGCGCCGGCGCTATGGTTCCGACCCGGAACAATACTCACAGCCGGCGCCAGAGCATCGACCGCCACTGAACGCCCGCAAGGTGGCGACGCGGTTCCCATGCGGAGCCCAGTTGTGGACCGGCGAGCGCCCTCCCTACATCGTGAGGCATGGTCACCTTCCGCGCCGATACCTGCGAGAAGTGCAAGAACGCCAGCCCGGTTGGCTTCCGCACCGAGCCAGAGGCGGCATGGAAGACCGTGGTGCTCAACCGCTGGCGCCGGCTGTGCCCCGGTTGCTTCGATGTCGAGGCCGAGAAGGCGGGCGTGCGGTACAGCTTCATCGACCTGGACGGGATGAGCTGGTCAGAGCGGCCGGTGCCGAAGGCGTCGCGGTCGAAGGGACGACGATGAATGTCGCAGGCTACTGATTTGAGTTGCGAGCGAATTCGCGCAGCTCCGCCAGTTCGCTCTGAGAAAGGTCCCCGAATTTGAAGGGCCGAGCGTAGTCGGCAAGGCAGTTCTTGTGAACCCAGGCGGCCGGCGCAGCGTCCGGCATGCCGGCTGTTGCCTCCAAGTAGAGGGGATCGCCATTCTCGGCGGTCACTGGGTCGTAGCAACAGATGCAAAGCTGTTCGGCCATTGGTCTCAACCTCCGTTGTGAGGTTCACGGTGACCCGGCAAACCGCTATGCGCTATTGCGCCAGGGCAACATTCACAGCGTTGGTGGGCACGACTGTCAGATAGAGGACGTGCGCCGTTAACGGCTACTGCCTGCCCCGGCAGGCCCCCGCGGCTTGTAGATCGGCCGCTCGCATGGACCGCCACCGCACCAGCGCCGCGTCGGCGGGCCGCCGTCGCACTGCCACAGGCCACGCCGGGTGGTCTTCGGCTCGTCTTCCAGGCCCGCGTAGTGTCCGCCTGAGTAGCCGGGAAAATCTGTCGCCCACCCCGAGCGGACCATGCACGTGGCGATGTCATCCTTGTTGTCATCCCGCCAGCATTCGGCAACGAACCGCGGTCGCGCAAAGCGGGGCTCTACCTTCTGCACGCGGCATGTCACCTTCGTTCCTCGCAGGCACTCCGTGAGCTGTGCGTGGGACCCCCACGTTGGCTGCCATTTCTGGCCGCTGGTGATGCACCGAGCCCGCCATTCCGGCGTGTCGATGCCCCAAATGGTGATGCGATCGTAGCGGATGCGGAACGTGTTGCCGTCCACCATCGTGGTGGCCTCGCCAGTGATCACGCCGCCGACCTGCTGCTGGGCGTGCGCGCTTGCGCAGAAGATGAGGGTGCAAACAACCGCAACTCGCATGGGGCGCCCCTTTTGAAAAAAGTCGAAACTAGCAGAGGCCGCCAGAAGCTACCAAGCGACGCTTGGCTGCGACCCGGCAGAGCGACGTGAGACGTCCTCGCATCGTGGCACGCCGGCTATGTAGAAGGCGCAAGACAGGGAGGCGCCCAGGACGTGTGCAACAATATCCGCCACCACGGCGGCGAGGCAGACAACTGGTCAGATTGGTGTGGCGTCGGCAGCGTCGCGTTCTCGCGGGGCTTCATGCTGGGCGATCCGGCTGGCCGCCCAGCACACGTGGCGGCACAACGAGCCCCGCCGCATCGGCGCGAAGCGGGCGCAGTAGCACCCGACCACGGAGGCTGCTGCGATCGGCGGCTTCGTTCACTTTCGGCTCGTCCATGTGGCGGGCCGTTTTTGTTTTCCGAGCACTACCTTAGTAAGGGCTCGGCCCACGTCAGCCAGCCAAACCAACGTTAGGCGATCCCGGCCGCTTCCGTTAAAGTACCGCATCGGAGGCATCCGCTCGTCAGGCGCCGCCGACTGAGAGTGCCCACAATCTGCTCCCGCCTGTTCTACCAGAAAGGCAGGGAGCTATGCGTTACCCCCATTTCACGGGTCTGATCGCCAAGCACATATCCAGCATTGTGCTTCTTGCGGCACTGGTTCTTGCTGGCATCTCTTCTGTGCTGCTGCAGTAGCGATGGCGCCCGGTGCCATGCACGTGACTCCCACCGACAATGGCGACTGGTGGTGCGTCAGCCTCATGAACGGCGCCCGCCTCGAACGGCTGGGCATGGTCTGCGCTCACGGCTACGAAAGCGCGATCTACCGGGCCATGGAGAAATTCCACCTTGAGGATCGACATCAGCGCCGGCTGATCGTGTGGCGCGAAAGGTGACGTCGGCACTCCCCAATGCCTGGCCGGTCTCCTGGTAAGCTTCAATCCCTCGGCGGTCTCATCTCACCGGGCGGGTGCACGCGTGGACCACGGCATCCGTAGTCCGGTGCGAAGGGGCGCCTCTACCCCGCGTTGAGGCGCCCCCACGGCTAGGCTGGCGTGCATGGGGTGCCACCGACCTGCCTGCGTGAGAATGCTCAAGCCAGCCCACGGTTCCAAGGGGAGGCGTCCTTCGGGGGCGGGCGTGACCCGCAGGTCACAGCGCCCAAGCCGATGATCGCGCAGACGGGGTCAAGCCCGCTCGCGCCGGGCCTGCCGACGAGCCTGGGCAATCGCTGGCCCCCACCAAGCTTTCACGCGGTTCGTTGCTTCGGTCGTCATTGCAGTGTCCCCTACGCGCGAGTGTGCTTGCTGCAGCCGAGGCCGCTACGACGATCCGGGAGCTGTGTGGGTTGGAGTGTGGGATCGGCGCGTAATATCATGAAAAAGCTAGGCAAATCAGCGCGTTTACCGTATGGATGGCGGAGAGGGGGGGATTCGAACCCCCGATACCCTTGCGAGTATGCCGCATTTCGAGTGCGGTGCAATCAACCACTCTGCCACCTCTCCGTGCCCCGGCCCGGCGGATGCCGCGACGCCGAGACCTCACCCGCAGCCGCGGGCAGAAGCGGCGGCGGACAAGCGCGTGTGCACATAGAGGATCACGGCCCCGCCCGCAAGTCGGCGCGGCTCGCCGCCCGTATTGCGCCATCCGCCTCCTGGAGCGGCTTATTTGCCGGTCTCGTCGCAGGCGACGAAGAAGCCGTTGATGTGCTCGATCACCGCCCCCTGCAGCACGTTGAAGGTGTTGTCGACCGCAGTGGCCGACCACACGGCGCTCTTGGCGATGGTAGTGCCGCCGACGTTGCTCCAGTGGAGGGCCGCCTTGGTTGCCTTGCCCTTCTCGAACGTGACCACCGGGTCGATGGTGAACGTCAGGGCGTGCTTGTCCTTGCCGTCCTTGGTGCTCAGCTGGCAGGTCACATCGTGCTTGCCGATCTTGGCCTCGTACTTGGCCTCCGATAAGGCGGCGACGAGCATCTTTCGGTCGATGGTGATGGCGGCCTCGCACTGCGCGTGGCCGAACGGCCACTCCATGGCGCCCCTGAGGACCTTGGTCTTGAGGTCGATGTCGGGCCAGGTCTTCAGCACCTTGCAGGCGATGTTGTCGCCCGCCGCCTTGGTGCGGGCGGCCTCGCAGATCGAGAGCTTGCAGCCGCGCCGCGCCTGCTGCTCCTGGTACAGCTGCTCGGCGAGACTCTTGTCAATGTCTGTGCGCTTACGCGGATCGTCCTGGGCGCCGACCGGCTGGAGACCGAGAGCAAAGAGGGCAAGCGCAGCACCGGTGAAAGACTTGAACTGAATGGACATCTTGACCAACTCCGAACGAAAGACGCGCCGGTTCCCCCCAAGCGCGCGGGTTAACGACAAGCGGCGCGGGTTGTAGCAACACGGAGATGTCATGATCAAGGCGCCGCCCGCCGAGGGCGGAGCGCGGCGGGCCGTTACCCGCAAGCAGTGTGGCTGAAGCGCCGCCATCTGCAGCCGCGGTGCTCAGACTGCGAGCAGTTGCCCGCCGTCCGGTTGCTCGGTCTGCTGCAGGCGGTGGAGCCGGGCGTAGACACCATCGGTGCACAACAGCTCGCGATGCGACCCGGACTCGACCACGCGTCCGCCTTCGACGACGTGGATGAGATCCGCGCGCTGGACGGTGGCCAGACGATGCGCGATCACCAGCGTGGTGCGGCCCCTGCTGAGCTCGTCGAGCGCGCGCTGAATGATCAGCTCCGTCTCGCTGTCGAGGGCCGAGGTGGGCTCATCGAGCAGAACGATCGGCGCATCCTTGAGGAACGCGCGCGCGAGCGTGATGCGCTGGCGCTGCCCGCCCGAGACCTGGGCCCCTAGCTCGCCCACCGGTGTAGCGTAGCCGCCCGGCAGCGCGCGGATGAAGGCGTCGGCATGGGCGGCCCGTGCCGCCGCGGCGACCTCTGCGTCCGATGCCTCGGGGCGTCCCGCCCTGATGTTTTCGCCGATCGTCCCGTCGAACAGGAACACGTCCTGGCTGACCAGCGCGATCTGGCGGCGCAGGGAGCCGAGCGATACCTCGGCGATGGACTGCCCGTCGATGAGGATGCTGCCGCTGTCGGGCAGCCAGAGCCGCTGCAGCAGGTTGAGGATCGTGGTCTTGCCGCCGCCCGAGACCCCGACCAGCGCGGTCGTGCGCCCAGCCGGCGCCGTCAGCTCGAGATCGGCCAGCACGGGGGCGCCGGACTTGTAGGCGAAGCGCACCTTGTCGAAGCGGATCTCGCCGCCCCGCACGGCAAGCTCGGGCGCCGGCGCGGGCGGCGGTCTCTCCGACGCCGGCAGGTCCAGGAGGTCGTACATGGTGCGTGCGCCGGCCGCCGCAGCCGTGAGCTGCAGTTGCAGCCGCGACAGCCGGCGCACGGGATCCGATGCCATCAGCAGCGCGGCGATGAAGGCGAAGAACTGCCCCGGCGTCTCGCCGAACGAGAAGCTGCGCCAGCCCGCGTAAAGAACCACCAGGCCGATCGCCAGCCCGGCCAGCGCCTCGACGAGGCCATTCATCCCGGCCTGCACCGCCACGATCTTGTTGCCCATGCGCTCCACGGCCTCGATCCCAAAGTGCATGCGCCGGCGCTGCTGCTCCTCCATCTGGAAGGCCTTGACGATGCGGATGCCCTGCGAGGTCTCGCGCATGGCACCGATGATGCTGGCCACGGACAGGTTCTGGCCTTCGGCCACAGTGCGCATGCGCCGGCTGAGCCGCCGCATGGCGATGGCCATGAACGGCCCGCCGACGAGGCAGATGGCCGACATGATCGGGTCCATCGACACCATCACGACCACGAGCCCCGCGAGCGTCAGGGCGTCGCGGCCGAAGCTGACGGCGATCAGGTTCAGCATGTCGCGCGCGGCGTTGGCGCCCTGGGTGATGCGCATGATCAGGTCGTTGGAGGGGTGGCGCTGATAGAAGCCCACGTCCATCTGCAGCACGTGGGCGAACATGCGCTTCTGCGCCTCCGCCACGAAGCGGTTGCCGATGCGGCTGAGGGTGATTTCCTGGGCATAGGAGGCGGCGCCCTTCACCGCGAAGATGGCCACGATCGCCGCCGGGATCCAGGCCAGCGCCGCCGGATCGCCGGCGACGAAGATCCTGTTGATCACATCCTTCATCATCCAGGCGCTGAGGGCAGTGCAGCCGGCGAACAGCCCCATGAACACGAAGGCCACGGCGTAGCGCGGCAGGTAGGCCCGCCCGTTGTCGCGCAGGATGCGAGCGAGCAGGCCCAAGGTGGGGCTCTGGGGGATCGACCGGAGCAGCGGGGGCGGGATGAGCGGCATGGCGGCCACCACCCCTCAGTATCCGTCGATGCTCTGGTAGGGGTTGCCGTCGAAGCCGAGCAGACCCGCCGTCGCGCCCGCGACGCCGGCGAGGCGTGCCGTTCCCTTGATGACCAGGTGCTTGAAGGCAAGCGCGCTGAAGGGCCACACCAGCGGCGCCGTCAGCAGACGTGCGACGGCAACCGGGGCCTGGAGCAGGCAGCGGATGGCCAGCGCCCTCACAGCGCAGGCCAGCCCCTTGTGGCGATACTGGAACCTGGTGCGGCTGGCGCCGTAATGGTAGGCGCGCCGCGCCTGGTAGTTCAATGTCGTCCGCTCGGGTGCCACGGTCTCCAGCACCACGGGAGCGTGCGAATACACGATGCGCGCCCCACGCTGCGCCGCGCGATGGAAGAAGTCCGTGTCCTCGCCGTGCGCCAATCGCTCGTCGAACTGCATCCCGGCGAGAGGGCCATGGCGGATGAGCCAACCGGCGAACAGCACGTTGTGCGTCGAGGCGTAGGGGAGGCTCTGCCCCTCCGCATATCCGGACGGTGTCAACCGGGGCGGCGCCCAGAACGGCGCCGGCTGGGGCAGGAGAAGGTCGCGGCGGCCGTAGACCACATCGGCTTTGTGGTGCGCGGCGGCACCGATCAGGCTCTCCAGCCAGACCGGGCTCGTCCAGCAGTCGTCATCGGTGAAGGCGACCCAGTCCACATTCAGATCGCGGCATTTGGCAACAACGGCGTTGCGCGCCTGCGGGATGCCGCGTCTCGGCTCATGGATGTAGTGCACAGGAAGCGGGCATCGCGCGGCGAAGCGCTCAACGAGACGGCGGTTGTTGGGCTCCGGCTCATTGTCTGCAACGACAATGTGGCCCTCGACCCGCTCCGGCAGCATTTGCGCACCGAGCGCCTCGAGGCAGTGCGCGAGCATGCGGGGCCGGTTGGCGGTGCACACCCCGACGGCGGCGCGAACAACCGCGTCAGGCCCGCAATCCACTGAAGGCCGCGCCGACAGCAGCAGGCGTCTCAGGACCTGCGCCGCCTGGCAATCGCCCCGGGCCGCACGCCGCATGAGAAAGGCGCGGCTGACAGGCTGCCAATCGCAACGCATCGACGCGCAATCCCCGCTGCACCCGCCGTAGAGGAGGATCGGCCGGCCCGCTGTTACCGCGTACAACAATCATCAGCTGACACCTTACGTAGGACGATGGATACGCGCAAGGTGTTTCATTTGCCGTCGGATGGACCGTCGAGGGATCTTGTGGCATTCCCGCTACGGCTGGAACGGAGCTATCTGGCCCCGGCGCCGAGCCGAACCTTGGTCTCCGCGGCCCAGGCGGCGAAGCGGCCGGCGGCAATGGCGGCCCGCATGGCCGCCACCAGCTGCTGATAGAAAGCCACATTCGCCCACGACAGCAGCATCGCGCCCAGGTACTCCTCGGACTTCACGAGATGATGGAGATACGCTCGGGAATAGTCGCGCGCAGCGGGGCAGCTGCTCTCCGGATCGAGCGGAGCCGGATCCTCGGCGTGGCGGGCATTCTTCAGGTTCACCTTGCCGCTCCAGGTGAAGGCCTGGCCGTGGCGGCCGGAGCGGGTGGGCATCACGCAGTCGAACATGTCGGCGCCGCTCGCCACCGCCTCGATCAGGTCGATGGGCGTGCCGACGCCCATGAGATAGCGCGGCTTGTCGGCCGGCAGCAGGCGCACCGTGAGACCTAGCGTCTCAATCATGGCCTCGTGGGTCTCACCTACCGCCAGGCCGCCGATGGCGTAGCCAGGGAAATCCAAGGCCACCAGGGCTTCCGCCGAGCGCCGCCGCAGCCCCGGGTCGATGCCACCCTGGACGATGCCGAACAGCGCCTGGCCCGGCCCGGCGCGGCCCGTCTCCACGTTGGCGGCGAAGGCACGCTTGCAGCGCGCAGCCCAGGCCAGCGACCGCTCCACGGCGCGCTCGGTCTCCGCATGGGATGCCGGCAGGGCGACGCATTCGTCGAGCTGCATCATGATGTCGGCGCCGAGCAGGCACTGGATCTCCACGGCGCGCTCGGGGCTCAGCTCATGGGTGGCACCGTCGATGTGGGACTGGAAGGTGACGCCATCGTCCCCGATCTTGCGCAGCTTGGCGAGGCTCATCACCTGGAAGCCGCCGCTGTCGGTGAGGATCGGCCGCCGCCAGCCCATGAACCGATGCAGGCCGCCGAGCCTGGCGATGCGCTCTGCCCCCGGCCGCAGCATCAGGTGATAGGTGTTGCCGAGGATGATATCGGCACCCGCGGCCTCGAGCTGGTCGGCGTACACCGCCTTCACCGTCCCCGCCGTGCCGACCGGCATGAACGCCGGCGTGCGGATCACGCCGCGCGGGGTCGTGATCTCACCCAGGCGGGCACCGGTATCGGTGGCCATGAGGCGAAAGGCGAAGAGATCAGCCATCGAATTCCTTGTCGTGGGCCGGCGCGCCTGGGGCCTGCTCGTCGAGCGACTGACGATAGCGAATGCAGCCACGCAGGAATTTGGGCCACGGCGGCACCGCGATGGCCGGGTCTACCTTCTCCGGGAGCAGAGACCACAATGCGGGATGGTGCCAGCAAAGCTCGTGCCCCGTGCTGTCGCGGTGCGCACGAACGCCGGCGCGCAGCTTGCGCACCTCGGCGATCAGCGACTCGCGGCTCATGCCTTCGAGGTCTTCGTCCATGCCGGGCTCCTTTGCTCCGGAAACAGCAGGCATGCGTCCCCGTAGGAGTAGAAGCGATAGCCCGAGCGGATCGCATGCGCATAGGCCTGCCGCATGGTGTCGAGGCCGCTGAAGGCCGCCACCAGCATGAACAGGGTCGAGCGCGGCAGGTGGAAATTGGTGAGGAGCAGATCGGCGGCCTTGAAGCGGTAGCCGGGGGTGATGAAGATGTCCGTCTCACCGGCGAACGGGCGGATGCTGCCGTCGTCTGCGGCCGCCGTCTCGAGGAGCCGCAGCGCCGTGGTGCCAACGGCGACGAGGCGGCCTCCGGCAGCGCGCGCCCCGTTGAGCGCGGCCGCGGTTGCCTCCGTGATCTCGCCCCACTCGCTGTGCATGCGATGCCCGCTCGTGTCCTCGGCCTTCACGGGGAGGAAGGTGCCGGCCCCCACGTGCAGCGTGACGAAATGCCGGGAAACGCCGCGCGCGTCCAGGGCCGCGAGCAGGCGATCGGTAAAGTGCAGGCCGGCCGTGGGCGCCGCCACGGCGCCCTCGCGGCGCGCGTAGACGGTCTGGTAGCGGTCGGCATCGGCGGGCTCTGGCGCGCGCTTGCCGGCGATGTAGGGCGGCAGCGGCGGGTCGCCCAGGGCCTCGACGGCCTCGTCCAGGTAGGCGCCGTGCAGGCTGAAGGCGAGCTCCACCTCGCCGGCCTCGCCCACCTGCGCCACGGTGGCGTCCAGGGTGCCCAGCAGGCACACGCGGCCGTCGTGCCCGAAGCGGATGCGGTCGCCCTCGGCCAGTCGCTTCGCCGGCCGCGCGAACGCCAGCCAGCGGTGACCGTCGAGGCGCTTGTGCAGGTTGAACGACACCACGGCGCGGTTGGCCCCGCGCATGCGCTCCCCCTGGAGGGCGGCCCGGATCACCCGCGTATCGTTGAGCACCAGCGCGTCGCCGGGGCGGAGCAGGTCCGGCAGGTCCCAGATGCGGCGGTCGTGGCGGGCGGGGGCCGCGCCCCGCGCGGCTTCCCTCTCCCCGCTTGCGGGGAGAGGGCTAGGGTGACGGGCAGCCAAGGGCGCCGACGTCAGAGTGTGTGGCGACGCCGGTGTTGCGCGGGGAGAGGGAGTCCCCGACACCACCACCAGCAGCCGCGCGGCATCGCGCGGGCTCGCAGGCTCGAGCGCGATCAGGTCGTCGGGCAGGTCGAAGTCGAACAGGTCGGTGCGCATGGAGGGCCGGGACGGACTTGCCGCCTGTCCCCTCATATAGGAATTTCCGCCTTCCGTGAGGCGCTATTTCTTCGCCGGGGCGGCCTTCTTCTTGTCGGCGACGGGGGCCTCCGCCGGCGCTGCAGCGGGGGGCGCGGCCGCTCCCGGCGCCGCTGCGGGTTGCGGGGTCTGGGTACCGACCGAGATCCCGTAAAGCCGCCAGCGGCCGTCCACCGGCTGGTACAGGACATCGAACAGCACCTGCTGCGGGGCTGTCTTGTAGAAACCGGTGAGCCGCAGCATGTTCTTGTCGTCGATGGCGGGCGGGCGGCTCAGCTGCGGCGAGTAGAGGATCACCGGTGTGAGGTCGATCTTCCTCACCTCGGCGAAGACCTGGACGAGCTTCTCCGGCGGGTTGTTCTTCTGGAATTCCGGCGCGGCCAGCGCGTGCAGCACCGTGTAGTTGTTGGTGAGGTTGGCCTGGCTCAGCGCCACCATCGCCGTCTGCACCAGGATGGCAAGCTGGGGCGCACTGGGCATGGGGGGTTTGGCCGGTGCCGCCGCGGCCGGTTTCGCCGCCGCATCGGCCTTGGGGTCCGCCTTCTTTGCCTGCCCCCAGGCTTCGCTCCCTCCCAGGAGGCTGGCGCCACCAGCCGCTAGCAGTGCCAGCCCGGCGGCCAGCGCAATGCGCAACATGACCCGACTCCCCCTCAACCCCCAACCGGGTCCAGCCATCGAAGCAAGGACGACGGCCGACGGTCAACGCGGCACACCGCCATCCCAAAAAAGGAGCGCACAAAAAGAAAGGGGCAGCCTTTGGGCCGCCCCCTGGCATCCGAATGCCGCGCGTTACTTCCAGGTCCACTGCACGCCGGCGCGCGCCGCGCTGACCGTGCGCGAGTCGTAGCCCTGGAAATCGGACCAGCCGAGGCCCAGGCCGATGTCCAGCGCGATACGGTCGCCGGAGGCCGGATCGAAGCAGTTGCGGCAGATCACGCCCATGGCACTCATGCCGACGGCGTTGGCCTCGCCGTCGAAATTGCCGTAGCCGAGGCGGATGCCGAAGTTCTCCTGGGTGGTCAGCGAAGGCGCCTCCATGGCGATGCCGATGGCAATGCCGGCCTGCGCCCGGGCGATGGCCCCGAACACCGCGCCGCCGTCGGAGGCGAGGTGGCCCGCAGCATCGGTGGTGACCAGCTGCAGCGGCCCGGACTGGCGCGCCTTGCTGTCGTCCGAGG
>Ga0075421_100011446_pt1 | contig 10988 bp, 8 predicted proteins | sample SoiMetdeltSBSDD5_FD_75292 | JGI IMG/M metagenome (GOLD analysis project Ga0075421, IMG submission 75292) | Bulk soil microbial communities from a Populus tree surrounding site in Tennessee, USA - Soil MetaG P. deltoides SBSDD5 | ecosystem: Environmental > Terrestrial > Soil > Tree plantation...
TTGCCGACCGGCAGGATCGAGACGTCGGCGATGTCGGTGGTGCGGACGTAGCTGAGCAGCGCGCGGTCGGCGATCGCCTCCAGCACGCCCTCGGACGCGTTCACGTTCATGCGGCTCGTGAGGCCGCCGCCCACCAGGTCGCAGTCGATCAGCAGCGTCTGCGTGCCGCAGGCGGCGTACGACAGCCCCAGCGCAAGCGTGAGGCTCGTCTTGCCGTCGCCGGGGCTGGCGCTGGTGACCGCGAAGACGCGGCGCTCGGCCGTCTCGTCGGCGGCGCCGCCGGCGCCCAGCGTCGAGCCGTTGATCTGCAGCATCGTGCGGATCTGGTGCACGCAGTGGGCGGCGATGGCGGCCTGCTCCGGGTCGCTGAGGCGGTCGGGCAGGTTGGGCAGGATGCCCAGCAGCGTGATGCCGCTGACGTCCACGCCCGGCTCGTCGCTGTAGCGGTAGCGCCGGTCCATCAGGCCGACCAGCAGCAGCAGCGCGACCGGCAGGCCCCCGCCGGCCATGAACCCGAGCAGGCCGAACTTGATGCGGTTGTCGATGGCCAGCGTCGGCGAGTTGCCCTCGCTGATGATCGTGACGTCGCCGATGCTCTCCTGCTGGAAGCGGAGCTTCTCCAGCTCGCGGCTGGCCTCCTTGAGCTTGTCGTTCTGCTCGATGATCGAGGCCTTGGCCTTGTCGATCTGCCGCTGGAGGTAGCCGAGGCGCTCGGTCTCCTTGCGGTTGTTGGAGGCGTTCTTCTCGGCGATGTCGACCATCAGCTCCAGCTCCGCGGGGTCGCGGGAGATGAGCGCCGCCTGCTCGCTGCTGCCGCCGCCCGGCAGGGGCTGGATGCGGTTGGCCAGCACCCACTTGGACCGGATGTCGCTGGCGTACTTGTCGATCTCCTGCTCGATGGCCTGCTGCTGGCGGCGGAGCAGGTCGATGGTGTGGTGGCCCTCGAGGTAGATCAGCCGCTTCTGCGCCAGCTCGGCGCGGATGCGGTCGCGCTCGGCCACCTTGCGGGCCATCTGCTCGTCGATGCGGGCGATGTCCTCGATGCTGAGCTCCGGCGCCTTGCCGCCGCGCAGCGTCTCCAGCTGGTGCTTGTAGCGCAGCGCCTCGCGCTCGAACGCCGTCTGCTCGGTGAGCTTGGCCTGGATGAGGGGCGTGAGGTTGTCGACGCCGAACTTGGCGGCGTTGACGTGCTCCTCGATCTCGTTCTCGCGCGCCTTGACGACGCGCTCGGCGTCGAGCTTGCGGGCCTCCCAGTAGCGGATCTTGTCCTTGACGTAGTCCAGGTCCGTGCCCTTGAAGTGCTCGTTGTACGTCCGGATGATCGCCTTCACCGCCAGCGGCGACACGGCGGGGTCGAGGTCGGTGTAGGTGACGCCGATCTGGTCGGTGCCGCGGATGTGCTCGACCTTCAGGTTCTGGGCGAACTCCTGCACCGGGTCGGCGCCGTTGAACTGCCGCACCGCCTTGAAGTCCGGCCGCGACATGGCCATCCGCAGCAGCCGCTCGCTCTTGAGCCACGCGACCTGCCGGGCCATGTGCTGGCCGTACATCTGGATCAGCACGTCCTTGTGGTCCGGGCTGGGGATCACGCCGCTGATCGACAGCACGCCGGTGCTGCTGAAGCCGGGCTTCTGGCTCAGGTAACCGGCGGTGGCGCCGGCGGCGGCGCCGATGAGCGCCAGCACGAACGCCAGGAAGTAACGCCCGCGCAGCAGGCGGTGGACCTTCTGGAGCGGCGTCGCCGGCGGCGCGCCCGCCGGCCCGGCCGGCGCGCCCAAGGCGCCACCCGAGGACGGCTGTTCCCACGGGGCGAGCTGCGACGAGTGGCCGTACGGGGCGAGCTGCATGTTCGGGTTCACCCGGTTGTCTCGGTTCATTGACTTAACCCATCCGATTTCAGCGTTCCGATCAGTCCGGCGTGCGACCGGAGCAGCGACGCGAAGACTTCCTCGCGGACGTGGCGCGGCGTCATCATCTCCACGGGCATCAGCACCTGGAACTGGGCCGCGCCGAAGAACCGCCGCTCGTAGTGTTCCGCCGCCTGGTTCACGTCCCCGATGTCAGGCACCGCGCCCCGCCCGGGCACCACGAAGAAGTTGTACACGCACAGCTTCTGCTGGCGGCCGTGGCTGTACTTCTCGAAGTGGTACTCGGTGTAACGCACGGCCTGCCCGCCCACGTCGATCGGGCCGAGGTACTCGGCGTGGACCTTCTCGTACCCAATGTTCCTGTAGCAGATCGGCGGGTAGTGGCCGGTCATGTCGCGGGAGTCGCGGCACTGCACGATCAGCAGGTCCGCCGTCAGCGGACGGCCCGTCGTCACGATCTGCACGTAGTGGCGGCTGAGGATGATGTTCGGCTTGAGCAGCCGCACCGCCGCGGTCTCCGGCCTCCGCTCCTCGCTCGTCCAGTCCGTCCCCAGCGCCCGGACCCGCCAGGGCATCTCCTCGATCGCCTTGCGGGCGTTGGCGTGGTAGGCCTGCACGACGGGGTCGTCGGGCTTGAGCCCCGTGCGCTGCTGGTAGCCAATGCCCGCGAGCAGGCAGAGGCACAGGACCGGGGAGGCGAGGATGGCTCCGAGCGACTTCATCTCTTAACTGGCGAGCGTGTACCGGTACACCGGGATCATTACCCACTTGAGCGTCTTGATCACGCCCAGCAGGAGCAGGAACGCGATCGGCAGCATGAGCCAACCGCTGTAGTCGTGGAACAGGTCGCCGACTCGCTTGGTGTGGTAACTATACAACCAAATCGTAGGCAAGATCCGTACCACGTTACAGAAAATTGCCGCCAGCGGGCTGGCCAGAAGGACGACAAACCTTACCGAGTTTCTCAGCGGCAGCCCGAAGCTGAACGCGTAGGACATCAGGAACAGCGGCCAGACCATCCGCAGCCCGTTACACGCCTCGATGATGTTCACGGGCACGCCGTTGACGGTCAGCTGGTTGACCGACCGCTCCACCGGCACCCCCATCACCTCCAGCACGACCTGCGAAATTTGCGCCGTCCACGTCTGGAGCGGGATCGCGATCTCCTGCCGGATTCGACCGGGCACCGGCACCAGGAACGCCAGCACCGCGACCGCCGGGAAGAACCGGAACAGTGCCTGCTTGCCCAGCACCGACAGCATGCAACCGATCACCACGAGGACCGAGCCCCCGTGGAACAGCGCGTCGTGGCGGTGCTGGCGCCCGTACCACGACACCGCCCAGCCGAAGGCGACAACGATCAGGCCCAGGGCCGTGCCCGTGACCCGGCAGTGGCGGAAGCGCAGGCGGCGGACGAACACCATCCACAGCGCCACCAGCGGCACGAGGAAGATGTGGCTGTTCTCCTCGTCCTTGTACGCGATCATGAACATGTCGGCCCACGCAGGGTACGTGGCGGCCACGCCCACCACCGCCATCACGGCGGCGGCCAGCGCGTGCCACGCGGTCCAGCGTTTTGTCCGAATCGAACCGATCCTCATTGCGTTCAACCTGCTTACAGCCTTCCTCGAGCGACGCCGCCGGTCACGACTTCATGTCAACTGCAACGGCCTTCGCCGGCAGCGGGGGCGGGGCCGCGCCCGCGCCGTTCGCGCCCGTGCCGTTCGCGCCCGCCCCGACCGCAATCGCGGCCGGCCGCACCTCGAAGCCGCGCGGCGACGTGTCGCGCGGCGGGGAGACGAACTGTTCCACGGCGATCTTTCCCGACTTCAACACGCCGCCGGGGCAGACGACGGACCGGACCAGCACGGCCCCCGCCTCGACGACCCCGCCGGCCAGCACGACCGAATCGTGCACGCGGGCGGTGGGGTCCACCGTCGCGCCGGGCTCGACCAGCCCGAACACCGGGTTCCAGTCCTCCGCCAGCGGGTCGATCGCGCCCTTCTTTCCGGCCTTTCGGCGGTGATGGTAGCGCACCGCCTGCACGTAGTCTTCCAGCGTCCGGATCGGCAGCCCCGTGGGCCGCCGCCGGTCGAGCACCCGCACGTCGAACCGCGTGGCGATCTCCGGCAGGGCCTGTTCCTTCATGTCCACGTAGCCCGTTTCCGCGATGAGCCGCAGCGTCTTACAGGTGACGAGCATGATGCCGCTGGGCGTCCCGTCGGCGTGGGAGACCACCGTCACGTCGCCGCCCGTTTCCTCCAGCGCCGCGGCAATGGCGGGCAGCGGGTCGAGCAGGACCTGCGCGGCGTTGGCGACGAGGATCAGGTCTTCGTCGCCGTACTCGGTGGCCAGGTCGTGCAGCACGCCGCCGGTGCCGCGGTATTCGGACAGGTCGCGCTCGACGCGGAAGTTGCCGTAGTGGCGGGGCTCGGCGCTGAACGGTTCGGGCGACTTCTGGTTCACCATCACCCGGACCGGCAGCTTCTCCAGGCCGATCGAGCGGGCCAGCTCCACGGACTGGTCCAGCCAGCCGTTGAAGACGGACCCGTTCTCGTCCAGCGGCAGGTCGAGCACGGAGCGTGCCGTCGCCAGACCCAGTGCGGTGGGGCGAACGGACCCGCCGAGCAGCACGAGGGCGCGAAGGCGGGACAACGTACGGCCGGTGCAAACGCCGCCGGCTGCCCCGTCGACGAGCCCCGCTGTTGGCTGCGGCGCCGGCGGTGTCGCGAACGAAGCCAACCGTTCTGCGACAGGAATCGGCGCGGGCGCATCGGCAACGGGCGTCGCCAGGTGGCCGTTGCCGTCCCCGTCCCCGTTCGCGTCCTCCGGCAGATGACCGTTGCCGCTCGCGCTGGCCGCCATCCTCGGCGACACGGGATGGCCGTACAGGTGGCGGCGGAGCAGCGCGCGGCCGAGGAGGCCCGCGGCGAAGGGGATGCCGACGACGACGTACCGGCGGAACAGCCGGCGCGGCTCCTGGACGAGCCGGTGCACCCATTCCAGGCCCACTTTCTGCATCCAAAGCGGGGCGCGGCGGACGTCGCCGCAGAGGAAACTGAAGCTGATCCCGACGCCCAGCCACCACGCGCCCGGCAGCAGCGGTCGCAACCGGACGATGAGCCGCTCCTGCTTGGGCGACCCCAGCGCGACAAACACAATGTCGGGCCGGGCCGTGGAGACGGCCTCGATGATCTCCGCCAGGGCCGCCGGGTCGCTTTCGAAGCCGACGGGCGGGCAGAGGGTGCCGACGACGTTCAGCGACGGGTTCTTCTCGCGCAGCACACGGGCCGCGCCCTCGGCCGTCCCGGGCGCGCCGCCCAGCAGGAACACCTTCTTGCCCCGCTCGGCCGCCGCGCGGCTGAGGCTGAGGATGAGGTTGGAGCCGGCGACGCGCTCGGGCAGCGGCGTGCCCTGGAGCCGCGCGGCCCAGACGAGCGGCATCCCGTCGGCCACCACGAGGTCGGCCTCGGACAGAAGCGCCGCGAACCCGACGTCGTGAAGGCTGCGGTGGAGGTGGTCGAGGTTCGGCGTCACGACCATGCCGCCGCGACCCGCCTCCAGCTCCGAGAGGACGTGGCTGACGCAAGTGGCTTCAGTTATCGCGTTAATGCGCACGCCGCGCAGTTCGATGGCGGGTAGCTGGGGCGCGCGGTGGCGGGCCTCCGGGTGGCGAGTGCCGGCGCCGTTGCCCTGCCCGTCGGACAGGCGCAACGGCCGCGGGCCGTCCCCGTTGCCGGCGGCGTCGCTGGACTCCCAATCTGATCCACCGTAACGGAAGTACATTCTCAAAAGGCCTTTATGGCGGCGTCGCGTCCGGCGCCACCCCGCCGCCATCGCGGCCCGAAAAGCAAATAAACACCCCTAACCTGCCGCCACGACGGCAGATCAGGTTGCCAATTGCTTCAGGTCTGACGGCGTGTGAACCGAGCGAAACCGACCCACTAGGTGCACACGGAAATATGGCCCTGGCGCCCTAAAGAAGCAACTGGAAATAATCGACCTCGCAGCCGTAACCGGCCGCCATTTCCACTGTTATCGGACGAATGGACGCGTCGGGAACAGGCCGAATCGGGGATTGGGCTGTGGCGACGCAAGGCTTTGAAAACGCGAGGGTTAGCCGCGGGATTGGGGCGTTGCCGGAGGTGCCCCGTTCCCCCCGGCTTTTGCCTTCCACGCCGAGGCCTGTCGGGCGTTTAAACGGGCCGTGGCACGGCTCTTCCCGGTGAGCAAAGATTGCCACTGGTACGCGTTCAGGAACCGCCGGAACCGCTCGTCGCCGTACCGCTCGCGGCCGTGGAGCATGCTCTGGAAGTAGCCCCACAGCATCGCGACCCCGCCCACGACGACCGGCGGGCGGGTCATCCGGAACAGGGCGCTGGCCAGCATGTACAGCGGACCGGTGCCCATGTAGTACTGCCCGACGCCGTGGCGGACGCGGCCGGTCCACCAGTTCTTGTGGCTGGTGCCCATCGGCCGCAGGTGCTCGAAGTTGATCTTCTCATCGTCCCAGCTCACCGCCACCCAGCCGAGCATGCGGCAGCGGTGGCCGTCGATGCCGTCCCACATCAGCTCGCGCACGAACCCGCCGATCTGCCGGAAGCACTCCGTCCGGTAGAACTTCACCATCCCGACCGAGTTCTCGTCGCCGCACTTCTCGCTGACGCACTTGCCGGCGCCGCTGCGGAAGTAGGGCTTGCCGCTGCACGTGCCGATGCGCGGGTCCTGCTCCATCCGCTCGATGAGCGTCTGGAAATAGGCGGGGGGCAAGTCCACGTCGAGGTCGTGCTTGCAGACGTAGTCGAACTGCGAAACGTCCACGCCGTCGTAGCCGTGGTAGAACGCGTCGATCACGCCGCCGCCGAGTTTGCGGAAGCCGCGGTCCTCCCGACGGATCACCTTCAGGTACGGGAGCTTCGCCTCATACTCCGCGAGGATCGCCGGCGTCTCGTCCGTCGAGCCGTCGTCCACGATGACCCACAGGGCAGGCGGGATCGTCTGCCGCATCACGCTCTCGATGGCCCGCCGGGCAAACTTTGCCTCGTCGCGGCAGGGCGTGATCAGCAGGTAACGGCGCGACGGCGCGGCGGGCGGCGCCGGGGCCGCAGCCGGGCGAGTCGCGGAGATGGTTGGGGTGCTCACAGATGACACGGCTTTGTCGCTCCCACAACGGTCCGGGACGAACATACTACGCGCAGCCACGTTCCGCCGCCGCCGGGCAATCCTCGCCCTCGTCAAGGCCGGGGCGGCGGGGGACTTTAAGATGGGGTACGGATTCCGTCCACACCTTCTTCGGGCCTTGAATTATCCGCTTTTCATCGCCTCACGCAGGCACGCCTCGAGGCGGTCCACGTTTGCGGCAAGGGAAAACTCCTCCACCACGCGCCTGCGGCCGGCGTCACCCAGCCGCCTCCGCTCCGCCGGATCGTTCGCGAGCCGCGCCAGGGCGTCGGCCGTCTGGGCGGGCGCGGTGCCGTCGACGAGCCAGCCGGTCTCGTCATGGCGCACCAGCTCCCGTACCGCCGGGAGGTCGCCCGCCACGACCGGCACGCCGCACGCCATCGCCTCGATCATCGCCACCGGGATGCCGTCGCGGTCGCCGTTGCGGTCGACGCGGCACGGCATGGCGAAGACGTCGGCGGCGGACATGAGGGACGGTACGCGACCGTTGTCGACGGCGCCGAGCCACTGGACGCGCGAGGCGCACCCCAGCGACTGTGCGAGCTGCCGGAGTTCCTCGCGCTGAGGCCCGTCGCCCGCGACCGTGAGGCGCCAGTCGATCCGGTGCCGCTCCCCCGCGTCAGCGAGGGCACGGACCAGCGTGTCCACGCCTTTCTTCTCCACGAGCCGGCAGACGGTGATCACCTTGAACGACGGCCCGGTCCCGTTGGAGCCGGCGACGGGGGTGTACGCCCCGGCGTCCACGCCGCACCGGATGACGCGGTAGCGCCCGTCGCCGGAGGGTTCGATCGACCGGTAGAGGTCCCGGTGCCACTCGCTGATGCAGGAGACGAACGCGGCGCGACGCAGCTTGAGACTGAGCAGCCGGCGTCGCTGGAACAGGTCGTTGGCGTGGCCGACGAAGCTGAACCGGACGCCGAGCTGCCGCGCCGCGTACATCCCCACGGTCGCGGAGGCGTGTGCGAAGTGACAATGCACGTGGCCGACGCCCTCCCGCCTCAGGCGGCCCGCGAGGCCGATCGCGGCCACTGCCTGTCCCACGACCTTCACGCGCTCCACGGGCGACGTCGGCTCGCCGGGACGCACGGCGTCCACCGCGCCGGCGGCGAGCGTCGCGGCGGAGCGGAGCGGGTGGGTGACGAACTCCTTCAGAGCGCCCGCGAGCGTGCGCCCGAAGCCGCCGCCGTACACCACCCGCAGCCCCCGCTCGAACTCTTCCAGTTCGGGGAGCCCGCGATCCGGCTCGTTGAGACTGACCGCGTGGACGACCCAGCCGCGCCGCCGCAGCTCGCGCACCTCCCGGTACACGAACGTCTCGCTGCGGCTCGGGAAAGAGGCGGCGAGGACGGCGACGGCCCTGGCTTGACGTTCGGTGGGGATCACGCGTGTGACGTGCTTTCGACGGGGATGTCGGCTTCGACGTCGTCGGCGCGGTGGCCGGTCCGGTCCGGCAGGACCCGTGCCGGGACGCCGACGGCGGTGGCGCCCGGCGGCACGTCGCACAGGACGACGCTCATAGCGCCGACCTTGGCGCCGCGCCCGATCCGCACGCCGCCGAGGACCTGCGCGTAAGCGCCCAGCTCGACGTCGTCTTCCAGCACCGGGACCGGGCCCCCCTCGTACCGGTTGCCGATGGTGACGCCCTGGCGGAGGGTGCAGTTGGCGCCGAGTTTCGCCTTCGCGTGCACGAAGATGTTGCCGAAGTGGTAGATCCGCAGCCCGGGGCCGACCTCCACCGTTTTGGGGATGCTGATGCCCGTAATCGTTTCCACGAGCCGGAAGGCAAGCCAGTACCACCGGTTCGTCAACCAACGAAAAAAGCCGGGCGGCCGCCGGTCGTTGCGCCGGCCAAACCGGTACAGCGCGACCGCCCACGCCGACTGTTCCTTGAGGAACGGCCGGCGGGGGTAGCGGGCGAGGTCGGCCTGGAGGTCGGGGTCCTTCATGGTGCCGCGGCGGCCGCCGCCTTGTACTCGATCAGCCTCGCGTGCCGCCCTTCGCGCCGGTCGCGGGCGTACTGCCGCTGGCCGGTGACGTTGGCGAACTTTCCGACGAAACCAAGCGCGCCGTAAGCCATTGCCGACTTCCAGTCCGGCACGCGCCGCCGGACCCGCAAGGCCAACCGCAGCATCAGGAACAACGGTAGACACGCAACCCCCGCAACGAGCGCCGCCCACACCGTCCACTGCAACACGGTCACCGGTTCGCCGCGGAACCCCCACTGGAACCAGTAGGAAATCGCGGGGGCGACGACGAAGCACGCGAGCACGGCGGGCCACGTGATCGCCCAGTGCCGCGCGTTCTGCACCTGGGCGGCGAACCTTTCGTGCCCGAAGCGGGTGGCGACGTCGGCGGCGCCGTAGCCGCCACGCACGGCCCGCTTCCACCACTGGCCAAAATGCAGCATCGCCGAGTCGTGCAGCGTCATCTCGGCGTCGACGCGCACGATCTTCCATCCCTTTGCCCGCAGCCGCTGGCACAGTTCGGGCTCCTCGCCCGCGACGACGGTCGCGTCGAAGCCGCCGACTTCTTTGAAAGACCCGACTCGCATCAGGGAGTCGCCGCCGCAGCTCTGCGCCTCGCCGATCGGCGTATCCCATTCGACGTCGGCCAGCCGGTTATAGACTGAAGCCTCGGGGAATCGCTCGCGCCGCCGGCCGCAGACGACCGCCACGTCGTCCCGCGTCTCCAGCTCGCCCCGCGCCCGCTCGACCCAGCCCTCGACCACTTCACAGTCCCCGTCCACGAACTGCACGAAGCGCGTCCCGGGCGCCACCTGCGTCAGCCGGTCGAAACCGGCGTTCCTCGCACGGGCGGCGGAAAAGGGCTTGGACATGTCGAGCTCGACGACCTCCGCGCCCAGGGAACGGGCTGCGGCGACGCTCCCGTCGGTGGACGCCGAATCCACGTACACCACCGGCATCCCCCGCCCGCACACGGACGCGAGGCACCGCCGCAGGCGGTCCCCTTCGTTGCGGCCGATCGCGATGACGGCGACGTCGTTCATTCGGATTCCTGGAGCGTCTTCACGACCTTGGCCGGCACGCCCGCCGCCACGGAGAACGGCGGCACGTCCTTCAGCACCACCGCGTTGGCCCCGATCACGCTGTCGTGGCCGACCGTGATGTTGCCCAGGAGCACGGCGCCGCAGCCGATGTCCACCCGGTCTTCAATCGTCGGCAGCTCGTGCAGTCGGTCGCGGCGGGCGACGCCGAACGTCGTGTTCTGGCGGATGTGCACCTCGTCGCCGATGCGGGCTGCGTGCAGGATCATCCCGCCGTGGTGCCAGATCCGCACCCGCCGGCCGAGCTTCACCGTGTACGGCAGCGTGATGCCGCACGTCCACTCCACCACCTTGAACAGCAGCCGGTAGAGCAGGGTGAGCGGCGCCCGCAGCAGCTTGGTCCGCACGCCCATCCGCCAGTTCCCGAACCGGTGCACCGCTACCGCCCACAGTCCCTGCTCGAGGAACCTGCGGTCGTGGGTGACCCAGTCTTCGCGTAGGAGATGGAAGAAACCGATCCCCGCGGGATTCTCGTTGTACCGGCCGCGCGAGTACTCGAGCTGCGCCGGCTGTACTCCCGCCTCGGGCGAGGTGACGGTACCAAGTTGTGCCGGCTCCACGCTCATGCCGCGCGCCTCCCGCCCGGGAGGAAGTTGTACCGGATGAAATCGCGCAGCAGCATCGCCGGGTCGTTGGCGGGCTTGCGGCGAGCGACGACCGTCGCGCGGTAGAAGGCGTGGCCGAGCACCCACAGCGTATTCGCCGCGAACGTCCTCGCCCGGCCGAGGTGGGAGACGAAGTACCTCCGCCGCGACTCGAACCAGTACGCCGGCCTCCGCTTCTTCGGCTTCTTCTCGTCCGTCACGCCGGAGCTCTGGCCCACCAGGTGCACGACGCGGCTGTCCGGCACGTACCAGCAAGGCCAGCCGGCGCGG
>Ga0075421_100011447_pt1 | contig 10988 bp, 5 predicted proteins | sample SoiMetdeltSBSDD5_FD_75292 | JGI IMG/M metagenome (GOLD analysis project Ga0075421, IMG submission 75292) | Bulk soil microbial communities from a Populus tree surrounding site in Tennessee, USA - Soil MetaG P. deltoides SBSDD5 | ecosystem: Environmental > Terrestrial > Soil > Tree plantation...
CGTGCTGATCCTGGGAGGGCTGCGGACGTCCCGCGACGTCATGCGAGGCGAGGAGACGCAGGTCCTCGGCCGCTTCACCGATCAGGCCCTCTCCCGGTACTCCGCGGCATGCCTCCTCGTCCTGCCGGGAACCCACTCGAAGCACGTCGTCGTGGTCGATGGCCGGATCCGGAGCTTCTCGACCTACATGACCGGGGAGCTCTTCGCGATCCTTCAGGAGACGGGGATCCTCCGCAACTCGATGGCCCGCGCCGCGCCGGGAGAGCCCGCGCTCGAGGATGACCCCGTCCTCGAGGAAGCGCTGCGGCTCGGCGCCCGGCACTCCAGGGTGCGCGCGCTTTCCGGCACGCTCTTCCAGGTGAGGACGAACGCCCTCCTCGGGGGCATGGACCCCCTCCGGAACCGCTGGTTCCTGAGCGGTCTCCTCATCGGCGCCGAGGGGAGGGACGCCTTCGAGGGCTCGCCTCCGGGTATCCCCATCGTGCTCGCGGCGGGCAAGGCCGTCTCGCAAGCCTACACGACCGTGTTCGAGACGATCGGAGACGCCGGCCGCCTGGTCGTCGTCCCGCCGGATCTCGTGGAGTCGGCGGCCATGCGCGGCCAGGCGCTCGTCCTGGATGCGCGGAAGGGGAGGGAGGCGGCGTGAGCGGGCTCGACTCCGGCGTGCCTCTGATCGGGATCCTCCGAGGCTTCGACGCGGACAGGATCGAGCGCCTCGTGGCAGCCGCCGCGCGAGGCGGCTTCCGGAACCTCGAGGTGACGATGGACTCGAAAGGCGCGCCCGACCTCATCCGCGCCGGGAGGCAGGCCGCGCCGCCCGGCGTGCGCATCGGAGCGGGAACGGTCCGGGGCCTCGAGGACCTTCGCGCCGCGCTCGACGCGGGCGCGGACTTCATCGTGACGCCGGTCGTCGTGGAGGACGTCATCCGACGCTGCCGCTCGGATGGCGTCTTCATCGTCCCCGGCGCCTTCACGCCGACCGAGATCCACAGGGCGTGGGACCTCGGCGCCGACCTGGTGAAGCTCTTCCCCGCGGACCAGCTCGGCCCCGCGTACGTGCGGAGCGTCAAGGGTCCTCTCCCCGAGGTGAAGCTCTGCCCCACGGGCGGGATCACGGTGGAGTCCATCGCCGCGTACAGACTCGCCGGCGCGGAGGCGTTCGGGATCGGAGGCCAGCTCTTCCAGAAGCCGCGGGTGGAGGCGGGCGACTGGGAAGGGATCGAGAGGGAGGCGCGCCGCTACGTGGAAGCCTGGGCGAGCAGCGGATCTCAGTCCCGGTGAGCGACGTGGCAGCCCTTGCAGGAGCGGGAGACGGCATCGAGCCGCGCGCTCAGCTCCTTCGGGCCGAGGCCATCGAGGATGCCCCTCTCGAGGTCCTCCGCCAGATTCCAGCCCTCGGCCAGGCGTAGCTCGAAGCCCTTGCCCCTCGACGCCAGCTCGCGGGGATCGATGTTCCTCTGGAGGTCCGCCAGGAGCCCGGCCTCCGCCGCCGGGACCAGATCGGGGTGCTCGGGCGGGGTCCTCCAGCCGGCCTTCTCGACCTCGAGGAGGCGATCGTGGGCGGCCTCGATCTCGACCATGGACTGGACGAGCGCGCTCGGCTGCCGGACCTCCGGGAAGGAGCCGCTCGCCGATGCGAGCTCCTCCGGAGTCGCCTTCCGGGCGGAGGCGACGCCCTCGTAGAGGCCCCTGTAGTGCGGGGAGGTGCCGGAGACGAGCATCCTCGCCCTGGCCTCCCCGGGCGTCAGGATACCGAGCGTGACCAGGCCGGCGCCCAGGGCGCCCGCGCTCCGGTGCTTTCCGTGGTGGCAGTGGACGTAGGTGGGCCCCGGGAGATCCTTCAGGGCCCTCGAGATCTCGAGCCTTCGCGTGCTGTCCATGCCTCCGTACCCGATGGGCAGGTGGACGTAGCGCATGCCTAGAGCCCGGGCTCCGGTAACGTCCGGGGCCGCCCCGTCGACGGAGATGATGCTCCGGATCCCGAGGGCCTCGAGGCTCTCGAAGCCCGCGCTACCCCCCGGAGCCGAGCCGCTGTAGAGCCCGTCCGCGTACTCGACGACGTTGTGGAGACCGGGGAGCTCGAAAGGGTTCTCCCGGGGTTCGGGTCCGTGACAGGAGAGGAGGAAAGGGAGGGCGAAGCCGCTCCCGCAATGGATCCAGCGCACGGGTGCCGGGCCATCTTACGGGATCATCCCGGTTCTGGTAAGGAAGTCTGCCGAGGGGGCCTGGAAGCAGACCATTGATTCCAGACCCCTCTTTACGGAAACTTCACGGAGAGGCGACGGGAGACGAGATACGGGAAACTGGGGAGAGAGCACCCGCGCCTCGAGAGGGTCGATCCATGCCGCTGAATCGTTCCAGCAGGGGTGCATGGTCAGCAAGAACCTTGCTGACCTCCGCGACGGGCATCCTTCGCGCCGACGTGATCCTGATTGCGCTCGGGATCCAAGTCGTCTGCGCGAGCCCTCTCTGGGCCATCCCATCTCCGGACCTCGTCATCAACTTCTTCGCGAGCACGGCTCAGTTCCTCGGGCTCGCCACGGTCGTCCTCGGCGGCCTCGCCGCCTCGAGCCGCCGCCGGCACCGCAAGACCGGCCGGCGGGGATCCCCGTGGGCCTTCCGCATCGTCCTCGCGCTCTTCCTCGTCTCGATCGCCGCGAACCTTCTCCAGTTCTCTCTGAATCTCGACGAGAGGAACGCCCGGCTCACCACGAACCTGTGGCGGTCGTCGCAGGAGGAAGGGAAGCCGGTGGGGGACGTCAACCTGAAGTCCCTCTCGTTCAGCGATCAGAAGAAGCACCCCCGGGGCATCTCCACGGAAGAGATCGCGAAGATCACCGAGAACCCCGAGGCCTACAACCTCATCGATGTGCGCGAGCCCGAAGAGGTGGAGATGGGGAACATCCGGGGCGCCTGGCACCGGCGATATCCCGACCTGCAGGCGGACCGCACGGGGCTGGTCCAGGAGGGCAAGGAAACCATCCTCCTCTGCGAGTCCGGAAATCGCAGCTCCGAGCTCGTCGGCATCTTTGCCACGGACGATATCCCGTGCCGGTTCATGGTGGGCGGCTACGAGAAGTGGGTGGCCGAGGGCCGCCCCCTCGAGAACGAGCAGCCCCGGACGGGCGAGATCCGCGACATCCCCGATTACCCGAACAAGCTCACGCTGCTCGACACGCCAGAGGTGCTGGAGCTCATCGAGAAGGAGGGAGCCGTCTTCGTGGATGTCCGCTACCCGGGCGACTTCGACCTGGGGCACCTTCCGAAGGCCCTTAATCTTCCCATGCGGAAGATGAAGAAGGACGAGCTCGCGCAGGGGCTCGCGGCGACTCCCCGGAAGCCTATCATCGCGCCGTGCTACGACCGGCGGAGCTCCTTCTTCGGCATGGTCCTCGGCCTGCGCCTCCATCGCCTCGGATACGACTTCCGGGGCCGCTACACCGTCCCGCACGAGTTCTCGGCGCCCGTGAAGGAGAAGGAGCACGTGGCCAAGTGGAAGGAGCAGCAGCAGGGAAAGACGCTGTTCGCGCTGGCCGCGAAGCCCCTGGATGCGACACTGAACGCGCTCGATGAGTGGACGGGGCACCTCGCCGTCGCGATCGTCCTCCTCGTCATCATCCTGCGGGTGGCTTTCCTGCCCCTGACCCTCAAGTCGGACCGCGACACCCTGGTCCAGCGGAAGATCGCGCCGCGCATCCGGGAGTTCAAGGCGAAGCTCGCGGACGATCCGGGCCGGCTCGCGCGGGCCGTCACCACGATCCAGCGAAGGGAAGGCGTGCGCCCCGGCAGGAACGCCATGGCCTCGGTCTGCCAGCTCATCGTGTTCCTCCTCCTCTTCAACGTCGTCAACAGCGCGTCGAAGAGCTCGACCCAGGGGATGGCCTGGATTCCATCGCTCGCGGAGGCCGACCCGCGTTACATCCTTCCGGTTCTCGTCAGCGTCCTGATCGTGGCCACTCTCCTTCTCAACGCCGGGAAGAAGGGCTTCTGGCTCACGGCGCTCCGCGTGGGCTGCGGCGCGCTGCTCCTCGCGATCACGTTCAACCTACCCGCGGGCGACAACGTCTACCTCGCGAGCAACGCCGGCCTCCTTCTCCTCCACTCGCGGTGGTCGAAGATGCGCTTCGAGCGGAGCGAGGCCTCGAAGCGGAGAAAGAGTCCCGCGCTGCAGCAGGAATCGGGCGGAATCGTTCCGCTCGTCACGGCGCACACCTCGCTGGGCACCGGTAACAAGGCGGTGCGGCTCGGCAGGATCATGGAGGAGGGCCTGCCCGTCCCGGACGGCTTCGTCATCACGGAGGCCGTTCTGGGGCGGCAGAAGGACAAGCTCGAGCTCTCGAAGGACGAGCACCGCCAGCTCTCGAAGATGTGGCGGAGGCTCCAGGCGAAGAACGTCGCCGTGCGGAGCTCGGGGCTCAACGAGGACGGCGCGGAGAAGAGCTACGCGGGGGTCTTCGAGTCCGTGCTCAATGTCCCGTACGAGCGGCTGCTCAACGCTCTGGACGAGGTCTACCAGTCCATGCGCACCGCGCGCGCCGCGGCCTACGGAGGCGGGGGGGAGGAGCGCGGCGCCATCGTCGTCCAGAAGATGGTGGAGGCGGAGTACGCGGGCGTCCTCTTCACCGAGCATCCCGGCTCATCGGGCGCGATGCTCCTCGAGATGGTGGACGGTCTCGGGGAGACCCTCGTGAGCGGTACGGCGACCCCCCGCACGTATCGCTTCGGCCGCGTGAGCGGGCAGGCGCTCGACGAGATCAAGCCCCCCATCGACATGGCGCCCCTCATCGCGATGGGAAAGCAGGTGGAGGAGGCGTTCGGCAGACCGCAGGACATCGAATGGGCTTACGCGGCAGGCCGCTTCTACGTCCTCCAGGCGCGGGACATCACCCGCTCCTGCACGGAGGGCGCCGGGGAGAGGCCCTTCCTCGAGCGGGAAAGAAGGAGACTCCTCGATCTCGCCGAGCGCTCCATGTCGTGTCTCGGAGCGCGTCGAGGCCGGATCGAGGACCTGAAGGAGAAGCCCGCGTTCGCGCAGAACGAGATGAGCGAGCTACTCCCCAGGCCGACTCCGTTGAGCCTTTCCATCATGGATGCGCTCTGGAAGTCCGGAGGCAGCACCGACCTCGCCTGCCGCTCTCTGGGAATCCCCTACCTTGTCGAGGAGGACTCGGTCCCGTACCTGAGCACCGTATTCGGCGCCCTCTACGTGAACCGCATCGAGGAGCGGAACCGCCTCGGGCGCGCGCCGGGCGTCGTGACGGCCTTCAAGCTCAGCCGTCAGGGGGCAGAGATCGAAGGGGCCTTCAAGGAGGACTTTTTGCCTCCTTACCTCGAGGAGATCCGGATCCGGGAGTCCATCGATCCCGCGAGGCTCCGCGTCACCGAGCTCCTGCGGCTCCTTCGCCAGTGGACCGACCGGTTCATCGCGGACACCTATTACCACGCCGAGCGCATCAACCTTGCCGCCGACTTCTACGTGAAGGCCGCGAAGATCGAGATCGAGAAGCGGGGCCTCGACCCCGCGGCGCTGCTCGCGCGGATCCCCGAGACCGTGGTGCATCAAGCGCTGTCGCTCCTCCCGGCCATCCGGGAGGGGGATGACGGCGACGCGGAGAGGCTCTTCATCGAGACCTTCGGCCACAGGGCCCCGCACGACTACGAGCTGTCGCACCCTCGCTACAGGGAAAGCCCCGAGCTCGTGGCGGAGATCGCCTCCCGCGCGCAGGCGAGCTCGTCGAGCCTCGCGCCGGCCGCGGGGCAGGATGCATTGCCTGCCGACGGCGTGCTCCGCGCCGCCGTGGAGAGGGCCTGCCGGTTCCAGGCCTTGAAGGAGGAGGCGAAGCACCATGCCCTGCGGGACCTCGCCCTGATACGCACCCTGGTCGTGGAGATTGGCTCCAGGCTCGAGCTGGGAGAGGGGATCTTCCACTTGACCCTGGACGACGTGCTCAGGCTCTCCGACCAGAAGTTCCTCGACAGCGCGCTCCAGCTCATTGCCGAGAGGCGCGCGGCAGCCGAATCGGCCCGGGGGGTCGAGCTGCCCGCCCAGATCTCCATCATGGAGCTCGAGTCTTTCGAGATCGCCGAGGGAGGAAAACCGAAAGCCGTCCGGAGGACCGAGGCCCTCCGGGGAACGCGGGTGTCGGGAGACAAGGAAGTCGTCGGGCGAGCCCGGATCGTGAGGTCTCCCGAGGACATGAAGAGCTTCCTCCAGGGGGAGATCCTCGTCGCCCGCTTCACGAACCCTGCCTGGACTCCTCTCTTCCCCATTGCCGGAGGGATCATCACCGAGGTCGGCGGGTGGCTCAGCCACGCGGCGATCGTCGCGCGGGAGTACGGGGTGACGGCCATCGTGGGCGTGAAGGGCGTCCTGGACACGCTCGAGGACGGGGAGCTGCTGCGCCTCTGCGCCGACGGCGGCGTGGAGCGGATCCGGCGCGAGAGGCGGAGCGAGGACCGCGTGCAGATCAGCGCCCGGGCGGCGCTCACGCGGCAAGGCGAGCTGATGGAGGCGCTGGTCCGGAACCTGAGCCGCACGGGCGCTCTCATCGAGGTGAAGGAGGAGCTTTCCGCGGGCCAGGGCGTATCTCTCCAGATCGAGCCGAACGGGCCGAGCGTGCCCGCGGAAGTCATCCGCCGGAACGCGCCCGGGAGCTACGCCATCCAGTTCGCGAAGCCGCTCTCGAGCCTGCCGCCGGGCGAGGGGAACGGCTCCGGCGGCACGTCGAAGAGCTGACCGCGCGTCAGACCCAGCGGAACCATCGCAGCGCCCCGGCGAAGGCCAGGGCGCCGATCACGGTCATGGCCGCGAGCCGTGGCCACTGATCGGCGCTGCTCGCCCCGTCGAGGATCACCGCGCGCATCGCGACGTTGAGCTGCGTCAGGGGAAGCGCCTGGATGAGGGGCTGCATGACATCCGGGAAGCGATCGGACGAGAAGAAGACTCCCGAGAAGAGCCACATGGGGAGCATGGTCACGTTGAGGAGGCCGTTGATCGTCTCGATCTTGTCGGTCCGGCAGGCCATGAGGAGCCCTATCCCGCCGAAGCAGATCGCCCCGACCAGCGTGACCAGGGCCACGTCGAGGACGCTCCCCTTCGTCTCGAGCCCGAAGAAGAGCCTTCCCGCGAAGAGGATCACGATGATCTCGGGCACGAGGAAAACCGTGCGGCTTCCGAGGAGGGCCACGAGGAAGTCGCTCTTGCGCATGGGCGTCGCCACGAACCGCTTGAGGAGCTTTCGCATGCGGAGGTCCACGGTGACGAAACCGAGCCCCCACAGCCCCCCGCCCATGATATTGAGTCCCACGAGGCCGGGGACGAGCCAGTCGATGTAGCGGCTCCCGGGCTCGGTGACGATCACGGTTTCCGTGGCGACCGCGTCCTTGCGCCCCGCCGAGGCCTGGAGCGCCGCATCCACCTTGAGCCTCGCGGCCTCGGAACCCTCCCTCGCGGGATCGTAGATGTAGCGCAGCGCGCCGTCGCGCGGATCGAGCACGACATCCACCTTGCCCGAGGAGCCGAGGCTCTTTGCCGACTCGAGAGGGGCCTTCTCCACGAGGAACTTCCCTCCCGGGGCAGTCTCGAGGCTCCGGGCGAGCTCCTCGGCTCGTGGAGACTCCACGAGCGCCACGCGCACCTCCTGCGGGGCCTCCTTGTTGCGGAAGGCTATGCCGAGGAGCACGATGAGGAGGACGGGGGAGACGTAGACCCAGAAGATGGCATCGGGTTCGCGGAAGAACTCCTTCGTCCGGATGACGAAGAGCTCCTTAACTGGCCAGTACGTCCGCATCCGCTTCCTCGATGCTCCTGCCGGTCAGCTTCACGAAGACGTCCTCGAGACTCGCGTGGCGCATGGCGAGCCCGGACACGGCGCTGCCGTTCCCGCCGAGCCTCTCGAGTATGCCGGGGATCGCGCGGTGGGGCTCGCAGGCGGTCAAGGAGACCTTCTTCCCTTCGATGCGGACGGCGCTGACTCCGGGGATCTCCCGAATGGCCTCGCCCGCGACCTCGCCCGGAGCAGCTCCCGAGCCGTTCCCCTCGAGCGTGAGCTCGATGACGTGCTCTCCCCCCAGAGAGGCGATGAGCTCCGGCGGCGAGCCGAGCGCGATCACGCGGCCCCTGTCCACGATCGCCACACGGTCGCAGAGCCTCTCCGCCTCGTCCATGTAGTGGGTGGTCAGGAGTATCGTCTTCCCGCGGCTCTTGAAGCCCTTGAGGATGTCCCAGAGCTGCCGCCGCGCGTGGGGGTCGAGCCCCGTCGTCGGCTCGTCGAGGAAGAGGAGGTCCGGGTCGCCCGCCAGCGCGCACGCGATGGCGAGCCTCTGCTTCTGACCTCCGGAGAGCTTCCCGACTCTCGCGTTCGACTTCTCCTCGAGGCCGACGAGCCGGATCGTCTCGTCGGGCTCGAGCCCGCGGGGATAGAAGCTTCGGAAGAGCCTCAGGATCTCGCGCACGGTGATCTTCTCGGGGAGCTTCGTCTCCTGGAGGGAGATCCCGATCCTGCCGCGGAGCTCCCTCTCGCGGGACCCCCAGGACCTGCCGAGCACGTGGACCTCTCCGGACGTCGGCTCGAGCAGCCCCTCGAGGATCTCGATTGTCGTCGTCTTGCCGGCGCCGTTCGGGCCGAGAAGCCCGAAGCACTCTCCCTCGTACACCTCGAGGTCGAGCCCGCGAACCGCCTGGACCCCTCCCCGATAGCTCTTCACGAGGTCCTTGCAGTGGATGGCAAGGGGACTCGAGGCGTTCGTTGGAGGCTGCGTCAAGCGCGGGATTATAGCACGGTAGGCTCCCGCTCCCGGGCGGCCCGCGTGCTGGAATACAGGGAGCATCGCGGCTACCGCGCCCTTATCCTCACGTCTGGTCGAAAGGCCGCGGCCGGGACGGTCCGGTCCGGTCGAGGGGCCAGTGATGCCGTAACCAGGGAGCCCGCCATCTCGATGCGCATTGTCTCCATCCTCGCGATTCTCCTTGCCTGCGTTCACCTCGGCCCCGTTGAGCGTCTTTGCTCGCAATCGGTGGAGTTCATCCGCGCCGACTCGAACGATGACGGCAGGGTCGACATCTCGGACCCGGTGGCCACGCTGAACTGCCTCTTCGCGGGGGGCCTCTGCCACCCCTGCCCGGATGCACCCGATGCGAACGACGATGCGAAGCTCGACATCTCGGATGCGGTCTTCACCCTGAACCACCTCTTCCTGGGCGGGCCCGAGCCCCCGGCGCCCTATCCGGGGCCCGGTTTCGACGGGACCTCGAGCGACGACTTCACCTGCGGCGATCCTCCCCTCGAGGAGCCCGGCGACGTCATCATCAGCGAGATCCACTATCACCCGCTCGTCGATCAGGAGGAGGAGTTCATCGAGCTCCACAACCGATCGAGCCGCCCCGTCGACCTCGAGGGGTGGAAGTTCACGAAGGGCGTCGATTTCACCTTCGGAGCGGTGACGCTCGAGCCCGGGGGCTACCTCGTCGTGGCGAGGAACGCCGCGAAGATCACGGCCAAGTACGGCATCGGGAACGTCGTGGGGAACTGGGGCGGCATCCTCGATGACGGCGGCGAGAGCATACGACTCCGCGACGCCGGGGGGACGACCATCAACGAGGTGGCCTACGACGATGGCGGCGGGCTCTGGCCGCGCGAGGCCGATGGGTACGGCTCATCGCTCGAGCTCATCGATCTCCACGGGACGAACTTCACGCACGGGGCCTGGGCGGCGAGCGACGAGGCCTCGAAGTCGGAGTGGACCCCGTTCCAGATCAACGGCGCCGCCGCGGCCGGGTCGAGCGAGCTCCACGTCCTCCTCGTGAGCCAGGGCGAGTGCCTCGTCGACAACCTCCAGGTGGTCGTGGGCGGTCAGAACCGGCTCGCGAACGGCTCGTTCGAGAGCAACATGACGGGCTGGCTCGCGCAGGGGACGCACCGGCTCTCGACAGCCGAGTCGAACGCCGGAGCCGTCGAGGGCTCGAGGGTGCTCCACCTCGTGGCCACCGGCCGCGGTGACACGTCCGTGAACCGGATCGAGTGCGACCTCACTTCCGCCGTGAACTCGGGCCAGGCCGTCTCCATCCGCGGCTGGGCGCGCTGGCTTTTCGGATCCCGGTACCTGCTCCTCCGTCTGCACGGGAACGCCGTGGCCCAGTCCGTCGAGCTCGACGTCCCCGAGGATGGTGGGACGCCCGGGCTTCCGAACAGCACCGCGATCGACAACCGGGGTCCGGACGTCGAGTCCGTGAGCCACTTCCCCGTCCTTCCCGGCGCTACCCAGCAGGTCCGGATCACGGGCGTCGTGAGCGATGTGGACGGCGTCGCGAGCGTGGATCTCGCCTTTTCCGTGGACGGAGGGGCCGTGCAGACGCGCCCCATGTTCGACGATGGCACGAACGGAGACGCCACCGAGGGCGACGAGGTCTACACGGCCATGATCCCGGCCCAGTCGGCGGGCCGGATCGTCTCCTTCTGGATCACCGCGGCGGACCTCGTTGGAGCGGAGGGGCGCTTTCCGTTCAAGGACCCGGAGCGCTGCCACTACCGGACCGGAGAGCCGAACCCCACCTCGCAGTTCGACAGGTTCCATATCTGGATGCCGCCGGAGACCGTGGCCGGCCTGCGCAACGCTCCGAAGATGTCGAACGAGATGTTCGACATCACGTTCGTCCTCAACAACACGGAGATCTTCTACAACGCGAAGCTCCGCTACCGCGGAAGCCCCTTCATCCGCGCCACGGCTCCCACGGACCCTGTCGGCGGGCGCTACGCCTACCGCATCGACTTCGGCGAGCACCAGCTCATGAAGGGCAAGGCCGAGACGAACCTCGACAACCTCGAGCCGGGGCGGGACCCCACGATCCAGAGGGAGAAGGCGGCCTACGTGTTCCACGAGCAGATCGGGCTGCCCTGGAGCCGCATGGATTACGTGCGCGTCTGGTTCAACGGCAACGACCACGGGATCTACGCCGACGTCCAGAAGATCGACAACGACTACGTGAAGGT
>Ga0075421_100011448_pt1 | contig 10988 bp, 4 predicted proteins | sample SoiMetdeltSBSDD5_FD_75292 | JGI IMG/M metagenome (GOLD analysis project Ga0075421, IMG submission 75292) | Bulk soil microbial communities from a Populus tree surrounding site in Tennessee, USA - Soil MetaG P. deltoides SBSDD5 | ecosystem: Environmental > Terrestrial > Soil > Tree plantation...
CGTCAGCGCCCGCTTGGTCAACCCAGCCTGTCGGGCCGGCGTTCTGACTTATTGCTCTCAGAGCCCGATGCAGCCGCAGTTTTACACAACGCACTACTTCAAACACGGTGCCCGAGCACAAGTATGGCAACACCATCCACTCGCTACAATCTGAGAAGGCGACTCGCCTCTCACCCTGCAGTTTTTCTTCTGCGTTGCCTGCCTAAATTCAAAATAGGAAGCGAATGCCCATTTGAACTTGCCTCGGGCTGTTGGCCTGGCTATTTATCGTTCCGAAAGAGGTGCTGCCGAAGGCCGTGTCAGGATCTCCAAACCTCGGTGTGTTGGTGAAGTTAAAAAATTCGCCACGCAACTGCAGCCGCATGGTTTCCTTGAACTGGAAACTCTTGAAGATAGATAGATTGAGGTTGTGAACGCCGTCACCACGCACCCGCCCCGTATAACGTGGAGCCGTGCCATTGTGCTCGGGTTCGGGCGTTGAGAAGGCCCCCAGGTTGAAGCGAACTCCCTTGCCATCCACTGTATCTTGAATGCTGGCTCCAAGCGGATCCCCGCTCAGGTTTGGACGCTGGGCACCATCGTGGAGAACAGCACCTGACAGACCGAGGTTTAGCGGCAGTCCGGACTGGAAGGTCGTAAATCCGTTAATTTGCCAGCCTCCGATCACGGCATCTGCGACTCGGTTCATGTCGCGGCCAAGGGGTTTTCCTCGACCCACCGGCACCTCATAGCCCCAGCTGAACACCAAACGGTGCGGGGTGCTGGCCGGGCTCAGGGAGCGTTCTAGCCTTAGGTTCTCCTGATCTTGGACTCCCCAGCCGGAGAATCCGCCAGTCAACCAGGCGTTATAGCCGGTCGAATCGTCAATCATTTTGGAGAAAGTATAGCTCCCCAGAAAACGCAAGCCATGCGAATACCGTTTTTCGAAGCGCAGCTGAACCGCGTGATAGGTGGAGCTTCCTATCGGCTTGGGAAATCCCGTGAACTCCCCGCTAAATTGCGGATACGGGCGAAGGAGATTAATCCGGGAGATTGTCGGAAGGTTGTAGATCGAGCTGGGCTCATTGAAAATGGCATCGGGCCCGCTAAACAAAGGGAAGAAGGGGTTGGGCACCTGTTCATCTAGCGCCTGGGCCCCCAAGGTCTCGCGAACCTTTGTCGGAATGAAGTTGCGGTTCTGAGCAAATTGGAAAGGAAGATGAACACCACGATTCCCGGAATAAACCACTTCTACCAGCATCGTGCCGGGCAGTTCGCGCTGGATGCCCACATTCCATTGGTAAATTTCAGCATTGCGAAAATCTTCGTCCACATGGCTGTCGGCTCCCAGGCCCCACAGGTTCAAGTTTCCGTATTTTCGCTCCTGGGGGTAAAGAAGGCCGTTGGGAAAAGGATTGGAGAGGGAGCCGTATCGAGTGACCCCGCCATCGAGCGAACCAATAATAGGCGAGTCGCCTCGAAAAGCGGATCCGGTCAGCCAGGAATTGGTGGCAGGGTTGACACCGTAATAAACCCCGGCTCCGGCGCGCAGGACGGTATTCTGGCCCAAGCGGTACGCTAGACCGACGCGTGGCCCGAAGTTATTTCTGTCAGCGCTCACGGCTCGATTGTTCGAGTCTGTAAAGCGGTTGACACCACGAAGGCGTCCCAGGCCAAGAACATCAATGCCAGTGTCAGCGGAGAAGTCTGCGATCTGTGTCCGATTATAACGTTCAGTGTAGGGAGTACTCCACTCGTACCTCAAGCCCAAGTTTAGAGTCAAGCGCTGAGTCAGTCTCCAGTCGTCCTGAACATAGAACGCGGCCTCTTTTGATTTCCCCGCTGTGGCAGGTTGGATTGACAGTCTGCTGCCACTCGGCCAGCCCAATAGCAATGAGGCCAAGGCGTTCCCCTGCAGGTTACTTGGGCTGAAGACTTCCTCAGCGGTGAAGGTGCGCTCGAAAACGAAATACCCGCCAGGTACGCAAGGTTGATAGAAGTTGGTGAGAAGAATTCTCTGCTCGCCGCCAAATTTCAAATTGTGAGCACTATAAACCTTGGAGAGCGACGAAGCATAGTGCGGGAGCGTGTGGGCCTCAATCACATCCTGGCAGAAATTGGGACCAAGGGGGGCAAAATTTTCAGTCTCAATTCGCGGAAAAAGATCTTTGCCGCCCTCACGCAGTTGAGAAGGAAAACCCAGAGTTGTCGGGTCGAAGTCAGGCGTGGCGCGCCGTTCAATGAATCGGTCCAATCCAAACCGATTAGTCCAGATCGTTGTCGCATTAAACGTGTAGACATGTTCCAGTGCGAAGTTATTGATCTTGTTATCGTCGACGGCCACGTCATCCGCGTCATTGCCATAGAACCGTGGAGTTTTGCCCCCAAGAAACCCATGGCTATACCGACCATAAATCCGAGATTTTTCTGAGAAGTTATGATCGATCTTGATGTCATACTGATAAGCAGGATTCGATGAAATGCCGTTCTTGGTGAAGTTATTCAGCCCAGTAATAGGATCTCCTGAGCCAGTGGGCTCGGGGAAATAGCTCATGAGATTCACGGCTACAGGGTCCATCAATTCTGGGGGAACGATGTTTCCTGAGAAAGGCTGCCGTTTCACGATTCCATTAGCATCTGTGTAGATGTCAAAAGGATTGTAGATCGTTTGCAGCGTCCCGTCCGGATTATAAGTTTGTGAAAAGTCTCCCCGCTTCTGAGCTTCGGTGGGCATGGTCAAGGTAGTGGTGGCTGGAGCTTCAAAACGGGTACGGTCGTAGTCGAAAAAGAAGAACGTTCTCTGTTTAATAATCGGGCCGCCGATTGTCCCTCCGTACTGGTCACGTTTGAAATCGGGCTTGGGATTACCGGCGCGATTATCAAAAAAGTTGCCGGCATCCAGCGCAGGACGGCGGCCGAACCAGTAACCCGTCCCATGGAACTCATTGGTGCCAGACTTCGTGACAGCGTTGATCACCGTACCTCCATTATTGCCGAATTCAGCTGAGAGGCTGTTATTCTGTACTTTGAATTCCTGAATCGCGTCTGGCGTGGGCTGATAGTGCACACGGAACATGCCGCCTTCGCCTCCTTCGGCAGCGCCGATAATGGAACCGTCAACCCGCACCTCTGAAGTGGAGTTGCGCTGTCCGTTGGAAACAAAATTAACCCCAGTGTCGCCATAGGGATTTCCATTCTGGACCTCTGTGACGCCAGGGGCCAGGAATGCCAGATTTAGCAGCACCCGGTTGAAGAGCGGGACCTCGGTGACATACCGATTGTCCACCTCCTGGCCAAGCGCGGCGCTGACGGAGTTTAATAGCGGAGCAGCGGCCGAGACCTCTACGGTCGAAGTGATTTCACCTACTTCCAGTGTGAAGTCCACATCGACCTGTTGGCCGACCCGCAAAACAATGTTTGACCGGATAGCGGTCTTGAATCCGGAGGCCTCGACCCGCAGCGTATAACTGGCTGGTTGGAGTGTGTTAAAAATATACCTCCCTGCTTCATCGGTTGTGACCTTATCCGGAACGTTTGTAGCATCATTGGTGACGACGACCGTGGCCCGCGGAACCGCTGCCTTTGAGGCATCCTGGACGGTGCCGCGAAGTTGCACCCCGGTAAACGTTGCTTGGGCAAACGCTGAGTGGGCAGGTGCACACGTGACTAACATGGCTATTAGTCCGAGGCGCGCAAAAGCTGTGACAGACCTCGTGTTAGGATTTCTCATTACCATGGTTTTCTCCCCTCCATCTTGATTGAGTTCAATCGAAAGGAATACCCAGCCGAGAATCAGGATTAAATAGTGTCGATGATCGATCATTTTCCATTGATTTCGATTTTGTCAACGAGAAAATTAAGTTGTTTCCAGGCTGGAAGGATCTGAAACAAGCGTACTGACCGTGCGATGAATCTTGAAAGAGCAAAATTCCAAAGGACCGTGATTGCCACTCTGGCGTCGCTGGTGCTTTCCGTTCTCTCCGCAAATGCCTTAGGAGCCCAACGTCCGACCGAGGCACAGCGACATGCTGATCAAGCTATGCAATTGGCACAGACTGGAAATTTACAGCAGGCTGAGATCGAACTGCGCAGGGCGGTCGAGTTGGCACCTAATGAGCCAGTCCATCTTGCCGATCTAGGAGGCATTTTGGTAATGCAGCAACGATTGGCGGAGGCCAATCGTTACTTCGAGAAGTCACTCAAGTTGGATCCGAACAATATTGTCACCCGACGCAACCTAGCGGCTAGTCAATGGCAGCTGGGCGACCTCGGTGCCGCCCAAAGAAACCTGGAGCGGATCCTCAGAGTCAATCCTGAAGACAAATCCACGATCTTACTGCTGGGAATGGTCGCTGAGAATCTCAAGGACTATACCAACGCCGCTAAGCGGCTAGGCTCGGTTCTTGAACTGGTCCGAGAGAGGCCAGAATCGACCGTTGCCCTGGCGCGATCCTATTACCACACAAAACAGAAACGTCGAGCGCAAGAGACCTTGCAGATGCTGCAAGGCAGTTCTGCCAATCCTAACGGAGTGTTCTTGGGCGGGCAGGTCGCAGCCGAAGCAAACGATTACGAAACCGCCGAGAAACTGTTTGTGTCGATCAGGTCCACTTATCCTGACAGGACGACGTTAGGATTCAATCTTGCGCAAGTGCAATATCAAGCCAATCGACTTCCTGAGAGCCAAAAAACGATTGCCAATCTGATTGAGGCAGGCTACGAAACTAGCGATCTCTACAACCTGCTTGGGTGGTGCTATCAAAAGCAAAACCGGCTGAAAGAAGCTGTAAGGGCATTTGATCAAGCCATCGATCTGGAGCCGTCGAAAGAATCCAACTATCTGGATCTGGGTTTGATCCTGACCAACTCTAAGCTGTTACCTGTGGCCTCGGCTGTCGCCAACAAAGGCCTGGAAAGGATTCCCGGCTCTTTCCGCATTTATTTGATGAAGGGAATGATCGAGACCCGCCAGGGTTACTACAGCGATGCGGTGAAATCCTACAGCCGGGCTTGTGAGCTCAATCCACAAGCGCCAGAGGCGAATCGCGGCTTAGCCAACGCTCAATCGAGCGCCGGAATGAACCGGCAAGCCTTTGCGACTTTTGAAAGAGGCATCCAGCGCTTCCCGCAAGATGCGCTGCATTACCAGGAGTATGCGTTGGTGCTGCTAAAGGCTGCGGACGCAGGCGACGCCCCTGCCGAGACACACGCATTTTCCTTGCTGGAGACTGCCATCGGGCTCGACGACTCGCTCGCCGAATCGCACTATCAGTTGGGCAATCGAGCACTTGCCAAGGGTCAGACGAAACTCGCCCTCCAACATCTGAAAACGGCGGCCAAGCTCGATCCACAAGACGCTAAGCTTCACTACGCCCTGGCGAGAACTTACCGTCGATTGGGTCGAGAAGCCGAGGCCTCAAGAGAGTTAGGCATTTATGAGAGGTTGAAAGGTGAAGAGGAGAAATCCAGCCTGGGCTTACCCTCTGCAGAAGATAAGCACGAGTGAGTCAAGATGAGAACAGCCAAAGTTTCACGACCGAAAATCGCCTGCTTGGTTTCGTTGACCTTTGTGATAAGAGCTCTCGTGTTCATGCCCCGAGCAATTGAGGGCCCGCCTGAAGCCTTTCGGTCTGCAGAGGACATATTCACTGACATCACAGACGCGGCCGGAATTTCTTGGAAGCATTTCAATGGTGAGTCCGAGGATCGGTTCCTTATTGAGACATCAAGCGGAGGAGCAGGGTTCCTCGATTTCGACGAAGACGGCCTGTTGGATCTTTTCCTTGTGAACGGAGGCGAAACTCCCAGAGGGAAGAGCGAAATCCCTGTTCGTCATGCACTGTATCGCAATCTGGGGAACGACAAATTCCAAGATGTAGCCGCAAAGGCAGGAATTGACAGCTCTTTGTTCTATGGCATGGGTGTTGCTGCCGGCGACTATGACAACGACGGCTTTCAAGATCTGTTCCTCACCGGGTATCCGTCCTGTGCTCTCTTCCACAATAACAAGGATGGCACCTTCACGGATGTCACATTGAAGGCCGGTGTCCAAAACCAAGGCAAGTGGGCCGCCAGCGCAGCCTGGTTCGACTATGATCGTGACGGCCTTCTGGACCTCTTTGTCTGCAACTATGCGGAGTTGTCGTTTTCTGATTCTCGCCGTTGCGATATGGCGGGCCAACGTTCGTACTGCAACCCGACTGCTTATAAAGGACAGTCACCAACTCTATATCGCAACCAGGGTGATCGCACGTTCTTGCATACCACTTCAAGAAGCGGCATTGCGAAACACGTCGGGCGTGGTTTCGGCGTCGTCAGCGTCGATGCCAATGACGACGGTTGGGCCGACCTTTTTGTAGCTCGTGACACGTCACCCAATCTGCTGTTGATCAATCAAAGGAACGGCACGTTTAAGGACTCTGCCCTTGATGCTGAAACTGCTTACAATAATGATGGAAAAGCCAGGGCCGGCATGGGAGTTGACGCGGGTGACTTTAACGGCGACGGACAGCCAGACTTCGTGGTCACCAATTTTAATGACGAGTATCATGCGCTCTATCTGAACCGTGTAACATTCCCCTATGCAGAGCGCACTCGCGAATCGGGTCTGGCTGGCATTACCAGGACGTTGGTTGGCTGGGGGATCCGTTTCATGGACTACGATAATGATGGCAATTTGGACGTGATACTGGTCAACGGACACCCGAACAAAACGATCGAGCTGACCCGGCAGGACGTGACCTACAAGGAATTCCCACTGCTTCTCGCTAACACGGGGAGAGAAACATTCCGCAACATGAAGGACACTGCTGGGCCAGCATTCCGCAGTGAGTACGCCGCGCGAGGCCTGGCGGTGGGTGATTTCGACAATGATGGAGACACCGACGTCGCTTTTGTGTGCCTCAACTCAAAACCTGTTCTTCTCCGCAACAATCTGGGGCAGGACAAACAGTGGATTGGATTCCAGCTGGAGGGAACCAAGAGTAACCGCGATGCCATTGGGGCAAAACTAACGGTCCGTCTTGGTGAGCGAAAGCTTGTCCGATGGATTACGGGAGGGTCAAGCTTTCTTGCTTCTCATGACAAACGACTGGTCTTCGGCCTAGGAGATCGACCGACACTGGATGTCTTATCAGTCGATATTCGATGGCCCAATGGGGCAACTCAGACGGTATCTGGTTTAGTCCCTAATCGCTACCACAGGATTGTGGAAACGGCCGCGGGAACTCTATAACGTGTTCCTAGGCATGATCACCCCAGAGTCAGTGAATTTCGGGCCAGCGACCATGAAGCAGAAGCTCTTGACTCGTTGCCGCTGAGGTGGCTTCGTGAGTTAGTCTTCAATTGACGAACCGAAGATCCATCATTATTCCAATGTACGTGTCGTTTTTGAAAGACCCGACCAGCGGCGCGTCACCTTGCGGGGTCGAATCGCTGAGCAAAACTCGTCAGACTATTCTCAATGGTATGCTCGGGCAGGCGAGAAGATCGTAGAACGCAAGTTGGCCTTTCAGTGGCACCATGGGTCTGTCCCTTTGGCCAGAAGGTGGTTCATCCGTTTTTGTATCCTCAGGATCCGGTTCTCGGATGAGCGAGATCCGCGCTAAACTCTGCTTTTCAACCCCTAACCGAACAACTCGGCGATTTCTGCCACATCCAGGAAGGCAGTGCCGGACTGAGGTTCAACGTACTGGAAGACTCGTCCAGAAGGCGTGTTGGTAATTTCCTTGGTCCAATCGATACCAAGAGCTGAGTAAATCGTAGCAGCGACATCTTCGGGATAGACGGAGCGCTTTTTAGCCCAACCGGAGCTGACGACTCGAGCGCCCTGTTCATCAGTGGCTCCGATAGCGCGTCCGCCCACAATGCCGGCTCCAGCAAAGAGTCCACTCATGGCAAATCGATGATGATCACGGCCTTTATTCACAGTGATATCCCCCGGAGTCCTTCCAAACTCGCCCATGGAGACTATCAGCGTCTTTTCTAGCAAAGAACGGCCGTCTTTAGTTTTGATCTTTTGCATGTCATCAAGCAGCTCTGCCAAACCATTGTCCAGGTCACGGCTTAAAGTGTAGTGGTTTGACTTTTCTGTTTTGTCGTAGATGTTCGTGTGAAGATCCCAACCTCCCTGATGGATCGCAATAAAGCGAGTGCCGGCATCAGCCGCCAGCAGATTTCGGGCTAGAATACATCCATCCCCGAAGGAGGATGCTCCGTAGCGTTTCCTTTCTTCCTCCTCCATTCGCAGGATGCCAGCTATCTTTGGCGACTGCATCATGGTCAGCGCATCGTTACGGTAGACTTCCAACTTTTCCTCATGCGAACTCCTGGACCCTAATAAACCCGCTGAGAGTTCAGTCATGGCATTGAGGTACTTGACGCGCCGTTCAAACCGGCTGGCCTCGTTATCCGGAACGACGAAAGGGAAATCTCCACCCCCAGTGTCCAGATTCAGGGGCGCGAATTGACTCTCTAGGCAGCCCTCCCTGACTTGATCGGGCCCATAGTTCATAGAAACAAACGGGGGCAAGAAATCGGTCAACCTCCTTCTATTGTGAAATTCATACGCTACCACGGCTCCCAGGGAAGGCATCTCTCGCACCCGAGCTGGACTGACTGGATGAGCTACGTGCAAGTAATAAGTGGCGCGACCATGCTCTGTCTCCCAGGTTTCCATCGAGCGCACGATAGCGAGGCGCTCCACCTTTTGGCCCAATTTGGGGAACAATCCTACCGGCAAGCGGAGATCGGGTTTAAGCGTTCGGATGTCGAAGTCAGGCGGCGTCCATCGACCTTCTTTCACATCAAAGGTATCCAGATGGCTTGCCCCACCTTGCAAGAAGACAAACAAACAAGACTCAGCCGTGCCGCGAGGCTTGACCGTTTCCTTGGCTACAACATTGACCGGACCTACCATAGGGATAAGGTCGTAGCCCGCCATCGCCACCGCTCCAATCCGCAAGAATTGACGTCTTGTCAGCCTGGGAACGTAAACAGGTAAATAAGTCATGGCAACCTCCTTTTGTTTCGAGGGAACGCGCGGCTCGGCAGCTCGAAGTTCATATTAAGGCGATCACACCTTAAGGCGATCACACCCTAATAATTCAGCAGAAACTCCGGCTTGTTGATCAATACCCAGAGTAGATCCTCAGCCCCCTGGCTGTGATGTTCGGCCAGCAACCTCTCTCCGAAAACGGCTTCTTCTTTAAGAGGAAAACGGGACAGTGTGGCCAGGAATAGTTCCTCAACAATTTCAGCATTAGTCTTTGGGGGCTCGGCATTGAGTAAGTCGTGTAGCCGGGTCTTTTCTTGTACTCGAATCTTTTCTTTGACCAGCTCACTGTTCAGCAGGACTGCAGACTGGACCACGGAGCTTGCGAGCGACTTGGTTCCCAGGGTGCGATCGTCTAGTCCAAAACTTGTCAGCAAACCCCGCAACTTGGGATCGAGATCATCTGGCGACACCGTCTGCATGACGTACTTGACCTTCTCACCTTTGACCTTCTCACCACCAATTTCACTATAGTCACCTGAGTTCATCTCGTTGAAAACTCCAGTGGCTTGCGAAAGAGCATCCCAGACCTGTTCGGCAGGCAGGCGACGAACCAGCCGGCGTGGGAAGTAATTCACGTACTTTGGCTTCCATGGAGCCTCGAACCGGTGCGACAATTGGTAAGCTGATGACATCACCATTAACCTGATCAGATAACGCAGATCAAAATGATGTTCTTGAAAGTCCTTAGCCATGGCATCCAGAAGTTCGGCGTGAATCGTCTGTGGCGCCCACGGTTCGGGTATCTTCAGATTGGATCCGTATCGGGCTAGATCAAAATCCAGGGGAGGGTCTACAATCCCTATGCCGAATAGCTCTGCCCAGATGAGGTTTACGGTGGCTCGCGCAAACTGGATGTGACGGGTAATCATGCGCGCGTAAGCCTCGCGCGGGTCCTCCCCGGGTCTCGGTTTCTCACCGGTGAGTAAGAAGGTGGGCGTTGTGTCTGTCTCGGATCGGGGCAATCTCAGAACGCTCTGGCTTTTGATGTTGTAACCTTTGCCTTCGTTGCTCAAAACGAACTCATCGACCAGATCACCGTAAGGACGGTACATTCGCACCTTGCCGAAAAATGCAGCTTGTTTCCAAAGATCGGTGCGCTCGTGTTCGGTCAACCATAGGTTGATCTTTTCCAGATGATGGGCACCGCTGTGGCAAGAAATGCACTCCAGATTGATGCCAAGAAACATCTTAGTGGTACGAATGGCCAGCTCATCGTAAGTGTCCTCATGATTCACAGTGCTCTGGTCTGGCTCATCAACATAAAAGCGAATGAGGAAATTGGCCGGAGCCGAATTGAAATTCGAGGCCGAGGCTGTTGTGGCATTCAGCAACCCTCGCACAAACTCATCGTACGGCTGGTTGATGGCCAGAAAGTTATAAATGTGGTGATACAAGAGGGTTCTGCCACGGTTCAGCAGGGAATTCACTCGGAATAAATCAGAAAAGAAATAAGCCCAGCGGTCGAGAAAAGGGGTAGAGGGCTTTTTGGTAACACCCTTAGTACTGCTGGCCAAGAGAGTGTCCGCTAGCTTGTCCCGCTTGTGGGGATCGCTCTCTTTCACAAACTCCCGAATCCTTTCGGATTCTGGCAAACGACCTGTGAGGTCCAGTGAGACACGTCGGAGAAACTCAGTGTCGGAGCATAACAGTGCGTGGGGAATCTTGTCCTGGCTGATTTTCCCAAAGATGTACTTGTCGATGTAATTCTTTTCAGCGATTGGAATCGTCGGGGACGGTGGCAATGTCTTGCTGAGGCGGTTCGTGAGACGTTCCAATTCCTCGGCTCTGCCTTGATCTCTTTCAGGATGGTGCATGTCACGAGGGACAGGCGCCGTTTTGCGTGCGGGTCGAGACTGGCCCACGACTGCAGCGCCAGGCAAGACGATAAGCAACAAAAAAGCCCCAAATGTGGAGAACCGGCCCGTCGTCATCTTAATACCCGCCAAACTAAGGT
>Ga0075421_100011451_pt1 | contig 10986 bp, 10 predicted proteins | sample SoiMetdeltSBSDD5_FD_75292 | JGI IMG/M metagenome (GOLD analysis project Ga0075421, IMG submission 75292) | Bulk soil microbial communities from a Populus tree surrounding site in Tennessee, USA - Soil MetaG P. deltoides SBSDD5 | ecosystem: Environmental > Terrestrial > Soil > Tree plantation...
GCGGAGGTCGATGACCTCGAGCTCGCGCCCTTCCTCGGCGGCCGCGGTGGCCGCGTCGAGGGTGGTGCGCACCATCGGGCCGTAGGCGACCACTGTGACGTCGGTGCCCGGGCGGAGCACCCGCGAGGCGAAGAGCGGGTAGGCATCGCCGAGCGACGCGGCGGTGTCGACCTCGCCCTTCTCCCAGTAGCGTCGCTTGGGCTCGAAGAAGATCACCGGGTCGTCGGTGGCGATGGCCTGCTGGATCATGCTGTACGCGTCCGCCGGGTTCGAGCACGCCACGGTCTTGAGGCCGGCCGTGTGGGCGAAGTAGGCCTCGGGGGACTCGGAGTGGTGCTCGACCGCGCCGATGCCGCCGCCGAACGGGATGCGGATGACGATCGGCAGACGCAGCTTGCCGCGGCTGCGGTAGTGCATCTTGGCGACCTGCGACACGATCTGGTCGTACGCCGGGTAGACGAAACCGTCGAACTGGATCTCGCACACGGGCCGGTAGCCCCGGATCGCGAGGCCGATCGCGGTGCCGATGATGCCCGACTCGGCCAGGGGAGTGTCGATCACGCGCTCGTCGCCGAAGTCCTTCTGCAGGCCGTCGGTGATGCGGAAGACGCCGCCGAGCTTGCCTACGTCCTCGCCCATGATCAGCACCTTGGGGTCGGCCTCGAGCGCCTTGCGGAGACCCTCGTTGATCGCCTTGCCGATGGTAAGGGTGGCCATCAGTGTCCTCCGTCGAACGTTGCGAGGTACTTGGCGAACGTCTCCCGCTGCTGGTCGAGCAGCGGCGAACCGCCGGGGTAGACGTGGTCGAACAGCTCCAGGGGGTGCGGGTCGGGCAGGGCCAGGACGCGCTCGCGCAGGTCGACCGCCTGGCGGGCGGCGTCCGCGTCGACCTCGGCGAAGAACTCGCTGTCGGCGCTCTCCTCCCGCTCGAGCAGGGCGCGCAGACGCTTGATCGGATCCTTTGCCTGCCAGGCCTCGACCTCGGACGCGATGCGGTAGCGGGTCGGGTCGTCGGAGGTGGTGTGGGCGCCCATCCGATAGGTGTACGCCTCGATCAGCGTCGGACCCTGGCCGTGGCGCGCGTTGTCCAGCGCCTCGCGGGTCACGGCATAGCAGGCGAGCACGTCGTTGCCGTCCACCCGCAGCCCGGGGAAGCCGAAGCCCGCGGCGCGGTGGTAAAGCGGCACCCGGGTCTGGCGCTCCAGCGGCTCGGAGATCGCGTACTGGTTGTTCTGGCAGAAGAAGACGACCGGGGCGTTGAACACGGTCGCCCACACGAACGCCTCGTTCACGTCGCCCTGGCTCGTGGCGCCGTCGCCGAAGTAGGCGATCACGGCCTCACCGTCATCGCCGCCGACCTTGCCGTCCTTGGCCACACCCATCGCATACCCCGTCGCGTGCAGGGTCTGCGCGCCGATCACGATCGTGTACATGTTGAACTTGAACTCGTTTGGGTCCCAGCCGCCCTGGTCGACGCCGCGGAACAGCCCCAGCGGCATGATCGGGTCGATCCCGCGGCAGTAGAGAACGCCGTGCTCGCGGTAGGTAGGGAACGCCATGTCCTGGGGGCGCAACGCGCGACCCGAGCCGACCTGCGCCGCCTCTTGGCCCAGCAGGCTCGCCCAGATGCCAAGCTCACCCTGGCGTTGCAGCGCCGTGGCTTCGGCGTCGAGTTTGCGCACGATCACGAGGTCGCGATAGAGGCCGCGCAGCTCCTCGTCGGTGAAGTCCACCGAGTAGTGGGGGTCCTCGACCCGGCGTCCGTCCGGATCCAGCAATTGCACAAACTGCAACTCTGTTTCGCTCGCAAGCTTCGCGAAATTCTCTTGGGGCGCCGTCTTGCGGGACGCCGCTTCGCGAATGCCCTTCGACATCCGTCATCTCCCTGTCGGTTGTGCCCGGCATTGGGGGTGTCCCTGCCGCGCAGTGTGTCGAGCCTCGGCCCGCCCCGGGATCTGGGGTTGGCCGCGGCGGGAGCCGACCACGGGGCGTTGCGCCGCAGGGTATGCGGACATCACGGCCCCGTTGCCGCCGGGTCAAGCATGTCAGAAATGAGGGGCCGAGCCCTACTCCGGTGTCGCCGATGCGAAGATCGGTTCACGGGCTGGGCTTTTGTGAGGTTTATACCGTTCAGCAGAAGTCGGCCGGGTCGAGCGTCAGGTCGAATGGGCGGGCCGTGGTCCACGGCTCGCCCGCCTTCACGGTGACCTCCTCGCGGTAGGCCTCGCCAGCGAGCTGCAGCACGGTGAGGGTCCGCCGGTCGGCGTCGACGATCCAGTAATCCGGGATGCCGGCCACCGCGTACTCGCGCCGCTTGAGAACGAGATCCCGCCGGCGAGTGGCGGGCGAAAGCACTTCGACCGCGAGGAGCACCTCCCGCGGGACCAGCATGAGCCCAGTCCGGCGGCTCGCCTCGGCCGCGATCACCAGAAGGTCGGGGACGAAGTAGGTGGTGCCCGCGCGGAAGCCGAAACCCACGCCGACCGAGACCGTCAGCAGGTGATCGGGGGTGTGCCGCTTCAACAGCGTCGTGAGCCTGTCGGTGGCAAAGCAATGGGCCAGGTTGGGGGGCGGCGACCCCAGGAGGCTCCCGTCGCAGATCTCGTACCGGTTGTTGTCCTCCGGGATCTCGCACAGGTCTTCCACGGTCCACGGGCCGCCGGAGGCGATCGGGGTCATGACTGTCACACCTCCATCCTCGGGCCCAGGTTGACACGATTGACGGTTATCCACAGGCCATTCTGTCATCCACAGGTTGGGCTGATCGGCTTGACAAATCAGGTGTCGGAGCCTCCCGGGCATACTGACGGCATGGACTGGAAGATCGAGCTCGTGGCCATCCCGGTGACCGACGTCGACCGGGCCAAGGCCTTCTACGTCGACCAGGTGGGCTTCCACGCCGACCACGACCACAAGGTGCACGAGGGCCTTCGCTTCGTCCAGCTCACGCCGCCCGGGTCGGCCTGCTCGGTCGTCCTGGGCGTCGGGGTGACCGAGATGGCGCCGGGGTCGCAGAAGGGCGTGCAGGTCGTGGTCGCCGACGTGGAAGCGGCCCGGCAGGAACTCCTGTCGCGGGGCGTCGACGCCAGCGAGGTGGACGTGCAGCCGTGGGGTTCGTTCGTTCGGTTCAGCGACCCCGACGGCAACACCTGGTCGCTGCAACAGATCCCCGCCCGCGACTGACTCCAGCCGCCTCCAGCCGCCAAGATCCCAGCTTGGGGGAGCAGCGGACAGCGAAAAGAGCTAATTGTCCACGTTGGAGGTGTCGGCCGCTAACCCAAGCAGGGATCTTGGGCGGGCGCTAGGTTCTAGGGCGCGGCGGGGCGCAGAAGGGGCGGATAGAGGACGCTCGCCGTGCCGTGGCGGAACAGCTGCGCCGGACGGCCCCGGTCGCGCACGGTGGCCCGGCCGACGGGCTCGACGAAGCCGGCCGTCGAGGTGACCTTGCGGTGGAAATTTCGCGGGTCGAGCGGTGCACCCCACACGGCCTCGTAGACCGCACGCAGCTCCGCGACCGTGAACTCGCTTGGGCAAAACGCCGCGGCGAGTGGGGTGTACTCGAGCTTGGCGCGGGCCCGTTCGACCCCGTCGGCCGCGATGCGCGCGTGGTCGAACGCGAGCCGGGGCAGGCTCGCCACGGGGTGCCAGGCGGCCGCGGCCGCGTCGGTGCCGGCCACCGGACGCGGCAAGTCGGGCAGGAACGCGAGGTAGGCGATGGTCACCACCCGGCCGCGCGGGTCACGGCGGGGCGCGCCGTACGTGCCCAGCTGCTCCAGGTGAGCCGCCGTCGACGCGACACCCGTCTCCTCGGTGAGCTCCCGGATCGCGGACGCCGGCAGGTCCTCGTCGACCTTCACGAAGCCGCCCGGCAGCGCCCACCGGCCGCGGTAGGGCGGCACGCCCCGGCGTACCAGAAGGATCATCATCTCCCCCGCCCGGATGGTCAGCAGCACCAGATCGACCGTGACCGCGAACACACCGTCGGGCATTTATCACCACCTTGACGAGAAGTTGCCGCTCAGAATATCGTCGGACTGACGAAATAGCCAGGGGAGGACGAGAATGGCCGACATCACCAGACGGTTCTTCCTGCGCCACCTGCGCGGCGCGCCTACGACCTGGGTGCGGCACTATGTGCGGGGTCGGGTCAAGCACGAGGGCATCGGACAGTCGTTCTGGTACCGCCCGCTCACGGCGGTGCTCTCGGAGGTGCCGGTGGACGACCGGGAGCTGCCGCTGTTGTTCCACGCGCGGACCAGCGACTTCGCCGACATCACCGTCCAGGCGACCGTGACCTACCGCGTCGCGGATCCGGCGGCCGCATCGTCCAGATTGGACTTTTCGGTCGATCCCCTGCGCGGCAGCTGGCGCGCCAAGCCGCTCGACCAGATCGCAACGCTCCTCGCTGAGCTCGCCCAGCAGCCGGCTCTCGACCTGCTCGCACGCATGCCGCTGACGGAGGCACTCACCACCGGCATCGCACCCGTGCGCGACGCCGTCTCCGCGGCGCTCGCGGCCGACCCCCGCCTCACCGACACCGGCGTCGGCGTGGTCAGCGCCCGCGTGGTCGCCATCCGCCCGGAGCCGGAGCTCGAACGGGCACTGCAGACGCCGACCCGCGAGGAGGTTCAGCAGGCGGCCGACCGAGCCACCTACGAGCGGCGCGCCAAGGCCGTCGAGCGCGAGCGTGCCATCGCCGAGAACGAGCTGCAGAACAAGATCGAGCTCGCGCGCCGGGAGCAGCAGCTCGTCGAGCAACACGGCGCCAACGCCCGCCGCCAGGCGGAACTCGACGCCGAGGCGCACCTCGTCGAGGCTCAGGGTGAGGCCGAACGCGACCGGATCGCGGCCGCCGGTGCCGCCGAACGGGCCACGCTGCTCGCGGCCGCCGATGCCGAATCCGAACGGGTCCGCAGCGAGGCGAAGGCTACGGGCGTCCGCGCTCTGCGGCTCGCCGAGGCCGAGGGCGAGGCGGCGCGCCTGGCCGCGCACCGGGACATGCCGACCGCCGTGTTGCACGCGCTCGCCGCGCGTGAGCTCGCCGGCAAGCTGCCGCGCATCGGGCAGCTCACCGTGACACCGGATGTGCTGACCGGCCTGCTCGGCCGGCTCTCCAACCACTCGGAGTGAGTGGGGCCAGATGAGTACCTTGTCGCCGCGCGTGGTGATGGTCTCGCGCCGCTCGGAGTACGAGGAGCTGCTCGCACGGCACTCCACCCGGGCCGCCGCGGCGTACTTCCTGCGTGAGCGTGGCCGCGATCTGGACGAGGTCGAGCAGCGACACGGTGCGCTGCACGCCGCGCTCACCGCGGTCGGGGCCGCCATTCCGACCGACTGGCGTCGAGGGCACGTGGACCGCGGCGACCTGCCCCGGTTCCTCTTCGCGCCGGAGGACCTGGTCGTCGCGGTCGGGCAGGACGGCCTCGTCGCCAATGTCGCGAAGTACCTCGATGGGCAGCCGGTCATCGGCATCGACCCCGAGCCCGGGCGCAACCCCGGGGTGCTCGTGCGGCACCTCGCCGCGGACGCCGGCCCGCTGTTGGTCTCCGCCAGCGAAGGTACGGCCCGCCGGCAGATGCGGGCCATGGTGCGAGCCGTCCTCGATGACGGGCAGGAGCTGATCGGGCTCAACGAGGTCTACTTCGGACACTCGACGCACCAGTCTTCGCGCTATGTGATCTCCACATCGGACGGTCAGCGCGAGCGTCAGTCGTCGTCGGGGGTCGTCATCGGTACGGGCACGGGAGCCACCGGGTGGTGCGCCTCCATCGCCCGCCAGCGGGCCGACGCGCCATCGCTGCCGGAGCCGGAGGAGGCCGCGCTGGCCTGGTTCGTCCGGGAGGCGTGGCCGTCGCCTGCGACCCAGGTCTGTTTGACCTCGGGCCGGCTCGGCGAGGCTGACAGCATCGAGTTCACCTCGGAGGGCGAACGGCTCGTGGTCTTCGCGGACGGGTTGGAGTCCGACCACCTCCCGCTGGCGTGGGGCCAACGGGTCGAGTTCAGCGTGGCTCCCCGCCGGCTTTGCCTTCTGGTGTGAGGCCGGTCGGCGGCTTCGGTGTCCGGTCGAGGAGCAGGACGCAGGCGGGCACGACGACTCCGGCAGCCAGGGTCGCGACGCTCGCCCCGAGGTCGAACCCACCCATCGTTCCCCGGTGCGCGGCGTGAAACGCCAGGTGCAGGGTGTTGAAGACGAGTACGCCAGCGAGCACGACGGCCCGTACCCGCCGGTCGTCGAGCACCGCCGCGACGGCAAGCAGGAAGCCCAGGGTGAGAAACGTGGAGCCGAGGTCGGTCACGAGGTGTTCGTTGTACGGCGGGTAGGCCGCCGTCCAGGCACGACCGAAGCCGGGAAACGTGTCGAAGAAGTGTCGCGGGGCGAACCGCGCCCACGCACCCCACCACAGGTTCGCCAGCGCCAGCAGGCCGATCACGGCCCGGATCAACACCCGCACATGGTCAAGCCTGCCAGGCGAGCGCGTCGCGGGCCGCCCCGTAGTCGCGCAGCACACCGCGTACGGGAGAAACAACGCGGTCCTCGGCCAGGCCGGCCACCGCAACGCGGAGGTCGCCCTCGACGGACGCGCGGACCCGCCGGGCGCGGGCGCGTCGCAACGGCAGGGTGAGCAGCGGCAACGCCACCGCCACGAGCAGACCACCGCCGGCGACGATCAGCGCGATCGGCGCTCCGCGCACGGAGATGTCGGGCAGGTTCAGGCGGTCCAGGCCCGACCAGTTCGCGCGGTCAAGCAAATACCACGTCGCTCCGGCGATGACCGCCAGCACCGCCAGCCACCACACCAGCCGCGCGAACCACCAGCCGAACGGGCGCGGTGGTCGCCGGCGCGCCGCGCGGACCGCGTCGCCGATCGCGTCGGGCAGACCCGGCGGAGCGCCGGTGACGGTCCGGGCGACCGCTGCGATCCGCTCGGCCCACGCCGGCGGCAGCGCGGCGCCGACCTGGTCGGCGAAGCGGTGGACGGCGAGCACCACCGCGGCGGGCTGCGCGGGGGAATCGGCTCCCGCCGGTCCGGACGCCACCATCGCACGGGTTCGGCGGCGGCGAAACGGCGGGCCCGGCATCCCCGCGCGTCGCGCGTACTCGCCGGCCGTGCCGGCGGCAACCGCTCCCACTCCGCTCGCGACGGCCAGCGCATCGCTGAGCGAGCGGATGGCGTCGCGGCCGATCGCGTCGTCGCCGAGATCGGCCGCCACAAGCGGCGCCAGCCGGCGGGTGACAGCGTCCAACTCGGCTCCGAACCGGGCCAACATGGCCTGCCGGTTGCCGACCGCCTTTTCGATGAGCGCCCGCAGGTCACCAACGCCCCCACCGGTGAGGGCCGACGTGGCGAGCACCGGCACCCCGGCGAGTCCATCGGCCTCGATGAGCCGCACCAGGTCGAGCCGGCACTGTTCGGCGTCGTCGCCCGCGAGCCGGTCGGTCTGGTTGAGCACCACGACCGTGACCTCCCGCAGCGCGCGCAGGTGCCGCAGGTACTCCTCGTGGACGGTGCGGTCGGCGTACTTCTGCGGGTCCAGTACCCACACCACGAGGTCGACGCTCTCCACGAGCTTGTCGACCTCGACCCGGTGTGCGGTCGCCACCGAGTCCATGTCGGGCAGATCGACCAGTACGAGCCCGCGCAGGGGTGCCTCGTCCTCCGCGTCGAGCGGGCTTTCCCGCCGGAACCGGTGCTGCGGATCGACGCCGAGCCAGTCGAGCAGCTCGGTCGCCGGGTCGGGGCCCCAGACGCAGGCGTGGGCCTGCCCGGTGGTCGGGCGGAGGTGGCCGGCCGGCGACAGTTCCATGCGGGCCAGGGCGTTGAAGAGACTCGACTTGCCGCTGCCGGTCGAACCGGCGAGCGCGATGATCGTGTGCTCACCGGGGAGGCGAAGCCGGGTGCCGGCGCGGGCGAGCACCTCGCGGACCGGCGCGAGGGTCTCGTCGGGCAGGTTGTCCGCGGCGGCTCGCTCGAACCGCTCCAGCGCGTCCAGCCGCCCCATCACGGTCTCGGCGCTGTTCGTCATGCGGCGTCTCCGAGGACGAGGTTCGACCGGACCACCGCCAGGCGCCCGGCCACCTCGCGCAGGCCGTCGGCCGTGTCCACCCGGACCCCCGCCGCCGCGACCCGGTGATGGAAGCGCTCCGCCTGGCCGGCGAGCAGCTCGCGTACCCTTCGGCCTAGGTCGGCCTTGGCCCGTTCGGCGAGCGCTCGCCGGTCTGTGTCGGCGACGATCGTGCGCAATAGGTCCGGCCCCGGGCCGACCGCCGTGATGTCACCGGTCGGCGGGGCGACCGTCGCGAGCAGGACGACCATGGTGCGCGCCTGTTCCCCGCCGGTCGCCCCCCGCACATGGGCCGGGTAGGGACGCTCACGACCGCTCTGTGCCTCACCGTCCAACCAGGACTGCCAGTCGGTCACGAGCTGCTGCGCACGTTCGGACAGGCTGGGCGCGACTCGACCCAGATCCGGCTCGGCGGCCAGCAGGACGCGGCCGGCAGGCTCCGCGCGCCACGCGGCCCGGGTCTGCTCGGTGGCCGTCGTTACGGCCTCGGTGATGAGGTTCGCCACCGTTGAGACGATGGCGGTGGGCAGCCGGCGGTCCAGTACGACCCGGGCGTCGGATCCCTTGCGTGATGGGATCGCCGCCTCGACGGCCGCGCGAAGCGTGCCGTTCGCCACGAGCTCCTGCCAGCGGGTGTATACCTGTCCTCTCAGGACGGTGCCATCGCCCACGGCCGCGTCGATGTGGTCCGCCGCGGCGGCATGCGCCCGGTCGACCACCGCGATCAGTCGCTGCCCGGCGGCGACCTGGTCGTCGGCCGCCACCGCCAGCCGGGCCACGATCGGCTCGACGGCCGCGACTGCCCCGAACAGTGTGTGCCGGGCCATGGCCGCCCGCCGACCACTGTCCCGGGCGATGGTGTCGATCCAATTCCGGATCGGCGCGACGGCTAGCTCGCCGACCATCCCGTACCCGTCCAGTGTGGACTCCGGGACGACGAAGAGCGGCGCGTCGGCCAGATCGCGCTGGCGGAGCATGCCGCGGAGGTGCGCGACGATGTCGTCTCGGGCTCCGGCCGGCACCCGATCGAGCACAAGCGCGACGGCCGTACCGCGGTCGCGGGCTTCGCGCAGAACGTGCCACGGCACGGCGTCGGCGTAGCGGGCGGCGGTCGTCACGAACAACCAGAGGTCCGCGGCAGCCAGCAGCTGCCGGGCCACCTCCCGGTTGGCGGCCACCACCGAGTCGATGTCCGGCGCATCGAGCAACCCGACACCGGGCAGCAACCCCTGGGCCGGGATGATCCGGATCACCGGGTCGGCATCGGCGGGCCGGGCATCGATCGTGGCCGTCCGCGCCAGCCCCGGCAACAGATCGGCCTCGGAGAACCAGCCCACGTCGGCTGGGTGGCAGACGAGTACGGGGGCCCGTGTGGTGGGGCGCAGCACACCGGCCGGGGAGATCGGGGAGCGGATCAGGCTGTTGACGAGCGTCGACTTGCCCGCCCCGGTCGGGCCACCGACCACCGCCAGTACGGGCGCGTCCAGGCGCCGGAGCCTCGGCAGCAGGTAGTCGTCGAGCTGGCGCACCAGCGCCTTGACCTGCTGGGCGGCGCGCCCCGCGCTCGGCACGGCCAGCGGGTAGGCCGTCGCGGCGACGGCGGCCCGTACCGCCGACAGGGCGTCGACCAGCGCTGACTCCGCGGTCCGCCGGGCCGCCCGACCCCGGCGGGCCGGCTCTCGCGCAGCGTCGCGCCCGACATCCCGGCCAGGGTCGCGCCCGACATCCCGGCCAGGGTCGCGGCCGACATCCCGCACTGCGTCGCGCCCGACCTCGCGAGCCGGCCGGGCTTCGGGGAGCGAGTTCACGGATAAATGCTGCCTTATTCGGGCAAAAACCGCTAACGATCGCTCGTCTGACGCGCCCGGCCTGGCTGATTCAGCGGGCGGCGGGGCAAGTGAACCTTGGACGCTAAGTGTCCATATATAGGGCCCAGCGTCCAAGATCTACTGAACGGGCGCCGGCGAGGTCAGCTCCTCAACTCGGCGACGCAGCACTTCACGCTGCCGCCGCCCTTCTTCAGTTCCGAGAGGTCGACGGGGATCGGGGCGTAGCCGGCCTCGCGCAGTCGCTCCGCGAGCCCGGTGGCCTCGGCGTTGAGGACGACGTTGTGGCCGTCGCTGACGAGGTTGAGCCCGAACGCTTCGGCGTCGGCCGCGTCGGCCAGAACGGCGTGCGGGAAGAGCTGGCGCAGCACGGCCGCCGACGAGTCGGAGAACGCGCCGGGGTAGTAGGCGACGTTCGTGTCGTCGAGCGCCGCGAGGGCGGTGTCGAGGTGGTAGAAGCGGGGCTCGACCAGGCGCAGCGACACGGCTGCCCGGCCGAGGGCCTCCTGCGCCTCGGCGTGCGCCGCGACCTCCGTACGGAAGCCATAGCCGGCGAGGATCAGCCCGCCGTACGCCTCGGGCAGGTACGCGAAGTCGCCCTCCCCCTCGTTGGTCTCGCGGGGGGCGACGAACCGCCAGCCGTCGACCACGGATCGGGCCTCGTACCAGCGGCGGTGCGCGGACGCCTCGCTGGCGCGCTGCGGGTAGCGGAAGCGGGCGCCGTAGACGACACCGTCCACACTGAACGCTCCGTTGGCCGCGAACACCATGTCGGGCAGGCCAGGCACCGGATCGAGCACGTGCACGGTGTGGCCCAGGCCGGCGAGCGTGTCCCGCAGGAACTCCCACTGCTTGGTCGCAAGATCGGGATCCACCGGCGTCCGCGTGTCCATCCAGGGGTTGATGGCGTACTCGACGACGTAGTGGTCGGGTGAGCACATCAGGTACGTTCGCGATCTCTGCCGGAGGGTCACGAGCGTCAAGGGTAGGTAGGCTGAACTGGCGTCAACAGCCGCTTTTGTTGCGATCGAGAGGTGATTCGTTGCGCATGGATGACACAGATCAGCGAATCATTGCGGCATTGACGACCGACGCG
>Ga0075421_100011453_pt1 | contig 10985 bp, 10 predicted proteins | sample SoiMetdeltSBSDD5_FD_75292 | JGI IMG/M metagenome (GOLD analysis project Ga0075421, IMG submission 75292) | Bulk soil microbial communities from a Populus tree surrounding site in Tennessee, USA - Soil MetaG P. deltoides SBSDD5 | ecosystem: Environmental > Terrestrial > Soil > Tree plantation...
GTCTCAGACGTGTCTGACGCGCAATCCGGGCGGTATTGCCCGTCGAGTCTAGGCAGACCCAGGAAGCGAGGCAAGAAATCAGCCCGTTATCGATCTTCAATGCACCCAGGTGGAGTAACTGGGCCTCATTTGTTGCGGTCCGTGTCAGCGCACGTCGATTCCGGCGTCGGCGAGCAGCTGCCGTGCCGCCGGCACGAAGTCGTTCGCGACCAAGATGCGCTGGGGGATGGCGCCGATCGAGCCCTGGATGACGCTCATGTTGCGGTCCACGATCTGGTGCGGAATGTCGGCCTCGGTGAGCAGCGCCTCGACCGCCGATAACAGCGCCACGTCATTGGTGCGCATCAGCTCTCGCAACGGTCCCTCCATCCCTTCCGAGCTCCCATCCTGCCTCGCTCGTCGCCTTCGCGACCCGGTGGAGCGGAATGTCTGAGTTCATCGGCACCGTACTCGGATTCCGCGGGCGCGTGCCCGTCCGGACGAACCGACCGAGAACCCCCCGGTGGCCGCGACGATCAGGCATGCTGAGAGGGCGGGTATCCGGTGGGGGGCCCCGTGGGAGGGGAAATGCGTACTCGCTCGGTCGCGGCTGGGGCCGCATTGGTCAGCGTGCTCGGAGCCCTGTCGCTGGTCTCGACACCGGCAAGTGCGGGACAGTTCCAGAGTCAGGTCGTCAGTGCCAACCCGGCCGACTTCACGCCGCACGTGCTCGACGGCGAGGTGTGGTCGGTGGCCCAGGTCGGCTCCAAGATCGTGCTCGGCGGCGCGTTCACGAGAGCGCAGAACGCGTCCGGCGGCACGATATTGACGCGTAACCGGATCCTCGCGTTCAACCGCACGACCGGCGTACTCGACACGGTGTTCAACCCGAACGCGAACAACACGGTGCGCACGCTGATCGGCGCCGCCGACGGTCAGTCGGTCTACGTCGGCGGGCAGTTCGGCTCGATCGGCGGGGCCGCGATCAACCGGCTGGCGCGGTTGAACATCAACACCGGCCTGCCGGTGCCCGGGTTCAACGCCAACGTCAACGGCGTCGTCTGGGACCTCAAGCTCGTCAACAACCGCCTGTTCGTGGCGGGCGCGTTCACCACGATCAACGGGGTCAGCCGGCAGGGCCTGGCCGAGCTCGACCCCGCTACCGGAGCGGTCCGCAACACCGTCAACGTGCCGTTCACCGGCACTCACAACGGCTCGTCCATGCACATCCGCGCGATCGGGCTCACTCCGAACGCGGACCGGCTGGTGGCGGCCGGCAACTTCGCCACCGTCGGCGGGCTGGCCCGCAACCAGGTCGCCGTGCTCGACCTGTCCGGGCCGACGGCGACCGTGGCCAACTGGCAGACCAGCCGGTTTGCACCGATCTGCAACGGCTTCCCGTACTACGTCTACGACATGGACATATCGCCCGACGGCAGCTACTTCGTCGTCGGCACCTCAGGCGCGTTCGGCGGTACGTCGCTGCTATGCGACACGGCCAGCCGCTGGGAGACGTTCGCCACCGGCTCGAACCTGCAACCCAGCTGGATCGACTTCACCGGTGGCGACTCGCTCTACTCGGTCGAGGTTGCCGGGACCGCGATCTACGTCGGCGGGCACCAGCGGTGGGAGAACAACCCGTTCGGGCACGACTCGCTCGGTCAGGGCGGCGTCTCGCGGGAGGGCATCGCGGCGCTCGACCCGGTCAACGGGATGCCGTTGTCGTGGAACCCGGGCCGCACCCGCGGCCGCGGTGTGTTCGACTTCCTCGCGACCTCCGACGGCTTGTGGGTCGGCAGCGACACCGACCGGATCGGGGGCGGTGAATTCCACGCCCGCATCGCGTTCTTCCCCCTGGCCGGCGGATCCGCAGTCCCACAACCCAGCCCGCCGGCGCTGCCGGCCGACGTGCACCTGCTCGGGGTCAGCGGAGACCAGTCGTTCCGGCGGCCGTACGACGGCACCACGGTCGGACCCACCACCGCGCTGCCGGGCGGGATCGCCTGGGGCACCGTTCGCGGTTCGTTCTGGCTCGACGGTCAGCTGTACTCGACGTGGAGCAACGGGACGATGACCAGGCGGTCGTACAACGGCACCACGTTCGGTCCGCCGACGACGATCAACCTCAACGGCCTGACCAACTTCGTCACCGACATCCAGGGGATGTCCGGGCTGTTCTACGAGCGCGGCCGGATGTACTTCACCAAGGTCAACGAGACCAACCTGTACATGCGCTATTTCACCGTGGAGGACGGGGCGATCGTGGGCGCGCTGCGGACCACGATCGTCGGCAACATCACCGGGGTCGACTGGCGCAACGTCAACGGGATGTTCCTGGCCGGGAACCGGCTGTACTGGGCGCACCGCACGACCGGTGATCTGCACCGGGTGAACTGGCAGCCGGGCGCGAGCAACGGCGTCCCGGTTGGCGGCACCGACGTGGTCGTCGACACCGCGAACGACTGGCGGGCGCGAGCGCTGTTCACGTTCCCGGGTGGCCCGGGCGGCGGCAACCAGCCGCCGGTCGCGTCGTTCACGTCGTCGTGTCCGGCGCTGGCCTGCGCGTTCGACGGCACCGGGTCCAGCGACCCGGACGGCATGATCGTGTCGTACGCCTGGAACTTCGGCGACGGCAGCACTGGGACCGGCCCGACACCGACACACACCTACGCGACCGGCGGTACCTACACGGTGACGCTCACCGTGACCGACGACGACGGCGCGACCGATCCGGGCTCCGCCCCGGTCACGGTGACCTCCGGCGGCGGTGGTGGGCCGATCGCCTTTGTCGGCGCCGCGGCCGATCCGGATACCGGCTCGGCGCAGAGTCACGCCGTGACCATTCCGGGAACCGTGCAGACCGGGGACGCGATGGTGCTGGCGATGAGCTGGAACTCCGGTACGGTCACCGCGTCCAACCCGCCCGGCTGGACCCGGGTCCAGACGCAGGCCGGTGGGCAGATCTCCTCGGCGATCTGGACGCGGACCACCCAACCCGGTGATGCGGGCTCCGCGGTGACCGTGACCACGAGCGCGATCGTGCGCGGGAACCTGCTGGTGTCCGCGTATCGGGACGCGACCATCGCGGCCGCGGACACCGCGCTCGCGGCCGAGACCATAAACCGGGCGGCGCACACGACGCCGACCGTGGCCGGCGCGGCCGCGGGCTCATGGGTGGTGTCGTACTGGTCGGACAAGACCGCGTCGACCACCGCCTGGGCCGCGCCGGGTGGGCAGCTGACCCGACTGACCGGAGCGGAGACCGGCGCCGGTCACATGTCGTGGCTGCTGACCGATACCGGCACCGGCGTCGGCGCGGGCACGGTCGGCGGGCTGACCGCCACCGCCAACTCCGCCACCGTCAACGCCAATATGGCCACCGTGGTGCTCACGCCGAGCCCATAGCGCGCTCTGCGCTCTGACCCGGGCGTCGGTCGCACCGGCCGGCGCCGGCGCCCAGATTTGGGCTCGACGGTTCCTAGGCCGAGGTCCTAGGCCGGCGGGCGGTCGTCGTACACCCGGCGGCGGGTTGTCTCGTCGTACACCTGTCGCCGGCGCGGCGCCCGCCGGTACCGGACGACGCGGGTCGCTCCCCGCTGCATCGTGTACAGCGTCCAGCCCAGCGCGGCCACGCCCAGCAGCATGACGATGACCCCGAGCGCGCTCAGGTCGATGCCCGCGACCTCGACCTCGAGCGCGAACGCCAGGATCGCTCCGACGACGATCACGAAGATGCTCAGCCCGATACCCACGGCCCGGCCTCCCGGTACGCAAAGTCGCTCGCGGCTGCTCCGCCAACGACGTGCGACTCGTGTTACCCGGCTCGCCCCGATCGACACTGCCGCCCGGTCCAGACCGGCGCATGAGAGAGTCTTACGATCTCGAATGTCACTGCCCAGCTCGAGCAGGAACGCTGCCGGCCGCAGTGGTCGGAAGCCGGACGGCGGCGCTGCCTCAGGTTCGTCCGCGCCGCCCGCGGTGAGCAGTGGTCTCAGTCGTACCCGGTCGATCGTGGGCTGAGCCGATCTGAGCATGGAGGAATGTGACGCCATGGCCGACGAGACCCTTGGCCCCTTGAAGCGCTGGTGGTGGCAGCCACCGAGGCCACATGGCGAACCCATTGCGGGCCGCACCGTCAGCTCTCTCGAGCTCTTCTACGACCTTGCTTACGTGGCCGTCATCGCTCAGGCGGCCCATCATCTTGCCGAGCACGTCTCAGCTCGCGGGTCCGCCGAGTTCGCCATAGTGTTCTCGTTGACCTGGATCGCTTGGGTCAACGGATCCCTCTACATCGAGTCTCATGGCCGCGACGACGGACGGACCCGCATCATCGTCTTCGCCCAGATGAGTCTGCTGGCGCTGTTGGCAGTGTTCACCGCCAACGCCGCGGACGGCAGTGGTCGGGCATTCGCGATCGTGTACGCGACGTTCCTGGCCATCGTGACGTGGCTGTTCTTTACGGTGCGGCGTCAAGACCGTCGCGACCAGCCCGAGTTCGTGGCCGATACCGGACGGTACGTGACCGGCGTCGGCATCGCGGCGGTCGTGATCCTCGCCAGCGCCTTCCTTCCCACCGGGCCACGGCTCATCGTGTGGGCGGGGGTGGCCATCGGCTGGATCGGCGGGATGCTCCTGACGGGCCGCTCCAGGGTGGGCCTGCACCGAGGGCTGCCTCCCACCGGGTCGCTGGTCGAGCGATTCGGGCTGTTCACGATCATCGTTCTCGGCGAAGTGGTGTTCGGGGTGGTCGACGGCCTGTCCGCCGCGGAACGCAACGTCAAGACGACCACGACCGGGATGATCGCGCTGTGGGTCGGCTTCGGCCTCTGGTGGATCTACTTCGACCTGGTCGGCCGCCGGCTGCCGCGCACCGACGGACGTGCGGTGGCGAACTGGCTGTTGAGCCACCTGCCGATCACGATGTCCGTTGCAGCCGCCGGCGCGGCGATGGTCAGTCTGATCGAGCATGCCCACGACCCACGTACGCCCCCGGGCACGGCTTGGCTACTGGCCGGCGCCGTAGGCCTGGGTCTGCTCGCCCTAGCCGTGACCCAACGCACGCTTGTCGATGCCCAGCAGTTCGATGCCGTCTACCGGCCAATCGGCCCGGCGATGGCCGCCGGGGCAGCTGCGGCCCTCGTCCTGGGCTGGGCTCGCCCGGCGCCATGGCTGTTTGCGCTGCTGCTGGTCGCCGTCCTCTCGGTGCTCTGGTTCTTCGCCGTAAGCCGTCTCAAGCTCGCCCACGCGAAGCCCGCGTCCTAGCCTCGGTGCCCCCCAACCGGAACAAGCTCTCAGCACACGGAACGCCGTCCGGCACTCTAATGCGCCTTACTCGGTTCGGCGGTTACGTGGTCGCGCCAGGTGTGGCGTGGCTCGAAGCCGAGTACCTGCCTGGCCCGGTGGATGGCTAGCAGCGTGCCGTACTCGCCGACCTCGCCGGTCAGCCGGACGTCCGGGAAGACCTCGCGGAGCAGCTCGGCCGAGGGACGGTTCATGACCGTGTCTGCGGCGGCGATGATGAAGCTCGGGCTGCCCGCTACGGCCTCCGCCGGGACGCTGAGCGCCAGGCGGCACGCGACGGCGACGTCCCGCTCGTCGACGTACCCCCACAGGTTCCACTTGCGCGCGTGGGCGTCGGCCCAGACCGAGGGGAAGTGCTGGTAGTCGGTGGGCGCCATGATGTTGGAAAAGCGCAGCGCGATAAACGGGATCCCCGACCACTGCGCGATGTGCCCCGCGATCGTTTCGCTCGCCACCTTGGACAGCGCGTAAGTCGTGGTGGGGAGCGGGTAGTGATCCTCGTCCACCGGCGCGTACCGCGGCGGGACCTCGAACGGCAAGCCAAGTGTCGTCTCGCTCGATGCCCACACCACCCGGCGCACGCCGAGCCGGGCCGCAGCCATGAACACGTTGAAGTTCATGGTGACGTTCGCGGTGAACGTGACCGCCGGCGTCGCTATCTCAGGCGCCGGGATGTTCGCCAGGTGAACGACAGCGTCGACACCGCGCAGCGCCTCAAGCGCACCCTCGCCGCCGGGAGCGGCTGGACCCCAGGTCCCCTCGGCGGCCTGCAGTGCCTCGAGCGCCTGCCCATAGTCGGTCAGGTCGGCGCGTAGCATCCCGCCCTCGAGATCCTCCCTGGTGACCGCAACGTCGGTCGCCACGACGTCATAGCCGTGCTCACGCAGCTCCCGCACCACGGCCCGGCCCGCCTGCCCGCCGGCACCGGTCACGCAGATGCGCTGTCCCATCCGCGCTCCTCTCACGTTGATCCTTGCGCCTGCCTCCAGAACCTATAGTCAGCTGGCCGGTGCGGATCCGGTCCGGCGGTCCTATGCTTCGGTCCGTGTTGCGCTCGCTTGGGCCGGCGCGCCGCACCGGGGCCGCCGCCGACCAGGAGACGACCGCGTACTTTGACCAGCACGTGCCCGAGTACAGCCTGCGCCATGCACGGCGGGCAGTGCAGCTGATCTGCGCGGCCGGGCCGCGCGATGCCGCGCTGGTCGACATTGGCTGTGGCGTTGGCACGGTGCTCGCGTCGCTGGCGACGAAGGCCACCGGTATCAGTCGGTTGGTGGGTTTCGATGTCAGCTCGGCATGCCTAGAGGAGACCAGGCAGAAGGTGGACGCCGAGCTCCACCAGGTCTCGATCACCGACTCGGCAGCCGTCGGAAGGTTCCGCGGCCAATTCGACTTCGCGCTCATGGCCGCGGTGCTGCACCACTTGGTCGGGCCGACCCGGCGCCGCTCCCGGCGGGTAGCCGAGACCGCGATCGCCAACTCGCTGGTGCTGCTCAAACCCGGTGGCTATCTGGTGATCGCCGAACCGACGTTCGCGCCGTCCGCGCCGCTGGGCGCGTTGTTCTGGGCGAAGAGGATGAGTGCGCGGATGACCTCGCGCCGGTTACCGATCGGCGGATACTGGAACAATCTTGGCCCGCCGATAGTCAGCTACTACAGTCCCGACCAGTTGCACGCCTTGGTCGGCGGGCTGCCTGCCGAGATCGTCTTCAGCGACTCGGTCCCGCAGCGGCTCAACCGGCTGGGCCAGACGCTGGTCGCCAAGACCAACACGACGATGATGATCCGGACCCGACCATGATCTGAGCCCGCGGCTGAGACCCCGGCGTCCGGGTTCCTCGATATCGTATTGACATGCCCTGACCTGCGCAGTCCGATGACAGGGTCGCTGTTGGGCGGCACGGCCAGGGGAGGTTCGATGAGTTCGTACGAGAACGACCTGCGCATCCTCGACGCGGAGCTTCAGGTAGTGGCTCAGGCCTTCGACGGACTATCCGATGAGCAGTGGGCGTTGCCGACGCTCCTGCGCCCTCTCGACGAGAACCTGCCGCACTGGACGCTGTTCGAGCTGGCCGGCCACTTCGACATCTCGATCGGGCTGACCCGAATGCTGATCGCGGATCAGGACAACACCGCCGGCCAGGTCGGCCGCGACCGGACCAGCTTCTTCATCTTCCCGCGCTCGGAGGTCGCGCCGGTCGTGTACGACTACGCCTACACGATGGTCGAAGGTAAAACACCGGCGCAGATGCCCGACGTTCTACGCGAGACATTCACCCGCACCGTCGAGGAATCCCGGGCGACCAGCCCAGACAAGATCGGTTCCGGGTACTACGCACTCATGCGGCTGGACGAGTTCGTGCCCAGCCGTGTCGTCGAGGCGGTCGTGCACGGGATGGATCTGACCGACGCGCTCGGCAAGCCGACCATGGCCACGCCCGAGGGCATGGCCGTTACCGCGTCAATCCTCGACGAGTTGCTGGCACGCCGGACCGTCGGCGGACGCCCGGCCGATCTGTCCGACGACGTGGCCTGGGTTCGAGCGGCGTCCGGCCGTAGCGAACATCCCGATCCGCGGCTGCCCCTGATCGGCTAGGGGTATTGACCCGTGAGGCCGCGACGGACCGAGACACCCGGCCCTCGACGGGCGTCGGGGGCCGGGGCCGGCATCACGCTCGTGTGACCACGAGTCCGGAGGCTTGGGGGTGTGACCGCGGGTGATACCAGTCCAGGAAATGCCTGGGCGGCGGGGCTGCAGAAGAGCCCCGCCGCCCTGCTTGCGCTCGACGCCACGAATCGAGCACAGCCTTATCGTCAGCCGGTCAGGTGGACCGGAGGCAGGTCGTCACCTGTGAGCGTCAGGTCGAAGTCAACCGTCAGGATGACGACCCGCTGATTGCCGGTGCAGTCGAGCGTGGTCAGTGGCGAGATCGTGAACGAGCCGGTTGTCTGCCCGTTACGCACCGGGAACGTCCCTGTCGCGTTGATATCGATCGTCTCGCTCTTCGGGACGCCGTTCACCGGGTTGCCGCTCTTGGTGAAGCACTGAGACGTCGTAGTGACGGTGCCGGTGAGGGCAAAATCGACTGACGTCACGGTGTTTCCCAGGCCGGCTGCCTTCCAGGAGACGACGAGACTGTTGTCCGCCACGGTGGCCGTGGGGCCCTTGACGTAGTGCGGGCTGTCCGCCAGGGCCGGAGTCGCCGAGACGCCCGCAGTTACGACAAGAGCTGCGAAGAACCCGGTCACCAGGGTGATGATCCCTCTTGGTCATTGAATTCCTTTGGTTGTTTGTGATTCTTGTAGTGCGCATGTATTTGCAGCTAGCCGCCGGCTTTGGTGCTGAGTTCCCGTTCCACCGGCACAAGCATGGACTCCACACCGAAAGCGGCCCCGTGAGCGCATCATTCCTCCCCGTATTGGGTCCGCCGTAAGAACCGGCCGCTAATCCCCACCGCAACAGATAACAGACAATGGGACACGACTGTCTCCATGCAAACTCCTGGCGCTGATGCCTTCATCCGGATGACGGCAGGACCGGTTCATGGGCACCTGTTCATGCCCACGACGAGAGATACGTCGTCCTTGAATAGTCCGGTTCTGTTTTGGCGGGTTACAGCCGATCTGAGCCCGGGTGCAATCAACGGCAACCGATGCGCTATGGCCATGCCGCAGTGAGTTCGGCGGTGACCACCCCGCTGGCGTGCTCGTATGCTGTCCGCTGTGGCGGAGGCTCGGCGCCGGATCGGCGCAGCCGGGCTGGCGCTGCTCGCCGTGGCCGCCGGGGTTGCTGTGGTGCTCGCACCGCCGGAGAGATGCCCTTCGGTTTCGGTCTCGGACTTGCGTTTCTCGGCAACTGATGCCGCCGGCTGGTTCGTGCGAAACCAGCGGTCGGACGGCGCGTGGCTGTACGAGTACAACCGGGACACCGCGCACGCCACACCCGACTACAACGTCGTGCGGCACTCCGGCGCGGTGATGGGCCTCTACCAGGCCGCGTCGGCTGGCATTCCGGGCGCGCTGGGAGCTGCTGATCGCGGGCTCGCATGGTCACTGGAGCGGCTGGTCGAGCGGGACGGCTGGGCGGCGATTAGCTACGACGGACAGACCCCGGTCGGCGCGGTCGCGCTGCTGACCGCTGGGCTCGTCGAGCGCCGCATCGGCACCGGCGACAGGCGGTACGACGACCTGCTGCAAAGGCTCGGACGTTTCCTGGTCGCCCAGACCGAGGACACCGGCGCGGTGCTCGCGCGGTTCGATCAGGGACGCGGCGGGCCGGTTCCAGGGGAGTACTCGAGGTACTACACGGGCGAGGCGTACTGGGCGCTCGCTCGGCTGCACGTGTTGTTTCCACACGGCGGCTGGGGTGAGGTGGCCGACCGCGTCGGCGCGTACCTGGCCACCGGGCGTGACCAGGTCGAGGATTACTGGCCGCCGCTGCCCGACCATTGGGCCGCGTACGGCCTTGCCGAGGTGGTGTCATTCGACGAGCGGACCCGCTCCGAGCCGCTCACCGAGGATGAGCTCGGCTACGCCCAGCGGCAGGCCGGGCTGTTCGGTGCCGAAGTCCGGTGGATTAGTCAGCAGGTCGGACCGTGGGGCGAGCTGGTACGAGGTCCAAGCGAGCCCCGGGGCGGTGGCTACGGTGTCATCGGTGAGGCCCTAACCAGCCTTTGGGTGGCCGCCTCGGCCGACGAGCGGATGACCGGCCTGCGCGCGTCGATCGCGGAGCGAGCGGCGTGCATCGTTGGCCTGGCGGTGCACGCTCAGGCCGACTCCGCGGAGGCTGAGACGTTCCGCGAGCCAGGGCGAGTACAGGGCGCGTGGTTCCGTGACGGCGTGACACGCATGGACGACCAGCAGCACGTGCTGTCGGCCCTTGTTGGTGCGATCCCCATTGTGGAAGCGGGCGCGGCAGCTGCCGCCGTGGATGAGCGGCAGGCGCCGCCGGTCTCCCTTTTGGTTGTGACGCTGGTGGCTGCGGTCAACCCATTTCGTGCCGCTTTTGGTGTGCCCCGACGGGATCGATCAATACCGGCCGCGGCTGGTTTGGCCGCGCTCGGGGGGCTCATCGCGCTTATCGGCGTGCTTGTCGCAGCCTTCCTCGGCGACTTGTATATCGGCGCGGCTGGCGTCAGCGAGCCGGCCCTGCGCATCGCCGCCGGTGTGATCGGCGGCGTGGCCGGCGTCGTTGCGCTGGTACGCCGACCGCCGCCACCGCAGCCCGCGCTGCCCGGCTGGTGGGCCGCGCTGGTCCCGGTCGCAGCACCACTGCTCGCTAGTCCCGCGGTGGTGACGCTGGCGGTCAGCGGGTACGCGGACCGCGGCGCCGGGCTCGTCGGCGGCGCCCTGGCGATCGCCGTCGTCGTGCTGATTGCGCTGGTTGGGGCGGTGCGACCGGACGGATCAAGCGGCCTGGTCCTGCGCTGGCTCGGGGGTCTGACTGGCGCCCTATTGACGCTGTCGGCGACGTTGCTCGTGATCGACGGCATCCTCGCCGTCTAGCCACCATCCCGGATGTCCTTATGGGGGAGACGGGATGGGTATGCTGGCGGACCCGGAGGGCAATGAGTTCTGCGCGTTCACCGCCTGACCTTCCGATGAATCTTCTGCCCCCTGACGGTCTGATCGCCATATCCGCACGCAGGAGGAGCCATGGTCAAGGTCATCGCGTCGATCACGACCTCCGTCGACGGCTACATCGT
>Ga0075421_100011454_pt1 | contig 10984 bp, 10 predicted proteins | sample SoiMetdeltSBSDD5_FD_75292 | JGI IMG/M metagenome (GOLD analysis project Ga0075421, IMG submission 75292) | Bulk soil microbial communities from a Populus tree surrounding site in Tennessee, USA - Soil MetaG P. deltoides SBSDD5 | ecosystem: Environmental > Terrestrial > Soil > Tree plantation...
GTTTCCGCATTGGTCGCGGCATGCGCGCCACCATTGGCCAGGTTTCTTACGCCGCCGTTGATGACACGGAACCCCGCGCCTTGAGGGCCGTTATCGGCAACATAAACCGGACCACCTTCGAGCGTCGCCGTGTTCATGGCCACCGTAAACGGTGCGTCGGCGGCAAGCGGCACCGATGGAGGCGTTGGACTCGTGCCCTGACCCCGAAGCGCCAACGGGGCGAACAGGACACAGAGGGCGATGAGGGTCAGGCGTCGTACACCGAAACAGGTCATAGGACAGGGCGGCTCCGGGCGTGTATTCTCGCAGACTCTATAATTAGCGCGCGACGAACAGGTTTTTCAAAAAGTCCGGCGATGTGAAGCCGGACAACCACGACAGTCCGGAGCACCGAACCGATGAGACCTGCGTTTGCCCTCACTGCACTGCTCCTGCTTGGCCTCCTTGCAACACCGGCCGCGGCACAAACGCCCGATGGCGCCGCTGTGTTCCAGGCGAACTGCGCCTCCTGCCACGCCAACCCCGCGCCTGATTCACGCGCGCCAACTCGCGACGTCCTCGCGCAGATCGCACCCGAGAGCATCATGGTCGCGCTCACGAGCGGTCAGATGTTTCGACAGGGATCAGCGTTGACCGATGCGGAGCGCCGCGCCGTTGCAGCCTTCCTCGCGGGTCGGCCGGTGGGTACCGCGGCGCCTCCGTCCAATGTCGGTCGTTGCACGGCCAAAGCACAAGCGATCACGACAGCCGACCTCTCGAATGGCTGGAATGGATGGGGCGGTGGCGCTTCGAATACACGCTTTCAGACGGCGGACAAGGGCGGGCTCACCGCACCGATGATCCCGCGGCTGAAACTGAAGTGGGCGTTCGGCTTTCCCGGCGTGAGCTCGGCGCGGTCGCAGCCGTCGATTCTCGGCAACCGGATGTTCGTCGGCAGCGAAAGCGGAGACATCTTCGCATTGGATGCAAAGACAGGCTGCACCTACTGGACCTTCCACACCAAAGCTGGCATTCGCACGGCGACAACGATTGGCCCATACAAGCGCGCCAACGGCACGAGCGGCTTCGCCGTCTACGTCGCCGATGGTGGCGCGAACGCGTACGCCGTCGACACCGAGACGGGGCAGGAGATCTGGTCGCGTCAAGTCGACAATCACGTCTACTCGAAGTCAACAGGATCGGTGACCTACGACGACGGGCGCGTCTACGTGCCAGTCGCGGGCGTGGGCGAAGAAGGACAGGGCGGATCGTCGAAGTACGAGTGCTGCACGTTCCGCGGCAATGTGAGCGCGCTCGATGCCAATACCGGCGCGGTCGTCTGGAAGACGTACACGATGGACGAACCGAAGCCACGCGGGAAGAGCAAGGACGGCGTGCAACTCTGGGGGCCGGCAGGTGCCGGCATCTGGGCCGCGCCGACCGTCGATGCGCAACGCCGCGCGATCTACGTCGCCACGGGAAACGCCTACGCGGAGCCGAATGCAAGGACGAGCGACGCGGTGGTGGCCTTCGATATGGCGAGCGGGAAGATCTTGTGGACGTTCCAGCCGACACAGGATGTCTGGGTAGGCGGCTGCAAGCGAGGGGATGAGAATCCCAACTGTCCGAACGACCTCGGTCCGGACCACGACTTCTCGATGTCGCCAGTTCTTGCGAAGCGCACCAACGGCTCGGACATCCTTATCGTCCAGCAGAAGTCCGGCATGGCCTACGCGATCGATCCCGACAAGCAGGGCGCGCTCGTGTGGCAGTACCGCACGAGCGACGGCGCCGGCCTCGGTGGTCAGTGGGGCGCCGCCGCCGACGCGCGGCAGGTGTACTTCAGCGTCAACGGTCCGGCCAAGATGGCCGGCGGTATGCGCGCGATCAATGTGGACACGGGCGCCGTCATGTGGACGAAGGAAGCAGAATCGAGGCTCTGCGGCACTGAGCGCGGATGCAGCCAGGCACAGGGGGCTGCGGTCACGGCGATCCCAGGCATCGTCTTCTCGGTCTCCATGGACGGTGGCATTCGAGCCCACGCAGCCGACGATGGGACGACGGTGTGGACGTTCAACACGAACCAGGAGTTCCAGACGGTCAATGGCGTGAAAGCCAAAGGCGGAGCCATTGATGGCCCTGGCGTCGTCGTCTCCGGCGGGATGCTCTACGTCAACTCCGGCTATGTGAGCTTGATCGGGCGGCCGGGGAACGTGCTGCTGGCGTTCAGTGTGGAGTGAGTGTCACTGTAGGCCGGATCTTGTTCTGTAGACCCGGCGGGCGCTCGACAAAGCGAGACTGGCCCTACGCTGTGGCGAGCAGACGATCGACGGTCTCGCTGAAGCTCGCGATCTCGAATGGCTTGACCAGAATGGGCTCGCCAGCCGCGTGCACAGCTTCGAGGAGCGGATGCTCCGCGTAGCCTGACATCAGCAGCACCTTCACGTCCGGCGCCCGTCGTCGCATCCGTTCGACGATGACTGGACCTGTCGCTCCGGGCAGAATCAAATCGGTAATCAACAGGTCTGGAGGGGCGAGCGTGTCGCAAAGCTCGAGTCCCTCAGCGCCCGTGCACCCGGTGTCGACGTGATAGCCGCGCCGCTCGAGCGCAAGGCGAAGAAGCTCGCGAACGGCCGCTTCGTCCTCCACCAGCAGGATTCGAGGCTTGCTCGATGTGGCGTGAACGACCTGCTCCGGCGGGTACACGGGGTCTGGCGGCTCACCCCCCAGGCTGCGAATCCGATCGACAACGGCCGTGAGCCGTGGAATCTCGCCGAGGATCGCCTGCAGGTCCTGCTGGAGGGGGTCCGCCTTGGGCAGTTCCTCTTCGATCCGCTGTGCATAGCCGGAAATCACGAAGGCGATGTTGTTCAGGTCGTGGGCGATCTGACGCGCGGAATCCATCTTTACTCCCGGAACTCGCTTGTGTCGGTGATGTCGCGAACGCCCGCCCTGAGCGAATCAGGCCGTTTTATCGGCCTGATCGTGGCCGGAGCCCACCAACACAAGCGCGCTGCAGTGAGTTAATCGGCCAAAGAAAGAATCACTACAGGCTACGAGGCGCGGGCCGCCGCGCCCGCCACCCGCGCAAAGCATTCGGGAATAAGGGCTGGCATGCGGAGCAGCGTCGCGACATGCATCGCCGCGCCGCGCGCGATGGCCTCGCGCGGCATGCCGAACACGATGCACGAGTGCTCGTCTTCCGCGATCGTTTCCGCTCCAGCCTGACGAAGCGCGAGCAGACCGTCCGCGCCATCCGAGCCCATGCCGGTCAGCAGCGTCGCCACGATTGGAACACCGCGCAGCTTCGCCAGCGAGAAAAACAGTTCGTCCACAGCCGGGCGCTGATGATGTACGGGCGGCCCATCATGGAGGCCCGTCATCAGTTTGATTCCACGCGCCTGCACGACGAGATGGTGTTCGCCAGGCGCGACATACGCCGTTCCCGGCTCGAGCAGCTCGCCGCCTGCCGCTTGGATCACGCGAATCGCGCAGACCTTGTCCAGCCGCTCGGCAAACGCTTTCGTGAAGCCCGCCGGCATGTGCTGCGCGATCACGATGGGAGGCGTCTCAGCCGGCATGCGCGTGAGGACCGACTCGATCGCCTGCGGGCCTCCGGTGGATGCCCCGATCGCGATGATGCCGTGTCGCCATCGCGGCAAATCGAACCTCACCGTGGTCGCTGGAGCGGCGACTGCCGGAGATGCAGCCGCACGCACGAGACTTGCCATCGGAACACCGCGAATGGCCCGCACGCGCTGCTTCAGCCGTTGCGCCAACTCCCCCACCGACGTCGGACCACCTGGCTTCGCCAGGACGTCCACCGCGCCAGCCCTCAGCGCATCGATCGTCGCCACCGATCCGGACTGCGTGAGCGAGCTGATGATGATGACAGGCATCGGTCGAGAGGCCATCAGCCGACGCAGGAAGCTCAGGCCGTCCATGCGCGGCATCTCGATGTCGAGGGTCAGGACGTCCGGCTCGAGACGCAGGATCATGTCGCGCGCAACGAACGGATCTCCGGCGCCGCCGACGACTTCGATGTCGGGCTCCCCCTTCAGCGAGTCGGCGAGCAGCTTTCGCACGATCGCTGAATCGTCGACGATGAGGACTTTGATCGGCTTGGTGGCCACGTTACTTCTTGACTGTCAGCTCGATCCAGATCGGCTGGCCGTTGAGCAACCCGGATGGAGCGCTCGACGGCGCGCTGACCGGAACCACGACGGGATGATCCAGCTGGAACAGCGACTGCGGCGCAACGTCGGTCAACCATCGACCGCACACCATGTTCGCGAATTCGCCGGCAAGGTCGTCTACAGCCTCGCCATCCTGCGTCTCTTCGCCCGTGAACGCCGTCGTCAACTCCTTCGCAAGGTCTCTGGGCATTCGGCAGCTCAGTGTTCCCGAAAATGCTCCGGAGAAGGCCACGCTGGCATTCAGCATGGGCTCGTCGACGGGTGGCACATCGTGAGTGACAGGATCGACCATGGCGAAGAAGCTCTCCTCCGCCACGACGGCCAGCGCACGATCGAGCGCGTCGCGATCAGTCGGCAAGGCCGCTGGCAAGTTCGTTGAGGACATCTCTCACTACCTCCGGCCTGACTGGCTTGTTGACGTACCAACGCGCCAGGCCTTCCATCTCCTGCCGTCGCGCATCCGACCCATCCGTCGACACGACGATGCGTGCGGGTGTGTCGCGTCCCTGGCGCTGGAGCTCACGGAGCAGTTCGGGCCCGGACATCACTGGCATGTTGATATCGGTGAAGAGCGCATCGATCTCATTGGCATCGAGGACGGCCAGTGCCTCTTTGCCGTTGGCAGCCTCGAGTACGCTGGCAACGGGAACCTCGCTGAGCTGAACCGCGCGACGAACGAATTGGCGCATCATCGCCGAGTCGTCCACGATCAGGATGTTGAGTGGTTTCATCGCGTCTCCCTTACAGCTCTTCCACGACCTCGCGACCGCGCGTCACCTGCACACGGCCGCTCGTGGCCAGCAGACTCACGGTTCGCGTATCGGTTCCCCCAAGCGACTCGCCTTTGACGAGCACGCCGTTCTGCCACAGCAGCTTCTTGGCGATCAGCGCATTCCGCTTGCCGACGTCGAGTCCAGTCGGTCCGCCGGTAATCGCGGCGCCGCCCAGCAGGTGCACTCGGAGGCGCGACTTGAGCGCGCCGGCCTTGTATGCCGCCTGAAACAGCAGCGGGATGCCGGTGTCGGCAAACGTCCCCGGCTGCCGCGCCGCACGCTCGGCATTGAGCTTCGACTCCGGGAGCAGGAAATGCAGCATCCCGGCCACGTGCGTCACGGGATCCCAGACGCACACGGCTACACAGCTGCCGAGGGCGTGGGTCACGATCTGCGCGTCGGCGCTTGTCGTCACGGCGTATTCGCCGATACCGATGACGACTCGCTCTCCACGCGCCGGCATGATCAGAGCAGACGGCATGACGATGGCCGGCGTGTGAGTGGAGGCCGAGAGGTTCATGCCACGACCTTCCGATAGATCGCCGGCGCCACCCATCGCAGACCGTGAGACGTGCCGTTGAGGCTCTCGGAGTGCGAGATGCACAGGTATCCACCCGCGGCCAGATGTCGCTCGAGCAGCGAGACCACTCGCTGCTGCACGTCGCGATCGAAGTAGATCATGACGTTGCGACAGAAAATCACGTCGAACCGCTCGCCGAGATCACTGGCTTCGAGGAAATTGAGCTGGCGGTACTCAATGAGGCGACGCACGTGCGCGGCGACACGCGCCTGCCCTGCCTGCGCGCCGAGTCCGCGCTCGAAGTGACGCCGCAGCATGTCGAGAGGGATGCCGGCCACGCGCTCCATCTTGTAGACGCCGGCATTCGCGATGCCGAGCGCCTTCGTCGACAGATCGGATGCGAGGATTCGAATGCGCGACCCATGATTCGCCCCGAGAGCGTCGAGCAGCGTGATCGCGATTGTCACAGGCTCCTCGCCTGACGAGCACGCGGCGCTCCAGATCCGAATCGGCGCCTGCGCGAGCGCCGGAACGATCGTCGAGCGCAGGAAGTCGAAGTGCTGCGGCTCGCGGAAGAAGCTGGTGTGATTGGTTGCGATGGCGTCGAGGAGCGCGGTGATCTCCGCACCACTGGTATCCGCCTCGACATGCGCGAGGTAGTCCCGGAAACCGGTGAAGCCACCCGAACGAAGTCGCTTCTGCAATCGCGCGAGGACGAGCGCCCGCTTCCCGCTATGCAGCGTGATCCCGGCGCGCTCGTACACGAGCCGCACGATGCGTGAGAGCTCGGCATCAGAGAGCCGGATCTCGAGGGGGTCAGACCCCTTCACATGTGCAGACATGGGAAGGGGTCTGACCCCATCAAGCAGCGCGGAGCGCCGCATCATCGGTCCCGAGCACGCGGTCGAGGTCGAGCAGGATCTTGACCGTCCCTTTGACCTTGGCCACGCCCTTCATGTAGTCGGTGCACACGCGATCACCGAACTGCGGCGTCTGCTCGATCTCGTCCGCCACGATGTTCAGCACCTCGGACACGTGGTCGACGATGATCCCCATCATCACGCGGCTGGCCGCCAGTGCCACCTCGACGACGATGATGCACGTGCGCGCGGTCACCTCGCCCTGCGCGAAGCCGAACTTGAGCCGCAGGTCGATGACCGGAATCACCTTCCCGCGCAGGTTGAGCACGCCTTTGATGTGCGACGGCACCTGCGGCACCTCGGTGATGTCCATCATCTTGATGATCTCGCGCACCCGGAGCACAGGCAGGCCGTATTCCTCATCGGCAAGAGCAAACGTCAGATACTTGCCGGCCAGGTCCGCGGTCGCGGCGGTGACTGTGGTTTCAGCGTTCATCGTGTCCTCTCCTACGCGGCCGCGCGGTTGACCCCGCGCTCCAGTTCGACGATCCCATGTGCGTCGAGAATCAGCCCGATGCGACCGTCGCCAAGAATGGCGCCCCCGGCGAGGCCGCGGACGCTCGCGAACGTCTCGCCGAGCGACTTGATCACCACTTCCTGCTTGCCCAGCAGTGCGTCGACAACCAGCCCGACTCGCGATCCGGTGTCTTCGACAACGACCACGGTCGCCTTGCATGGGTCGCTTTCGTGGGGCAACCCGAAGAGCTCGCCAAGTGCCACCAGCGGGAGCAGCGAATCGCGCACCTGCACGAGCCGCGGCGCGCCCTGCACCTTGTGCACCTGTGACGGTAGCGGCCTCAATGACTCACGAACCCCGGTTGTCGGCATCACGAAGCGCTCGCGCCCGACGCCGACGATCAGCCCGTCGAGCACCGCGAGTGTCAATGGCAAGCGGATGAAAAATGTCGTGCCCCTGCCCGGTTCGGTGGTGATTTCGATTCGACCGCGCAAGGCATCGATATTCCGGCGCACGACGTCCATGCCGACACCGCGTCCGGAGATCTCGGTGACCTTCTCGGCGGTCGAGAATCCAGGCTCGAAGATCAGCGCGTTGATCTCTTCGACTGAAGGAGACGCACCCGGCGCGATCAGGCCTCGCTCGAGCGCGCGGGCCTTGATCTTCTCCGTGTCGAGCCCTTTCCCATCGTCGGCGATCTCGATGACGATGTGGCCGCCCTGGTGGTACGCGCTCAGCGCCAATCGCGCCTGCGGTCGTTTGCCGGCGGCCTGGCGTACGGCCGCTGATTCGATCGCATGGTCGATGCTGTTGCGAACCATGTGCATCAGCGGATCGGTGATCTCCTCGACGACCTTGCGATCGAGCTCCGTGTCTTCGCCGGTCAGCACCAGCTCCACCGACTTGTCGGCCTTGCGACTCAGATCGCGCACGATGCGGGAGACCTTTTGGAACGCTTGACGGATCGGCACCATGCGGAGCGCCATCGCGCTGCGCTGGAGGCCGGCCGTAATGCGCTTCAGCTGACCGAGATTGCCGGCGAGCCGCTGGTCGACGTGGGTCGCAAGCAGCGGATCTTCCTGGATCAGCGACTGGACGATGATGAGCTCGCCGACCGCGTCGACGAGGCTATCGAGCTTGCGCGTATCGACCTTGATCGACGCCATCTCTTCGCCGCGACGGGCTGCACCGGCACTCTCACTCGCTGCCTCAGGGCGGACAGTCTCGTTGACAGGCGCTTTGGCGTCGTCGGCGTGGACGGGCTCCGGCGCGGCGGCCTGCTTCTCGGCGGGTTCATCGGCTTCGCCTGAGATCAGCAAGTCGACCGACGCGATGAGCGCGTAAGCGACGGGCGCGAGATCGGTCCCTGGCTGGCCCGCCAGCCGTGCGCCGACGTCGCGGATCATCGACGTGAGGACATCGACGGCTCGCAGCACGACGTCCACGTCGGCTGGACCCATCGTGCGGCGCCCGGACCTCGCCAGGTCGAGCAGGTTCTCGACCCTGTGCGCCACTTCCTGAACCGAGGTCACGCCGAGCGCGCCGGCGTTGCCCTTGATTGTGTGGAAGGGGCGGAAGATGTCATTCAGCAGCGTGACGTCACCGGGGCGTTCATCGAGCGCCAGCAGTGCCGCCTCGATCGTGCCCAGGTGATCCAGAGCCTCGGCCAGGAAGAGATCGGCCATCTCCGGGTCGTCACGCAGGAAAGCCAGCTCGTTGTCAGTCACGGCAGTACTTTCAATCGTCGCAATCAGGGCGTACTTGAAAACTAGGCCGCTCGGCGCAGTGGCATCGCCTCTTCGGCGTTGTCATGCGACACCGACTCGACGGCCGTTTTCTGCGAGGCGCCAGCCAACTGCGCCAGGCTCTGCGCGGAATGGCGCGCGACCTCGGACTGTGCGGCAAGCTCCTCTGACGCGGCGGCAGCCTCTTCGGCAAGGGCAGCAGTGCGCTGAGAGGTCTGCTCCATGCTGGTCAGCGCAGACCGCACCTGCTCGATGCCGTCCGTCTGTTGACGGGCCGCGATGCTCATGCCGTCCACCAGGCCTTTGACGTCCTGTGCATGGGAAGTGATCGCGCTGATCGCTTCACCGACCTGGGACAATTTCGTGCTCCCCTGCTCGGCGCGCGCAATCGATTCCTCGATCAGCACCGCGGTTCCGCGGGCCGCTTCCGCCGATCGCTGCGCGAGCGTCCTGACCTCGTCCGCCACCACGGCGAAGCCCATGCCGGCCGCACCGGCGCGGGCGGCTTCAACCGCCGCGTTGAGCGCGAGCAGGTTGGTCTGGAACGCGATCTCGTCGATCGTCTTGATGATGTGCGAGACCTTCCCGCTCGATTCGCGGATGCTCTCCATCGAGCCGAGCATCTCGCCGAGCCGCTGATTCGTCGCGTCGACACCCTTCGTCGTCGAGGTCATCAGATCGGCGCAGCGAGACGCGTGATCGGCGTTCTGACGCGCGGTCGCCGCGATTTCTTCCATCGCGGCCGCGGTCTCTTCAACGGCCGCCGCCTGCGACTGCGCACCGCGTGAGAGCTCCTGCGCAGATGAGGACACCTGCTGCGACGCCGACATCACCTCGTGGGCGCCGTTGGTCATCTCCTCCGCGAGCGAGCGAATCGATGTGCCGATGCCCATCATCACGCGCACCAGCAGGAACGAGAGGACCGCGAAGCAGACGAGGACGGCGATGCCGATGATCTTCTGTTCGCGAGCGACCGCGGCAGCCTGAGCCTCACGCACCTCGTTCGCCCGAACCTTCAACCGCTCGACGAGCTTGTCGATCAAATCCGTCGGCGCCCGATCCTGTCCCTTGACGAGCGCATCGGCCGTGGCCGGCTTCGTGCCGTGGTCGTCCGCGAACGACTGCTCGGCCTTGCCGTAGCCGGCCTTCATCGCGTCATGCGCGGCGATGAACTCGGCCAGGACGCTCTTCGCTTCCTCGTCCGTCAGCTTCGCCTGAAGATCGGTGGCGGCCGCGCGCACGGCGGTCTCCTCGGTGTGGAAACCCTTCGAGTACTTCTGATACTGCTCGTAGTCGCTGCCGCGAAGCAGGATGTTCTTCCACTCCTGGACCTGCTTCTTGAACGTGACCTGGATCACGCGGGCAGCGTCCTGCTGCGCGACCTCGTTGGTGAAGATCGCGTCGTAGATCGACGCGTTGTAGTGTAGCGAGTACATCAGCGCCACTGATGCCCCGAGGCCGACAATCACAATCGCAGAGAGCAGCGTCAGCTGCATCCGGCGAGCAGTTCTCATGTCCTTCATGATTCGTTGTCCTTTAACGGCGCGGCGTAGGCGCAAACGTCTTCAATACGTCGTACGAGAAGACCACGTCGAAACGCTCCTGGTTGGCGATCGCGTAGTCGGCATCGAGGGCCCAGGTGTACTGGCCCGTCACCGTGAGCAGCGGGAACAGGCTGGCGGTCGCCTTCCCGAACCAGCGATCACCGCGGTTGTAGTAGTCGCCGTTGAGACCACCGTAGTGCTCATCGATGCTCGCGAATCCTCCCGACATCGACGTACGGCCGACCTTCTTGTCCAGGGTCAGCGCCCATCCGAACGGCGTGGGTCCGACCTCTGAACGCGCATAGGTCTCCAGACGGAACCCGTCGAGCACGGTCATCTCCGACGCCTTCAGCGTGAACGCGCTGCGCCACGTCGGCACACCGTCCACCGCGGTGTAGTCAGCGGAGACTCCTACACGCTTGCCCACTTTCTTGCCGACGAGGAACTGGTAGTAGTTCGGCTCGTCGAGTCGATGAACGCGATCGAAGACGCTGGGCACCTTCGGATCGCCGAGATAGGCCTGCGTGGCCGAGATCTCATCGAACCAGAGCTGCTTCGGCCGCTTGACCGCCACACGCTGACCGGTGAGATAGAAGTCGTTGTCGTAGGTCGTGATTTCTGTCGCCTCACCGCGGACAACGTAGACTCCGCCATACTGGAGCTCGAGACCACTGGCCGGCACGGCAGCGAAGTAGAGCTGCTTCACGTTCAGGTCGCGTGCCGGATCGCCGGTGCCCATGCCGGTGTTGTTCCAGCCGCTGACGCTCGTCGCGCCAGTGAAGACGCCTGCGTTGACGGCATAGTGCCCCGCGCGATCGAGCTTGAAGCGGCCCTTGAACTCCGTGCGGTT
>Ga0075421_100011455_pt1 | contig 10984 bp, 11 predicted proteins | sample SoiMetdeltSBSDD5_FD_75292 | JGI IMG/M metagenome (GOLD analysis project Ga0075421, IMG submission 75292) | Bulk soil microbial communities from a Populus tree surrounding site in Tennessee, USA - Soil MetaG P. deltoides SBSDD5 | ecosystem: Environmental > Terrestrial > Soil > Tree plantation...
GCTTAAGAGCGGCGACAATGTGCTCCTAGACCGCGGCAGTTTTCGAAAACTTGCCGATCTGGGCAAGCTCGTCAGCGAGCGTATAACCAAACCTCTGGAAATCGATCCCGAATTGCAAGCCCAAACCAACCTCAGATCGCAAGACGGCAAGAATTAAGAGGTGGGCGCCCGGCCGATGATTTGGTGCAGCTGTGCGATGGATTTCTTGACGCCTTCTTGAGTGAGTTGTTCGGCGCTCAGCCAGCGCACGCCGCGCTGGCCGATATCGCCTAGAGCGAAGATGTTTTCGCTCAGCGACTTTTGCGTTTCATCGAAGCGCGCCGTCCAGATGACATCGCCGCGGCGCACGTCCACGAGATCCAGCACGAACGCTACCGACGCCGGGCTTTTGGCGCCCCATTCATCGCCCACCCGCTCGCGATAGCGCTGGATGCGGCCGGTCAGAACCGCGTCGGCGTAAACGCTCTGGCCGATTTGCCGCAGGCGAGCCGGTTCAGCCGCCGGCGACAGCGTCTCAGCCACTTCTCGCACTTCGCGATCGGACACGATTTGCCAATTGGGCATGGCCGAAGTCACGGAATAAGCGATCTTGGCCAGCAGTTCACCGGCATCGCGCTCGGGGGCGCGCGGCTCCGGCGTGGTTCCCAGCAATACTTTCGACTGGGCTTGGCCGCTCAATGCGGTCGGCGGCACCACCGCGATTCTCCTGATCCGGCGGCTTTCCAAATCCGTTGAATGCCGGCTTTCCAGATTGCCCGACCCAAAGCTGCAAGCGGTCAAAAACAACGAAAAAAGCGCAATCAGTTTAACCATAACCATTTCCGAAAATAGCAGAATTGCGGCAGATGCTCAAAAGCTTATTTGTCAGCCCCGGTCAGGCGGATGCCGAGTTCGCGAAGCTGGCGCGGCTCTACTTCCGACGGCGCTTCGGTCAACATGCAGACGGCCCGCTGGCTCTTTGGAAAAGCAATCACATCGCGCAGCGATTTGGCGCCGCTCAGGAGCATCGCCAACCGATCGATGCCGAAGGCGATGCCGCCGTGCGGCGGCGCGCCAAAGCTCAGGGCCTCGAGCAAGAATCCGAACTTCGCTTCGGCTTCCGCCGCGTCGATGCCCATCAGGCCGAGAATTTTTTTCTGCAGTTCGACTCGATGGATACGGATGCTGCCGCCGCCGATCTCCATGCCGTTGAGCGCCAGATCATAAGCTTTCGATAGCGCCTTCGCGGGTTCGCTATCGAGCAACGGCAAGTCCTCATCGAGAGGCGCGGTGAAAGGATGATGCAAAGCGACGTAGCGCTTTTCCTGGGGGTCGAATTCCATAAGCGGAAAATCGACCACCCAGACCAGCGCATATTCGTCCTCGGGAATGAGCCCGAGTTTTTCTCCCAGGTGGAGTCGAAGGTTGCCCAAGGCATCATGAACGATCTTCGCGCTGTCGGCCGAAAATACGACGACATCCCCTACTTCGGCCCCGGCAATCTGTTCAATCGCTTTCCGCTCGGCGTCGGACAAGAACTTGGCGATCGGCGACTGCCACCCTTCGGCGGTGATTTTCGTCCAGGCAATCCCCTTGGCGCCGAAGGTCGCCGCGAACGGCGTCATATCATCCAAGTCCTTGCGCGACATATCGCCGCCCTTCGGGATGCGTATGCCTTTAATCACGCCGCCTTTCTGGACCGCCGACGCGAACACCTTGAACTGGCTGCTGCGCACCGTTTCCGTGAAATCGCAAATTTCCAATCCGAAACGCACGTCGGGCTTGTCGGAGCCGAAGCGGTTCATCGCCTCTGCATAGGTCAAACGTTGAAACGGACGCTTAAGATCGATGCCCTTTAACTCTTTGAAGAGCAAAACCATCATGCCTTCGACCACCTGCATGACATCGTCGCGCTCGACAAACGATAGCTCCATGTCGAGCTGGGTAAACTCTGGCTGGCGGTCAGCGCGCAGATCTTCGTCGCGAAAACACTTGACGATCTGAAAGTAGCGGTCGAGCCCGCCGACCATCAGAATCTGTTTGAAGAGCTGCGGCGACTGCGGCAGCGCGTAAAACTTGCCCGGATAGATCCGGCTGGGAACCAGGTAGTCGCGCGCCCCTTCGGGCGTGCTCTTGGTCAACACCGGCGTCTCCACGTCGACAAATCCCAAGCCGTCGAGATAATCGCGAATCAGCTTGGTCATTCGATAGCGCAGCAAAAGAGGCGCAAGACTTTGCGGGCGGCGCAGATCGAGATAACGATACTTGAGCCGGGTGTTCTCGTTGGCATCCGTTTCATCTTCGATAAGAAACGGCGGCACCGCGGAGGCGTTTAACAAACGCAGCTCTTTGCAGACGAGCTCCACTTCGCCGGTGGCAAGCTCCGGATTGATCGTTTCCGGCGAACGTTTTGACAAAGTACCGCGCACCGCAATGACGTCTTCGGAACGGATCTGTTTGGCCTTATCGTGCGAGGTCGCATCGATTTCCGGATTGAACACGACTTGGCAGATGCCGCCGCGATCGCGCAAATCGACAAAAATGACGCCGCCGTGATCGCGCCGGCTATGCACCCAACCGGCCAGGGTCATTTCGTCTCCAACCGAGGTCGCGCGCGCTTCACCGCAGTAAGCATTGCGCTTCCAATCGCCCAACTGATCGCCAAAAACCCGCTCCGTCGCCATTAACCTGCCTTCCTCGCCGTCAACACAGCCTCCAGATTTTCCAACTCGATTGCTTCCTGCTGCTTGCTCGCCATGTCGCGCAGAATCGCCGCGCCCTTGCCAAGCTCATCGTCGCCGACGATCAAAACCGAAACGGCTTTGAACTTGTCGGCGCGGCGCATTTGACTCTTCAGGCTGCGCACCTCGCCTTCCATCTCCACCGCCAGGCCCTTCTGCCTCAAGCGATGCACCATCGGAAAAACCCAATCGCGCGCTTTCTCGCCAACCCAGACAACGTAGATCGACGGCCCAACTGGTGCTGCCCTTTCCTGCATCTTGAGGAGCATGGTCAGGCGCTCGACGCCAAGAGCAAAGCCAATCCCGGGGACCGGCGGCCCGCCCAATTCCTGAACCAAGCCGTCGTAGCGCCCACCGGCGGCTATGGCGCTCTGTGAACCCAGGAGAGCCGTGGTCCATTCGAAAGTTGTCCGGCCATAGTAATCCAGACCGCGGACCATGCGCGGATTGAGCGTAAAATTTACTTTCGTATCGTTGAGCAGCCGCTGCACCGCGGCGAAATGCTCCCGACAGGGCGCACACAGCGAATCGAGAATCGACGGCGCGTGGCGGGTCGCGGCGATACAGCCCGGCTCTTTGCAATCCAAAACGCGTAGTGGATTGCGATCGATGCGCCGACGACAATCAGCGCACAGAGACTCCTGCCGAGCTTTTAGAAACGCGAGGAGCTTTTCCCGATACTCAGGCCGGCACGCTGCATCGCCGAGGGAATTGAGTTGCAGCGCCGGTTCGGTCAAACCCACCGCGACGAAAAAATCGTGGAGCAGCAGCAAAATCTCCGCGTCGATAAGCGGATCGCCGCGGCCCAGCGCTTCGGCGCCGATCTGATGAAACTGGCGCATTCTACCCTTTTGCGGCCGCTCGCGGCGAAACATCGGTCCCATATAGTAGAGTTTTCGCACCGGCTCGCTCTTGAACATTTCCGCTTCGATATAGGCGCGGACGACCCCCGCGGTTCCTTCCGGCCTGAGGGTCAACTTAGTCGACTCCGCCTGCTCCGTGCTCCGGCTGTCCCGGTCCTCGAAGGTGTACATCTCCTTTTCGACGATATCGGTGGTCTCGCCGATGGAGCGGCTGAACAGCTCGGTCTTTTCCAAGACAGGAATGCGGATCTCGGCGAATGCATAGGCCCGAAATACCCGGCGCGCCGCGGCTTCCACGGCCTGCCATAGCTCTACATCGCCGGGCAAAATATCCGAAAAACCCTTAATGCTGGTAATCTTCATAAACGTTCAGGTGGGCGTCCCACCAAAACACCATAAGAACCCTGACAGGTCAAGTTTTCGATCGCACCGGCGTCGCTCAGCTCTGCGACTTGTAGCGATAAAGCCGGCTTCGACGGGTTGTGCCATGGAGTTGCGCGAACAGAAAGCCGCGAAAGATCATAAAGTAGGTCAGTCCAAGTCCAACGATAAATGCATAAAGGAACAGCGCCACGAACCCCGGCAGTGCAAAAATCAGCGGTTCGATCAATCCCAGCAACACATAGCCGACAGCCAGCAAAAGAATATTGGGAATAAGCCACTCGATCCAGTTCTCGACGATGAAATTGTAGCTGGAGCCGATGAGCTCGATACCCGACACGCGCGATTGATAAATGAACTCGGGAACCGGATTGAGCAGAATATAGAGCGCAAGCTTGATCAAAAAATAAATCAGATCGCCATTCGGCGCGGTCGCCAGAGCCATCGCCAGAACCCGCAAAGGTATCCAGAGGATAAAGGCGATGCCCAGCAACTCCCAAAGATAGACGGTGAAGCCGTTCAGAAAATCGTTAAAGTCGGCCTTATTGCTATCGACCATGTTCTTGACCAAAAACAGTCCCGAGCTTACACAGGCCTGGCTCGCCAGCGAGAAAAGCAGGCCGCCGATCATCCCCAGCGGCGCGACTATCGAGACGATGATCGCGAGAATGACTCCGTATGCCACCGGAGCGAAACTCACCACCCAGTTCTTGCGGGCGCACTCCCATGACCGCTTCAGCGCGACAGCGTACATCCAGAGCGTGACTTGGAGCGTTTGCATCGCCTATTTATAGCAAAAGCAACGTGCCGATACAGCATTACGGCGCCGGCAATTTCATGGACAGCGACGGGCCTTCCGCGTTATAAATCGCCGCAAATAGGATTAATAGCGCTAGGAGAATTGCCATGGGACATCGCTTAACAGTACTCGCCGTGTTGCTCGTGGTTTGGCCGATTCAGAATGCCGGCGGACAAACTATCAAGTTGCGCTACGGGCAGATTCCTTCGACCATCAAAACCGTATCCGCGCTGCAGTTTCACCTCGCCCAGCGAAAAAACTTCTTTTCAAGGGAAGGTATTGACCTGGAGATGGTGCCGATCGAGGGCGGCGCCGCCAACATGGTGGTCGCGCTGAGCAAAGGCGTCGTGGATATCACCCGCACGGCCACGCCGTATTTAATTCAGGACGTGCTCAAAGGATCGGACAATGTCGCGATCCTCGGCGAGACCGCCACGCCGATCTACAGCCTGATCGTCAAGCCGGAAATCAAAAACTTCGCCGCACTCAAAGGAAAGACCGTCGGTCTCTCTCTCGCCGTCGACACGATTTCGATCTCGACCCGCAAGCTCATGGCGATGAACGGTATCAAGGAGCCGGAATTCAAAGTCAAAGAACTGGTCGGCACGCCGGCGCGCGCCGATTGCCTCCGCAAAGGCGAATGCGACGCCGTGCCCCTCGGTCAACCCGAGGACTTCGTGCTGATGAAACAAGGCTACCATCGCCTGGGGGTTTCCACCGACGCAATGGCCAATTTTCAGTTTATCGTCAGCGCGGTGCGACGCTCCTGGGCCGACAAGAACAAAGACGCGCTGGTGCGCTACGTGCGCGCGCTCGCGTCGTCCTTTCGCTATATGCGCGACCCCGGCAACCGCGACGAAGTCGTGCGCCTTGTTGTCGAGACAACCGGCTCATCCGAAGACATCGCGCGGCAGACGCTGTCGCTCTATTTCGACCCGGATCGCGGCGTGGTGCCCAAGCAGGGCGAGATCGATGTGAAAGGTTTTGCCCAGGTGATTCAAGTGATGGGCGAAGCGGGAGAACTCCAAGCGCCGCTACCTTTGCCGGAGCGCTTTATCGATCTGCAATATTTGAAAGCGGCGGGGATCCAGTAGTGTCAGCAAGAGAAAATGTGGACTTCGTGCTCTTCGATGCGGCGGCCGCGGGCAATCAGCTTGACGATGCTGCAGACGTTGCGGCTGACATCCGCGATATTGGCGGCCGGAAAACCGTCTTTGAGGTACCGGCCGATGTATTTTTCGTCGTTTAGATTGATGATTTGCAGATAATCGTTGTTATTGCCTTCGAAATAGTGCTTGGTCCCCGGCGCCGGATTGTCCAGGTCGTCCTGCAGTGATTTGGTGATCTTGAGGCCGACAAACAACCGCTTGGTCAACTCTTCCATCTAATTTCTCCTTACCGATGTGAATATCACAAGAGCGTCGAAACAACCACCACACTCCGGCGCCAAGTTCTCCAGCCCAAAGCATTTGCGCCGGCAAGGGTAAAGTAAATAAATTCGCCATTCTTATTTGTACTCCGGCCCCGGCCATTACAACTCTGGACATAAAGGCAACAAAGCGCTTAATATGCTCCCAGGGCAAGCACAGCGGCGCATCTCATCCCGTGACTCGAACGTTTCGGCAAATCTAATCGAGCGAAGGTCACGAAAATGAACTTCCCAAAAACAGTCTTGCTGTGGGCCATGGGTTCAGCCGCGATGCTCTTTGCCGCTCCGGCTGCTACTCCAGCGCAACCGATCTCGATCCCAAAAATTCCCGCCGAAGTGATCGATCAGGCCGCCACCGATGGCACGGTGCTGGTTCTGGTCGGTCTGAAAATGCCCTGGCAAATGGAATCGAATCTGACTGACGACCAAATTCAGTCACAGCGCGATACCATCGCCTCGATCCAGAAGAAGCTGTTGTCCGAGCTGGCCGGCAAGTCCTATAAGATCACCCGCCGCTATGATCGCATTCCGGGCATCGCCCTGGAAGTCGGCGCTGACGCGCTGGCCGAGTTGGCCCATTCGATCAACGTCGCCAACGTTCTGCTTGACCGGCCCGCCGGCGTCGACGCGGAGGCACAGTCTTCCGACAAAGTGCCCACCCAATTGTTCAAGAACGCGGCGAATAACGGCACGGTGTTAGTACTCGCCGGTTTGCGCACGCCGTGGCAACGAGAAGAGCAAATGAGCGAAGATCTTATCGCACTGCAAAGAAAGGCGATCTTAAGCGCGCAAAGCTATATTTTAGCGGAGCTGGGCGGGACTCAATTCAAGGTTTTGCGGCTCTATCGGAGCATACCGGGAATAGCGCTCCGCGTTGGATTGGACGCCTTGCTCGTGCTGCAAAATTCTCCGGCGGTGACCAACGTCGTGCAGGACCGGCCCGCGGCCACATCGCGCTAAGTGACAAGCTTTAAATAAAGTCCGACTTCAATCGCTGCGGGTCAATTCCCCGCAGCTTGCTGCGTCAAATTAATTTTCTTTCCGAAGACCGTCATTCCCGCATGCTTTAAACGGTGGTTCGAGAATCCGGAACTGGAGCCCCGATAAAAGCATTCGGGGGTGACGCCCTTTGGGATAATTCTCATTACGTTCTTCTCATACCCCGCAGCCTGCCGCGGGTAGTTCCCCGTCATTCTCTTCGCCTCGCTGAAAGCCTCGGCGGACCGCTGTCGCTATTTTCGCGGCATTCCGCCTGCAAGTGGAATCACCCCGCTTGAAACAGACATCGTAAAATTACCTTCCGGCGATTGCTGGCGCGCTTTGACCTGCATATACTCATGCGAATGTCATTTCATCACCGCACAAGCGAACGATGGAGGAACCAGGTGATCATGTTGAGGACGATTCGAGGGTTGGGCGCGCTTGCGTTGGTTGTTTTCAGCGCGACGACTGCGCGCGCACAAGCGACGGCGGGTACCGTCGTTAAAAAGGGCTTTGTTCAATGCGGCGTAAACACGGGGTTGGCGGGATTTTCCCAACCCGACAGCCAGGGTGAATGGCGCGGCATCGATGTCGATGTCTGCCGCGCCGTGGCGGCCGCTTTGTTTGCCGATGCGCGAAAGGTTCGCTATACCCCGCTGAACGCCCAGCAACGCTTCACCGCGCTTCAGTCAGGCGAGATCGACGTACTGTCGCGCAACACGAGCTGGACCATCGCCCGCGATGCGGGCCTTGGACTCAATTTCGTCGGGATTAATTACTATGACGGCCAGGGATTCATGGTCACGAAAAAACGTAACGTGAAAAGCGCCGCGCAACTGAACGGCGCGACGGTATGTGTCCAACCGGGCACCACCACCGAGCTCAACCTGGCCGACTATTTCCGGTCCAAAAATATAAAATTCAAGCCTGTCGTCATCGAGAAATTGGAAGAAGTGCTGAACGCGTATTTCGCCGGGCGGTGCGATGTCTATACCACGGATGTTTCCGGATTAATCGCGGCGCGCGCATCGCGCGCCGCCAATGCCGCCGACCATGCTATTTTGCCGGAGGTCATTTCCAAAGAGCCGCTCGGACCCGCGGTGCGTCACGGCGATGATCACTGGTTCGATCTGGTCAAATGGTCGCTGTTCGCGATGATCGACGCCGAAGAGCTCGGGCTCTCGTCGAAAAACATCGATCAGCAGGAAAAGAGCCCCAACCCCGTCGTTCAACGCTTCGCCGGCGCCTCGGGTGAATTCGGTAAAATGCTCGGCGTTGACAAACGTTGGGCCTACAACATTATCAGGCAGGTGGGCAATTACGGCGAGAGTTTTGAGCGCAATCTTATCCCTCTAGGCGTTACTCGCGGCGTCAACAGGCTCTGGAATCAAGGCGGCCTGATGTACGCGCCGCCGCTCCGCTAAGTCGGATTAATTCCGCACCCTATTTCGTTTGATGCTCCTTCAATCCGGTCGCGCCGCGAAAAACAAGCTAGCGTCGCTAAACCGGACGCGAACGAGCGCGATTCTTGTTCAAGGTCTTGCCGCCGCCCTGCTCGTTCTTGCCTCGTGGTACTTCGTCGCCAACGCCGCGCGCAATCTGCTGGCGCTCGGTGTTTCGGGCGGCTTCGGCTTTCTAACGCGCGAAGCGGGCTTCGAGATCGGCGAGACGACCCTGCTTTCTTACAGTGCCGCCGACACCTATTGGAAAGCTCTCGTGGTCGGCCTTCTCAATACGCTGCGCGTCGCGGCGCTGGCGATGCTCTTTTCGACTTTGGCCGGCGCGCTCGTCGGTTCGGCGCGCTTATCGCGCAATTGGCTGCTTGGGCATGTCGCCGCTCTCTATGTCGAAGTCATCCGCAATGTGCCGTTGGTCGTCCAGCTATTTTTTTGGTACGCGGTCATTACCGAGAGCCTCCCCGCGCCGGCGAATTCGTTAAGCCCAATACAGGGCGTATTTCTCAGCAATCGCGGCATGGCGTTTCCAGTGCTCGTTTCCCTGCTGCCTTTCGAGTTGGAGTATCCTCGATTCAGCGGCTTCAATTTTGCCGGTGGCGGTTCGCTGTCGCCCGAATTCACCGCGCTGCTGCTGGGTCTTTCCCTCTATACCGCGGCCTTTATTGCTGAAATTTTTCGGGCCGGCTTCCTATCGGTCGACCGCGGCCAATCCGAGGCAGGCTACTCCCTCGGGCTTAGCCAACGGCAGGTAAAGCGATTCATCATCGCACCGCAAGCTCTTCGCCTCATTGTTCCCCCTATGACCAGCCAATTTTTGAACTGCACCAAAAACAGCTCTCTCGCGGTGGCCATCGGCTTCCCTGATCTGGTTTCCATCGCGAATACGACGATCAATCAGACCGGCCAGGCCATCGAAGGATTTTTGATCATCATGGCGGTGTATTTGACGATCAGCCTGGCGATCTCCGGCTTCATGAACTGGTACAACCGGCGGTTTGCACTGCGCGGAGCCGCAGCATGAAACAGGCGTCACGTTCAGACGCGCACAGGCCGCTTAGTTGGTTGCACGCCAGGCTTTTTTCCAACTGGCTCAGCTCGTTCGCCACACTGACAATTATTTATCTCGCATGGAGAATCGTTCCGCCGCTCCTCGATTGGGCAATTGTTCACGCAGTCTGGTCGCCGGGAAATTCCCGCCTGTGCCGCGAGGCAGTCGGACAAGGCGCCTGCTGGGCGTTTATTGCCGATAAATACCGCTTTATTTTGTTCGGAACCTTTCCCGCCGACGAGCACTGGCGGCCGGCGCTTGTGATCGTAATTCTGCTCGGACTCTATGCTGTAAGCGCTTTGGGTTACGCGCGGCGCGCCGGGCTAGTTGTCGCTTGGCTCGCCGGGCTGGCGACGATCGGCGTGCTGATGTGGGGCGGTTTGCTGGGTTTGACCTACGTTGAAAATGAACGGTGGGGCGGCCTCACGTTGACACTGCTGCTCAGCACCGTCGGCCTTGCGTGCGCCTTTCCGCTGTCCATATTACTGGCGCTGGCGCGCCGATCGGGCCTGCCGATCCTCCGCTGGTTCGCGATTGCCTATATCGAGTTGATCCGCGGCGTGCCTTTGGTCTCGGTCCTGTTCATGGCATCGGTCATGCTGCCGCTGTTTCTGCCCGCGGGAGTGTCCATCGATAAATTGCTGCGCGCCCAGCTTGCCATGATCTTTTTTGCCGCAGCCTATTTGGCCGAGGTGGTGCGCGGTGGCCTGCAGGCCATGCCGCGCCAGCAGGAGGAAGCGGCTCAAGCTTTGGGACTCGGCTATTGGCAGCGCACCTGGTTTGTCATTTTACCCCAGGCGTTGCGCATCGCGATTCCCCCTTTGGTCAATACCTTCATCGGCTTTTTCAAAGATACATCCCTGGTCGTCGTCATCGGCCTGTTCGATTTTCTGACAACGATCAAAGTGTCGCTTTCCGAACCGGCGTGGAGCGGATTTGGCGTCGAAGCTTACTTGTTTGCGGCGGCCGGTTATTTTTTGTTTTGTTACCCGATGTCGCGCTATAGCCAAACTCTGGAACGGCAAGCCGTCCCGGGCCGCGGAATGGAAGAACGAATTAAAGTTGGATAACCGAATTGCGGCTGAAGTTCTCCCGAGCCAGGGATCAACTTGGACCGTTGCCGTTTGCGTAGACGATGACTCGGAGTTCTTTCTAGGTTGGATACAGCGGAAAGCTTCGACGCAATTCAATACGCGGCCGCGCTCGCCATGGACACCTCGGAACATATGTGCATGGCTTGTTCCAAACGCTCTTTCGTGGGGTGATCCACGTCGCCTTCATAGCCTTGTTCGGTAAAATCCATAAA
>Ga0075421_100011457_pt1 | contig 10984 bp, 7 predicted proteins | sample SoiMetdeltSBSDD5_FD_75292 | JGI IMG/M metagenome (GOLD analysis project Ga0075421, IMG submission 75292) | Bulk soil microbial communities from a Populus tree surrounding site in Tennessee, USA - Soil MetaG P. deltoides SBSDD5 | ecosystem: Environmental > Terrestrial > Soil > Tree plantation...
GAGCGCGTTGACCGCATCCTCCACTGTGGACGGTTTGATGTAGTCGAATGGTACCGGGATCACGATCTCACCTCCGAGAGGGCACGCCACACCCGCTCCGGGGTGCAGGGCATCGGCACATCGTTGACCCCGAAGGGGCGCAACGCATCCACGATGGCGTTGACAACGGCCGGGGTCGCGGCGATGGTGCCGGCCTCGCCGACTCCCTTGACGCCCAACGGGTTTGACGTCGCCGGCGTCTCGGTCCGGTCACTGATGATCTCTGGCAGGTCGAACGCGCTGGGGATGGTGTAGTCGGCGAACGACCCGGTGAGCAGGTTGCCCTCGGCGTCGTAAACCGCCTCCTCGAATAGTGCCTGAGCGATACCCTGAGCCACTCCCCCATGCACCTGGCCCTCGACGATCAGCGGATTGATCACCTTGCCGACGTCGTCGACGCAGACGTAGCGGCGGATCGCCACCTCACCGGTTTCGGTGTCGACCTCGGCGGCGCACAGATGCGTGCCGTGCGGGAACGAGAACGTGGACGGGTCGAAGGTGGCCTCGCTGTCCAGTGTGGGCTCTATGCCGTCGGGGAGGTTGTGGGCGGTGAACACGGCAAGGGAGCACTCTGCGATGGTTTTGGAGGCTTCGGGGGTACCCGCGACATGGAAAGCCCCATCGGAGAACTCGAGATCGTCGGGCGAGCACTCCAGCAGGTGCGCCGCGATCTTTTGCGCCTTGTCGCGCACCTTCGCGCACGCCATCACCAGGGCGATCCCGCCGACGGCCAGCGAACGCGAGCCATAGGTGTCCAAACCCTTCACCGACGTGCGCGTGTCGCCGTGTAGCACCTCGATGTCGTCGAAGGCCACGCCGAGCTGGTCGGCGGCGATCTGGCTCCACGCCGTCTCGTGGCCCTGCCCGTGCGGGCTGGTGCCGGTGACCACCTCGACCTTGCCGGTCGGCAGCACGCGGATGCTGGCCGACTCCCAGCCGCCCGCGCCGTAACGCAAGGCGCCCAGGATGCGCGACGGGGCAAGCCCGCACATCTCGGTGTAGGTCGAGATGCCGATGCCCAGCTGCACCCTGTCCTGGTTGGCCCGCCGCGTCGCCTGCTCGTCGCGCAGCTCGTCGTAGCCGAGGATCTGCATGGCCTTGTCCGTCGCGGCTTCGTAGTTGCCCGAGTCGTAGGTCAGCCCGGCGACGGTGGCGAACGGGAACTCCTCGTGCTTGATCCAGTTGCGCCTTCTGATTTCGAGCGGGTCGACGCCGACCTCGACGGCCAGCTCGTCCATGACGCGCTCGATGGCGTAGGTCGCCTCTGGCCGCCCGGCCCCCCGGTACGCGTCCGTCTTGGTGGTGTTGGTGAAAACGCCCGTGCACTCAAACCTGTAGGCGGGGAACTTGTAGATGCCGTTGTACATGAACGCCCCGAGCAGCGGCACGCCCGGTGTCACGATCCCGAGATATGCACCCATGTTGGCGATGAGCTTGACGTCGAGCCCGGTGACCGTGCCGTCGCGGTTGGCGTAAAGCGTCACGTCCTGGATCAGGTCGCGCCCGTGATGGGCCGAAACCATTGTCTCCGCACGCGATTCGGTGTATTTCACCGGCCGCCCGACCAGGTTGGCGGCGGCGAAGGCGATCCACTCCTCCGGGGTGACCGCGAGCTTGCCGCCGAACCCGCCGCCCACGTCCGGCGCGATCACGCGGATCTTGTGCTCCGGCGTGCCGGTGGTCGCTGCCAGCAGGAAGCGCATCACATGCGGGATCTGCGTGGCCGAATAGATCGTCCACTCCCCGCCGCTGGGGTCGACGATGACGCTGCGTGGCTCCATCGAAGCCGGGATCAGGCGTTGCTGCACATAGCGCCGCTTGATGACGACCTCGGCGGCATCCGGCATCGCGCCGCCGCTGCCCGCCGCCTGGGCATCGAAAACCCAGGTGTAGCAACGGTTTGTGGCCTTGTCCGAGTGCACCAGCGGCGAGCCCTCGCCCAGCGCCGCCTCCAGGTGGAGCACCACCGGCAGCGGGTCGTAATCGACCTCGATCAGCTCGAGCGCGTCGACCGCGCTGGCCCGGTCACGGGCCACGACCACGGCCACCGGCTCGCCCACGTGCCGCACCTCGGTCACGGCGAGCGGGGTGTAGGTCGGCAGCACGATGTCCTCGGTGACCGGCCACGCGCACGCCAGCACGCCCTGCGTCTCGGCCACATCGGCGCCGCTGAACGCCGTCACCACATTGTCGGCGTTTTTCGCCGCCGACACGTCGACGTTGACCAGACGTGCGTGGGCGTGCGGGCTGCGCAGGATCGCCATGTGCAGCATGCCGGGCAGCGTGATGTTCTCTGTCCACCTGGTGCGCCCGGTCAGCAGCCGCGCGTCCTCCTTGCGCAGCCGCGACCTTCCGATCTCCAGCACCGGCGCGGTCATACCGTCACCTCCGCGCTTTTCGCCTCCACCAAAGGCATTTCCTGGGTGGGCGCGCTGCGCATCTCAGCCGCGGCCGCATGCACCGCGCGCACGATGTTCTGGTAACCCGTGCAGCGGCAAAGGTTGCCCTCCAACCCTTCCCGGATCTCGGCGTCGGTCGGGTCGGGGTTGTCGCGCAGCAGGTCCACCGCGGCCATCATCATGCCGGGTGTGCAGAACCCGCATTGCAAAGCGTGCTGCTCGTGGAAGGCGCGCTGCACCGGGTGGTCGCCGCCGAGGCTCTCGACGGTGCTCACCTGCGCGCCGTCGGCCTGGACCGCGAGCACCGAGCAGCTTTTCACGGCGCGAGGCACGCCATCAGGATCGGTCAGAAGGACTGTGCAGGCACCACAGTTGCCTGTGTCGCAGCCCACCACCGTGCCGACCTTGCCTAGCTGGTCGCGCAGGTAGTGGACGAGAAGCGTTCTGGCGGGCACATCATCGGTGTAGCGCGCGCCATCGACGGTGACGGTAACCCTGGGCATGGATCCCTCCGCGCTGGGTGAGACGTCTGGGACCACCCCAGTCAACGCCCGCCGCTGCCCTCACGCAACCGGTGGATCGCGGTGTATACGGTCCGTGAGTGTCGAAAGTGGACGTCCGCGCCCGCCCCACCGCTGCGCGATGATCTCCGCCGCGATGCTGACCGCGGTCTCCTCTGGCGTGCGGGCGCCCAGGTCAAGGCCGATGGGTGAGCGCATCCGCGCCAGCTGGTCCTCGGCGACGCCCGCCTCGCGCAGCCGTTTGAGGCGATCCTCGTGCGTGCGCCGCGACCCCATCACGCCGACGTAGCCCACCTCGCAACCCAGAACCACCTGCAGCAGCGGCACGTCGAACTTCGCGTCGTGGGTCAGCACGCACACCACCGTGCGCCCGTCGACCCTGCCGGCCTGCAGCTCACCGGTGAAGTAGCGGTGCGGCCAGTCGACGACCACCTCGACACCCGGAAAGCGCTTGGGGGTGGCGAAGACGGGCCTGGCGTCGCAGACCGTGACCCGGTATCCAAGGAAATGTCCGATCCGCGCCACGGCGGCGGCGAAATCGATGGCGCCGAAGACAAGCATGCGCGGCCGGGGCGCGAAGCTGGCCACGAACAGGGTGAGCCCGTCGCCCAGCCGCTCGCCGTCGAGCCCGTAGCGCAGCTCGCCGGTATGCCCGACCGACAGCATGCCCCGCGCGTCGTCGGTGGCCGCGTCGTCGAGCCGCGCCGACCCCAGGCTCCCGTCTCGCCGATCGCGCCAGATGACCAGCCGCTTCCCGATCTGATCCGGACGACCTCGGATGATCGTGGCGACCGCCACGGGTTCACCATCCCTGATGGACTTTTCGAGCAAACCCATTTGGGGGTACCCGGCACGGTCCACCCGCTCAACGAAAAGCTCGATGGTCCCCCCGCAGGTCAGCCCGACCGCGAACGCGTCATCGTCGCTGACGCCATAGCGGACAAGCGTGGGCATCCCGGTTTCGATGACCTCCGTGCCCAGCTCGTAGACGGCCGCCTCCACGCAGCCGCCCGAGACGCTGCCCACCGCCGTCCCGTCGGGACCGACGAGCATCGTCGCGCCCGGCTGGCGCGGGGCGCTCGACCAGGTCGCCACGACCGTCGCCATGCCGACCGGGCGGCCCTCACGCCACCACGCCATCAGCTCGGCCAGCACTTCTCTCACTTCCTAAGCACCTCCGTCAGCGCAGCGATGCTGTGCCCGGCGACGAGTTCGCTCACATGCGGCACGGCGGCGCGCAGCCCCGCCGTCGCCGGGACGAACCCGGCCTTAGCCGCGTGCGGCGTCACCCAGACGATCCGGTCGGCCAGCCGCGCCAGCCACGCCATCGCCTCGCCGAGCTGGGCGGCGTCGCCGCACTCCCAGCCGTCGGAGCAGATCACGACGACGGCACCCCGTGCCATGCCCCGATGCCCGAACCGTCGCAAGTAGACGGTCAGCGCCTCGCCGAGCCTCGTGCCGCCGCGCCAGTCGGGCACCGCCTTCACCAGCGCCGCGTCCATGTCGCGCTTGCGCATCGCGCCCGTGACCCGGGTCAGCCTTGTTGCGATAGTGAAGACCTCCGTCATCGCCGGGCGCGTGCGCACCGCCGCGTGTGCGAAGCGCAGCAGCAGATCCGCATAGGGCGACATGGAACCCGAGATGTCCAGGATGAACACCAGCCTGCGCGGCCTTGCACGCCTCCTGCTCCGCCGCAGTCGGGCCGGCTCCCCCAGCGCGGCAAGCATTTCCCGCGTCGTGCGCCGGGCGTCCACCGGCCCGGCCGGCGCCCTCCTGCGCCTTCGCGACGGCCGCTCGGGCGAGACAGGAGCCAGCAACGCCAACATCCGGGCCGCCTCCTCGCGCTCAGCCTCGGTGAGCGTCGCGTAGTCGCGGTGCCGCAGCACCTCACCGCGCGCCGCCTCGAGCCCCTGCACCGCCGCCGTCGCCACACTCACCCTGTGCTTGACCCCGTCCCGGCTCCCTGCCGCCCCTTGAAACAGGCGGTCATACTTGGCGATGTCGTCACGGCTCGTGCACAGCGTCAGCCTGCCCGCCCAGTAAAGCCGTTGCGGCCCAAGCTGATCCAGCGCCTCCATCAGCAGCCGCACCCGATCGGCCGGCGCCGCCACGCCCGCCTCACGCACCGCCGCCACAAACCCCAGCACCGGCTGGATGCCCAGCGCCCGCCCGCTCACCCGGACCGCCCCGCTGCGCCCGCGTTGCGCCGCACCCAAAGACGCAACCGCCGAAGCGTCATGCCGACCAGTCCAGTTCCTTGACGCGCTCGGCGTCCTCGCGCACCTTCACCACGGCGCCGATCGTCAGCGCCGCCACCTCACCGTTGAGCTCCTCAACCCCAAGCGCCGCAAGGGCCAGTGCCCAGTCGATCGCCTCCGCGACGCCCGGCGGCTTCACCAGCTCCATGCCGCGCAGGCGCTTGGTGGCCTGCGTGATCTGGGCGGCGACGCGCTCGGTGACCTCGGGTGCGCGCACCCGCAGGATCGCCAGCTCACGCTCCGGACTCGGGTGCTCCACCCAGTGGTACAGGCAGCGCCGCTTGAGGGCGTCATGCACCTCACGCGTGCGGTTGCTCGTGATGACAGCGATCGGCGGTATGGCGGCGGCGATGCGGCCCAGCTCGGGGATGGTGACCGCCCAGTCGGCGAGCAGTTCCAGCAGGTACGCCTCGAACTCGTCGTCAGCCCGGTCGATCTCGTCGATGAGCAGCACGCACGGGGCGGCCTCCAGCGCACGCAGCAGGGGCCGCGCCACCAGGAAGCGGCGGTCATACAGGCTCGCCTCGACAGCGGACGGATCCCGTTGCCCGCCAACCGCTTCCACCGTGCGCAGGTGCAGGATCTGGCGCGGAAAGTCCCAGTCGTAGAGGGCCTGTGCGGCGTCAAGCCCTTCATAGCACTGCAGCCGGATCAGCGGCACGCCCTCGGCTTGGGCCAGCGCGAGCCCGAACGAGGTCTTGCCCACCCCGGCGTCGCCCTCGAGGAACAGCGGCCGGCCCAGGCGAAGCGCCAGCCACCCGGCGGTGGCCAGGCCGGGATCCGCCAGATAGCCGGTGGTGGCCAGGGCGCCGGCCAGCTTCTCCGGGCTGCTTGACACGCGTCCCACTATACGGGGGGCGCGGATGACCAGCGCGCGACGGATCAATCCCATGTTGATCATCACGCCGCAGGCGGCACGGTCCCCACCCGATCGGGCATGGCATGTCTCGGTCAGCAGGCGCGAGGGCCACCTGGCCGGCCAGGCCCTCAACGTGCCGGCGATGCTGCGGGCGTTGTCGCGAGCCGAGCGAGCCCCGGCGCCGATCACCGCATTCCGCGTGTCCTAAGTGCCTGCTAGCCGACTGATCGCTGGCACTTTTCGAGTTACTGTGACTTCCAATTATCTGGGGGGGCCCCATGCAGTGGATCAGGGCAGTGTACGGATGGGTGGGGCAGCGCTGGTTGCCGGCGCGGCCGTATGTCGCCGCGTTCTTGGGACTGTTGCTTGTGATTGGCCTGTCCATTGTGGAGCGCCTGGAGGCCGCGCTGGCCGCCATGCATCGCGTGGGCGATGTGGCGGCGACATTCGGCGGCATAGCGACGCCCGCTTCGTTGTGGTCGGCCGAGTCGGCGCAGGCGAGGTTGCGCGCGTGGATGGACTGGGATGCCGATCGGCTCGCCGGAGACCTCGCCGGGACGGTGATGAGCGCGCGGCATGCCGTCGGCTGGTTCGTGCTGATCGACACGCTGGTGGTGGCCGTGCCCGCGGGCCTGCTGTTGTGGCTGCTGGGCGGGTGGGCACGCGAGGTCATCCGCAACAATGCCCTCGAGCGGTTGCGCACGGTCGCGCGTGAGCATCAGGCTTCCAAGTTGCCGCATGAACAGGCCGTCAGGTTGCGGCATGAAGGCGTGGTACGGGCACGGGCGCTCTGCCAGATCTCCAGTTCCGCGGGAATGGTCGCGCTGGGTTACGTGGCGCTGGACGCCACGGAGAACGAGATCGGGTTCTTTCTGGTCAGTGCGGCCACCCCGCCGGTCTCGGCGGTGCGTGTCCTGGGCCTGGTATCGCTGCTCAAGCTGATCCTTCTGGCCGCGGCAGCGGTGCCGCTGGTGCTGGTGGGTCTCGCCGCGCGCCACCGGGTCGGCCGCAACGCCAGAGCCTTGGGCCGCCAGCTGGCGGCATTGCGCGGACAGGTGATCGTGGTGGCCCTGGTCACGGCGAGCTTCGTCGCGCTGGGCGGCGATATCGGTTCTCAGGTCGACGATGTGGTCATGCGCTGGGTGGAGCAGCCCGAGCATGCGGTGGCCGCCGTCACGGCGGCGATGATGTTGACGGCGTTGGTCGCCCTGACCGGGTTTGCGTGTCACGACAATCTTTTGAAGCCTCCGGTGCCGGGGAACAAGCCCTTGTCAGCGCGGCTGTTGCTATCGATGGGGATCGGCGGCATGATCCTCGCCGCCGGTGGGCTGGGCCTGGCTTCGCTGGCGCATATTCCTATCGGGTACCCCCTGGTGTTTCCCGGCGTGGCACTGGCCTTGTTCGCGGCGTTGAGCGCGCGCAAGGCCGTTCGGGCGGTAAAGCCACCACCCCCACCACTACCCGACGCTGGGGCGCAGCCGGGTGGCGGTGGTTCCCCGGCGGTGCTGGTGTGGACCCTCGCGGCGATACCTTTGGCGGCGCTTGGTCTGGTGGTGTTGCGCTGCGCGGTGACACTGGCCGTGACCAGAGAGTCCTTCTACGGCTTCGGTCTGCTGGGCATCGCCCTGATCCTCGTGGCGGCGGCGGCGTCGGCCATCCATCCCGGCCCATGGCCGGCCGGGCGTGGGCAGCGCATCGTCCAAGCTGGACTGTCGGTCGTGGCGCTGGGCGCCGCCGTCTACGCGGCGTGGAAGCCGCTGACGGCAGGTGACCTCTGGGGAACCTTTGCGCTGCTTCAACTGTTGCTGATCGTCGTGCTGCTGATCCTGACCGGGCTGCACTGGGCCGCAGACGCCGTGGCGCCGCGCGGCGTCCTGGCCCTGGTGCGCTTGCGGCGCATGCCTTTCATCGCCCTGGCCGTCTGCTGGTTCACGGTCACATCATTGATCGACCGCACGACTTACTACCATGACGTGCGCCTGGGCGAGGCCCTGCCGCACGACTTCCAGGCCGTCACCCTCGACGAGGCGTTCACCGCCTGGCTGGACAAACAGCACCGCGGCCCGGTCGTTGACGGCAAAGAGCGTGTGCCCATGGTGTTCATCGCCACCGCCGGCGGAGGCATCCGGTCGGCGTACTGGACCAGTCTGATCCTCGACTGCCTGTTCGCCGCGCAGCCCACGCAGCCGCAGTGCGCCGGGCAGCCGATCGACAAGTCGGCCGTCTTCGCCGCCAGCGGGATCTCCGGCGGCAGCCTCGGGCTGGCCGTGGACCGGGCCCTTGAGGACACCGGAGGAAGGTTCTCCGAGGTGCTCGATCGGGACTTCCTCTCCCCTGACGTGGCGGCGCTGGCCTTCCGCGACCTGCCCAACTACCTGTTACGCCTGCAGCCCGGCGACGCCGACCGGGCGGCGGTCATGGAACATTCTTGGGAGCAGGCTATGGGTACCCACCCAAATCCTCTCAGCCAAGGGTTCTTCGCCGCGTCCAGAAACGCCGACGGCAGCCCACGCTTTCCCTTGCTATTGCTCAACAGCGCGACCGTGGACGACGGGTGCCGGCTCAACGGGTCCACTTTGGACGCCTCGCCCCGGGTGGAGTCCGGGCCCGCGCCGCCAACCGGGACCGAAGGCTGCCTGACCCTGACGCCTTTTGAACCCGGGCGCGAGGATACCGACAATCACCGCCAGGCCGAGACACTGGCCGGTTCCAAGGACCTGTTCCAGCACCTGTGCCGGCCGCAGGACCCGCCCGCGGACCCGGATGCGCGCGGCGCCGCCCAACCCATCAAATACGACATCCCGCTGTCGGCGGCGGCCCACCTGTCGGCCCGGTTTCCCTACATCTCCCCCACCGGTGCCCTGACCAGCTGCACCTGGCCCCAGCGGCGAACCTACGCGCTGGACGGCGGGCTGCTGGAAGGCTCCGCTGTCAGCCCGCTGACCGAGATCTGGGCCAGGCTGTCCAGCCGCATCCATGAAATCAACACCGATCCCGCGGGCACGCGATGCATCGAACCCAGACTGCTGATGATAGACAACGGATACGTCACCACAGCATCCACAAACGACGGGGGCCGGCCACCGGAACTGATCGCACCCGCCACGGGCCTGTCCCGTTTCAGCGGCAGCTGGGGTGCCCGCGCCGAACAGGCGGCCGCCCTCGCCTTCGACCACGCCATCGGCGCGGTAGCGTGCCGGGGACCGGGCGGCAAACCACTGGCACCGCAAAGCGTTCACTCCCGCATCGCTCACTTCGTGCCCACCGCCCATCCTGGCCCCCGCGCGCCCTTGGGTTGGTCGCTGTCGCGTTACGCTCGCCGCGACCTGACCACGCAGGCGCGCTCACCGGCCAACCTGTGCCAGGTCGCCCTCGTGCGCAGCTGGCTAAGCGACCAGGTCCCGCCGGGAGGCATGCGCTGTGTCACCGGTTTTGCGGTCCGTGCCACCGCCGAGGAACCCGGTCTGATCGCCATGCTCGCCCCGCCGATCCAGCCCACCCGCATCGGCGTGCCCGGGGTGCGGATCACCGCCGCGCCGGACGCCGGACCCGATTGTGCCCACGGCACCAGCACCGACGCCACCGGACGCTTCCAGCTCCTGTTGCCGGCCGGCCCGCCCGCGCACCTGACCGTATGCTGGGCCGGCACGACCGTCACCGTCAACGTCCCGTCCGGCAACTCACCCCTGGTCACCAGCGACAACTTCACAGTCGTCGTGACACCCGATAATGGTCCTGCTTAGGCAAACGCCAGCAGGTGTGCTCTGCTCCGGCAGGTCGAGGCTGGTGCGCAGGACCACCTTTTGGCCCCTACCCCACACCCCACCGCGCAGCGTCGTCAGGCGTGTCTATGTCATCATCGCTGGCTACGTCGGAGCAAACGACGACCTCTACTTCGTGTACTCGTAGATAGCCCCTTGCTCCGGAATCTCCCACAGCCTTCTCAGCGATGCCCGCCCAGTGGTTCCGGCCGAACAGCACCGGATGCCCGCGCCGCCCCTCATAGCCGGCCATCACCAGGGCCCCCGGCGAGGCCAACCGCGCCACCCGCCGCACGGCCTCGGCCGTGATGCCGGGCATGTCCACCAATGTGACGACGACCGCCTCGGATTCCAATTTGGACAGCGCCGCGAGGCCCGCCCGAAGACTCGAACCCATCCCCGTCTCCCACTCCGGGTTGGCCACGACGATGGCGCGCTCGACCTCGGCCCGCTGCGCACCGAGCACGACGACCACCGGATCGCAGCCGCCCTCGCGCAGCACGCCCACCGCCCGCTCGGCCAGAGTCCGATCACCTATGCGCAGCAACGCTTTCGGCGCACCCAACCGCGTGCCCGCACCCGCCGCCAGCACCAACCCCGCAACCTTCACTCACACCGCCCGCAATCGCTGCAGCACCGACTCCGCCTCGGCCATGATGCGCCCGATCAGCTCCGCGCACGAGGGCAGGTCGTCGATGAGCCCGACCACCTGGCCCGACGCCATCACCCCCAGGTCGGGCCGCCCGTCGACCATGGCGGCCTTGAGGAGCATAGGCGTGTTCGCGGCCATCAGCACCTGGCCCCAGCTCAGATGCCGGCCATGGCGCATGCCACGGCCATCGCGCAGCATCTCGGCCCACGACAGCCCGGACAGCTTCCGCAAGCGTGCCGCGTTGCGCAGCGCGTAGAGCAGGCCCTTGCGCCCGAGATTGTCCACGAAGGAGGTTCGCAGCACCCGGTGCGCGACGCCGTCCACCCGGGTGGTCACCACGGTGTCCGACAACGTCTTGCCGAGATAGACCCGCTTGACCTCCTCGGCCACGGGGCTGTCGGTGGTGAGCAGGAAGCGGGTGCCCATCGCGATACCGCAAGCGCCATAGGCCAGCGCCGCGACCAGGCCCCGCCCGTCGAAGAAGCCGCCCGCGGC
>Ga0075421_100011460_pt1 | contig 10982 bp, 11 predicted proteins | sample SoiMetdeltSBSDD5_FD_75292 | JGI IMG/M metagenome (GOLD analysis project Ga0075421, IMG submission 75292) | Bulk soil microbial communities from a Populus tree surrounding site in Tennessee, USA - Soil MetaG P. deltoides SBSDD5 | ecosystem: Environmental > Terrestrial > Soil > Tree plantation...
GTCGTGATCAAAACGGTCCCCGACGACATGACCTACTCAGTACCGGAATTCACGGTGAAGCCCGGACAGTATGTGCGCATCACGCTGAACAACCCGGACGAGATGCAGCACAACCTGGTGTTTGTGCGACCCGGGTCAGTGGAAGCTGTCGGTGAACTGGTGAACGCGATGGCGAAGGCCTCCGACGCCGCGGAACGGAACTACGTTCCTCCGTCCCAGGACGTTCTCCTATGGACGAATCTAGTGGATCCAGGGCAATCCGTTACGCTCGAATTTCTTGCTCCAACACAGGTGGGCGACTACCCATATATGTGCACATTTCCAGGCCATTGGAAAACGATGCAGGGTGTGATGAAGGTGGCCCAGTGAACCGCATCCCGATTTTGCTGCTCGTAATAGCGTCGTTCGCCCTTCTCGTTCAGGGTCAGGCTCCTGCCGATTCGATTACCGGGAAAGTGATCTACAGCGGGCCCAAGCCGACGATCCGGACCATCAGCATGGAGGCGAACGCGGCGTGCTCTAAGCTGCATCCGAAGGGAGTGCCTTCGCCGGAAGTCATCCTCAATGCGGACAACACCGTCCGAAATGCGCTGGTTTACGTGAAGTCGGGCGCGGCCCTCGCCGGTAAGCAGTTTCCGGCGCCCGCTGAAGCAGTTAAGATCGATCAGAAAGGCTGTATGTTTGAGCCGCACGTGGTCGCGGTGATGGTCAACCAGCGTATCGAGATCGACAATTCCGATCCGTCGAATCACAATATCCATGTCATGGCCGAGAGTAATCCGGCGTGGAATGTGACCCAGACGCCACAGGCTCCGCCCAAGGTCGCTCAGTTTACTAAGCCGGAAGTCGGACTCGTTCTGATGTGCAATATTCACCCTTGGATGCGGGTATACGCAAACGTACTCTCGAATCCCTACTACGCGATCACCGGTTCGGACGGCTCCTTCACCATCAAGGGCCTGCCGCCTGGAATATACACACTGGAAGCATGGCACGAGAGATTCGGGACTCAGGAAAAGAAGGTGAAGGTCGGCGCCAAAGCCGATTTCACGTTCACGGAATAGCGATAGTTTGGAGGACGAAAATACTGTGGGGTCAGAGAAGATTAATGTCGCCATCGTAGGACTTGGCTTTGGCAAGGAATTCATTCCGATTTATCAGAATCATCCCAATACAAATATGTACGCGATCTGCCAGCGTACGAAGGAAAAGCTTGACGAGGTGGGCGGTCAGTACAAAGTAAGCAAGCGATATGAGAGCTTCGAGGAGCTGATACGGGATCCCAAAGTGGATGCCGTGCACATCAACTCGCCGATCCACCTGCATGCCCCGCAAAGCATCGCGGCGTTGAAGGCAGGGAAGCATGTGGCCTGCACGGTACCGGCCGCTACTTCGGTCGACGATTGTCAGGCCATCGTGGACGCGGCGAATGCGGCTCGCAAGAATTACATGATGATGGAGACAGCGATCTATACGCGGGAGTTCCTGTACGTGCGCGAGCTGCGGGATAGCGGCCGGCTGGGGCGCATCCAATTTATGCGTGGCGCCCACCAGCAGGAGATGGCAGGCTGGCCCGGCTACTGGGAAGGCCTGCCACCGATGCATTACGCGACGCACGCGGTGAGCCCCTGCCTGGCGCTGGTGCGCGGCGAAGCCGAGTACGTGTCCTGCTTCGGATCGGGCCGCATCGAGGACCGGCTGATCGCCAAGTACGGATCGCCGTTTGCGGTCGAGAGCGCGCTGTTCAAGGTGCGCAACCAGCAATTGGCGTTCGAAGTAACTCGCTCGCTGTTCGAGACGGCGCGGCAGTACGTCGAGAGTTTCGATGTTTATGGCGACAAGGTTGCTTTTGAATGGACGCAGATCGAGAACGAGCAGCCGGTGATTCACGTCGGCGAAAAACCCGAGCGTGTCACCGTCCCGGATTATGCCAAGCTTCTTCCGGCTCCGATCCAGCGCTTCACCACCAAGGGTGTTTACGACGAAGGGAACGCGCACCTGTCATTCACGCAAGGCGGCGGTCACGGCGGGTCGCATCCGCACCTGGTGCATGAATTTGTCTCCAGCATTATCGACGGGCGCGCGTCGTTTCCGGACGTTTATCAATCGGTGAATTGGACCTGCGCCGGTATCTGCGCGCATGAATCGGCAATGCAGGAAGGTCGAAGGGTAGCGCTTCCGGATTTCCGTGGAGAGTCGGCCGCCGGGAGCCGGGGTTAATAAGGTAGATTAGTGGAGCACAGAATGACTAAATACATCGTGGCTGCGAGTACTCTATTAGTTTTCGCGCTGTGTCTGGCGCCGGTCGTGGGGCAAGCTCCGGCCGCGTCGCGCAAGATCGAGATTCTTTTTCTCGGCCACAAAAGTCCGCACCACAATTCAACGAAATTTGCGCCGATGCTCAAGGATGCTCTCGCATCCGAACCATTCAATTTTACCTACACCATCGACCCCGCGGACCTGAATGACGCGAACCTGGCGAAGTACGATGAGCTCATCATTTACGCCAATCACACCAAGATGGCGCCTGAGCAAGAGAAGGCGCTGCTGGACTTTGTCGCCGGCGGAAAGGGTTTTCTGCCACTTCACAGCGCGTCGTTCTGCTTTCAGAACTCGCCTGCGTATATCGCGCTCGTTGGCGCTCAGTTCCAGCGCCACAAGACGGGTGAATTCGTCACCGACATCGTCAAGCCGGATCATCAGGCGCTGCTGGGAATTCAGCCCTTCCAGGTCTGGGACGAGACTTACGTGCATACCAAGCACAACAACGATCGCACGGTGCTCATGGAACGCGTCGACGAAACCGGACGCGAACCGTGGACTTGGGTTCGGACGCACGGGAAGGGACGAGTTTTCTACACTGCCTACGGCCACGATGAGCGCGTCTGGGGACATCCCAGCTTTCATCGCCTGGTCCGCAACGCGATCTTCTGGGCAGCTCCTTCGGGGGTTCGCGCGCAACTGAAGCTCGCGCCGACGGTCGTGGGATTTTGATGGCCCAGCCAATCAACCGAAGCCGGCTATTCACCGGCTGCATCGTGTCTCTCGTCGCGACGGCCTTCGGCTTCGCGGTTCGCGCGTCGATTCTTGAGAACTGGCGCACGGAGTTCAATCTGACGTCCGAGCAGATCGGCTATCTCCAAGGGGCGGGACTGTTCCCGTTCGCGATCTCGATTATTCTCTTCAGCCTCATCATCGATCGTCTGGGCAACGGGGTGTCCATGGCGATCGCGTTCACGCTGCATGTGGTTTCGGCCGTCATCACCCTGGCGGCGCCCTTGCTGCTTGCCGGTCCGGGCGCAAGTCCCGACGCGGTTCTCGCGGGGCAAAAGACCGGCTTCGCGTTGCTGTATATCGGGACTTTCATTTTCGCGCTCGGGAACGGCACGGTGGAAGCAGTAGTGAATCCGGTGACGGCGACGCTCTTCGCGAGGGAAAAAACGCGCTACTTCAATATTCTGCATGCGGGATGGCCCGGCGGATTGGTCTTGGGCGGACTACTTGCGATCGCGGTGAGCTATGTCGATCCTGCTAGTGTGCCCGGCCGGCTGTGGCAGTGGCAGATGGGGCTGGTGCTTCTGCCGATGATCGCCTACGGTCTTATTCTGTTCAAGCAGCACTTTCCGGTGCAGGAGCGCGTCGCGGCCAAAGTGCCGTACTTCGACATGCTGCGCGAATTTGGAGCCGGTAGTTGTTTCGTCGTCTCCTTTTTTCTGGTCGCGGGGCTCAACCAGATTCTGGTGATCGCCGGTGTGCCGACTTTTGGCATCGCCGCACAACTTGGAATCGCGCTCATCCCGACGCTGCTCTTCGCGATGTACGTCAAGAGCTTCGGCCAGCCGATTTTCGTGCTTCTGCTCCTGGTCATGGTGCTACTTGCTACTACCGAGTTGGGGACCGATAGCTGGATTTCCGACATTATGCGCACGGTTCTTGCAAGCCCGACATTGGGAACCTTGTTCCTGGTGTGGACCTCGCTCATCATGTTCGTGCTGCGCTTTTTCGCCGGACCCGTCGTCCACCGCATCGGGCCGCTTGGCCTGCTGGCTGCGTGCTCGGCCATCGCGGCGATAGGTCTGCTCTGGCTTTCGCAGGCTGGTACGTCGGCATGGATGCTCTTTGCAGCCGCCACGTTCTATGGATTCGGGAAGACATTTTTCTGGCCGACGACGCTTGGCGTCGTTAGCGAGCGCTATCCGCGCGGCGGCGCGCTCATGCTGAACGCGATCGCCGGAGTGGGAATGATTTCGGTCGGGACGATCGGCAACCCGGGAATCGGCACCGTGCAGGACATGACGGTCGTCGCCGAGTTGCGCGCGGCCGATCCTGCGCTCGCGGAGAGGCTCATCGTCGAGCGTCCGGGATTGTTCGGCGAATCCTTTGCGGTCGACCCGGCGCAGCGGGCGCTGGTGGCGGACCCGAAACAGATTGAGCTACTAACCGCAATCGAGAGCCGCGCCAAACAGGCGGCGCTGGGCAAGATTTCCATCCTTCCGGCAATCATGCTGCTCTGTTACGTCGTGCTTATCGGATACTTTAAGGCCACAGGCGGATACCGCGCGCAACATTTAGTTGCAGAAGGCGTGCCAGGGGACTGATCGATCTGACGCCCATAGCGCTGCGTCCGTACTTCGAACTGTTACGCCCGCCCAATTTGGCGACTGCCGCAGCCGATATCCTGGCGGGCTACGCCGTCGCGGGCTTGGGCAACGGCAAAGCGCTGCCCTGGCTGCTCATCGCAACAATTTGTCTCTACGGCGGGGGCGTTGTATTAAACGATTACTTCGATCGTGACCTCGATGCCGTCGAGCGTCCCGAGCGGCCGATTCCGAGTGGGCGAGTTCAGCCTTTGGCCGCAGCCAGATTTGGGTTCGTGCTGTTAGCGGCCGGAATTACCGCTGCGAGTCTGGCGACGTCCTCGTCGGGCGCCGTGGCCGCCATCATCGCCCTGTTCGTGCTCATTTATGACCAATGGGGGAAAAATCAGGCGGTTTTGGGCCCGGTCAATATGGGTGTCTGCCGTGGCCTCAATCTGATACTCGGGATGAGCGCTGTTCCAGCCACCATAAACAGCCGCTGGTATTTGGGCCTCCTGCCTCTAATCTACATCTGCGGTGTAACCGCTCTCAGTCGCGGCGAGGTGCATGGCGGAAGCAGGACAACAGTGTTATTCTCCTTGTTGTGTGTGCTTTCCGTCCTGGCCGGAGCGCTCATCCTTACGCTCACTTCGGGACACCAATCTCTAGCCGGTGGAGGGATTCTCTTGGTTCTGGGATGGCGCATCGTGCCGCCCTTCTGGAGGGCGTACAAAGATTCTCAGCCTGCGGCAATCAGAAATGCGGTCAAAATAGGGGTTTTATCGTTAGTATTCTTGGACGCTGTAATCGGAGCCGCGTACGCCGGGTCGCTTTACGGGTTGCTCGTCTTGATTGCAGCGCTCCTGGCGGGCCGACTGGCGCGTGTGTTTGCGGTTACATGAAATGAAATCCATCCAGCAGGAAATTCAAGTTGGGTTTCGCTACGCTGTCCATTTCACTGCTGATGTTTTTGCACGATCCAACCCTCTGCTGCGCGATGTTATTGCGCAGGGCAGCGACCATCCTCCAGCGAAAGTTCTGTTTGTGCTCGATCGCGGTGTCGACATCCATCACGATGGCTTGTCGAAGGCGATCGAGAGCTACTGCTCGCACTATAAGGATGCACTCGAGCTAGCGGGGCCGACGCTGATCATTCCAGGTGGAGAAGAAGTAAAGAATCACCCACGCCACATCGAGGAAATCCAGCTTGCTATTCATGAAGCGGGTCTGTGCCGGCATTCTTACCTCATTGCGATTGGGGGCGGCGCCGTGCTCGACGTCGCCGGTTATGCTGCCGCCACTGCTCACCGCGGGGTGCGGATGATTAGGATTCCGACAACTGTTCTCGCGCAGGCCGATTCGGGAGTGGGCGTCAAGAACGGCGTGAACGCATTTGGCAAGAAGAATTACCTCGGGACATTTGCGCCGCCTTTTGCAGTCATCAATGACTTCGGTTTTTTACGCACGCTCTCCGTTCGCGACTGGCGAAGCGGGATCGCCGAAGCGCTCAAGGTTGCGCTGATCAAAGACGCCGGCTTCTTCTCGCTTCTCGAAGAGAGAGCGGCGGCGCTGGCCGGCCGCGAGTTGCCGTCGATGGGGCAGATGATCGAGCGTTGCGCGACGCTGCACCTTGCGCATATCGCGAGCAGCGGAGATCCTTTCGAGCTCGGAGCCTCCCGGCCGTTGGACTTCGGACATTGGGCGGCGCATAAGCTCGAGCAGCTTACTGACCATCGGCTCCGGCATGGCGAGGCGGTCGCAATCGGAATCGCTCTCGACAGCACGTACTCTTATCTGTGCGGGTTCCTTGCCGAGAAGGACTGGCGGCGCATCGTAGACCTTTTGCTCGCTCTGGGATTCGCCGTTCACGCTCCTGAACTGAACAACAGTGTTTTTCCGGGCTTGGATGAGTTTCGGGAGCATCTCGGCGGCCGTCTGACAATCATGCTGCTCCGTTCCATTGGAGACGGATTTGAAGTCCACGAAATAGATAAAGAGATCATGATTCGCAGTATCACGATTTTGAAGACGATCGACGAACAGGAGGATGCGCATGTCCCCGTTGGGCGCAACAGAATTGGTTGATGAGTTCTTTATCGAAAATCGTACCCGGTTGCTGGAAATAGCCGCCTTTTTGGATCGTCTCGATCGTGTGGAGGGAGGCGCGCGCGACTTCCGCATGCGCGCATTCGACGAGGCGCTCAAAATTCTTTCCGGTCCTTCGAAAAACCGCGTCAACGAGATTCAGATGTTGTTAAGCGATCCTGTTACAAAGCCGCTCGAAGAGTTGGACCGAAAAAGTGCGCTCGGCGCTTACGACCATTGGCGACGGGAGGTGACTTCGTGAAGTACATCGACCACCACGCTCACATGGTTTCGCGCACCACTGACGACTATCAGCAGATGGCGTTAACTGGTTGCGTCGCCGTCACGGAACCGGCTTTTTGGCCGGGATGGGATCGCAGCGGCCCGGAGAGCGTCGAAGATTATTTCCGGCAGCTCACCGGATTTGAGCCGCGGCGCGCTGCTCAGTACGGCATCCAGCACTACACCTGGCTGGCCATGAATCCGAAGGAGGCTGACGATCGAGAGCTTTCCCGCGAAGTGCTGAAGCGGATCCCAAAGTTTCTCGACAGTCCTACGGTGCTGGGTATCGGCGAGATTGGATTGAATCGCGTGACGCGGAATGAGATCGAAACCTATAGGGAGCAGGTGGAGTTGGCTATCGAATACGGGCAGTTGATCCTGATCCATACACCGCACCTGGAAGATAAGTACAAGGGCACGTGGATTTCGGTGGACGTCTTGCGCGGATATCCGGAAATCGAACCTGGGCGCGTGTTGGTCGATCACGCCGAGGAACATACCATCGAGATGATCCTGGCGGACGGCTACTGGGCGGGCCTGACGCTCTATCCGCAAACCAAAATCTCTCCCCAACGAGCGGTCGACATTATCGAGCGGTACGGACCGGATCGCATCTGCGTGGCCGGCGCCTGCGACTGGGGTCCGAGCGAGCCGGTCGCCGTCCCTAAATTCGCTTTGGAGATGCGACGTCGTGGCCATTCAGAAGCGCTGATTCAGAAGGTCATCTTTGAGAACCCGGTGCTGTTCCTGAGTCAATCGCCGAGATTCAAGATTAAGCCGGGCGCGAACGAGCTCGTTCCCGCGGCTGTAATATAAACGCGACACTTTGCAACTCGACAACGACGGCTTCCTCCATCTCTGCTACTGCACGAACATTCATCCCGGTGATAACTGGGCGGCCGTGAATGCGAACGTGCGGAAGTTTGCGCCCGCGCTGCGCGCTCAACTCGCGCCCGCTGGGAAATTCGGTCTGGGACTGCGGCTTTCCGAACGTGATGCACGAGAACTGCTGGAAGGGGACCGGCTCGAAGAGTTCCGTTCGTATCTCAGCGCTGAAGGCCTCTACGTCGCCCTGATCAACGGTTTTCCTTACGGCCCATTTCATAAGACGGTTGTGAAGGCGGATGTGTACGCTCCCGATTGGCGGGAGGATGCCAGGGTCCGGTACACGCTCGATCTTGCGGAAATTTTGCGCAAGCTGCTACCGGAAGAGCTCGACGGCGGCATTTCCACGGCGCCGCTGTCTTATAAGCCCTGGCTGCCCGCCCCAAAGCAGACAGATTGGGAAGCTATGACACGGAACGTGGCCCGTGTGGCGGAAGCGCTTGTGCGGATTCGCCGTGATCACGGGCGCTTAATCCACCTGGACATTGAGCCCGAGCCCGATTGTCTGCTTGAAAACAGCACGGAAGTGATCAAATTCTTCCGTCAGTGGCTGCTTCCAGTGGGCGGCCCTTATCTCGCGAAGGAGCTCGGCGTTGGCTTGGCAGAAGCCCAGGGATATCTGCGCGATCATATCCAAATCTGCTTCGATTGCTGTCACTTCGCCGTCGAGTACGAAGATCCGTCGGCTGCGCTTGAGCGGATCAGCAGGGCCGGTATCAAAGTGGGCCGGGTGCAGCTTAGCTCGGCGTTGAAGGTCGTCCTCCCCGACGATCCGGCTGAGCTTGCGAAAGTCGCGTGCCGCCTAATCCCCTTCGCGGAATCGACCTACTTGCATCAGGTGGTTGAAAGGCGTTCAGACTGTCTGCATCACTTCCCGGACTTGGTTAACGCTCTCTCAGAAGTCCCTCATGGCGACGCGAGCCAATGGCGGATTCACTTTCACGTGCCGCTGTTCACTTCCGGGTACGACGGATTCGGCTCGACGCAGACCTACGTTCAAAGAGTCCTTGCAGCCGCCTGGACGACGCGATTCACGCGACATCTGGAGATCGAGACTTATACGTGGGATGTTCTTCCGGCTGAACTAAAAGTGGATTTGCTGGATTCGATTGGCCGCGAGTACCGCTGGGTGTTAGCGCAGCTTCCGCGATGAATAAGACTGTCGTGATCAATGTGGTTGGCTTGACGCCGAAGCTGCTAGGCTCGTCCACGCCCCGGCTTTCCGCTTGGGCGGCGCAGGCTAGCGTCGCTCGCATCAAGCCGGCGTTTCCCGCTGTTACGTGCACCGCCCAGGCAAATTATCTTACTGGACGATATCCGGCAGAGCATGGCGTGGTCGGGAACGGATGGTATTCGCAGGATGAGTGTGAGGTCCGGTTCTGGCGGCAATCGAACAAGCTGGTCCAGGCGCAGAAAATCTGGGAGGCGGCGAAAGCGGTCGATTCTTCCTTCACCTGCGCGAACCTGTTCTGGTGGTTCAACATGTATTCCACCGTGGATTATTCCGTCACGCCGCGGCCGATGTATCTAGCGGACGGCAGAAAGCTGCCGGACATTTACACTAGTCCGGCCAGCCTGCGGGACGATCTCCAATCCAGTATTGGCGGATTTCCCCTATTTGATTTCTGGGGTCCGCGCGCATCCATCCGTTCCACTCGGTGGATCGCGGAGGCGGCGAAACACGTCGAGCGGAAGTTCAATCCAACGCTGACGGTGATCTATCTGCCGCATCTCGACTACAACCTCCAACGTCTCGGACCATCCGGGCCTGCGATCGAGAACGACCTGAGACAAGTCGACGAGATCTGCGGGGAGCTGATTGCAAGCTACGAATTGCGCGGCGCGCAAGTCATTGTCCTGTCTGAATACGGCCTGTGCGATGTTTCCTCGCCCGTTCATCTCAACCGAGTGTTGCGAGAACATGGATTGATCGCGGTCCGTGAGGAGCTTGGCCTCGAGCTTCTGGATCCCGGCGCCAGCGCCGCGTTTGCGGTTGCCGATCACCAGATCGCGCATGTATATGTGAACGATCGAAAGCGGCTTCACCAGGTGCGTACGATCCTGGAGAACACACCGGGCGTGGATTTGGTATTGACGAAGGATCAGCAAGCTGCCTACCGCGTGGATCATCCGCGCTCCGGGGACTTCGTGGTTGTGGCGCGCCCTGACGCCTGGTTCACTTACTACTATTGGCTTGACGATCAGAAATCGCCGGACTTTGCGCGCACTGTCGATATACACCGCAAGCCGGGTTACGATCCCGTCGAGTTGTTCCTGGACCCGCAGATCAGAGTTCCTGCCTTAACCATTGGCTGGAAGCTTTTGAAGAAATCCTGTGGGTTCCGTACGCTCATAGATGTGATTCCGCTCGACGCATCGCTGGTTAAGGGCTCTCACGGCCGTCCTGCGGATTGGACGGATGATGGGCCGATTTTGATGAGCCGCCAGAAGGATTTTGTGTCGGCCGCATCCGTCCAGTCGGTGGATGTCTACGAATTAATCCTGAAACATCTTGGAGCATGCCGTGAGCGAATTGAAGCCAACTGAGGGTGAGTTCCTTTCCGGAATAGAGTCCGCGGTTGCGGACGATGCGCTGTCGCGCATCTTGAAGCACTTTGGCGCGGAGAGCGGCACGATCCACTTGCTGGGAGAAGACGGTCTGCTGCACTTGAAAGCGGCCAGCACGGGAATGCCGCAGTTTGTGCTGGATACTATCAGGACGATTCCGATTGGCAAGGGAATGGCCGGACTGGCAGTCGAGCGCAAGGAGCCGGTGACCGCGTGTAATATTCAGACCGATTCCAGCGGCGATGTCCGTCCCGGCGCAAAATCGACCGGACTGCAAGGATCGATCGTTGTTCCAATACTGAGGGATGGTGTCGCCGTGGGCGCACTGGGCATAGCCAATCGCCAGGAGCGAACTTTTACGGAGGCAGAAACAGATTTGCTGCTCAAGGCGGGACGCCTCTTGGCGGCGCTTCGGGAGAAATCATAGTGTATTGGCTCGGAATTGACGTCGGCACTGGCGGAACCCGTGCCCTGCTTGTGGATGCGAAGGGCCGCATACAGGCTGCAGCTACTGCGCCGCACGAAGACATGGAAATGAAGCAGCCGATGTGGGCTGAACAGAGTCCCGACGATTGGTGGGAAGCC
>Ga0075421_100011463_pt1 | contig 10982 bp, 10 predicted proteins | sample SoiMetdeltSBSDD5_FD_75292 | JGI IMG/M metagenome (GOLD analysis project Ga0075421, IMG submission 75292) | Bulk soil microbial communities from a Populus tree surrounding site in Tennessee, USA - Soil MetaG P. deltoides SBSDD5 | ecosystem: Environmental > Terrestrial > Soil > Tree plantation...
GACAGGCGCGCCGGAGCGTGCGGCCGATGAGCAACGTTGCACTAACGTCTGACGCCGGCCGGGACGCGCCCGACAAGGACCGGGGTTGCGCCTGGCGCCTGGCGACGGTGTATGTCCTGGTCGTGGCCGCCGTCCTTCTCGCGGTTACCGCGGTCGTTCATTTTGGGTCCCTTTGGCTTTCGCCGCCAACCGCCGCGGCGATCGGCGAGACCGTGGGGGCAGCGAGACCGATGAGCGCGCACGCGAGTGCCGGTCCGCTGAGTCCGATTGCGACCCTGCTGCTGCAGCTGCTGGTGATTATCTCGGTCGCCCACGTGCTGTCGCAGCTGGCGCGCCGGATCGGGCAACCCCCGGTCGTCGGAGAAATGATTGCCGGCATAGCGCTGGGTCCGACGCTGTTCGGCCGGATCTGGCCGGAGGGAGCGGCCTTCATCTTTCCACCGGCGTCTCTCGGCACGCTTCAACTGATGAGTCAGTTCGGCGTCATCCTGTACCTATTCACCGTCGGACTGAACGTCAACGTGAGTCACCTGCGGCGTCGCGCGCACGTGGCAGTCGCGATCAGCCATTTCAGCATCATCCTGCCATTCGCGCTCGGCGTTCTCGCCGCCGTCGGACTGTATGGCAGCTACGCGCCGGCGGACACTGACTTCGGCGCGTTCGCCCTGTTCATTGGCATTGCGATGAGCGTCACGGCGTTTCCCGTCCTTGCCCGCATCCTCGACGATCGGCATCTCTCCAGGACGCCGCTCGGATCGACGGCGCTGACCTGTGCCGCGGTGGATGACATTACCGCCTGGGCGCTGCTGGCCGTCATCGTCGCGTTCGTCACTTCCGGCGGGACGATGGCAGCACTACTGACGACGGTTGGCGGAAGCGTCGCGTTCGTCGTCCTGATGATCTACGTGATTCAGCCCCTCCTCGCTGCTTCGTTCGGCCGTCAGCAGGCGATATTCACAGCTCCGCGCATGAGCGTGGTGCTGGCGATCATGTTTGCCGCGGCGCTGGCGACGGAGCTTGCCGGAGCGCATGCGCTGTTCGGCGCGTTCGTGGCCGGCACGATCGTGCCGGCGGCCGGCCGGTTACGGGAGAACCTGCGGACGCGCTTGGACAGTCTGTGCGCGGTGGTGTTTCTGCCGATCTTCTTCGTCTTCACCGGATTGCGCACGGAAATCGGCATGTTGCGGGACCCGGTCAGCTGGCTGGTCTGCGCCGGCGTCATCCTCATCGCGATCGCCGGGAAGCTCCTTGGCACCATGTTGGCGGCGCGGTGGACCGGGTTGTCGTGGTACCCGGCATTCGTGCTCGGCGCGCTCATGAATACGCGGGGACTCATGGAGTTGATCGTGCTCAATGTGGGGCTCGATCTCGGGATTCTCTCCCCCCGGATGTTCACCATGCTCGTCCTCATGGCCCTGACGACCACCGCCATGACCTGTCCATTGATCGATGCGGCCGACGCCCTGGCCAGGCGTGCCAGGCGGCGATCGATCCGGACGGCGGGGCAGCGCACTCTGGAAGCGCAGCGGGCCGCGCGCGCGACCTGATTACGGCCTCGCGCTCCCGTGGACTGAAAGAGGCCAGCGATGAGCAACACACCCGGAACCGTCACGCGCCCGATGCCGGACAGCCTCACGTTCCGTGACGCCCTGAGTCTCTTTCCGACCGGGGTCGCCGTGGTCACCACGGCCTGTCGCGGCCGCAAGGCTGGCCTGACGGTCTCGTCGTTCGCGGCGTTGTCATTGGATCCTCCCTTGATCCTGTGGTCGATTCGGCGCGCGACCCCGAGCTTCGACGTGTTTTGCCAGACGGAGTTCTTCTGCGTGAATGTCTTGTCGGAGCGCCAGGAAGATCTTGCGAGCCACTTCGCCACGCCACATGAAGACAAGTTCGCTCGCGTCGCGCACACCCTGCACGCGACCGGGGCGCCGGCGCTTCCGGACTGCGCGGCGCAGCTCGTGTGCCGGACCTGGAACCAGTTCGACGGCGGCGATCACGTCATCGTCGTCGGTGAGGTCGTCGATCTCTCGACCAGCAGCGAGCCGCCGCTGGTCTTCGCGCAGCATCGGTTTCAGCGCCTGTCATCAACTCCCCGGTAGCGCTCGCCCGCGGATCGACGCAATCGCAGTTCAAGAGGTGAAACATGCTTGGTCAGGTTCACGAAGATCCTGAATTGTCGTGGCTGTGGCAGGAACTTGGCGTGAAGCGGCGGGACGCCGGGGCGGGCCCGACCGCGGCCGTCGGCAGCGCGATCGTCCTCGGCGGCGGCACCGCCGGATATCTCTCCGCACTGGCGCTGCGCCAGGCGCTGCCCGCCGCTCGCGTGACGGTGATTGAATCGCCGAACGTTCCCATCATCGGCGTTGGCGAGGCGACGGTCCCGAACATGGTTCCGTTCCTTCACCGCCGGCTGGGCATCGAGATCGGTGAGTTCTACCGCCAGGTGCAGCCGACCTGGAAGCAGGGGATTCGTTTCGAGTGGGGAAAGCCCGCACCCTACTACTTCAATGCTCCATTCGACTGGGACAAGGACAGCATCGGAGTCCTGGGCTCTGTCGCGGCCACCGGAACCATCAACCAGATGACGTTTCAGGCGATGCTGATGGACGCGAAGCGCGTTCCCATCATCCGCGGCAAGGACGGCAAGATCGTGTCTTTGCTGAGGCGAGTCCCGATCGCCTATCACCTCGACAACAAGCGGTTCGTGCAATACCTCCGTACGATCCTCGAACGGCGGAACGTCGAGCGGATCGAGGCGACTGTTCAGGACGTGTCGTTGCGCGACGACGGAAGGGCCGGGGTCGAGTCGCTGACGACCGATATAGCGGGCCGCCTCGAGGCGGACCTGTTCATCGACTGCTCGGGATTCCACTCACGGCTGATGGACAAGGCGCTCGGCGTTTCATTCACGTCGTTCGAATCGAGCCTCTTCACGAATCGCGCGCTCATTTTCGAAGTGGAGCACGGCGGGGACATCAAGCCGTATACGACGGCGACGACCATGGACGCGGGATGGATGTGGACCATCCCGCAGGTGGACAAGGATCACTGCGGCTACGTCTTCTCCGACGCCTTCGCCACCGAGGAGATGGCGCTGGCCGAGCTCCGTAGAACCTTCGCCGACTCGATGACCGAGCCGCGGCGGGTCTTCTTCCGCTCCGGGTGCGCGAGCCGCGCGTGGGTGGGGAACACGATCGCCATCGGCAATGCGCAGGGATTCGTGGAGCCGCTCGAATCCTCGGGGCTCCTCATGATCACCACGTCCCTGGAGCTGATGATCGATGCGCTCGACGGCTATCCGGACGATCGAGCGGCGATCGAGTGCTTCAACCGACGTATCGCGAAGCTTTGGGATGGTCTGCGGTGGTTCCTGGCGATGCACTACAAGTTCAACCGGCGCCTCGAGTCGCCGTTCTGGCAGCACGCCCGGGAGGCGACTGATGTCGCCGGCGCGGCCGACGTGGTCGAGCTGTTCAGGAACAGAAGCCCCTTGAGATTCCGCGACGCCGGGTTGGTGTACCAGGCGCCCCATTTCTATGGGGTTGCCGGTACCGATGCAATCCTGCTGGGGCAGGGGGTAGAGACGCAGATCATGGGCGATATGGACCCGGAGGGCTGGACGCGGCGTCGAGATCGCGCCGCAGCTCTCGTCCAGTCGGCGCTGACCATGGCGGAGGCGCTCGGCCTCAACGAGATGGAGGGTATCTTGCCGTTCCCGCGCAAGGCTGCTGCGGAGACGCTCGTGGGGGCGACCGCGTGAGTGAATGCCGTCGCGTGCCGAGGGGTGAACAACGATGTCCGTGCCAACGTACTCAGTCGTGATCCCGTGGGCCAATCGACCGGAGCTCGGGGACACGCTGGTCAGAAATCGTCCGATCTTCGAGCGGCATGCCGCCGAGACCGTGATCGTCAACGCCGGAGGAGACCACAACGTGCTGCTCGATCTCGTGAGCCGTGCGGCGGTGCCCAACGTGACGACGGTGGACTTGTCCGCGGCGGCGTTCAACAGAGCGCTCTGCTGCAACATCGGCGCTCTCGTCTGCCGCGGCACGCACCTGTTCCTCCTCGACGCCGATATCGTCGTCGTCTCTGACATCCTGGCGGAGGCTGCGGCTCTCATCCAGAACGGCGGCCGGTTCGTCGCGGTCAGCAAGATCGTCGAAGCGGAGCCCCCGGTCCGCCGGCCGGGCGCCGGACCGGACATGTCGTGCATTGCCGAAATGATCGAGGAGCGGACACTGATCACGACCGATGGCCGCCGTGCGGTGCTCAGGAAGCGCAAGGTGGGAGCCTCGCGGGTGGGAGACGGGCTGGTCCTCGTGAGGAAGCCGGATCTGATGAACGTCGGGGGCCTGAACTCGTCGCTCACGGGATGGGGTTACGAAGACACCGACTTCCAGCTGCGTCTGCAGTTCCTGCTCGGACTCGAGCGCGTCGACGCCGGTGAGGTGATTCACCTCACGCATCCCCTCACACAACGAAGCTTGGAGTCATGGAATCGCAACATGGCGCAGTGTTTCAGCAATTATGCGGGCGGCCATTACCTCGGAACGCTCGAGCAGGACGCGCTCGCATGGGGCTACGCGGTCGCCACATAGCGTCAACCCGCGCCATCCACGCCCCGAACCTACTGAGATGAGCTACCCGTTGCTGCACCCGGACACCGTGACACACGCACAGGCGTGGCGGTTCTTTGCCCGCCGCAAGCCGGTGTATGACGCCATGATGCGCTCGCTTCGCGGCCTGGTGCCGCCGCAGCAAGGCGTCGTCGACGTCGGCGCGAATATCGGCTATTTCTCCTACAAGCTCAGGACGGAGCTGCAGGCGCGCGGATCGTTCTTCCTGTTCGAGCCCCACCCGAACCTCGCCCGCTTGTGCCGCGAAACGTTCGATGACGCGCCGGACGTTCAGGTTCAGGAGCTGGCTCTTGGCGCCGAGGACGGACAGGCCACGTTGTACCTTGCCGCCGACGGCAACATTGGCTGGAACACGATGGTGGCGGAACGGCGCGAACATGAGATGCAACCCGTCACCGTGATGGTGCGCCGGTTCGACTCCTTGAATCTTCGAAACATCGGGTTCGTGAAGATCGACGTCGAAGGGTTCGAGTGGGCGGTCATCGAAGGGATGAAGCGCTTCTTTTCCACCGGCGAGCGCCCGACCCTGCTGATCGAGATTGGCTGGGGCATCCGCCACCCTCACTGGGACCGCGCGGTCAGCGAGTTCTCGTTCCTGGAATCCATCGGCTACCGGTTTTACACCCTCGATCTCGAACCCATTGACTTCAGAACGGTCAGCCGCACGACCGATGTCATTGCCGCCTCATCGATTGACTTCAGCCGGATTGGCCGCACGACTTCCGCGGGTTCCGCGTCATCGCGCCCCGAGCACCGTCTGTCAGGATGGTGAGATCCAGCGCTGAAACCAGTCGTCCCCTCCGGGTTCCCTCCTTCGCGCTTCGCGGCGACGGCGCCACAGCCCTCGCCGGCATCTCCCTGCACAATCAGGCTGCGTCAACCGCTGACCGTCGCCGTGCGATCGCCGATCGCGCGGCCGCGAAGTTCAGCCGGTCCGATCGTTTGCCAGGAGAGCAGGATCAACGCTCTGCGACCGGTCCGCCTCGATAACACCTCACCATCGCATCGGCGGAGCGGTCGATGTCGGCTGCTGTCGTGGACCAGTTCGAAACGGCGATCCGCATCGCCTGCTTCCCCTGCCAGAGTGCGCCGCCTGCCCAGCAGGTTCCTTCGGCCTGCACTTTCGCGATCACCTTCCTTGTCGTCTCATCGTCGCCGAACTGCACCAGCACCTGATTCAAGACGACGTCATTGAGGATGGTGACGCCGGATGCCTCGAGGCGATCCGCCATGCGCCGCGCGAGCGCGCAGTTGCGCCGCACGATGTCGGCGATGCCATCGCCGCCGAGCGTCCTGAATAGCGCGTAGAGAGGAAGGACGCGGGATCGCCGCGACGATTCCGGCACCCAATCCATTCCAATTCGCTCTTCGTCGCCGCCACGCTGCAGGTACGACGCCTTCATGCTCATCGCCGCCCGATGCGGCGCCGCGGCGGCGACGATGGCGATGCCCGAGTCGTACGGGACGTTGAGCCATTTGTGCGCATCGGTCGCCCATGAGTCCGCCTGCGCGATCCCCGTCACCTGGGATCGGAGCTCCGGAACGGCAGCGGCCCAGAGGCCGAACGCGCCGTCGACGTGCACCCATGCGCCGCGGGCGTGCGCGCTCGAGATGATCCGGGCGAGCGGATCGCAGGCGCCGGTGTTGACGTTGCCGGCCTGCGCGCACACGATCGCCGGCCCGTCACTCTTTCCGAGCATGACTTCGAGCGCGTCGGCGCGCATGCGGCCCTGATCGTCGACCGGCACGAGCTCGATCTCCTCGCTGCCGAACCCGAGATAGCGCAGCGCGCCGACGGCGGAGATGTGCACTTCGTCGCCGGCGATCACGCGCACGCGCGGCGCCCGCTGCAGGCCATGCGTCTCGACGTTCCATCCGGCACGGCGCAGGACCTCATGCCGCGCGGCAGCGAGGCACGTGAAGTTCGCCATGTGGCAGCCGGTCACGAAACCGACGCCGGCATCTCGAGGGAAGTCGAGCAGCTCCAGGATCCAGGCGGCGACAATGTCCTCGATCGCGGCAACGGCGGGTGAGAGTACGTAGAGGCATGGGTTCTGATCCCATGTGCTGGCAAGCCAGTCCGCGGCCACGGTCACGGGCACGGCGCCACCGGTCACGAAACCAAAATAACGCGGTCCCGCGGAAGCGACGATGCCGCGGTCGGCATTGGCGGCGAGCGCCTCGAGCACGTCGACAGGGTCCGACGGGGTTCGCGGCAATGGGCCACCGAGCGCATCGAGCAGCGCCGCGCGCGTTGTCGCGCCGCCGACGTGGCGCGAGGCCACGCTGTCGAGAAACTGCGTGGCGATTCGCTGCGCCGCCTCGAGAACCTCTCTGTGCATGTTCCTCCCTGAGCGCGGCGGGTGCCACGTCGTGCACATTCTATTGATGTCAGGCGTGCTCGCCGATCAATCCACGTTGAGCCGCAGCGGATTGACATCCGTCGGCAGCTCGTCGTCGAACAGCAGCGGGGTGAGCGGCGCGTGGCGCGTACGCTGGAGGCTGAGCGCGGCCGCGGCGGCAGCGACCATTATCGCGACGACCAGCCCCGCACGCGGACGCGCGAGCGAGATGCGCAGGACGATCATCGTGGCAGTGGTGAAGAACACGTAGATCGCGAAGGCTTTCACGAACATCTGCGGCACGAATCCCTTGCCGGGGATGAACGAACACGTGAAGGGAATGCGGCGCCAGTCCGCCATCACCCACTCGACCACCAGCCAGCCGATCAGCCCTTCGAGCGCAATGATGGGAGCCGCCGAGCGGCCGAGCACCCACCACTGGACCGGTCCGATCAGCGCGAGCGGCAGCGCGACGCCGAGCGCCAGCACGATGCGAACGCTGGCGGCGGCGATCTCGGCGCGGCCGGCGACGTCCTCCGTCATCCGGAAGATCCAGTTCGACCGCAGGTCGAGCGGCACCGCGAGCGCGAGCCGAACGGCGGGGATCGAAAGCAGCATCATGGTCGTCGGCGCCCACAGCACCGTCAACAGGAACGGCGATCGACGGCCCAGGTCGATCGGCTGGTTCCAGCCGGTCGCATTCAGCAGAGCGTTCAGGACGAACCCGCCGGCCGCGGCAAGCAGGCCGACAATCAGTCCCTGGTGCAGCACGCTGCGCCGGACGGTGATCGCCACGAAACGGCGGATCGCGTGCCGCACCGGCACGCGGCCGACCCACTTCGCCAGCGACCGGCGCCAGCCGGGTCCACTTCGAGAAGATGCTGGCTGCAGCATCACGCGATCGAAGCGGCGATACAGCTGGACGTAGCTCGCAACCGACACGATGAGGACAACGACGGTGGCGACCGCGGCCTGGGCGGCGAGCGCCGCATGCCGGCCGTCGCCGATCAGCCATCGCTCGAGACCGACGAACCAGGCGGGCGGTGCCCACCACAGCCACGGCGCACCGGACGCGAACGCAATCGCGGTGCCGGGCAGCCGCGCGATCAGCGGCACGCACAGCACGAGCACTCCCACCAGGACGCTTTTCACCGCTCCGGAGAGCGCCAGGACTCGTGCGTGCAGCGCGAACGTGACCAGCAGTCCGTGAACAGCGACAACTGCCAACGCGGCAAAAAGACTGGCGCTCAGGCTCGACACCCCGAACGCCATGGCTGTCGTCAACATCGTTCCCGTCTTCAGCGCGCCGATCATCGTCAACGCGGTAAGAGGCAGAAGCGCCAGATGCGTGCCGGCGGCGACCAGGCCGACGAAGATCAGCAACGCTACGAGCTTGGACGTGAAGATGGTGAGGCGCGACAGCGGCTCCGCCATCAGGATGCGGAAGTCGGTCTGGTCGGGAAAGAGAGAATGGCCGACGAGCGCAACGGCGCCGGCGACGAACCACATCGGCACGGCCATGAGGAACGCGTGGTCGGCCGTCAGCTCATGCGCATAAGCGTCGATCGGACCGGCCGACAGCATGCCGTACTTCTTCATGTAGACCCGCGTCAGCAGCAGACCCAGGGCAACCGCCACGGCGAGGCTGCCGAGCAGCGCACGCTTCAGCGACTCGGCGCCGTCGTCTGAAAGAAACCCGAAGTCGAGGAGCGATGTGAAGAAGTGCCGCGTCAGCACGATGCCGGGGTGGTCGCGCACCGTCAGTCCCCGGCGATGGTTTCGACGATCTGCCGCGCGAGCGGCGCGAAGTCGGGTTGCTCGGTGGCGCGCACGAACGTTTCCTCCAGCGAACCCGGCCCCTCGCGATCGAAGTCGGCGACGCGCCGCTCGAGCGCGACCCGTCCGGCTGACAGCACGATGACCCGGGAGCAGAGCTTTTCGACCATGTCGAAGCGATGGGTGCTGAAAAAGATCATCCGCCCTTCGCGTGCGAGCATCTGCAGCAGCGTCCGCAACAGCAGGCCGGCGTTGACATCGAGTCCGGAGAATGGCTCATCGAGCACCAGTAGCCGGGGATTGTGCAGCAGCGCCGACGCCACGAGCACGCGCTGGCGCATGCCCTTCGAGAACGTCGCCATCGAGCGATAGCGGCTGTCGTGCAGCTGGAGCAACTTCAGGAGCTCGGGGACGCGGTGCAGAAGCGTGCGCGACGGCAGGCGGCGAAGCCGCCCGACCAGCATGAGGTAATCCGCCGCGGTGAGATGCGCGTAAAGCGACGGCTCCTCAGGCACGTATCCGACGTGGCGCTTGTAGGCGATTGGATCGTCGGATGCGCGGAGTCCGGAGAGCGAGATATCGCCGGCGCTCGGCTCGAGCAGCCCCACCACCAGGTTGACCGTCGTGCTCTTGCCGGATCCATTCGGGCCGAGGTAGCCGACGATCTCGCCGGGATGGAGCTCGAAGCTGACGCGATCGAGCGCGAGCAGCCCGCCATATCGCTTCGTCAATCCGCGCGCCTGAAGCATGTGGTCACGTCCGCGTCGGTTAATTGCGTCTCCAGCTAATTACTCAGCATGCTAACATAGCCCGCCAGAGGATGACCTCGTGAAACGCTCAGAACCTCCACCGAACGTGTTTCGTGCGCTCGCCGATCCGACCCGGCGGGAGATTTTGCAGATGCTGCGGCAAGGCGCGCTGAACTCGGGAGAGATCGCCGATCGTTTTCAGGCGACCTGGCCGACGATTTCGCGTCATCTCGCCGTGCTGCACGCAGCCGGGCTGCTGAGATCGGTGCGTCACAAGCAGGAGATCCGCTACGAGTTGAATACGTCGGTCGTACAGGATCTCGTCCGCCACCTGATCGAGCTGGTCGCGTCGGTTCCCCACGCCGAGCCCAAGCCACAGAAGTCGAAGCGCGGACGCGCGCGTCCCCAGGAGGCTTGACATGCCCGACACGTCGCTGGCGCGCGGCCTGATCGTCGTGCTCGCCTCGTATGCCGCAGGAGCAGCGTGGTACTGGCTGAACAGTGGCCCGACCGGCTCGCCCGAGCTCTTCGGTGGTGGCCTCATCGCGTTCTTGCTGCCCACCGCGGCGGCGGTCGTGCTGTGGTCGTTCCACACCGTTGAATTGCGCCGGCCGCTCTACTTCCGTGAACCGGGCGACTGTGCTGCGACAGAGCGCATCCTCTTCCGGATCGTCGTGTTCATTGCCGGTCTGCATGGCCTCGTGATGTTGCTCGTGACCGAGGTGCTGTGGGTGCGGCAGTGGGGTCTGCAGCTGTCATTTCTGCTCATCGGCGGCTTGCTGGTGAGCGTGGGCAATTTGCTGCCGAAGACGAGGCCCAACGTGTTCGTTGGTATTCGAACGGCGCGGTCGCTGCGCTCGCGGCAGTTCTGGATGGAGATCAACCGCGCCGGTGGCTACGTCAGCGTGGCGGTTGGACTGGTGATGATCGTAGCCGCGGTCGGACTCGACTACCCGGTGCTGGGACAAGTCACCGCCGCCACCATGCTGGTTGCCGTCGGCATTCTCGTCGGAAAGTATCGCACGCTGGTTCGCGCGTCCGAACAGGCCTGAGATACCCGCCTGCGCCAGCGCCACCTTCGGCACCCAGACCCCAGCGATCACCAACCGGCCAATCCCGCTTGGCGGCGTCGTTCGTCACTTTCCTCTTCTGGCGCGAGAGATCCCGATTACGCTGAGCTATGACAACCAGGAACTTCAGCGCTGGGGTGGTCCTGACCATCATGTTGGCCCTCGGAGCGGCAAACACCATGATGGCCGCAGACTGGCCGTACTTCCGCGGTCCGAACCACGATGGCAGGTCCGCCGAGGCCATCACCTGGCCGAATGACGGACCAAAACAGCTGTGGAAGATCAACGTCGGCATCGGCCACTCCGCCGTGTCCGTCGTCGGCGATCGCGCCTACACCATGGGCAACACCGACGACATCGACACCGTCTTCAGCATCGACATCGCGACCGGCAAGATCGTCTGGAAGC